>Ga0216301_1000227_pt1 | contig 15824 bp, 14 predicted proteins | sample 4hB_Boncat_minus_FD_156203 | JGI IMG/M metagenome (GOLD analysis project Ga0216301, IMG submission 156203) | Terrestrial sediment cell enrichment communities for BONCAT metagenomics from Utah, United States - 4hB_Boncat_minus | ecosystem: Environmental > Terrestrial > Deep subsurface > Rock...
GCCGATGGGAGTCGCGATGGGGCTGGGGGGGCCGCTCGTGGGTCTGTTCGCCTGCAAGCGGGAGTTCGTCCGCCAGATCCCGGGTCGCATCGTTGGCCGGACCAAGGAGGCGCATGGCGATCGGGGTGGGTACGTGATGACCCTTCGAACTCGTGAGCAGGACATCCGGCGCGAAAAGGCGACCTCGAACATCTGCACGAACGAAGCCCTAATGGCCTTGGCCAACACGGTCTACATGACGGCCCTCGGCAAAAACGGGATGCGGCAGGTAGCAGAGAGCAGCGTCCGGAACACCCAGTACGCCATCCAGCGGCTCACCGAAGCCGGGGCAAGGGTGCGCTTTGGAGGAAAGGTGTTCGACGAGTTCGTCCTTGAGCTGCCGAAGGATGCGGCGGTGGTCCGGGATGCCCTGCTGGAGCACGGGATCCTGGCTGGCCTCCCGCTTGGCCCGTACTACTCGGAACTCGAAAACTGTCTTCTCGTTGCGGTGACTGAGGTGCGGTCGAAGGCTCAGATCGATGCCTTTGCCACGGCGCTTATGCAGGTTCTCTCTTAACCACTAAGGCCACGAAGGGCTCAAAGTTCGCACGAAGGGGAAACTCCCTTTGTGATTCCTTTGAGCTCCACGCGGCCTTCGTGGTTCAAGAAAAACCGCCCGGAGACGACCCCGGGCTTCAGTTCCAACCTTACAGCCGGTACGAAGACCAGGCGCTGCTCATGCGCGAGCCCTGACCGGCCGTGAATCGCCACATGCAGGGATCGTCGGTGTAGTCCATGAAATTGTCCGTCGGATCCAGGCCGGGATAGGTCCGGGCGGAGCAACTGTCCCTGGGAGCTGGGCAGCCGTACGCAGGCTCGCGCTCGGCGGGTGTGTCAGAAACGTAGTCGTTGTTCTTCGTGCAGCCACCTTGGAACGTGTGGTACAGCCCCAACCAGTGGCCAACCTCGTGAGTGCCCGTGTCGCCCTCGTTGTAGGGAGCCGCCGTACCGCCGGGAACCGACGAGTAGAGGACGACGACGCCGTCCTTGCTCGGACTGCTCGCGTAGTTCCACGGGAACGTAGCCCAACCAAGGAGGCCGCCTCCGCCCGCGTTAGTGAAGTAGATGTTCAGCGCATCCTTGCCGCCCTTGCGCAGGGCCGCCTTCATCTGAGCCTCGCCCGTGGAGCCCTGACCCGCATTGAACCAGGTCGCGTTGGTGGTGCGATCAACCGCCACGAGTTGGAACTGGAACGCGGTGGCGGCGCCGCCGGTAGCACCGGAGTAAGCGTCGTTGAGGACCTTGATCTGGGCTTGGATCTGGGTGTCGGGAACGTCGCCGTTCGCGATACCGGTGCCCTTGTTGACGACGTGCACGTAGACGGGCACGGTGACGGAAGTGACGGCGCGGGTGACCGAGCTGGCCAAGTCGATCTCGACTCGGGAGCGAGTGGCCTCGGTGGGCTCGGCGGTACCGCAGCGGCTGCGGTTGGCGACTTGGACGGGGGCGGCACTAGCTGCTGGCGACTGAACGTCTGCACCCTCACCGGAACCGGCACAGCTGGCAAGGACGACACCCATCGCGACCGCGAACGTCGACGTGGCAAAAGCGATCCACTTAGTGGACAACATAAAAACGAACCTCCTCAAAAAGGGCTCCCGCAGAGCGGGAGATGCGCCATTGTACGACAGTAGATCGAATATCGCTAGTAGTTTTCGCAGTCGCTTTTGAGGGCGTCTTGGGAGGCTACGGAGGCCACGGGTAGACTGAGATTCCCTCCGCCACCATGCCAACCAAGCAAGTTCCTCAGCCCGAACTGATCTTCGAGAAGTCCCGTCCGGGCCGCGTCGGGTGCAACGTGCCCACGGCCGACACGCCGGAAGTCGATCTCAATGCGGTAGTCGGCGAAACTCGGGAGGAACTGCACCTCCCCGAGATCGGCGAACTGGACCTCCTGCGCCACTTCACGAACCTGAGCCACATCAACTATGGCATCGAGACCGGCTTCTACCCGCTGGGCTCGTGCACGATGAAGTACAACCCGAAGATCAACGAGCGGACGGCCGCGCTGCCGGGATTTGCGAACCTTCACCCTCTTCAGCCCGTGGAGACGCTGCCGGGCGCGCTCGATATTTTGATCGGCGTTCAGGAGATGTTGGCCGAGATCACCGGCTTTGACCACATCACCTTGCAACCGCTGGCAGGCGCGCATGGCGAGATGACCTGCTTGATGCTGATCAAGGCGTACCACGAGTCGCGTGGGGAAGGGGAGCAGCGCCACACAGTGCTCGTGCCGGACTCGGCTCACGGCACCAACCCGGCTTCCGCCGCCCGTTGCGGCTACGACGTGAAGTCTATTCCCACCGATCCCGACGGCAACACGGACTTGGCGGCGTTGGCCAAGGCGCTCGAGGGAGACGGCGGGAAAGCGGTGGCGGCGCTAATGCTCACGAACCCGTCGACGCTTGGGTTATTCGAGCCGAACATCCAGCAGATCTGCGAAATGATCCACCAGGCAGGCGGACAAGTCTTCTGCGACGGCGCGAATATGAACGCGATGGTCGGTACGACGCGTCCAGCCGATCACGGATTCGACTGCATGCACCTGAACCTCCACAAGACGTTCAGCACCCCCCACGGCGGGGGTGGTCCCGGCTGCGGCGCGATCGGTCTGCAAGCGCACCTTGAGGCGTTCCAGCCCGTGCCGGTCATTCGAAGGCCCGAGCCGGAATCCGCACCGAAGGCAGACTACAACCGGCCCCTGTCGATAGGGCGGGTCAGCGCCTTTTACGGCCAGTTCTTAATGGAAGTCCGCGCCTACACCTATCTCCGGGCCTTCGGCAAGGAATACATGGCGGACATCTCGCGGCACGCGGTGCTTAACGCGAACTACGTGCGAGCGCGGCTGAAGGACGTGCTTCCACCCGCCCACGACCGGCCGTGTATGCACGAGTGCATCCTGACGGCGGAGCGGTACAAGAAGGAGCACGGGGTGCGCGCGCTGGACATCAGCAAGCGCCTCATCGATTACGGCTTCCATCCACCCACCAACTACTTCCCGCTGATCGTGCCCGAGTGCCTCATGATCGAGCCGACGGAGACCGAGGCGAAGGAGACGCTGGACGACTTTTGCGACGCCATGATCTCCATCTGCCGCGAGGCCGAGGAGAACCCCGACCTCCTGCACAACGCGCCTTCAACCTCGGTCGTTGGACGTCTGGATGAGACGGCGGCGGTTAAGAACCTTGACGTGCGGTGGCGGTCGTCGGGCAAGGATGAAACGTTGCACACGGATCGAGGACGGGAGATTACCCACGGCGAAGGGTTCGATGGCCGGCGCGTCGACACGGTGCCGTCCGTCCGGTAGCTACCGGGACCGAATCCGTGAAGCTCTTTTTAGATCCGTCCGCCGATGGCTACACGAACATGGCCAAGGATGCGGATCTACTCGCTTTCGCGGAAGGCGGTGAGCCGGGGGCGCGGGTGTACGGCTGGGACGGCCTTTGGGTGAGCCTTGGACGGTTCCAGAAGCCGGAAGAGGACCTTCTCAGCCCCACCACAACCCCGTGGGTTTCTCGCCCCACGGGCGGCCAGGCCGTCGTCCACGGGCACGACGTTACCGTCAGTCTCGCGCTGCCCCTGGCCATGCTGCGGCACGGAACTCGGGCGGTCAAGGACATATATCGTGTCGCCGCCGGGCCGCTGATTATGGCGCTGGCGGCGGCGGGCCTCCCGGCGGTTCTCGCCGAAGGAACTCGCCACGTGAGCGGGCGGCCTTCTGGGGCTGACTGCTTCGCAGGGACGTCGCCCAACGACATCGTTCATCGTGAGACCGGACAGAAGGTCTGCGGGTGCGCACTGCGTCTGACGAAGTCGGCCGTCCTCCTGCAGGCGAGCATTCCCCGGTGGGCTCCCCAACTAGAACCCGGGGCGCTGCTTCGGGAAGGGAAGCGGCAGTCGCCGACCGAGTGGAACCACGAGGCTCTGCCGAACGCCTTGTCGGCGGCATTGCGGAATGTATTTCGTTGCCGAATCGGTTCGGTCCTTCCTCATCCATGCCCCTCCCGCCATCGAAAGGCGGCGATCCGGCTGGTGTTGTGGAACGACTGGGATCCGGTCGGGGTGAACGACATGCCGGAGAACTGGGATGAGTACGAGGACTACGTGCCGCCGATCCTCCAGTGTCTGGCCGCAGGAGGCGACGTAGAGCAGATCGCCCGGCTGCTGAAGCACTTCCGGACGGATTATATGGCATTGCGGCCAACGGCCGACCATGAAAGAGGAACCGCCTCCCTGCTGGTTGCCCTTCGCTGAGTCAACGATTGGGCCAAGGGTTCGGACGGAACCCAGATTCGGCCGACGCTGCCCAAGGCTGAGAGAGGTGACAAGATGGCAGGAAGGCTCCAAGACAAAGTAGCGGTCGTGACGGGTGGTGCGACGGGGATCGGAGAGGCGATCTGCAAGAAGTTCGCCCGCGAAGGGGCAAAAGTCGTGGTGAACGGCCTCCCTTGGGATCCGGTCGAGGCGGTGGCCGAGGAGATCCGAAAGGCCGGAGGAACGGCGGTAGCCTGTCCCGGCGACGTGGCCACTGAGGAAGGGGCTCAGGGCTGCATCCAGAAGGCGCTCGACGAGTTCGGGCGGCTGGACATCCTGATTAGCAACGCGGGCGTGTTTCCCGAGGAGAACGAGACCGATAAGTACTCGTACGACGCCATGGAGCAGCTCATCCACTCCAACGTGGTGGGCCACGTCGTAATGACGAAGCTGGCGATTCCTCACCTGCAGAAGAGCAAGGGCAACATCGTCTACGCAGGCTCCGAGTCGGGGATGAACGGGATGCCGTTCTACACCGTATACGGGGGCACTAAGGGTTTCGTGCACGCCTTCATGCGGGGCGTCGCGGTGGAGCAGGCTCGCCACGGAGTGCGCGCGAACGCCGTCTGTCCGGGTCCCATCGACACTGCGTGGCTGCATCCGGGGTCTGGTCCCATGACGGCCAAGACGCAACAGCTGGCGATCTCCGCGGTTGCCCTGGGACGACTGGGAACTCCCGAAGAAGTGGCGAACGTTTACGCCTTCCTGGCTTCAGCTGAGGCCAGCTACGTCACCGGCTCTCTTTATCTCGTAGACGGCGCGATCACCATCACCAAGTCGGCGGTGGGGGCGATGGCAGATCGGTCGCTGAAGAAGGAGCCGGAAGGGGAACTCGACCTTCGTCACCAGCACGAGGGCCGCGCGGAGCTTCACTGAGTTGACGGCGGTAGACCGAGTTCCGGTGGGCTCGGCCTACCGACCCAAAGGGCCCACGCAATTAAGACCGCTTGTAACGGGATCCGTAGCCAAAGTAAGAGGGCTCCCAACCAAGAACGATCCCAGCTTGCGTTCATCGCCATGTTCACGTTGGCTGGGAAAACTGCGATAAAGAGCAGGACGACTCCGATGGAGGCGACCTGCCGGAGCTTGGCAACCAGGAGGCCGATTCCCCCGAGGATTTCGAACAAGCCGCTTAGCGACACCAGCAGCCGAGGCGCGGGCATGTAACCCGGGACGATTCGCACGAAGGGTTCAGGCGCCACGAAATGCAGAGCGCCCATCCCAATCAGCCCAACCGCCAGCACCGTACGAAAGGCGCCACGAACCGACTCGCTTCGTTGTGGGCGCTCTACAACTGGGTTCTCGTGTTCGGACGCTTGCTCCACAGTGCCGAACCGGGGTGCTCACCAGAGCCAGGTTCACTTGAGCTGTCCTCGGGTCGACCGATTTGGCTCGAGTAGTTCTGGACGTTGCTTTCGGCGATCTTTTCGTTGCGAACGACGCCCTTCAACTCCCGGTCTCGAACGGAGGTGTGGTTGAACTTCTGTGCCGCGGGGGCAATGGTCAGGTCTTCGCACCAGATCAGGAACACAGCGCCGAAAGCGCGGCCTTCAATTGCTAAGTTGTCCCCGTTGCGACGGCACCAGAACTCGATCCCATCGACCGGACTTGCTACTTCTTTGTCGTCTTGCAAGTCTGGATCGAAGCTCCAACTAAAGGCCGTCTCTTCCCAAAAGTCGCGAAGAATTACAGGGCCGACTCGCTTGAGGATTCGCTTGCGAGCTACGCCCTCCACCGTTATTCGGCGGACGCTTGTCTGTGCTTTCCGTTCGGGGCCAAAGTGCTTTTCTGACACGTCGTTAGTGGAATGCCCCGGAGGTCTTTGGTTTCCATCCATGATAAAAACTGGGAATTACCCGTGGACCGTCCAATCGGATCCCTTCTTCGGAGTCGCGACTCATCGACACTGGAACCAGGTATTTAAGGACATGTCTTAGGGGGACTCGCTGATTAATTGCAAGAGGTAATACATCAGAGCCCCAGGTTAAAGACGACCAATTTCGCCCTACTGTTCCACGCCGCACCAGAGTTCCCAAGGCGGGCAGATACAGGCGTTCTGGCTGCTCCGAGGCTCGAACTAAAGACTGGACACCGTTGCTCAACGGAAAGTTGGTACATCTTTTCCGCGACAGCCGGAGTTGCGCCAAAGCCCGCAAGGGAACTTCCTAGCCGGTAATTTTTCTGGCGTCCTTAACCCTATGCCTTTGCGGATTCATGAGCCGGTGATGGTGATGCTGGTTGAGGATACGGCGGACGACGAAGCGATCGCCCTGCGCGCTCTTCGTCAAACCGGTCTGCCGTTGCTCGTTCGAATCGCTCGCGACGGACAGCAGGCGGTGCAGATGCTGGAGCTCGAGAAGCCGCCCGAAGAGCAGGAAAGGGCGCTCCCGAAGCTGATCCTCTGCGACCTTAAGCTGCCGAAGCTGAACGGCCACGAGGTGTTGAAGCGCATCAAGAGCAACCCGCGCACGGCGAACGTTCCGGTGGTGATTTTCAGCAGCTCTGACGAAGAGTCCGATGTGCGGAGCAGCTACACCTTGGGCGCCAACAGCTATGTGCGCAAGCCGGTCGCCTTTGAGGACTATTTGGAGAAGGTCAAGAACATCGCTACCTATTGGTTGGATACCGACCGAGGAGAAGCTCAGACGCCGTTCTGCGAGTTCGGGTCGAAGAGCCTTCAGCCGCAGTCCGCCGGTGGCTAATCAAAGTTATGCCTGAACGTGTTCTTTGTAACGACGGCCTGTCCGTCACCGTTGGTGGAGCCGGCTCGCGCACCCTCATCGAAGTGAAAGGGGTTGTCACGGCACGCTTTTGGTGCGATACGACGGTTCTTGAAGAGACGCTGGAGGGAATGCCCGTTCAGCTTTCCTCCTTCGAAGGTTTTTGCTTTATCGAGTGCGACAAGGGACAGATTCGGCTGGAGTTCCAGACGCGGGGTTCGGGGAAGCATATGTGCCGGTTCCCCTGCGCGGAGTTCGCCGATGCGCTGAAGATGGTGCGCGAAACGGATCTCCTCGACGGCGACTTTCTGCTCACGTCGGAAATGGCCGTGGAAAACCCGGCCAATCGTTAGGCCCTCCAGAGTCTAACCACAACATGGACGTTGGCCAGCGCGTCGTGGTCGTTACGGGCGGCGCTCAGGGGATAGGGCTCGCTACGAGTTTCGCTTTTCAACGAGCGGGGTGTTGGGTTCTCGCATTCGACACGGATGCGGAGGCGCTGGCTTCGCTCCCGGAGGGCGTTCAACGTGTCCAGTGCGACGTGGGGCGTCCGGAGGAGGTCGAGCAGCGGTGCGCCGAACTCGAACGCGTGGACGTGCTGGTCAACAATGCGGGGATCGGAGGCGACTGGTCGGGCGTGCTGGAGATTCCGGTGGAGGAGTGGGATCGAGTCCTTAACGTGAACCTCAGGAGCGCCTGGCTCATGGCGAAGTACCTGGTGCCCAAGATGCCTCCGGGCTCCGCGATTGTGAACATCGCCTCCACGCGAGCGCTGATGTCGGAGCCCAACTCGGAGCCGTATTCGGCTTCGAAGGGAGGCATCATAGCCCTTACCCACTCCCTGGCCGTCTCACTCGCTCCCCGTCAGATCCGGGTGAACTGCATTAGCCCGGGGTGGATCGATGTCAGCGAGTTTAAGAAGCCGTCGGAGCGGCGAGAGCCCGAACTGCGGGAAGTCGACCACCGACAACACCCGGCGGGTCGAGTCGGGGTGCCCGATGACATCGCGGAGGCGGTTCGGTTCCTCGCCTCCGCGAAGGCCGGGTTCATCACCGGCGCCAACCTGGTGGTGGACGGTGGGATGACTCGGAAAATGATGTACCAGGAGTAAGGTCGGTCCTTACTCTTCCTCGTGCTTCCGATCCGGGCGCATGAACGGGAAGAGAAGGATCTCGCGGATATGCTCGGTGCCAGTGAGCAGCATCGCCATGCGGTCGATGCCGATGCCGCAGCCGCCGGTGGGCGGCATGCCCGACTCTAGCGCGTAGATAAACTCCTCGTCCATAGGGTGGGCCTCGTCGTCCCCTTTGGCGCGCTCGCCGATTTGCTGCTCGAACCGCTCGCGCTGATCGATGGGGTCGTTGATTTCGCTGAAGGCGTTGCACACCTCTCGCCCACGTACGTAGCCTTCGAATCGCCGCGTCATCTTCGGATTGTTCGGGTCCTTCTTTGCGAGCGGGGAAGTCTCGATGGGATAGCCCACGACGAAGGTTGGCTCGATCAGCGTGGGCTCCACAAAGACCTCTAGGAGCTTCTCGATGATGCCGCCGAGGTTGTTCTCCTTCTCCACGGGCAGCCCCACCCGGGCCATCGCCGCCCGCGCCGTTTCGAGATCCTGAAGCTCGGAGGCGCGGACGCCGCTGAGGGCTTCGATGGCCTCCAACAGGTGGATGCGGTGCCATGGGCGGCCAAAGTCGATGACGTCCGGCTTCACCCCGGGCTCTTCGACCTTGATCGGGTCGGGGCCGACCTCGATCTGGGTGGTGCCGAAGACCTCTTGAGCGACGAAACGGAAGCAGTCTTCGACCCGCCGCATCATGTCTTCGAGGTTCACGTACGCCTCGTAGAACTCGAGCAGCGTGAACTCGGGGTTATGGCGGTTGCTGACGCCCTCGTTCCGGAACACGCGGCCGATCTCGTAGACCCTCGGCACGTCGCCGCAGATGATCCGCTTCAGGTACAGCTCCAGCGAGATTCGGAGCTTGACGTCCACCTCGTAGGCGTTGTAGTGGGTCAGGAAGGGACGGGCGGCGGCACCGCCGGCCTCCAACTGCAGCAGCGGGGTTTCGACCTCCAGGTAGCCCTCGCCGTCGAAGTAGCGGCGGACGGCGGAGACGATGCGGGCCCGGTCCAGCAAGGTCTTCCTCGACTGGGGGTTCGCGATGAGGTCGAGGTGGCGGTGCCGGTATCGCTGATCGACATCGGACAGTCCGTAAAAAATGTGGCCGTCCTTTTCTTTGCCGAGCGGGAGGGCGTGGAGGGCCTTGCTGAGAGGCGTGACCTTGCGGACGTGGATGGACTTCTCCCCCGTCTTGGTGGTGAACAGATGGCCTCGCACCCCGACGTGGTCGCCGATGTCCAAGAGGTTGTACACCTCCCACGCGGTCTCACCGATGTCGTCCTTGCGGAAGTAGCCCTGGATCTTGTCATCGCCGTCGCTGAGGTGGGCAAACCCCGCCTTGCCCATGAGCCGGTACGAAACGACGCGACCGGCGAAGCTGACCGCTCGGCCTTCCTCAAAACCGTCGAGCAGTCCCTGTGCGGTGTCCGTCCGCTCGAATTTCTCGACCTTATAGGGGTCTTGGCCCAATTCGCGGAGGCGGGCCAGCTTGTCGAGTCGGACATCGCGCAGGGATCTCTCTTCGCTCATGAAGAGAGGAGTTTACTTGGGGGCGCGGTATGTGCGGCGAGGACTTCGCAAGCGTCGATTCCTGGAACTTGCATCACGCAAAGACGCAATGGTCGCCAAGAGGACTCTTCCTCCTGGCGACCATTGCGTCTTGGCGTGAGATTCCCTCCGGTCCTAGCCTCCGCCGATCATGATTCCTCGCGATGCGAGGACGTCGATCACCCGCTGGGGGAGGAGGACGCGGTTGATCGCGTGGATGACTCCATTGTTCGCCGGGATGTCGTGTTCGAGCAGGATCGCGTCGTTGAACTTCGCTGCCCCTCGGCCTGCCCGAACGTTTATGCCGTCACCGGATAGAGATCGGGTGTTGCCTGACTTCAGCTCGCTGGTCATCACGCGGCCCGGCACGATGTGGTAGGTCAGTACATCGCGCAGAAGCTCGCGGTCGGCCATCAGGCCGCGCAGGGCCGACTGGGGCAGGCGGTTCCAGGCGTCGTCCACCGGAATGAGGACGGTGTAGGGTCCCCGGCTTTGAAGCTGGGCCGTCAGGTGGGAGTCATTGATAAGCCGAGTAAAGGTGCTGAAGCGGCGGGACCTTCCCACCGCGACGGCTAGCAGATCGTTGGCCATCTCAGGAACGGGGCTCCCGGCTTGTCCACCGAGGCCGGTGGCGTTGTCCCGGGTGATCTGCCGGCCACCCATATTGGGGGTTCCCCCGGCTAGGTTCTGGGCGCGTCCGTCGCCCGCAAGGAGGCGAAGCGCGACCAGGCGCTGCCGGAGGCTGGGCGGGAGGAGGACGGTGTCCAGCGCGTGGATCACGCCGTTCGTGGCGACGATATCGGTATCGGCGAGATTGGTGCCGTTAAGACGGAACCGCCGGTTGTTCCGCTCGACCTTCAGGTTTTCTCCCTGCAAAGTCGTGGGCGCCATGCCCGCCTTGAGCTGGCTAGAGCGGATGCGCCCGGTGACGATGTGGTACCGGAGCACGTCGGTTAGAGTGTCCGGGTTTTGCATCAGGTGGTCCAGAACAGGCTGGGGAAGCCGTCGGAACGCCTCGTCGGTGGGGGCGAACAGGGTGAAGCCCCGCTCGTTCCGGCCCGGCGTGAGGAGGGTCGACGTGAGGCCTGCCTTCTCCAGCAGCATCGTGAGGCGGTCGAACCGCTTGGACTGTCGGACTGCCTCAAGCAGGTTTCGGCCTTGGGTGAGGGAAGTGGGAGACGCGGGATTGGCGTGCGCGCTGGTGGTGGCCGTCGCAACCAGCACGAGGCTGGCGAGGGCCAGCGGGAGTTTCCTGAGGTTCATCTGGTTTTCTCTCCTTGATCACGAACGGCCCGCGTGCGGGCCAATCTACACCAGGTTGGACGGCGAAACTTCAGATTTGGTCGATAGGTCGCCGCGTCCGCTCCACGGTTTATCGGGGAGCGGACGTGGAAGAGAAGCTTAGTGGTGCGACTTGGCTAGCATCCGCGCGACGCTGGGCGGGAGGAGAACGGTGTCGATGGCGTGGATCACGCCGTTCGAAGCCTTCACGTCCGCCATGACGACCTTCGACCGGTTGAACGTGACTCCTTGGCCGCCGACGTGGACGCGGAGCTTCTCGCCTTGCACCGTCGTCGGGCGCAGGCCGGACTTGAGGTCGGTGGACAGGATCGAGCCAGGGATAACGTGGTAGGTCAGGATCTTTGTGAGGAGAGCCTTATCCTTGGTCACTCGCTGCACTAATGCCTTCGGCAACTTGGCGAACGCGGCATCGGTGGGAGCCAGGACGGTAAAGGGTCCTTCACCCTTAAGGGTGTTGACTAGGCCGGCTTTCGTCACTAGGGCAGCCAAGGTCTTGAACTTGCCCGCGGCGACGGCGGTGTCCACGATGTCCGCCGACTGCGCTGGCGACTTGGCCAAGGCGGAGCCGGTGAGGACCAGGACGGTGGCGAGGGAAAGCAAAGACTTGCGTGCGTTCATTTTGACGTGATCTCCTTCGGGACCTGAGGTCCCAGACAAGCTACGGGAGCAGCAGAGATAACATCAGCATGAAATGATTAATTGACTAGTTTAAAATCACGAGCAATGATTTAATTGCGCCGGTGGTAGGGGCCGAGTCTGGAGTAAAGTCGCGGTAGAGACCGGCGCTTGAACGCTGGGGCTGCCGCCGTTCGCTCGCCCTTGACAGCGATTACCGGGCGGCGTCATACTCTTTTATTGTCCGGCAGCTACCCATGCGGCCGGGTGAGATTACGTCGAGGAGGCGCGGCCGGGTTCGCTTGAACTAGGACAAAACGCAATAGCAGGCTCTCGGAGCAACGCCATCCCCTCGCGTGATTTTGCGAAGGGTTTTTTTGTGCCTGAGCGGCCGTAGGAAGCTCCACATGGGTAACGACAAGGAAAAAAGGATTCGAGGTGTAGATGCCGACCGTTAATCAATTGGTGCGCAAGGGCCGCTCGGCCCCCAAGGTGAAGTCGAAGTCCCCCGCGTTGAAGAGCAACCCCTTCAAGCGCGGCGTGTGCACGGTTGTGCGCACGATGACGCCGAAGAAGCCGAACTCCGCTCTTCGGAAGACGGCACGTGTGCGCCTGACGAACGGCGTCGAGGTCACCGCTTACATTCCGGGAGAGGGCCACAACCTGCAGGAGCACTCGGTGGTTCTCGTCCGTGGTGGACGTGTGAAGGACCTTCCCGGTGTGCGCTATCACATCGTTCGCGGCACCCAGCAGACCGCAGGGACCGCCAAGCGCATGCAGGGCCGTTCGAAGTACGGCACGAAGAGGCCGAAGCCGGGCGCCGCTCCTGCCGCCGGCAAGGGAGGTAAGAGGTAATGCCACGTAAAGGACCCGCAGTCAAGCGACTGCCCGCTCCCGATCCGATCTACGGATCGGAGCTCATGACTCGATTCATCAACCGCATGATGGTGGATGGCAAGAAGGTGACCGCGGAAAAGATTTTCTACGGTGCCATGAGGATCTGCGAAGAGCGCGCCGGCGTGCCCGCCGTCGAGGTCTTCGAGAAGGCCATGCAGAACGTCATGCCAGCAGTCGAGGTTCGACCTCGCCGTGTCGGTGGCCAGACCTACCAGGTGCCGATGGAAGTTCGACCGGACCGCCGCCGAACCCTCGCCCTGCGATGGATGATCAACGCGGCGCGCAAGCGATCGGGCAAAACGATGATCGATCGACTCTCCTCGGAGATCCTGGACGCCTACAACGGCACGGGAAGCACGATCAAGAAGCGCGAAGACACGCACCGCATGGCCGACGCCAACAAGGCGTTCGCCCACTACCGGTTCTAAGGCCGGCAGGGCTGGTGAAGAGAGGAAAGAGCCCTCGGAGCATTTACTCCGAGGGCTCTTTCTCGTTTGGGAGCAAGGTGGTCGCTCTCTTGCCGAACTCCCCTAAGGTGGCGATCGACCTCGCGGACCTTGTCAACCGCTGCTCAAGAACCTTCTCGTCTCCTGTGGCCGGAGGTCTAGTAGCCGCGGCTCCACGCCGCGGGAAACCCTTCGACCGTGCTTGCCGTGGATCCATGAGGTGCGCGCAGGACGGACCTGCGGCTACACGGCCTTCGGCCGTAGGGAGAACTTGGTGCGACGTCCGACTGCGGATCCGCGGAACGTCGGCTCGGCTCGTTAGGGATAGCTGCCCGCCTAACGTGGGAAAACTTTCCTAACGTACGCTTAACCGGGCGGCAACCGCCGTTCCGTTGACTTAGGCGTAGACAAAGCGCAATAATCTCCTCTTGGACCTTAACATCGCGCCATGCGCGGCGTAAAAGGGAATCAGGGAGAAACGTCGGAAAGCTAAAGGCAACCTGTTTAGCCTGATTCATCTTACAACGCCCCGCGAGAAAGTGGGATGTTTTGTTGAGAGATCATCGCTGCGGCACCTCGCCGCGGCAAGTCCGTCGCCCGCGCAGTTACGAAGAGAAGAGAAACCAACATGCCCCGTAGTCACCCCCTAGAGCTGGTTCGGAACATTGGTATTGCCGCGCACATCGACGCCGGCAAGACCACGACCACCGAGCGCATCCTTTTCTACACCGGTAAGGCCCACAAGATCGGTGAGGTCCACGACGGCGCTGCCACCATGGACTGGATGGAGCAGGAGCAGGAGCGGGGCATCACCATCACGTCGGCGGCTACCTCGTGCTTCTGGTCCGGTTCGCAAAAGGACAAGCCCGAGCACAAGATCAACATCATCGACACGCCCGGCCACGTCGACTTCACCGTTGAGGTGGAGCGATCGCTTCGCGTGCTCGACGGCGCGGTCTGCGTCCTCTGTGCGGTCGGCGGCGTCCAGCCCCAGACCGAGACGGTGTGGCGCCAGATGAACAAGTACAACGTTCCGCGCATCATCTACGTGAACAAGATGGACCGCCTGGGCGCGGACTTCTACAGCGTGCTCGCTCGCGTCAAGGAGCGGCTCGGTGCCAACGCGGCCCCGATCCAGATCCCGATTGGCGCCGAGTCTGGCTACCTTGGCTACGTCGACCTCATCACGATGAAGGCGTCGGTCTACGACACCGACGACGACAAGGGCAAGACGTTCCGCGAAGCCGAGATCCCGGCGGAGCTGCAGAGCCAGGCTGCGGAGTACCGCGAGAAGATGATCGAGGCGATCTCCGACTTCGACGATTCGATCATGGAGCGCTTCCTCGAAGGCGAAGAGATTGGCGAGCAGGAGCTTCGCGATGCGCTGCGCATCGGAACCCTGGCCAACAAGATCGTGCCCGTCGTCTCCGGCTCGTCCTTCAAGAACAAGGGCGTGCAGGCGATGATCGACGCGGTTGTGGAGTTCCTGCCGTCGCCTCTCGACGTCGGCGCGGTCAAGGGCGTCGACCCGGACACGGAAGAGACCATCGAGCGGATGCCGAACGACAAAGAGCCGTTCGCGGCCCTCGCGTTCAAGATCCAGAGCGACAAGTACGTCGGCCGTCTGACCTACCTGCGCGTCTACTCGGGCACCCTGAAGAAGGGCACGCCGGTTCTGGTCACGTACCGCGACCCGGTCACGAACGACTTTCGAACCCGCACCGAGCGCATCGGCCGCATCTTGGAGATGCACGCGAACAGCCGCAACGACATCGACGAGGTGTACGCGGGTGAGATCGTGGGCGTCATCGGACTGGGCGATGTGAACACGGGCCACACGATTTGCGATCCGGAAAACGAAATCGCGCTGGAGAGCATCAAGTTCCCCGAGCCGGTTATCCAGATCGCGATCGAGCCGAAGTCGCGCGCCGACCAGGAGAAGCTCGGTTCGTCCCTCCACCGCCTTGCGCAGGAGGACCCGACGTTCCGCGTGTTCACCGACCCGGAGAGCGGCCAGACGATCATCTCGGGAATGGGCGAGCTTCACCTCGAGATCATCGTCGACCGTCTCAACCGAGAGTTCGGCGTCCAGGCGAACCAGGGCAAGCCGCAGGTCGCGTACCGCGAGACGGTGCGGATCAAGGCCAAGGCCGAGGGCCGGTTCATCCGCCAGACGGGTGGTTCGGGTCAGTACGGTCACTGCTGGGTCGAGATGGAGCCGCTACCCGCGGGCTCGGGCTTCGTGTTCGAGAACAAGGTCGTCGGTGGTTCGATTCCGAAGGAGTACATCCCCGCTTGTGAGAAGGGCATCCGCGAAGGTCTTCTCAGCGGCGTCCTTGCCGGTTACCCGGTCGTGGACGTGAAGGTGTCGCTCATTGAGGGTTCGTACCACGAAGTCGACTCGAACGAGAACGCGTTCAAGCAGGCTGGACTCATCGCTTTCAAGGAAGCGATGCGCAAGTGCAACCCGGTCCTGAAGGAGCCGATCATGCACGTGGAGGTCACGACCCCCGAGCAGAACGTCGGCGACGTCGTCGGCGACATCAACGGCCGTCGCGGACGGATCGAGGGCATGGAGAACGCGATGGGCGGCGTGACGATCGTCAATGCGCACGTCCCGCTCTCGGAGATGTTCGGCTACGTCACGACCCTCCGGTCGTTGACCCAGGGCCGAGCCCAGCCGAACGTGACCCCCTCGCACTACGAGGAAGTCCCGAACAGCATCGCGGCGGAGATCACGGCGAAGGCCGGCCACCGAGGCTAAGGCGGAGGGTTCTCCGGAAAGAGAAAACGCGGGGGCGGGGCCCCAAAGGTGGCCCCCCC
>Ga0216301_1000228_pt1 | contig 15803 bp, 12 predicted proteins | sample 4hB_Boncat_minus_FD_156203 | JGI IMG/M metagenome (GOLD analysis project Ga0216301, IMG submission 156203) | Terrestrial sediment cell enrichment communities for BONCAT metagenomics from Utah, United States - 4hB_Boncat_minus | ecosystem: Environmental > Terrestrial > Deep subsurface > Rock...
CGGCCGAGCCCGTGCTGCGGCTGCGGGCAGCGCTCCTCACCCAACCGCATCTCGATCTGCGGTCCTGCGTGGCGACCCAGCATCCCGCCCTGCGGGCTTGAACCTACCGTACCCAGGAATCACACCCCAGGCCGACTTGCCGGAGCTGATTGAGCGCCTGGCAGGGGGCGAGAGCGTCGTCATCACCCAGGGGACGCAACCTGTTGCTCAATTAGTCCTACCGCCAGCGACCCCTCCACAGCCTATATTTGGCAGTTGTAAGGGCGGGCTCACGATCCTCGTGGAGGATGACGAGCACCTCAACGATTCCCATGAATACATGGGATGAAGCTCCTGCTGGACACGCATACCCTCTCGTGGTTCGCGCTGGGTGACAACCGCCTCTCCAGCTACGTGATCTCGCAGGTTTAGGTCCCGTCCACTTCATCCTTAAGCGGTAACCTCAACATCTGCGATCGGGTAGGCTCACCGATATGCTGTGCCAGAATCCGACGCGAGGATCAGATGGGACGTTGATTCTCTGTAGCCTTGTGCCCGCTCTTGAACTGGACCCCAGTGAGTTCCGAACACGAGAACGCCTGCTCCCATCTGGATCAACCGATAAGGCGCTAGCGGAGTGGCGCCGGTACTGGCTCGACTCGCTTGCTGATTCGGGTGTTACCGGCCTGGAGCCGCTGCGGGCTGGTTCCTGGCATGTTCCCACCCGCCAGTTCACCGATGCGACGATCCTCGGACGAGTTCTTGCGGTGATGCTTGAACGGTTGGGGGGCGTGGAGCCCGTGGAACCCCTATTCGATCCCGAGTGCATGTCCGCGCTCTTCGGAGGGCTGTTGCTCTGCTATGAAGGCCGGATCTTGATCGAACCCGGTTGTTGTTGTGATCTGGGAAACATCGCGGATTGGCGAGAAGCAGCCTCCTACCGGGGTACGGATTGGCAACTTGTCTGGACCGGACACCCCTGGGCATCCATTCGATTCGATGGGGAGATGTTGGTCTTGAGTGAGCCGCATGAGAACAAGCCGCCGACGGCCCGATGGAAGGTGCGGCCAGACCTGCTCTGCGGCGCTGTGGACGCGGCCGCACATGAACTGGAGGAGTTCGCGCTGCGGCTTCAACCTGTCGTAACGAGCTTCTACGGCGAGGAAGCGAGCGAGGCGATTGCGCGACATTTATCCGGTCTTACAGCCTATGACTGAACGCGAGAAGATGCTGGCGGGTGAGTTGTATCTCGCGGCCGATCCGGAGCTGGTCTCCGCGCGGCGCCGGGTCCGTCGTCTTACCCGGTTGTACAACGCGACCACGGAAGAGGACGAGGAACAGCGGGCCGAGCTGCTGCGGGAGCTGTTCGGAGCGGTGGGCGGCGGGACGGTGGTGGAGCCGCCGTTATACTGCGACTACGGCGCCAACATCTTCGCGGGCGAGCGGCTCTATCTGAACTTTGGGTGCGTGATCTTGGACTGCGCGGAGGTCCGCATCGGAGACGACGTGATGCTGGGGCCGGCGGTCCAGATCTACGCCGCGCACCACCCGCTGGACGCCGTGACTCGCATCGCCGGTCCGGAGCTCGCCTCCCCCATCACCATCGGGGATCGCGTGTGGATCGGCGGCGGCGCCATTCTCTGCCCCGGCGTCACCATCGGTGAGAACACGACCATCGGCGCCGGGAGCGTCGTGACGCGAGACATCCCCGCCAACGTGCTGGCGGTGGGGAACCCCTGCCGCGTCATCCGCAGCCTGGCGCGCGAAAGCGGCTGATCCGGTCTCTTACCCCCGGCGCAGCTCTTCGAACGCTGTGAGGTGGTAGGAGACGCCGGTGTCGTCCAGGACGCGGCAGAGGGCCCGGAGCGCCACCCCGTAGCCGTCCGGACCGCTGAAGCCGCCGAACTGGCCGCCGCCCTTGAGGTGCGGCTCCAGGTCGAGGAAGACGCCGGGCAGCCCGCGCTCCTGGACGCGGGCGCTCAGCGTGGGCAGGTACTCCTTGAGGTCTCGGAAGATGCGCCGGTGGTCGGAGTCGCCCTGGTCGGCGGGGACGAAGTGCTCCAGGGCGTCCTCCGCCACGTGGCCGAGCACCCGTCCGGTCGCGGCGTCGCTGCGCAGGGCCGGATCGCGGTAGTCCTTGATGTGCAGCCACAATAGCCCCGGCTTCATCGCCTGGTACTGGTGGAACAGCTCCTCGGGCGTGTACCCCTGGCAGACCATGTTGGCGGCGTCGAACACCAGCCCCAGGTGCGGGTGGTCCACGGCTTCCCAGAGCGCCGCTTCCAACTCGCCGTTGCGGCCCACGAGGTTCGCCTCCACCTCCAGCCCGAAGTAGACGCCCCCCGCTGCGCATGCTTCGGCGATGGCGCGGAGCTGCTCCGCGGCCCGGGGAACATGGGCGGCGGGATCGTCGTCCTTCGGCGGGTAGAAGGAGAAGCCGCGGATCAGCTTCGTCCCGAACGCCTGCGCCAGCTCGATGGCGCGGCGCACGTCCTCCCGCAGGTACTGCTCGAACGGGACGTAGCGGTTGGCCGTGTCGTCGTCCACGTCCAGCAGCTTCACCTTGCCGATGGGCGAGGCGAGCGAGGAGACGCCGACTTCGAACTCCGCGTGGAGGGTGCGCAGACGCTCCACCTCCGCGTCCGCGAGCTGCATGGCGTTCTTCACGCCGCCGCCCGGGTCCACGAACCGCAGGCTGTAGTAGGACAGCCCCAGAGCGCGCGTGAGCGTCAACTGCTCTTCCGCCCGCTTGGAAACGGGCCCCTCATCCGCCAGGCCGGTCAGGATTACATCCGCCATCAGGGTCTTCTCTCCGCAAATTGGGGCACGGGTTCGGCTCAGGAGGCCAGCGCCTTGGCCTGCTCGACCATCTGGCGGATCAGATCGACGCCGCCCTGCCAGAACTCTTTCTTGCTGATGTCGATGCCGATCTCGGCCAGCATCTCCGCCGGCTTCTGGGAGCCGCCCGCCGCCAGGAGGTCCATGTAGCGCTGGACGAACGGCTCGCCCTCTTCCTGGTAACGGGCGTAGAGCGCGAGGACCAGCAGCTCTCCGAAGGAGTAGGCGTAGACGTAGAAGGGGCTGTTGAAGATGTGGGGGATGTAGAGCCACCACCAGCCGTGCTCTTCCTCCAGCGTCAGCGCGTCGCCGAACATCTCCTGCATCGTGCTTTGCCACAGGGCGTTGTACCGCTCCGTGGTCAGCTCCCCCTCCTCGCGGCGGGCCCGGTGCGCCGCCCGCTCGAAGCGGAACATGGAGATCTGGCGGAACACGGTGGCGCAGGTGTCTTCGATTTTGCCGGTGAGCAGCGCCAGCCGCTCTTGCGGGTCGCGGATCTCTTCCTGAAGGCGGTCGAACACCAGCATCTCGGCGAAGACGCTGGCGGTCTCGGCCATCGGCAGCGAGGGATAGAAACTGAGGTAGTTGTGGCGGCTCGCCAGCACGCCGTGGATGGCGTGGCCCAGCTCGTGCGCCAGCGTCATCACGTCCTTCACGCGGTTCGTGTAGTTCATGAAGACGTAGGGGTGGAGGTCCGGCGTGATGTAGCTGCAGAAGGCGCCGCCCCGCTTCCCCGGCCGCAGTTCAGCGTCGATCCAGGAGCGCGTGAAGAACGGCTCCGTCATCTCGCGCATGGACGAGGAGAAGCGGCCGAAGGCGTCCAGGACCATCCGCTTGCCGTCCGGGAAGGGGATCTCCTCTTTGCTGTCCGTGATCGGCGCGTAGCGGTCGTAGTGCTTGAGGTCGGAGACGCCCATCAGGCGGCTCTTGAGTCGGTAGTACTCGACGACGATGTCGAAGTTTTCGGAGCAGACCTCCACCACGTTCTCCACCACTTCCGGCGACAGCTCGTTCGCCAGGTTGCGGCTCTGCTCCGGATACTCATAGCCGCGCAGGCGATCCATCGTCGCCTTGTCTTGCAGCAGGTTGTTGAAGATGAAGGTGAGGACGTGGGAGTGCTGCTGGAGCGTGTGGCTGATGGCCGCCGCCGCCGCCGCGCGCACCTCGCGGTCCGGCTCGTAGAGCAGCGTGAGCGTCTGGCTCTGGGTGAGGGTCTTCACCTCGTCGCCGATCTTCACGTCGAACGTGGCGCGGGCCGTGATCTCCGAGAAGAGACGCATGAACGCCCGGACCCCGGTGTTGCTCACCTCTTCCAGGACCTTTTCCTCGGGCTCGGAGAGGTAGTGCTTCGCGCTTTCTCGCTCGTGCTCCAGGTAATGACGGTACACGGCCAGCTCGGGCGCCTGGACCAACCGCTCGAAGGTGTCGGCGGGCATCCGGCCGATCTCCAGGTCGAAGAAGATGAGATGCGTAGCAATGGAGGTGTTCTCCTCCTGGAGCTTCTGCATCAACGCCCCGCGCGCCGGATCGGAGGTGTCGGCGCTGAACATCAGCCCCGCATAGGCAAGCGGCCGCGCCTTCACGCGGTTGATCGCCTCGTATTCGTCCAGCGCCGTCCGCAGCAGCTCCACGGTGCATTCCGCCGAGCCGATGCGCCCCCGGTAGCTCTTCTCGAAGGCCTGCGCTCGCTCTCGGAGCCGCGTGTAATCCGTCTCCAGGGCCGGATCGTCGAGGCCGGAGTACAGGTCGGAGAGATCCCAGACGACAGGCGGTTCTTGCACGGACATGAATGATTCCCCAGGCGGTGGACGGTGGTAAGCGGTTCGTAAAGGGATGCTGACGCCAGGATCGAACGCTCCCTCACGGTCGCGGTGCTGTTTTGCGCACTATCAGAACTAGAAGGTCGAGGCCGGGACGCCGAGCTCGGCCAGCTTGGCGGCGGGCGGGACGCCGTCGCGGCTCCAGCCGCGCGCGTCGTAGTAGTCATCCAGCATGGCGTCGAGCTGCACGAGGACGCCTTTGCTCGGGCCACGCTTGTGAGCCTCGGTGAGGAGACGCTTGGGCAGGTTGTCGTCGGCGCGGGTGAAGCCGGCCTTCAGGTTCCACACGCGCTCCAGGTTCCAGATCCGCTCGCCGGCCTGCACCAGCTCTTCGTACGACCAGTCTACGCCGGTGGCGGCGCAGAGCAGCGGGCCGATGTCCTTCAGCGTGAGGCCGCCGGCGCTCACGAAGAGGCACATGCCGGTGGCGTCGTGGACGGTGGTGATGTTCTGCTCGTTGGCCACCCAGGCGCCCTTGCCGTCCGGGGTGTGCGCGGGCATCTCGCCGCTCGTCTCCACCCCCGGCGTCCAGGCCCGGAGGTGGCAGGCGCCCCGGTTGCAGGTGGCGTAGGCCACGCCCATTCCCTGGAAGCCGCGCGGATCGTAGGCGGGGAACTCCTGGCCCTTCACGCCCATGAAGAACTCCGGATGCTGGAGCTTTTCCGTCATCCGCTTCGACCCCTCGGCGAGCACGTCGCCGAAGCCCTCGCGGTAGGCGGTCGCCTCCGTCATGCGCACCAGCGCGTCGCCGCTGCCGAAGGGAAGTGGCATGCCGGTCTGCGCCTCGGTGAGCAGGCCCTTCTCATACATCTCCATCGCGGCGGCCAGCGTGGCGCCCATCGAGATCGGGTCCATGCCTAGGTCGTTGCAGAGGAAGTTGGCCTTGATGACGGGGTCCAGGTCGCCCACACCGCAGTCGGCGCCCAGCGCCCAGGCGTTCTCGTACTCAGGGCCCTCCCCTGCCGTCTTCCAGTTCTTGGGGTGGGTGTTGACGAGGTGCTTGCCGGAGCCGTCGCCGAGCTGCGTCACCCGCCCACAGGCGATGGTGCAGGCGAAGCATGCCTTCGTATTGACCAGCCGCGTTTCCTTGAGCGTGTTGCCGTTCAAATCCTCGGCGTGCTCGAACTGGCCTTCCTGGAAGTTGCGCGTGGGCAGCCCGCCGAACTCGTTGGTGAGGTCGATGGTGGGGATCGTCCCCAACTCGGAGAGGCCCTGGCGCCCCGGCGACTCCGCCAGCTTGCGCTGCGCCGCCCAGAGAGCCGGGAAGAACTGTGCAGGGCGGGCGATCGGGACGCCGCGCGTGCCCCGGACGGCGATTGCTTTGAGCTGCTTGCTGCCCATCACCGCGCCGACGCCGGAGCGGCCCGCCGCCCGGTGCTTGTCGTTGACGATGCAGGCGAAGCGGACCAGGTTCTCGCCCGCCGGGCCGATGCCGCAGATACGGAGGTCGGGCCGGGCCAGCTCCGCGCGGATGCCGTCCTCGGTTTCGGCGGTGGTGCGTCCCCAGTAGGCGGCAGCATCCCGCAGCTCCACGCGGTCATCTTCGATGTACAGGAAGACGGGCTTCGGCGAGCGCCCCTCGACGATGAGCAGGTCGTAGCCGGCGAACTTGAGCGCCGGGCCCCAGTGGCCGCCGGAGTTCGAGGTGGTGATGGCGTCGGTGAGCGGGCCCTTGGTGACGACCATGTAGCGGGCGCCGGTGGGGCTGTTGGTGCCGGTGAGCGGGCCCGTGGCGAAGATCAGCTTATTCTCCGGCGCGAGCGGATCGACGCGCGGGTCCAGCTCTTCGGCCAGGTAGCGCGCCGCCACGCCGCGCCCGCCGACGTAGTCGCGCAGCCAGGCCTCCGGGATCTCCTCGGTGCGAAGCTCCCCCGTCGTCAGGTTTACCCGCAGCAGTCGTCCAAGCCATCCGCCTCTCATACCGCCTCCTCGCCTCCCACGCCGTCACCCTGGGGTTTCCGGCTCACGACTTCGTTTCCTTCCCGCGCCGGACGCTTCCGGGTTTCGGGTTTCAGGTTTCAGGTTTCAGGTTGGGGCCTGTGACCGGTAGTGGCCGGGAAGGGCCTCACCCCGGCCTTCGGCCACCCCTCTCCACACGTGGAGAGGGGCGAAGTACGGATGCATCTACTGCTGGACCGAGGCGCCGTTGAGACGCTGGTGGCGGCCTTTGGCCGCTGGTGGCCGCATTTTGGGACCCGTTAGAAAGGCAGCGTTGGGGCGAGTGAACTCGCGGCTATCCACAGCAAAGCCCGCCTGCGCGGGCAATTCATTATGCAGTGGTCTTTGCTTATCGGATGCTAGCCCTGTCTCCTTGTGCTCGTTAGGTTGCTCCAGTGGCTCCACGCTTGGAAACCGGTCTCGTGCGGCGGCGGCTCGTCTTGCCCAGTTCGCGCACGGTTTCTCAGCGCCATCGTGGAAGCCCGGCAGGATGCACCTTACTTCGGGATGTAGATGCCATGAACGTAGGGTGTCGCGTCGGGCTTGCGCGCCGCCTTGCAGGCGTCGCAGGGGCAAAGCTCGCGGAGGTGCTGGAAGGTGTAGATGCCAGCCTGGTGGCCGTCCTTCCAGGTGAACCGGATGCCGTACCGGCCGACGGGCTCCACATCTACCACTACCGGGATCGGCGCCTGCTCTCCGGCGGCGAACACGCGGAAGGGATTGCTCTTCGCCTCCTGGCGCGCGGTGCGGCAGGAAGCGCAGGGGCACTCCGCGCGGAGGTACTTGAGAGGATAGACGCTGGCGTGGCCATCACCCCAGGTGACGTCGAGCGTCTGGCGCTCGTCGTTGATGTCGGCGGCGGCGATGGCGATTGCTTCGGGACTCATTCGGGCTCCGGTTCCGGAGCGGCGTCCGGCGAGAGGACGACCGGCGCGGGAATGGCGCCCGCCTGCACGCCGCTCCGCGCCAGGCGGTCCAGCAGCATCCGCTCCACGTTCCGGCTTATCACCTTCGTCCCCCAGAATTCCACTGGAGACAGCGGGTCCACCAGGATCGTGAGCAGGCCGCAGCGGTTGCCGCCCCAGATATCGGTCATCACCTGGTCGCCCACCACGGCGGTTTCTTCCGGGGTGGAGCCCATCACCGCCATCGCGCGGTAGAAGCCCCGGCGGCGGGGCTTGCCGCCCGACGGGACCCAGTCCAGCCCCAGCAGCGTCGCCAGCTCCTTCAACCGGCCTGGCCGATGGGTGTTCGACACGATGCACATGCGCAGCCCGGCTGCCTGGAGCGTCTCGATCCACGCGCGGATGGAGGGCGCGACCTCCAGCCCGTGCCAGGGGACGAGCGTGTTGTCCAGGTCGAGGATCAGCGCGCGGACGCCCCGCCCCGCCAGGAAGTCGGGGGTGACTTCCGTGACGCTGGCGGCGCGCAGCGTGGGACAGAACTGGTGGAGGAAAGGCATGGCGAATTTCGAATGACGAATTTCGAATGACGAATTCAGCCGTCGAACACCGCGGCTCATTCCATTCGTCACTTGAAATCCGTCACTCGCACTTCCCTAGGTTTTGGCGCTCGCGGCTCGCATCTGCTTGACCTTCTTGATGGCGGCCAGGTGCTCCGGATAGGTGCGGGTGAAGATGTGGCTGCCGTCCGGCTGGGCCACGTAATAGAGGTAATCCTCGGACGCGGGCTTCAGCGCGGCCTCGATGGCCTTGATGCCGGGGTTGCAGATGGGGCCGGGCGGCAGCCCGACATTCTGGTAGGTGTTGTACGGGTGCTTGACCTTCAGGTCTTTGAAGGAGAGCTGGTCTTTGTGGGAGCCGAGGGCGTAGATGACGGTAGCGTCGATCTGGAGCGGCATCTTTTTCTTCAGCCGGTTGCGAATTACGGCCGAGATGAGCGTTCGGTCCGCGTCCACCCGCGCCTCGCGCTCGATCATGGAGGCGACCACCATGATCTTGTCCATCGGCAGGTCGCTTCGGGCGAACAGTTGGGCGTTCGGACGGAGGACCTTCTTGTTCCAGTTCTTCAGCATCTCGCGGATGAGCGCCCGCTCGCTGATCTGCCGGGGGAATTTGTAGGTGTCCGGCATCAGGTAGCCTTCCACGCTGCGGCGGGACACGGGGATGTTCAACCCGAGGAACTTCGGCTTGCGGTGGGCGGCCCGGATGAACTGGTCCGCGCTCACCAGGCGGCGCTGCTCCAGCATGCGGGCGATCCGGCCCAGCGTCAGCCCCTCGGGGATCACCACCCACTGCGCCTCGGCGTTGCCAGCGACGAGCTGGTCGATGATCTGGAACACGCCCTTATTGGGGGAGATGAGGTACTCGCCGGCCTTCATGTCGCCGGTCTCGCCCATCAGGCGGGCCGCCGCAATGAACGCGATGCCGCTGCGGATGAGGCCGGCCTCTTTGAGCTTGGTGGCGATCTGGTCCGCCGTGGCGCCGGAGGGGATGTTCACCCGCAGCGGCTGGGGCTTCTCCGCCGTGGACATCGGCGCGAACATGAGGTTCGCGAACCAGAACGCGCCGACAAAGAAAGCCAAGGTCGCCAGCGCCACCAGGAGGCGATGGACCCAGGGGTTCAGTCCTCGTCGGCGAGGCGCCCCCCTCTCAGGCTCCGATTCCGCAGGAAGTTCTGCAAAATCAGCGTGGCCGCGATCTGGTCGATCACCTTCCGGCGCTTCGAGCGCCGTGTGTCCGCCGCGATCAACATCTTTTCCGCTTCCGCGGTCGTCAGGCGCTCGTCCCATGTCACCACCGGAATCGTTACTCGGGCGCGAAGTTGCGCAACGAACTCTAACACCTTCTCGGCCGAGGGTCCGAGCGTGCCGTTTAGCGAGATCGGGAGACCGACCACGATCTCTCCCACGGCGTCGTCGGTCACGATCCGCTGCAGGGTATCCAGCTCCGCACCGTCCCGCCGCAGGGTCTCGCGGGGGGACGCGGTGATCTGCAGCTCATCGGATAGGGCGACGCCCACCGTTTTTTCCCCCACGTCGAGGGCCATTACGCGCATTGTTTTGCCCGACGTCGTGAGGAAGTAATGGGGGAGTTTGGGGATAGACCCGGCTGGCGGCTAACCGGCGTCCGCCTTCGGGGAGAGCGGCGCCTGGGAGAGCAGCAGATCGAGCCACGCCAGCAGCCCGCATCCGACGGCCATCGCCCACGCTACGACCCCAGTGTCGTTCAACAGCAGCGCCGCGAGGCCTCCCAGAGAAGTAGAGAGGACCGCAGCCTTCATCAGCGGACGCTCGGCGAGCACCCGCCAGGCTGCCGGGCCGAGCCTATGATACCAGACGTAGAAGAACGGCGCCACGGCGAGCACCCCTCCCACGAAGTAGCCGGAGGTCGCCATCCGCAGATTGAGGCGCGCTTTCCGCAGCGCCATCTCCACCACTCCGCCCCCGTCTCCTCCCAGCGCCCGCGCCGCCAGCTCCCCCACGTGCGTGCGGACCTCCGGCGGACGCAGCAGATCGACCGCGACGAACGCTGCGGCTACGGCTCCGACGATCACCAGCCCGCCCACGAGCCGCCCGAGCACCGCCGGCTTCCCCCCGGCGCGCGCGGGCAACGCGAGCGCCCCCGCCGTGAGATAGGCAATGGCGAGAGACACCGCGCCGCCGAAGTCCGCGCCCCACTGCGGCGCGCCCACCCCCACGAGGGAGACGGTCCACAAGGCGACGGCGCCCGCCCAACCGGGGGCGGACAGCCGGTTCCGCCCCCGCAGGTGCTCCAGCCAGAACGGGATCACCAGGGTCGCGCCGAGCAGCAGGCCCATGTACTCGTTGCCGATGCCGTAGAACCGCGCGCCGATGTACGGGAAGTCGCTGACGAGGTTGAGAGCGAGCAGCCGTCCCCCGGAGAACAGGTCGAGCAGCAAGAGCAGGGTGGTGAACAGCAGCGCCGCCAGAAACGGCGAGGCAGTCCAGCCGATGACGGACGCCAGCGCCGCCAGGCAGAGGGTGAGGGCCGCAACCCGCAGCAGCAGCGCCGCGGCGCTGTCCAGCGGGCCGGAGAGGACCCCCGGCACGGCGAGCAGCGTCGCGGGGAGGAAGGCGGCGGTCGTGGCGAGCAGCACGCGGCCGACCGCCAGCCGGGTTCCTGTCCAGCGGCGGAGGAGGGCGAGGAGCGCGAAGCCCAGGCTGGCGATGGCGAAGCCGCCCCACGCCAGCAGGCCGGGAACCATCGCCTGGTGGGTGGCGCTGGTGTGCCGCGCGAGCCGGCGCAGCCCTTCGGCATCCCCCACTGCGCCGGGACGCGCGGGATGGCCTTCCATTGCGGGGACCGACGGGAGCCCCAGGTGGGCCAGCAGCGTGGGCGCGAGATCGACGTTCGCCAGGAGGCCGTCCATCCGGGTCGTGGTGGTGGTCGCCCAGCGCCCGGCCCAGGCGCGGCCCCACAGCAGCGCCGGCGCCAGCGCCTGCCACTGGCCGCCGGGCGCGGGGCCGGGGTCGAGGCTGGTGAGCAGGAGGAGGTCCCGTTCCGGGTCGAGCGCGCGCGAGAGGGCGTCCGCCAGGAAGAGACCCTCCGCCGTCGTCCGTCCCTCGGGGAGGTCCAGGATCAACAGCCGGGGCGAGGATGCCCCCGCCTCCAGCAGCCGCAAGGACTGGCGAAGCCAGAGGACCATGTCGCCGGCGCGGGGCAGGGCGGCGGCTTCCGGGATGCGCTGCTCGCTGTCCATCGCGCCGAGCAGCCCGGCGCCCTGAAGCCGTCCACCGGCGTCCGCCGCGCCGCCGTAGGCCACGCGCAGGCCTGCTTGCCGGCACGCCTGTCCCAGTGGGATCAGCGCCGCGCCGCCCATCGCCGCCCGGGCGTAGACGTTCTCCGGCTCCACCTTCCAGGCCGACCCGGAGCCGGGAGCCGCGTAGGGAGCCGCGGCGCCGGGCGGATACTCCAGCCGCCGGCCCGCGCCCAGCGTGAGCCCGGCGGAGAGGCGGGTATCCGGTCCCGGAACTACCGGGTTTACCAGCGCCAGCGCGCTGCCCGTGCGGAGCCGCCGCCACCGGGGCGTATCCAGCTCCTCCAGGAACGGCTCGGCTGCCACGCGGGGGAGCAGCAGAAGCACGGCGCGACGGGGCGAGCTGGTTTGCTGGGCGCGGACCGGCGACGAAAAAGCCAGCAGCACCGCGAAGATGCTGCTGGCTAAAAGTAGTGCGCGCCGCGCAGGGCTCACCGGGCCATCCTTTCCCGCAGTGCCGTCACCGGCCGTCCCGGTTCCTCTACTTCTTGAGCTGCGCGGCCACCAGCGCCGGGACTTCGGCCAGCGCCGCGCCGATCTTCGAGGCGTCTTTTGCGCCGGCTTGCGCGAAATCGGGCCGGCCGCCGCCGCCGCCGCCGGCCAGCGCCGCCACCTCGCGGACCAGGTTGCCGGCGTGCGCACCCTGCTGAACCGCGTCCGGCGAGACCTTCGCCACGAAGATCCCCTTGCCGTTGCTCGCGCCGCCCACCACCACGACGCCGCCCTTGAGCCGCTCGGCGACCTGGTCGACGAGCGCCTTGATGGCCGCCGGGTCGCCGGTGTCCGCCGTGGCGGCGACCACGGCCACGCCGCCCACGTCCGTCCTGCCGCTGAGGATTTGCTCCACGGCGCCGCCCGCAGCCGAGCGGCGGGCCTCGTTGAGCTGCCGTCGCAGGCCGGAAAGCTGCTCCTTCTGCGCCGCCAGCCGCTCCATGATCTGCTCCACGCCGCCGCCCAGTTCGCCCGCCACCTCGCGAAGGCGCGTGGTCTGGTCCTGGACGTAAGCGACGGAGCCCATGCCCGTCGTACACTCGATGCGCCGGATGCCGGCCGCCGCGCTGCTCTCGGAGGTGACCTTGACCAGGCCGATGGCGCCCGTGCGGGAGACGTGCGTGCCGCCGCACAACTCGATGCTGTAGCCGGGCACCTGCACCACGCGCACCACCTCGCCGTACTTCTCGCCGAAGAGCATCATCGCGCCCATCTGCCGGGCTTCGTCCTGCGTCTTCTGCTCGATCTGCACCGCTTCGTCGCGCAGGACCTCCGCGTTCATGATCTCCTCGACGCGGCGGATCTCGTCCGCGCTCATCCCCTGCCCGTGCGCGAAGTCGAAGCGGAGGCGGTCCGGCTCCACCACGGAGCCGCGCTGAACGACGTGCGGCCCCAGCACCTGCCGCAGCGCCGCGTGCAGGAGGTGGGTGGCCGTGTGCGCCCGCCGGATCGCCTGTCGCCGGGGCGCGTCCACCTGCGCCTCGACCCGCAGGCCGCTGTGCAGGCGGCCTTGCTCCACGCGGACGGCATGCAGGAACACGGCGCCCTGACGCTGGGTGTCGAGCACCGTCGCTACGATGGCGCCTTCGCCCGCCGAGAGCATCCCGGTGTCGCCGACCTGGCCGCCGCTCTCGCCGTAGAAGGGCGTCTGGTCCAGGGCCACCCAGCCCACCTCGCCCGCTTCGAGGGAGTCCACCTGCTCGCCCTCGTGCAGCAGCGCCAGCGCCTCCCCCTCCGCATCGGTCTGGTCGTAGCCGGTGAACTGCGTAGGCGGAATGCTCAGCGCCTTGACGTTCGACTTGACGGCCGTCCCCTTCCCGGAGCCGTCTATGTGGATGTCCCGCGCCTCTCCGTAGCCGACCTCGTCGATGCCGGCGCCCTGCTCCTCCGCCAGCTCTTTCATCACCTCGAACGGCACGCCGTACGTGGAAGTCATGTCCCACGCGAACTTGCCGTCGATGATCCCGCCTTGCTTCGCCCGGTCCATGAACAGGGGGACACCCCGGTCCAGGGCTCTTGCGAACTGCTCTTCCTCATCCCGGATCTTGCCGGTGATGATGCCTTTCTTCTCGACCAGGTCCGGATAGCCGGGCGCCATCTTCTCGACCACGATGGGGACGATCTCATGGAGGAACGAGCCGCGCAGGCCCAGCAGGTAGCCGAAGGTGGCGGCGCGGCGGATGATGCGCCGCAGCACGTAGCCGCGGCCCACATTCGCCGGATAGATGCCGTCCATCACCAGGAAGCATGCGGCGCGGCTGTGGTCCGCGATGACGCGCTTCCGCCAGTCGGTGCGCTCGCCCGCGCTGCCCGTGGCGCGCTGGATGATGGCGTCCACCTGGTCCATCACCGGGGCGAAGAGGTCCGTCTCGTAGACGGAGGGCTTGTTCTGGACGACGCAGGTGAGGCGCTCCAGGCCCATGCCGGTGTCGATGTTCTGCGCCGCCAGCAGGGTGAGGCTGCCGTCCGGATGCTTGTAGAACTGGGTGAAGACGTGGTTCCAGAACTCCAGGTAGCGGTCGCACTCGCAGCCGGGGCGGCAGTCCGGCCCGCCGCAGCCGAAGTCCGGCCCCAGGTCGTAGTACATCTCGCTATCCGGGCCGCAGGCGCCGGTTTCCAGCACGGGTCCCCACCAGTTGTCCGGCAGCCGGATGACACGCTCCGCCGGCAGGCCCACCTCTTCCGTCCAGATGCGGAAGCCTTCCTCATCGTCGGGGAGGTCGGCGTGGCCGCCGAAGACGGTGGCCCAGATGCGGTTCGGATCGAGGCCGAGCACCTGGGTGCAGAATTCCCAGCCCCAGGTGACGGACTCGCGCTTGAAGTAGTCGCCGAACGACCAGTTGCCCAGCATCTCGAACAGGGTGTGGTAGCGCGCGAACTTTCCGACGCCCTCCAGGTCGTTCGTGCGGCAGCAGCGCTGGCAGGTCGCGATGCGCGGATAGGGCGCGGGCTCGCGGCCCTCCAGCATGGCCTGGAAGGGCACCACGCCGGCCACCGTGAGGAAGATGGAGGGGTCGGTGGGCACGAGGGAGATGCCGGGCAGGATCTTGTGCCCCTTGCTCTCCATGAAATCGAGGAATAGCTGCCGGAGTTCGTTGCTGGTGCGCATGGGTCTGGTCCGCCGTCGCTGCCGGGAAATGACGGCTTAGGATAGCACAATCCTTCCGCGCCCGATAGAGGCGGGGACGGCCGCAGCCCGGCGAGAGAACGGTCCTCCGTTTTAGAATCGTAGATCGGCAGTACTATAGCGAACGGCAGATTCAAAACAGTAAGCAGGGCGGGAGGCATGGATGCTGGACCAGAGGCGACAGAATACCCCCGGCGCCGACTCGCCGACGGACGCGCTGCGCGAGTGGGGCCGCACCCTGCTGGCGCCGGAGACCTACGACGAAGTCACCCACGACGACCTGCCGAACGACGTGGAAGCCGACTTCATTCCACTGCGATCGGAAGACGGATCGGAAGAAATCGACCGGCGGGACATCGACCCGTTCCAGTACGACTCGCTCCAGGCGCAGGAGGCGTTCGACCGCGCCGTGGAGGCCGCGGCGGCGGGAGACGAGAATGAGGCGATCCACCAGTTCATCCGCGCCTCGAAGATTGCGGAGACGGCGCGGGAGTGGCACCTGGCGGCGGTGGCCTGCCAGCGTGTGGGCGACTTCCTGATCGATCCCCGGCCGCCTTATGACGTGGACCGCGCCTTTCGGATGTACCGGCGCGCCGTGCGGGCCTACGAGCAATGCGGGCTCTTCGGAGAGGCGCGCGAGCTGGCCTACCGCCAGATGTGCCTGAAGATGAAAAAGGCGGGGGAGCTGAAGCTGCCGCTCTCCCAGCGGGTGGAGATGGCGTTCCACTGGGCCGTCGCGGGCTTCGGTCTGCGGCCGCATCGCGTGATGCTGGTGGCGATGCTGGTCGTCTTCGTGTACGCGCTGGTCTACTGGACGACCGGCGGCGTGATCCACGCCGGGGATGGGCGCCGCCCCGACTTCTGGACGGCGCTCTACTTCAGCGGCATCACCTTCACCACCATTGGGTATGGTGATTACCTCCCGACTCCAGGCCTGCGTCTTGTAGCCCTGACTGAGGGCTTCCTCGGCGCTTTCATGGTTGGGTTCTTCGTCGTAGTTACGGCCAGCCGGCTGCAGAAATCCTAGTTTCAGGTTTCGGGTTTCAAGTCTCAGGTTGGGGACGGGTAACTTGAAACTTCGAACCTGAAACCCCCTATAACGGGTGGAAGAAGACCTGGGTGAAGTAGTAGGTCTTGCCGTCGCGCCACACACCCACGCCGGTTTCGGTGAAGCCGGGCCGCAGGATGTTCTCGCGGTGGCCGGGGCTGTCCATCCAGCCGCGTACGGCGCGCGGCGCGGGATCGGCGAGGTTCACGCTCTTGAAGAGGTTTTCGCCGACCAGCCGGTAGGAGAGGCCGGCGGCCCGGACGCGGTCCATCACCGTCTGACCGGTGGGCGAGGTGTGGCTGAAGAAGCGGCCGGCCTCTCC
>Ga0216301_1000229_pt1 | contig 15676 bp, 13 predicted proteins | sample 4hB_Boncat_minus_FD_156203 | JGI IMG/M metagenome (GOLD analysis project Ga0216301, IMG submission 156203) | Terrestrial sediment cell enrichment communities for BONCAT metagenomics from Utah, United States - 4hB_Boncat_minus | ecosystem: Environmental > Terrestrial > Deep subsurface > Rock...
GGCCGAGGCTGGTGAGGCGGGCGTGGATGTCGTCGCGGTACTTCGCCTCGCTGTCGTCTTCCGGCGCGTAGCCGATGACCTCGCGGGCGTTGGCGATGCTCCAGAACTTCCGCGTGTTATCGGAGATGCCGTAGAAGATCTGGAACGGGATGCCGTGCCGGTCGCGGATGTCCTCGGCCTCAATGCTCTTGACGAAGAGCTGGGTGAGGTCGCGGGGGCTGATGTAGGCGCCCAGGTCCCGCTGGTATTTCACCGGATCGTCGGCGAGCTTCGCGGCTTCGATCTCGCGCGGGGCGCCGATACGGACCTGCACCACCTCCAGCTTGCGGCCCAGCCGGCCGCTGGCGTAGACGAAGCCGAGGTGCTCGTACGCCTCCTTGGCCCAGCCGTAGAAGTTGTCGCTGATGGCCCGCTCCCAGGGGTCCACGACGTCTTTCTTCTTCGCGTGGATCAGCCCTTCGTACCAGTCGGCGGCGTGGTTGCTGCTGGCGACGACGACCCGCCGGACCCCCTCCTCCAGCAAGAGCTGGTAGACGTGGAACGCCATGTCCACGTTCGTCCGCTCGGTGTAGTAGCTGTCGCGGGAGTTGCTGCCCTGGCCGCTGGGCGGGTGGATGTAGCCCAGGTGAACCACCGCGTCGGCGCCGCGGAACAGGGGGCGGTTCGCCTCCAGATCCGTCGTCGTGAGATCCGCGATGCGGATTCCCGTCACGGGGTCTCCGTGGCGGTCCGTGTCCCGAACATCCACAAGCGTGCAGTCGAACTGCTCGCGCAGCGTCGGCAGCATCTGGGCCGCTACGTAGCCGCTGGCCCCGGTCACCAGGATTCGTCGTTTCATCGCGGCCCTCCATTTCCGGCCTTAGCTCGTACCGGATCTAAAACCGAGGGAAGCAGGGCTCCCTTTGGGGTGTAGATTACCCACCGAGAGCAGAATTGGGAGTGCGTCCCGAAAGCCTCTGCGACTCGCCCGTCAGGGCCGCTTCCTGGTCGTAAACGGTAGCCGTCCACGACCAGGAGGACGTCGCTGGGAAGCAACGACTCCAAATCCTGCTTTACGACGCTCATCATCCCCCGGTGTTCGGCAGGCGCCCCGTCCCGGTGGGAATCCGATACAAGCTGAGCTTTCCGGCGGAGAGTTCGTCTGGGATGAAGGTCTTTCCCTTCCACGGTGTGGGCGGGCCAGGCCGATCAGACGGCCGCCGGGTCCGCCTCCGGCTCCTCTTCCGGCTCCAGCAGTCCGCGTTCGAGAACGGCGTCCAGGGCGAGCGTGTGGTAGCCCGCCCGCTCGAAGAGGACGGTGACGGTGTCGGCGGTGACGCGCTCGACTTCGCCCGGGCCGTAGGTGGGGTGGACCACGCGCTCGCCCAGCGCGAAGGGACCGCTGGGCGCTGCGGCGGCGCGGGCGCGACGGCCTACCCGCTTCAGTAGCCCGCGCTCCTGCACCAGGGCCAGGGACAGCTTCCGCTCGCCTTCCTCCGGAAAGCGGACGGTCACCGTCTCCGCGCCTGACTCCGCCACCTCCCCCTCCCCCCATTCGGCATGGGTCACGCGGTCGCCCGGCGAGAACTCGGCGGGCGCGTCGTCCTCGGGTGCGGCGGTGCGGTCGGTGCGGACATCGTTATCGCAGAAGCCGCAGCGCTCCGTCTCGCTTTCCTGGGCGAAGTAGTTGAGGAGGTAGCCGCGCCGGCAGTCCCACATCTCGGCGTAACCGCGCATCATCTGGAGCCGGCTCCGCTCGTAAGCGCGGCGGTGCTCCTCGCTCTCCAGCGAGAGCGCCGCTGAATCGAACTCCCGCTGCAGGACCCGGAGCTCGTCGTCCTCGCCCGCCTCCACCGCGCCATGTCGTTGAAGCGCGGCGATCGCCCGCCGCAGCTTTCCTTTTGAGACGCCCGATTCGGCGGCCAATTCCGGCAGCGGCGCCTCCGGGCGGGCGACGATTGCCTTCCAGGCCCGCGCGACGTCCTCCGGTGAGAGCCGGCCGCTGCCGGAGAGGAAGGCGGCTCGCCCCAGGTCCGCCGAGCGATAGATGAGGACGCAGCGCGCCAACTCCCCGTCCCGACCCGCGCGGCCCGCCTCCTGGTAGTACGCTTCGAGGCTCGCCGGGGCGTCGCGATGGATCACGAAGCGGACGTCCGGCTTGTCAACGCCGAGCCCAAAGGCATTGGTGGCGGCGATTACGCGGTATTCGCCGCTCATGAAGCCTTCCTGAACGCGCTCCCGGTCGGCTTTGCGACGCTGGCCGTGGTAGAAGTCGGCTGGGATCCCCCACTCCCGCAGCCACTCCGCCGTCTCCTGGGCGCCGCGCGTGGTGGCGGTGTAGATGACGCCGCTGCCTTCCATCGCACCCCGCAGGCGGCTCGCCAACTCGGCGGGATAGCTCTCTTCGGGCTCCAGGAGGAGGCTGCGGAGGACGCGGAAGTCTTCTTCTTCCTTCTGGACCGTGCGCACCTCCAGGAACAGGTTTGGGCGATCTACGCCGTAGACCACCACCTCCGGCTGCCGCAGGCCGAGCGCGTCGACGATGGATTGTCGGACCCAGGAGGTCGCTGTGGCTGTGAGCGCCAGGACCGGCGGCCGCCCGAGGCGAGTCGCTACGGCGCCGAGCCCCAGGTAGGCGGGGCGGAAGTCGTGGCCCCACTCGGACATGCAGTGCGCCTCGTCCACGACGAAGAGCGACACCTGGAGAGCTTGAAGCTGCGCCAGGAACTCCACGTTCTCCAGTCGCTCCGGCGTGACGTAGAGGAGCTTCGACTCGGCCTGCTCCGCCTTGCGCAGGGCTTCCTCCTGCTCGGCGGCGGGCTGCGCGCTGTTGAGCACCCCAACTTCCAGCCCGTGCGCCTGGATCGACTCCTGCTGGTCCTTCATCAGCGCGATGAGCGGCGAAACCACCACTGTGACGCCGGGGAGCAACTGGGCGGCGAACTGGAACACCAGCGACTTCCCAGCGCCCGTGGGGAGTACGGCCAGCACGTCACGGCCCTGCAACAACGCGCGGATGATCCGCTCCTGACCGGGACGGAACTCGTCGTGTCCGAACTGCTCCTGCAGAGTCCGCACCAGCTCGGCGTGGCTTATCGGCATGCATTCTTCTCCTCGCGGCGGCGATTCTAGGGTCCGCCGCCTTCTGGGTTACACGCGCGGCAGGTCGGCCCAAACCCTCCGCCATCCAGACGCCGGCAGCCCTGGGTCTCCGAGCGCCTGGCCGTTGGGGGATGGATCAGGCACGCGGGAGCCTCGTGTGAGACGGCGGGCTACGGGGTAGGAGTTCGCTGCCAGGGCCGGCGCCGCGAAGACGGGCGCGCCGGCGACGCTAAACCAGGAGATACTGATGAAGCGAACCGCGAAATCATTGACCATTGCGATTGCCCTGGGCGGTCTGCTGCTGGGCGCCGGCGTGCTCGACGGCGCGCCGGAAGCCAGCGCCCAGACTACCCGCCGAACGATCACCCGCCGCACCATCGTGCGCCGCGTTCCCGTCCGCAGGTACAGGACGACGAACCGAGTCTACCGCAACGGCCGGATGGTGCGCAGCCGCACGCTGGGCTGGCGGAACGACCTGGACCGCGACGGTATCCGCAACAGCATGGACAAGGACCGGGATGGCGACGGCGTGCGAAACGTGCATGACCGCCGGCCCGACAACCGCTTCGCGCGGTAATAGACTGCGATCCAGCTCCGCTTGACGACGAAGGGGAGGCGTTGCGAAGGGAGCGCCTCCCCTTCTTTGCGTGCGGCGGAGCCCGGGCGGTTCGCAGCCTGGCAGTCGCACTGCTCCACGGCGCGCGCCGCCGACCGGCCGCCGAGAGCAACCGCCTGGGGTGAGAGCGGGCGCCTTTTCCGAGCGGGGCCGGCCACCCGGACGGCCCGTGTAAGCCGTTGGGGAGCCGGGTAGGCCTTCTCTGTGAGAAGGCGGGTGAACTCCATAAGAGCTCGCCCTGAACTTGATAAGGACATCCCAGATGAAACACACCGCGAAAGCCTTTACTCTCGCGGTTACATTAAGTGGTCTGCTGCTGGGCGTGGGCGCTATCGGCGCCGCGCCGGAGGCGGAGGCCCAGACCTACCGACGCACCGTGACCCGCCGGACCGTCGTGAGCCAGGTTCCGGTCCGCTCCACGCTGAGCTACGGCGACTGGGACCGGGACGGCATCCGCAACAGCCGGGACCGCGACGACGACAATGACGGCATCCGGGACCGCCAGGACCGCAACCGGTACTCGCGGGGCGGGACTCGCTACGGGAACCGGCCCCTCTACGGGAACCGGAGCCTCTACCGGAACGGGACTGTGATGCGCGACGCGACCATCGTGCCTGACGGGACCATGCTGCGCAACGACCGTATCGTGCACAGCCGCACCGCCGGTTGGCGGAGCGGGACTGTGATGCGCCACGACTGGCGGAACGACCTCGACCGGGACGGCATCCAAGACCACGTCGACAAGGACCGGGACGGAGACGGCGTGCGCAACGTGCACGACCGCCGGCCCGACAACTTCCGCGTCCGGTAACTGTCTGCGAGCCTGATCCAGGTTGATGAAGGGGAGGCGTTCCGATGGGAGCGCCTCCCCTTTTTCCGCCCGATGAACGGGTTGAAGCTGCGACCACACCTCTCGCTCCGTGACGGCGCCAGCGGCGGCTGAGCTCTCCAGTCGTTCTTCGACAGGCCAGTCCAGACTGCATTAGCGAGAGCGGCTTGTTCGGGGAACTTTTGCCAAGAAGGACGTTGGTACTCCCGGCGTGCGAACTCGCACGCGCGACTGCGTCCTCAGGCGGTTTCGATCACCGCCGTGCGGCCCACTCCACGGCACACGGTGCGTGATTGCTTGAAGCCCGGCCAACCAGGCGTTGACTGGGTGTGAGTTGGGGCTGTGTAGGGTATGTCCTCTATGCCCCGGCCAGCGTTGCGACGATGCGCGCCGGCCACACAAGGGCAGGAGACACTGATGAAGCGAACAGCGAAGTCATTCACATTTGCGGTTACTCTGGGCGGATTGTTGTTGGGCGCAAGTGCGTTCGGCGCCGCCCCGGAAGCCGAGGCCCAGACCTATCGGCGCTACAACAGCCGCCGCACCGTAGTGACGCGGGTTCCGGCCCGCTCGACACTCGGCAACGGCGACTGGGATCGCGACGGCATCCGCAACAGCCGGGACCGCGACGACGACAACGACGGCGTCCGGGACAACCGGGACCGGAGTCAATACTCCGGAAGCGGGACCCTCTACCGGAACGGGACGCGCTACCGGAACGGGACTGTGATGCGGAACGGACGCATTGTGAACAGCCGCACTGCGGGCTGGGGCAACGGCGTTGGCCTGGGCGGCGTCCGCCGGAACGACCTGGACCGCGACGGCATTCCCGACAGCAGGGATAAGGACCGGGACGGCGACGGCGTGCGCAACGTGCACGACCGCCGGCCCGACAACCGCCGCTCGCGGTAACGGTCTGCGAGCCTGATCAGGCTAATAACGGGGGAGGCGTTCCGAGGGGGAGCGCCTCCCCCGTTCTGCGTGTACAGCCCTCGCCTGGCCCCCTTCCGGGTCCCCTCGACAGGCCAAGCGGGCCTCTGGTAGAATGCGGCGTTCCCGCTGCCGGGCTTGTATCCGGTCACGCGGGCGAGCACCCTTCTCGTTCCCGCCTGTTGGCTGCTGCGGCCCACGGGCGGACTTTTACACACGGGCCGTCCCTTGTAAGGACCGCCGGGAGGAACAGCGATGCGTAAACCCCAGGAGATGACGGAACTCGACCGGCTGCGCCACAGCACCAGCCATGTGATGGCGCAGGCGGTTACGCACCTGTTCCCAGAGGCCCAGCTCACCATCGGCCCTCCCACCGAGGAGGGCTTCTACTACGACTTCGACCGCGAGACGCCGTTCACGCCCGAGGACCTCGCGGCCCTGGAAGCGGAGATGGCGAAGAGTGTCGCGGCAAACGACCCGTTCGTCCGTCGCGAGATCAGCCGCGCCGAAGCCCTGGAGCTGTTCCGCGACAACCCGTACAAGCTGGAGCTGATCCACGAGCTTCCCGAGAGCGAGCAGATCTCGCTCTACACGAACGGCGACTTTACGGACCTCTGCGCCGGGACGCACGCGGCGAGCACGGGGGAGATCAAGGCCTTCAAGCTGCTCCACGTGGCCGGGGCGTACTGGCGGGGCAGCGAGAAGAACAAGATGCTCCAGCGCGTCTACGGGACGGCGTTTCCCAGCCAGGCGGAGCTAGACGCCTATCTGGAGCGGATGGAGGAAGCCCGCAAGCGCGACCACCGCCGCCTGGGCCGGGAGCTGGGGCTCTTCATGGTGACCCCGACGGTGGGCGCGGGCCTGCCGCTCTGGCTGCCGAAGGGCACGGTGCTGCGCGAGACGCTGGTCGAGTTTATGCGCGACCAGCAGCGGCGGCGCGGCTATCAGCCGGTCATCACGCCGCACGTGGCGAAGCGCGAGCTGTTCGAGATGTCGGGACACTGGATCGCCTATAAGGAGAGCCTGTTCCCGTCGATGCACGCGGAGCACGAAGAACTGGTGCTGAAGCCCGTGAACTGCCCGTTCCACATCCAAATCTACGCCAGCGAGCGGCGCAGCTACCGGGACCTCCCCATCCGCTACGCCGAGTTTGGCACCGTGTACCGGTGGGAGCAGAGCGGCGAGCTGGGCGGCATCACGCGGGTGCGGGGCTTCACGCAGGACGATAGCCACATCTTCTGCCGCCCGGACCAGCTCGTCTCCGAGTTTCACGGCGTGGTGGACCTGATCATGCTAGTCCTGAACCGCCTGAAGCTGGAGTTCCGCGCGCGCGTGGGCCTGCGCAGCACCACGAACCCGGAGAAATACGTAGGCACTCCCGAGGTGTGGGAGCAGTCGCAGAACGCGCTGCTGGAGGCGGTGCAGCAGCTCGGGATGCCGCACGAAGTGGCGGAGGGCGAAGCGGCCATCTACGGTCCGAAGCTGGACTTCCTGGTGAAGGACGCGGTGGGCCGCGAGTGGCAGCTCGGCACCGTGCAGGTGGACTACGTGCTGCCGGAGCGCTTCAAGCTGGAGTACACGGCGGAGGACGGCCAGCCCTACCGGCCGGTGATGATCCACCGGGCGCCGTTCGGGTCGCTGGAGCGGTTCGTCGGATTGCTGATCGAGCACTTCGCGGGGGCGTTCCCGCTGTGGCTGGCGCCCGTGCAGGCCACGATCATCCCCATCGCGGATCGGCACGGCGAGTATGCGGAGCGGGTGCGGGGCGTGCTAACGGAGTGCGGGCTGCGGGTGGAGGTGGACCGGCGAAACGAGCGGATGCAGGCGAAGATCCGCGACGCGCAGATGCAGAAGGTTCCGTACATGCTGGTGGTGGGTGACAAGGAAGCGGCCGCCGAGGCCGTCGCCGTACGTTCGCGCGACCAGGGCGACCTGGGACCGATCGCGCTGACGGAGTTCATGCGGCAGGCGCTAGCCGCGATGGACACGCCGTAGGGTCCTGTGTGGGTGTGTGGGTGTATGGGTGTGTGGGTGTGTGGGTGAGCGGAGTGGGCAGTCCCTCCGGTAAGTGGTACGGCTTGTCGGAGGGGATTGCCGCACTCCGGTCGTGCCTCCCTCCGTTCGCAATGACTACCGTACCCGCCCACCCATACATCCACACAACCCAGACACCGCGCAGGCGGCGTCCTTGAAACCCCCCGGCGCCTGTGCTAAACTTGGCAGGCATTCCCATCCCACACCCTTCCGGACGGACTCGCGGGTCCCGGCGGCTCGCCGGTGGCGATTCCGGTTGAAGGAAGGGGAGGAGCCGCGCGGCGGCGTTCTTGTCGGGCGCGCGCACCTAACCACCAAGGAGATTACGTTGGCTAGCCTCAGTATGAAAGATTTGCTCGAAGCGGGAGTCCACTTCGGGCATCAGACGCGCCGCTGGAACCCGAAGATGAAACGGTACATCTACGGGGCCCGGAACGGCATCTATATCCTGGACCTGCACCAGACGGTGACGCTGTTCGATCAGGCCGCGGAGTTCCTGAAGGACCTGGCTGGCGGCAACGGCTCCGTGCTGTTCGTGGGCACGAAGAAGCAGGCGCAGAACGCCATCCGGGTTGCGGCGAAGCGGTCGGGCTCGTACTTCGTGAACGAGCGCTGGCTGGGCGGAATGCTCACCAACTTCCCGACGATCCAGGGCCGCATCCAGCGGCTGAAAGAGCTGGAGCGCTGGGAGCTGGACGGGACGATGGAGCGGTTCACGAAGAAGGAACAGCTTCTGCTCCGTGAAGAGATGAGCAAGCTGGACCGGTTCCTGGGCGGCATCCGGGATATGAACCGCCTGCCGGACGCGCTGTTCATCATCGACCTGCGCAAAGAGCGCATTGCCGTGAATGAGGCCCGGAAGCTGGGCATCCCCATCGTCGCGGTGGTGGACACCAACTGCGATCCGGACGACGCCGACTTCGTGATCCCCGGCAACGATGACGCGATCCGCGCGATCCGCCTGATGACGCAGCGGGTGTCGGACATCATCGTGGAAGTGCGCGGCGAGCAGTGGTCCGAAGAGGAAGAGCAGGCGGAGGCGGCGGCCGATCCCGAAATGTCCGAGTTCCTGGGCGAGGCTCCCGACGCCGAGACGGACGATCCCATTTTCGATGGAGCTGCGGCAGCGACGCCGACCATGGATGATGCGGCCTACGCGGTGCCGGCGGACGGCGAGGGCGACGAGCGATAGTTCTGCAGGCTTCCGGCGAGGGCCGGTGACCGGGTCGCGGGGACCCGCCGGAAGCCTCCTGTGTTTTATCGAGCAACCATTATGGCAATCACGGCACAAGCGGTTTCGACGCTGCGCGAGAAGACCGGCGCAGGGATGATGGACTGCAAGCGCGCGCTGCAGGAGTCCGAAGGGGACATGGAAGCGGCGATCAAGATCCTGCGCGAGAAGGGGATCGCGTCCGCCGCCAAGCGGGCCGGGCGCGCCGCCTCGGAAGGGACGGTCGGCTCGTACATCCACCTGGGCGGCAAGATCGGGGTGCTCGTCGAGCTGAACTGCGAGACGGACTTCGTGGCGAAGAACGACGAGTTCCAGGCGCTGGCGCGCGAGCTGGCGATGCAGGTCGCGTTCTCCAACCCCACTTACCTGCAGCCGGAAGACATTCCGGAAGACGTGCTGGCGCGGGAGCGGGAGATCGCGGAGAACCTGGCGCGCAACGAGGGCCGGCCGGAAGCGGCGCTCCCCAAGATCGTGGAGGGGCGAGTTAAGAAGTTCGCCGAGGAGAATTCGCTGCTCACCCAGGCCCACATGCGCGACACCAAGCGCAAAGTGGGCGACCTGGTGCAGGACCTGCGCGCCAAGCTGGGCGAGAACGTGCAGGTGCGACGGTTCGTGCGTTTCCAGGTGGGTGAAGAGGCCTAGTCATTGAGCGACTCTCCACAGGCTCCGGATGAGGGCGTGCGCTGGAAGCGCGTGCTGCTGAAGCTTAGCGGCGAAGCGTTTGCGGGCGGTCAGGGTGTCGGCATCGACGCCGTGACCGTCCGCCGCATCGCGGAAGAGATCGCCGCCATCGACGCGCTGGGCATCGAGCTGGCGATCGTCGTGGGTGGCGGAAACATCATCCGCGGCGAGCTGGCGAGCGCCGGCGGCATCGAGCGCGCCACCGCCGACCACATGGGCATGCTAGCCACGGTAATCAATTGCCTGGCGCTGCAAGACGCCCTGGAGAAGGTCGGGCTCCAGGTCCGCACGCAGACAGGGCTGACTATGACCTCCGTGGCGGAGCCCTACGTCCGGCGCCGGGCCATCCGGCATCTGGAGAAGGGCCGCGTGGTGGTGTTCGGGGCCGGTACGGGCAACCCGTACTTCACGACGGACACGGCGGCCGCCCTGCGCGCCGTCGAGATCCGCGCCCATGCGATCCTGAAGGCCACCAACATCGACGGGATCTACGACCGGGACCCTCGCAAGGAGCCGGACGCCAAGCGGTTCACGGAGATCACTCACGAGGAAGCGTTCCGGCTTCGCTTGAAGGTGATGGACCTCACCGCGTTCTCCTTGAGCATGGAGAACAAGATCCCAATCGTGGTTTTCGACCTGAACCAGCCCGGCAACATCCGCCGCGTGCTGATGGGCGAGCCGGTGGGCACCGTCGTCGGCGGCTAGGGCTGCGGCCGGCGCGCCTCGGATTACTTCGAACTTCATTCCAGCAGAGAGGGACTCTCGTCATGTCAGCCGGCGATCTTCTGAAAGAGCTGGTCCGCGAGTCTGACACGCGGATGCAAAAGAGCATCGAGTCGACGCGGCATGACCTCCAGGCGATCCGGACTGGCCGGGCCAATCCGTCGCTCGTGGAGCGGGTGGAAGTGGACTACTACGGCAGCAAGATGCCTCTGCCGCAGGTGGCGACCGTGACGGCGCCGGAGCCGCGCATGCTGGTGATCTCGCCGTGGGACAAGGGCGCCCTGCCGGCGATCGAGCGCGCGATCATGAAGTCGGGTCTCGGCCTCAATCCCAGCAGCGACGGCGTTATCATCCGCCTGTTGATCCCGCAGTTGACCGAGGAGACCCGCCGGAACCTCATTAAGAGCGTCCACAAGCGCATCGAAGAGGGCAAGGTAGCCGTCCGCAACATCCGCCGCGACGAGATCGAGCAGATCCGCAGCCTGAAGAAGGGCGGCGACATCGGCGAGGATGAAGAGAAGCGGACCGAAGGCGAGATCCAGAAGCTCACAGACCGCTACGTCCATGAGTTGGACGTGATGCAGAAGTCCAAAGAAGAAGAGCTGCTGGAAGTCTGAGCGGCGCTCCTCCTCCCTATCCCTCTGGCTCCGGCGAGGCCTATCCCACTGGAATCAACGGCTGATCCGTAGCCTGCGTAAATTGGCTTTGCGCGAACGAGTATACTGGAGTATAAACTGAAGCTCGGGGGTAAGTAGCGTTAGCGCCCGATGCGGGCAATGGAGAGCTGCAATGGAGTTCCAGGAGCTGGATCGCGCGGGGACGCCCCGCCACATCGCCATTATTATGGACGGCAACGGCCGCTGGGCGCGCGGGCGCGGCCTGCCGCGCGTGGAGGGGCACCGGCGCGGCGAGCACTCCGTCCGCCGGGTGGTGGAGCGCTGCGGCGAACTGGGAGTCGAGCACCTCACGCTCTACACCTTCAGCGCGGAGAACTGGCGCCGGTCGGTGGACGAGGTGACGGCTCTGATGCGGCTCATCGAGCTGGCGGCGAAGAAGGAAATCCAGGAGCTGCATCGGAAGGGTGTAAGAGTGCGCGTGCTGGGGCGGGTCCACGAGCTGCCCCGGTCCCTCCAGGAAGAGCTGCGGCGGGACGAGGCGCTGACCCGTGATAACCGCGGCCTCAACTTGAACCTGGCGATCAACTACGGCGGCCGGACGGAGATCGTGGATGCGGCGCGGCGGCTCGCGGAGCGCGTGGCGCTGGGGACCCTGAAGCCGCACGAGATCACCGAGGAGAGCCTGGCCGGGGAGCTGTATTATCCGGGGCTGCCGGACCCGGACCTGCTTATCCGCACCGGCGGGGAGATGCGGCTCAGCAACTTCCTCCTCTGGCAGGCGGCGTATGCGGAGATCTGGGTGACCCCGACGCTCTGGCCGGAGTTCGGGGCCGCCGAGCTGGATCAGGCGATCCGCTCGTTCCAGGCGCGCGAGCGGCGGTTCGGCGGCGTCCTCGAGCCCGCCGCCGTTTAACTCACCGGGTTCCGGGCCGGCTCCGCCAGACACCACGACCCTGCATCCGGCCCGGAACCTTTATGAAGACTCGTATCGCGATCCTCGGCTCTACCGGCTCCATCGGCAAGCAGACGCTTGAAGTCGCCGACTGGTTTCCCGACCGGCTGGAGGTGGTGGCGCTCACGGCCCGCTCGGACGCCGCCGCGCTTCAAGCGCAGGTCGAGCGCTACCGCCCGCGCTTCGCCGCGCTTACGGACCCTCCCCCCGGCGCCTCGCTGGATACCGCTTGCGGGCGACTCCACACCGGCAATCAGGCGCTGATTGACGCGGCCACGCTTCCGGAGGCCGACCTCGTCATCGTGTCGGTGGTCGGAACGGCGGGCCTGGCGCCGGCGCTGGCCGCCCTCGAAGCCGGGAAGAACGTGGCACTCGCCACCAAGGAAGCGCTGGTGGTGGGCGGGCACCTGATGACGGCGGCGGCCCGTAAAGCCGGCGCGACGATCCTCCCCATCGATAGCGAGCACTCCGCCATCTGGCAGTGCCTGCGCGGCAACTTCGACACCGCCGTCGAGCGCATCGTCCTCACGGCGTCCGGCGGCCCCTTCGTGGACCGCAGCCGCGCGGAGATGGCGTCCGCCAGCGTGGACAGCGCCCTCCAACATCCCACCTGGAACATGGGCGGGAAGATCACCATCGACTCGGCCACGCTGATGAACAAAGGCCTGGAGGTGATCGAGGCCAAGTGGCTGTTCGGCATCCCGGCGGAGCGCATCGACGTGGTCGTCCACCGGCAGAGCATTATCCACTCGCTCACCTACTTCGCGGACAGCTCCGTGATGGCGCAGATGGGCATTCCCGACATGCGCCTGCCGATCCAGTACGCGCTGTTCTACCCGGAGCGCCTTCCCAACCGCCTGGAGCGGCTGGACCTGGTGCGGTGTGGAACCCTTACTTTCGAAGCGCCGGACCAGGAGCGGTTCCCCTGCCTGCGGCTGGCCTTTGCGGCGGCGGAGGCAGGCGGCTCGCTGCCGTGCGTGATGAGCGCGGCGAACGAAGAAGCCGTGGACCTCTTCCTGAAGGGCCGGATTCCGTTCGGGCAGATCGCAGAACGGGTAGAACGGGTGATGAACGCCCACACGTCCCTTTCCGATCCGGACCTTTCCGTTATCATGGAAGCAGACGCGTGGGCGCGGCGGTTGGCCCGCGCCGCGCCGTAACCGGCGGCTTCCCGGAGGCGCTTCCGTATTGAGGCAAGTCGGCCTCGGCCCGCGCTTCCGCCAGAGTCAGCGATTTCTATGAACGAAGACCGAAAAGAACTCCTCCAGAATGCGGTGATCCTCGTCGTATTCACCGTCCTCGCCGTGCGGTTCTGGGACACCTTCAAGGTTCCCGTGATGTTCGTGGTGACCCTCGGCATCCTGGTGGCGATCCACGAGTGGGGTCACTTCATCGCCGCGAAATCGGTGGGGGTGCGGGTGTACGAGTTCGCGCTCGGTTTCGGCCCGAAGCTCATCACCTACATGCGGCGGGGCGGGACGGAGTACACGATCCGCGCGCTGCCTATCGGCGGGTTCGTCAATCCGAAGGGCATGCAGCCGGACGACCCGATCACCTCCGACGGCATCAACGGCCGCCGCCCGGCGGAGCGCGCCCTCGTTTACCTCGCCGGGCCGCTGATGAACATGATCCTCACGATCTTCGTTCTCTGTCTCTCCGGCTTCTTGCTGGGCGACACGGACGAAACCAAAGTCCTGGTCGGGCAGGTGGACAAGAAGAAGCCCGCGGCGCTGATGGGATTGAAGGTGGGCGACGAGGTGCTGGAGGTGAACGGCAAGCCGGTGACGGGCGCCGAAACTGTGCTGGACGCGATCCACCCCAACGTCGGCAAGTCGATTACGCTGAAGGTGCGGCGGCGCGACCAGGAGCTGAGCCTGACGGGCGCGGCGGAAGCCCGGACCATCGAGGGGGATTTCCTGGTGGTGACGCAGGCGCCCGCCAGCTCCGGCCTGCCGGTGCAGGCCGGCGACCAGCTCGACAAGGTGGACGGCAAGCGCGTGGAGACGCTGGCAGGGAAGGGCGAAGCCCCCGATGCGGCGGTGGAGCGCGTTCTTCGGGAGAAGGCGGGCCAGCCGGTGACGCTGACCGTGTGGCGGGAAGGTAAGACGCGCCTGGAGCTGCGTGGCCCCGCCGCTCCGTTGGAGGTGAGCGCGCAGGCGGGGAAGCGCACCATTGGGGCGCTCGGCTTCGGACCGCTGCCGGGACAGGGTCCCCCACTCAGCCTGGAAAAATCCGTCAGCAACGGCATCGAGCGGTTGGGCACGCTGTCGCAGGGATTGCTCTCGATGTTCTCCCGCCCGAAGCAGCTCAGCCAGAACCTGGGCGGCGTGATCTCGATTTACGCTCTGCTCGGGGGCGCCGTCAACCTGCCCCCGATGTATTACCTGTCGATCATCGCTCAGCTCAGCCTCTCGCTGGCGGTCTTCAACCTGCTGCCGATCTTCCTACTGGACGGCGGCCACTTGTTGATCCTGACGATCGAGGTGCTGCGGCGCAAGCGTCTGGACCCCGAGATGCACAAGCGCGCGGCGATGGTCGGTATGGCGATTATCGGCGTGCTGTTCGTCTGGATCATGACGAAGGACATCCTGCGGCACTGGCTGTAGCCGTCTTTCGAGGCGCCGGCTTGCGTAACGGAGCCCCCGTCGGCGGGTCCGTTTGCGCGTACGGGTTTCCGCAGTTTGCAACGAAAACACAATGCGCCGTGAGGCCGGCTGCTCCGTTATTCATGAGAGTGAGGCAGCCAGGGCCCGCCGGGCGACCAGGCGTGGGCGAGAAGCGCCTGGCTGTCAGGTCTGCAGACGAGGTGGAGCATGGAGCGACGATCCGGGCGTTTCTGGGCGGCCACGGGGCTTCTGGCCGCCGGTTTCCTCGCGGGTAGCTGGCTCGCGCCCCGCGTGCGTGTCGAGTGGGAGCCAGGCCGGCTGCCGGACCAGGCGCTGGCGCAGACTTCCCGCGCTGCCGTTTCCGCAGACGAGCCCGTAGCGCGGGAAGTCTGCGCCGCCGGCCCGACCGTGGTGAACATCGACACGGTGAAGCGAGTGGTGGTGCAGGACGACTTCGACACCCTGTTCGACCGCACGCCGCGCGTCTACGAGCGGCGCGGTGCCGGCTCCGGCGTGGTCATCGACCCGCGCGGCTACGTGCTCACGAACCAGCATGTGGTGGGGAACACGGGCGACAACGTCCAGATTACCGCCACCTTCGGGAACGGCAAGACCGCGCGCGGCAAGGTGATCGGCAGCGACCGGGAGACGGACGTCGCCCTCATCAAGCTGAACCCCGAAGACGTCCCCGACCTGAAGGTGGCGCGCCTGGGCGACTCGCGTAACCTGGCGCCGGGGCAGTGGGCCATCGCCATCGGCAATCCTTACGGCTATCAGCAAACGGTGACCGTGGGCGTGGTCGGCCACACCGGACGGGTGCTGGACACCGGCGAGCGGATCTACAAGCGGCTCATCCAGACCGACGCGGCTATCAACCCCGGCAACAGCGGCGGTCCGCTCGTCGACATCCACGGCAACGTCATCGGCATCAACACCGTCGTCCGGTCGGACGCGCAGGGCATCGGGTTCGCCATCCCCATCGACCTGGCGAAGGGCATCGCGGATGAGTTGATCCGCCATGGGAAGATCAAGCGTCCGTGGGCGGGCCTCTACACGCAGGACGTGAGCCCGGAGATTGCCCGCTACCTGGGATTGGAGCGGGCCGAGGGAGCCTTCGTCGAGAAGCTGATCCGGCAGGGGCCGGCGTGGCGCGCCGGTGTGCGTCCCGGCGATGTGCTGCGGGAGTTGGGCGGTCGGAAGATCCGCAGCCGGGCGGAGGCGGACGCGCGGATCGCGTCCGCCAAGATCGGCGACACGCTGCCTTTGATCGTCGAACGCGAGGGGCAACTCCTCAAGGGCGACCTGGTGATCACAGAAGCTCCCTAGACGCGGAGAGCCGGCGCAGGGGGTGCAACGGAGCGGCAACCGCTCCGTTG
>Ga0216301_1000230_pt1 | contig 15498 bp, 12 predicted proteins | sample 4hB_Boncat_minus_FD_156203 | JGI IMG/M metagenome (GOLD analysis project Ga0216301, IMG submission 156203) | Terrestrial sediment cell enrichment communities for BONCAT metagenomics from Utah, United States - 4hB_Boncat_minus | ecosystem: Environmental > Terrestrial > Deep subsurface > Rock...
GCGGGAACGGCGTCGAGGGGGAAGTTGCCCACGACGTGCCCCGAGATGCCGAACTGGACGACGGGCTTCTTGCCGATCATGGACTGGTTGGCGAACACCAGCCTCACGTTGCGGAATCGGGGCTCGGCGGAAAGGTTTGCCACGTACTTAGCCACCGATTGGCCGCTGGTGGCTTCTCCTCGGATCAATAGGGGCTTGCCCCGCTCCATCGTCAGGCCCGTCAACCACGCCTCCGGCGTCGCGTGGGTGCCAAGGACGGTGATCGCGTCACCCAGGCTTTGGGCAGGCCGGAAGGCGATGTCCAGCATCGCCTTGGTCGCCTGGTACTCCGCGTTCTTTGCTTCCGCCTCCTTCTGCAGCGACTTCGCTCCGCGTAGAGCCGCCTGGCGGGCGATGTCCGTCTTCGCGATCTTCGCCTCCGCTTCCTGGCGGGTCTTTACCGCGAACACGGTGAACAGCACCGCGACCAGCGCCCCCAGTAGGGCGCGTTGGGCTACCCGGCTGAGGGTTCGGGCTCGGCGGGCGGCGGCCCGCTCGGGCAGTTCCAGCGAGAACAGGAGCTTGTCGATTGTCCGGGGATCGCTCAGATAGTGGAGGGCGGAACGGTCCTCGACCACGTCGGCTCGCAGACCGGGGCTGGCGAGGGAGAGGACGGGAGCCGGTTCGACCTTGGCGATGGCGAACGCGGACAGAATCTCGTCCTGGATCTCCTCGTCGGTGTCGGGGAGGGCGACCGAGCGGCTGTAGCGAAGCTCGTTACCGGCAACAACGTCGATGTTCAGCGATGGCCCGTCGACCTCCACCACCGCGCAATCGGCGAGGGCGCGCGACCGGGCAGCCAGCCAGGAGCCGAAGGCGAGCGGCAGGGCGGCGAGGACCCTTAGACCGCTCTCCTGAGACTCGGTGTAGATGCGTCGCAGCGACTCCGTCTTCATCGCCCCGGCGATGGCGGTGCGCCCCTCGCCATGGGTCTCGCGCGCCAGCCGGAACCCCGCAACCGTCTCGCTGCCGCTAAGGGGGATGAGGGGGGCGAGCTTGAAGCCGAGGAGTTGGGCGATCTCGTCGCGGGAGAGGGTCGGCACGGGGACCACTCGGATAAAGGTGCTCCGCTGGACGACGGCGACGATGGCCTCGCGTCCCCCTTGCTTGGTCGGCAGGCATTCCCCGATGGTCGGCCCTTCCGCGGTTTGTCGGGTTACGGGGTCGAAGACCCGGACGCGAGTAGGCGACCATGCGATCAGGAGCGGCGGTGCCTTGCTCACCGAGCCACCCCCAGCGCGACCTCGCCGGTCGTTTCCGTCGCCCATCCCCAGCGCTCGCGGGCGGGGCGGTAGGGCTCCGGCTGCACCCGGGCGAGTCGCACTCCGCCGTCTTCCTCCAGCACAAGGGTCGCCTCGGCGGCCACGTGGGCCGTGCCCGCGATTCCGGCGACCCGTACCACGAAGGCGTTGGATCCGACGCAGAATCGGTCAACGGTGGCGGCCAACACCGGAAGCTCTACTCCCGGGACGTTCACCAGCTCACCCAGCGACTTGAACCCGGTCCGCTGCCGGTCGAGGATGGCGGTGCGGGCGTCGGAAGTCAGCTCGGGGATCGCGCTGAGCACGGACTCGCTTGCCGTGTTCACATTGATCAGACCCTTGTGCTGGGGTTCCTTGCCGATGGCGGTGTTGTCCAGGAGGCTGCGGGCAGCTTCCTTCGTCATGTTCTGTACCTTCAGGGCGTCCCCCAGTTTCTTGAAACCGGCTCCCCGTGCCTGCACGATGGCGTCGCCGAGGGGCTTGGGGATCCCGATCCCCATTAGTTGGTCGGCGGTGGCCGAGTTGATGTCGAGCTTCGCCTTGCCGGCGATGTCCTTGTCGCTAGAGAGGGAGTCCACGGTGATGAGGTCGGCCAAGGGGGGCATGTTCGCGGTGCCGGAGGTGAGGGTCGTGTTGCGGGGCCGGGTGTTGAGGGTTTCGTGGGTGAAACCCCGGACGAGCAGTAGCTCGTCGAGGCTTTCGAACGGCTTCAGCTTGGCGTTGTAGGGGTTGGGCAGCCGGTTGTAGTAGTCGTCCTTCGCGCCCTCCGCCCGGGCGGCGGGCTTGGCCTCCCGCCAATCGAGAAGGCTGGCGATCTGTTCGGAGGTCAGGGGGAGCTTCTTCAGGAGCTCTTCGTCGGCAGAGTTCACGTCGATTCGGGCGGAGCTGTCGAGGATCTGCAGCCGGAAGGAGTCGCGCCCAACCGTGAAGCGCGTCTCGCCGCCTTCACCTAGGGTGGCCCAGCCGTCGCGGAGTCCGACGCGGCCAGGACTTTGTTGCTGGAGCTCCGCGATGGCTCGCTGAATGCCGGCTTCCAGCATCAACCGTGCCCGCCGATCCTCCATCCGGACCGCCTGGCCCCGGGTGGCTTCGCGGTTGGTGGTCGCGAGGGCGGAGATGAGCACCACAAGTCCAGTCAGCACTGCGAGGGTGATCACGAACACGCTGCCCCTTTGTCGCCTCACCAGAAGCCTCCCTCTAGTAGCGGCACCGCTTGCTGTGCGGGGCGGTAGTAGTCAGGGTTACATCGGAAGGCTCGAGCTGCGCTCGAGGGTCGGTGTTCCACCGACCCCGCACCAGCGACAGGAGGTTGGGAGGTCACGATCCGCCTCCCTCGACCTTTGCCAGGGGCAGCCTGACCAGGAACGTGTGCGGGCGCGTCTGTCCCTTGAGAAGGTAGGCGATCCGAACGGCGGTGGGCAGGCGGTCCTTTTGGGCACCTCGGGAGTCCCAGGAGTCCGCCCAGTCGGAGCCGTCGTAAAAGGAGAATCGGATGTCCTCGACCTGGGCCTCCAGCAAGCCCTCCTCGCCGCCTTGGGTGGCGTCGGTGTCGGGTGGGCGTTGCTCGCGCAGGAACAGGCCTTGGAGCCGTCCGGCGTCTCCGGCGGGAACCGTCGAGAGCGCAACCTCGGTCGCGCCGCCCTGCGGCCCGAAGCGGGAGTTGAGGGACTCGAACTCCTGCTTTGCCGTCGTGAGGGAACTTGGGCGGCTCCCGGTCCAGGAGGTCCAGGCGAGGCTCGCCGAGCCGCTTCCGAGCGGGCCGTTGCCCGGTTGCACTTTGTTAAGGCTGCTCGCGGGGATGGGAGAAACGAGGTAGCCACTTTCGCCGCCCAGCTTTGCTCCGCCCAGGAGCCGGGTGATCCGGTCTTCCAAGCCCTGGCGAAGCGTCCGCTCATCGATCGAGCGGACGTACTGGCGCTCGAAGCCGAGACCGAAGATGTAGGTGCGGGCGACCGCGCCCATGGTGAGGGCGACGATCGCGAGGGCGACCAGCATCTCGATCAGGGAGATTCCGCGTTGCCTCATGGCTTCCCTTGCCCCTGTGTCGTGGCAGGGCGGCAGAACAGACCCTGAACCTCGGTCGCCTGCGCATAGCTCTCGCCCCGGCGGGTCACCTCGACCCGGAGCACGTCCAGATTGCCGGTTCCGGTGGGGGTGCGTTCGGCGCGCCAGACGAACCGCTTTTCCCCGGCGTCCTCGAAGTCTCCCTCCGAACTCCCCGATGGGAGCGAGTCCAGCGCCACGATCTCGTCGAGCTTGCCCAGCGCCAGCCGCTGCATGTCCTCGCTTTCGAAGGCGCGGGTGCGGGCCTGAGCCATCCCGCCAAGGCATTTGGTCGCCGCAACAAGGCCCGCCCCGATCAGCACCACGGCGGCTAAGGCCTCGATCATGGTGAAGCCGCGGCGGATGTGTTCGTTAGCCCCGGCTCGCATAGTCTCCTGCCTTCCAGCGGCCCAGACCCATGTCCTCAAGGGCACCTTCGGTGATTCGGGGCCGCCCGTCGTACCGGCCCACGGAGAGGCTGAACGACTTGCCGTCGCGGGTGAACTCGACTCCGCCGCCCGAGGAGGTTCCGTCGGGGAAGAACGGCAGCCGAAAGCCATCGGGAGGAGACTCGTCTTTGTCCGCGCTGAACTTGGCGGTGTTGATGTCCGGCGGAAGGGCCAACGACCGGAGCTGCTGCACCCCGTCCTTGGCGCTCTCTTCCACCAGGACGAACTCGCGGGTGGATTTGTCGAAGGAGAGGGCGACCGTGTCTCCCGACTGCCGGGCCTGGGAGCGGGCTTCTGAGGCCAAGGCGACGAGCTCCATTTGGAACGCCCGCAGATTTCGGCCCCGCTCCATTCGGACGATGCTGGGGACGACCGCCGCTGCCACCAGCATCATGATCCCGACCACCGCACCTAGCTCCACGTAGGTGAAGCCGCGACAGGTGCGGATGCTGCGGTCGGTCGTCGCCTCTCTCATCCCTACTTCACCAAATCCTGCGCCTGGTAGATCGGCAGGAGGATTGAGAGGACGACGAAGCCGACGAACGAGCCGGTGGTGAGGATGATGAGGGGCTCGACGAGGCTGGTGAGCTTTTGCATGCCGGTGTCCACCTCGAAGTCCAGGGTCTCGGACACGCGGCCGAGCATGTGGGGCAGGTCGCCGGTCTCCTCACCGACCGCCACCATTTGCACGAGGATCGTTGAGAAGGCGCCGGTGTCTTTCATGGCCTCCGCGATCCGCCGACCCTCGCGGACATCTTGCTGCACCTTCTGGCTGCTGACTTCGAACACCCGGTTGCCCGCGGCGGCCCCGGCGATCTTTAGCGACTCTAGGATCGGGACGCCTCCGTAGAGCAGGGTGCCAAGCACGCGGGCGTAGCGGGAGACGACCGCCTTGGAGATCACCCCGCCGACCACCGGCAACCGGAGAAGCCAACGATCACGGGCGATCGCCCCGGGTGCGGTGCCTAGCCATGCCCGAACGAATCCGCCGAGCGCCACCAAGACGAGGAGGATCGGGAGCCAGTTGCGGCTCATGAACTCGCTGCTTTGTAGGAGGAGCCGGGTCGAGACGGGCAGGTCGTCCCCGAGGTCGGTGAACACGCTCGCGAGCCGGGGCATCACGAAGAACTCCATGAACGCGACGACCCCGATGGAGGTGGCGAGGAGGATCGAGGGGTACACCAGCGCACCCATGATCTGCGCGCGCCGCCGGACCTCGAGCTGCTGGAACTCGGCCAGCCGGCTGGTGACTTGGGGGAACTGGCCGCTCGCTTCGCCCGCCCGCAGGGTCATCGTGAAGACGGTTGGGAAAAGCTTTGGATGCTTCGCCAGCGCCTCCGAGATGGGAAGGCCCGCGTGGACGTCGCGCACCGCCTCTTCGGTGACCGCCGCCAGCGTCGCGTTGCCCGACTGCTCGCCCGCGATTTCCAATGCCCGGTCGAGGGGGAGGCCCGCCGTGGCGAGGTCGGCGAGTCGGCGGGTGAACAGGGCGAGGTCGGAGCGAGAGATTTTGCCCTTGGCAAAGCTGGTGGTGGCGGCACCTCCAGCGTGCTCCTTGATCTCCAGGATGTGGACGCCGAGGGCGGCGACTGAGGCGACGGCGGCATCGACGTCGACCGCCTCGACCGTTCCCGTCAGCCGACGACCGGAGTCCTCGCAGGCTACGTACTGGAATGCGGCCAAGGGCTAGAGCTCCTCTCGCTCGCAGACTCGCAGGACCTCGTCCGGGGTGGTCATTCCGGCGAGCACCGTGCGCCGCCCGTCCTCTAGCAGCGTCCGCATGTGCAGCTTCTCTACCGCATAGGCCTTCATCGCACTCGCCGAAGACTCCGCCACGATCATCTGGCGGAGGGTCTCGTCGACGAGCAGGAGTTCATAGATGCCGGTTCGCCCCTTGTAGCCGGTACCCTGGCACTTGTCGCAGCCAACCCCACGCATCAGGGTCCGGCCTTGTAGGCTGTTCGGGTCGATGCCGATAGCGAGGAGTGAGCTTTCCGCCTCGGCCGATGGTTGAGCGCAGTTGAGGCAGATCCGGCGTACGAGGCGTTGGCCCATCACGCCGATGATCGAGCTGGCGGCCAGGTAGGGCTCGACCCCCATGTCCAAGAGGCGGGTGATCGCGCCGGGGGCGTCGTTCGTATGGAGCGTGCTGAAGATGAGGTGGCCGGTCAGAGCCGCGTGGATCGCGATCTTGGCCGTCTCCTCGTCGCGGATCTCACCGACCATGAGGATGTCCGGGTCTTGGCGGACGATGCTGCGGAGGCCGTTGGCGAAGGTGAGCCCGATCGCGGGGCGCACCTGGATCTGGCCGATGCCTGCCACCTGGTATTCCACCGGGTCCTCGATGGTGACGATGTTGGTGGTCGGGGAGGCAAGCTCTTGCAGGGAGCCGTAAAGGGTGGACGACTTGCCGCTTCCGGTCGGGCCGGTGGAGAGGATCATGCCGTGGGGCTGGCGGATGAGCTTGCGGTAGGTCGCCAGCACGTCGGGGGCCATACCGAGCTCTTGGAGGCCGACTACGCTGCTCGACTTATCGAGGACGCGCATGACGGCGCGCTCGCCGTAGATCGTGGGCACGATGGACACGCGGACGTCCACCTGGCGGCCGGAGACCTGAAGCTTGATGCGTCCGTCCTGGGGGAGCCGCCGCTCGGCGATGTTGAGCTCAGCCAGGATCTTGAGCCGCGAGATGATCGCCGCGTGCATCCGCTTGGGCGGCTTGAGCATTTCGTGCATGATGCCGTCCAGCCGGTTCCGCACCCGGACCTCGCGCTCATACGGCTCGATGTGGATGTCGCTGGCCCCATCTCGCACGGCCTGCGAGAAGATTAGGTTGACCATCTGGACGACCGCCGTCTCGCCCGCCATCTGCTGGAGGTCAGCGAGGTCGGCGTTCTCGTCGATGTCGGTGTACGGACCCTCGTCGACCGGAAGACCGGCGAAGATCCGCTCGATGAACCGCTCCTCAATCTGCTCGCGGATGAGGTGCGGGTCGGCCAGCACGGCTTTGACGGGCCGATCTAGGAGCACTCCGAGGTCGTCGACCGATCCCAGCGAGTCTTCGGAGGCGATGGCCACGACCAAGATGCCCCGCTCGAAGGTGAGCGGCAGGACCTGGTTCTTGAGGGCGAAGTCGCCAGGAGCCAAGACCAGCGCCTCGGGCTCGGGCTTGACCGACTCGAGATCGACGAACGGCAGCGCCCGCGCGCGGCTGCGCGCGTCGGTCCGTGGCACCTGTGGCTCCAGATCAAGACTCATGACGTAGTGACAACAACGCGGACGCAGGGGCGAAAGAACTTCGTTCGGGATATTGTTGCGGCAATTCCCGCAGTACCGGAAGTCCACGAACTGCAGGCCAGGACCCTACGGTGGTCCCATCATAGGGGATCGGGGGAGCTCCTGGAAGTTGGTGGGTCCTAAGGCCTGTTAGGCCGTTGAAGAGGACTCTGGGCGATGGCGGCTTTGGCTCGCTTTGCTCGCACCCCCTCCCCTTCGGTTCCCCTTTCCGCTTCGCTCCAAGGGGCACCATTCCTGGTTGGGGGTGCTCCTTGAGACTTAACGACCCAACGACCTCATGACCTACCGGATCATCCGGTTGTCGCCTACGCGGGTGGTGAAGCGGACCTTGTCGAAGTACTCGAGCAAGGGGATGATGTACTTGCGGGTCGTGCCGAGGGCGTCGCGGATAGCTCCCGCTTGGAAGGGCTTGCCGGCTGCGATCTCGCGGACGCGCTCCTTTAAAGCTTCGAGCTGGGCGGGGGTGTAGAAGACGCCTTCGGCGAGTTGCACAACCTCGCCGGACTGGATGCCGAGGCGCAGAATTTCTTCGGTGGCCTGGGGCGGTGCTCCGAGGACCTTGGCCAGATCGTGGGCGTGCGGGGTGTTTACCGGCTCCTTCTGAAGTTCGTGCAGGGCACGGTCGAGGAGTTGGCGCTGGCGGGGGCTGAGCTGGATGTGGAAGCCCGGGAGGCGCACCGCCGTTCCGTTTGCCTCGACTATCTCCTCGGCGGCAAGCTGGGCGAGAATTCGGTCCAGAGGCTTGCCCGCCCACTTCAGGCCCGCCGCGTGGACGACCCGCTCGCGGGGGACGGTGGGCGACATGGGAGCCTTTGCGTGTTCCTGCTTGAGCGCCTCTAGGAAGCGCCCCACGCCTTCTTCGAAGGCGTGGGGGGAGATCCAAAGACCGGCAAAGCCTCGGACGTGGCCCGCTTGCAGCAGCGACTCGAACACCTTGCCGAGGTCCTGGGGCGTTTTGCCGAGGACACGGCAGACCTCGTCGGTGGGAACGCCGTCGACGTCGTCGCCGATCGCCTTGATGACGGCGGTCGGAAGGTCTTCAGTGTCCACGACCATCGCCGTTTCTTTGCGACGGCGGACCCTCGCCTGAGGCACCACAACCCGGCCGCCCGCCATGAGGTCGGGCGGGCTGTACCGCCGGACGATGAGGGGCTGTTCGAGGGCGCAGGCGACGGGGGACTCGAGCCGAAGCTGGACGAGGGTCGGGTCTTCGTCGTTTAGGAACGCCTTGCCGATCACCTCGTCGGCTCCGATGGACACGCGGACCCGCTGGCCATGACGGACCTCGGAGACCCATCGGACCCGCGCATCGAAGTTCGTGGTTGTGAAGAGGGCGTTGGGCGCGCCGAGGGCCATTCCCCGGTCCACGTCCTCCAGCTTCACGCCCGACAGGTTCACGGCGGTCCGCTTACCTTCCTCGCTTTCTTCGGCAGGCTCTCCGTGCACCTGAACGCTCCTCACCCGGACTTCTACCGTTCCCGGCTCGAGGAACGCGCGGTCGCCGACCTTCAGACGCCCACGGGCCAAGGTGCCGGTGACCACGCACCCGTGCCCCTTGACGCTGAACGCACGGTCGATGGGGAGGTACCAGGGGGCGGAGTCGGGGCGTTGCGGCGTTGCGGCGTCCAGAGCGTTGGATAGTTCCGCTTTGAGGGCGTCGAGTCCCTCGCCGGTGTGGGCGGAGACGGCAATGATGGGGGCGGTGCCGAAGCGGGTGGAGGCGACTAGCTCCTCGACCTCGGTGCGGGCGAACTCGCGGATCTCGTCGTCCGCCAGGTCGGCCCGGGTGAGAGCTACGACCAGGTTCTCGACGGGAAGGAGCTCCAAGATTTGGAGGTGCTCCCGGGTCTGGGGCATCACCGACTCGTCGGCCGACACGCACAGCAGGGCCACGTCGATGCCCAGCGCCCCGACCAGCATGTTCGTCACGAACCGTTCGTGGCCTGGAACGTCGACGATGGACACTCGGCCGTGGCCGGGCAGATCGACGTAGGCGAACCCGACGTCGATGGTCATGCCGCGCGCCTTTTCCTCCGGCAAGCGGTCTGCATCGATGCCCGTGAGGGCCTTGATGAGGGTCGTCTTGCCGTGGTCGACGTGTCCGGCGGTTCCGATGAGCTTGGCCATGGGGGGAAGGTCTTTTGGTCTTGAGGTCTTTAGGTCGTTAGGGTGAAGATGTCTGCCTAACGACCTAAAGACTCAATGACCTTACGACCTACCAACCTCCCGCATCTCGATCTGGCCGTCCTGGCAGATCCAGAGTTGGAACTGGCCTTCGGTGGTGGCGGCACCAAAATCGCCGTTCTTACCTAGGGCAAGCACCACGCATGGCATGTCGGTGGCGTGGGCTTGGCGGCGGATCATGTGGTTAATCGTATCGTCGCAGGCTTCTTGAGCGGAGAGGCCTCGGCGCATCGCTTCTACCGTCCGGAAGGAGGCACAGGCTTTCCATAGCTCTTCGCCGAGGCCGGTCGCTCCGGCGCAGCCGACTTCGTCGTCGGCGTAGATTCCCGCGCCGACAATGGGAGAGTCGCCTACGCGGCCGGGCAGCTTCCAGGCGAGGCCGCTGGTGGCGCTGGCGGCTTCGCAGTGAGGGCTCTCGCCGCTGGTGTCGAGGGCGAGCATCGTTACGGTGTCGCCGTGGAGGTGGTCGTCCGTCGCGTGAATGTACTCGTCGGGCGACTGGCCGTTTCTCCACTCCTCGTACCGGCGGGCGATCTCCTCGGTGATCAAGTTACGGGGCCGGTGACCCTTTTCGATGGCGAACCGTCGTGCCTGATCTCCGGCAAGCATCACGTGCGGGGTCTGCTCCATGACGGCGCGGGCGACGGAGATGACGGGCACGATGCCCCGAACCGCGCACACGGCCCCGGCTTCCAGAGTCGCCCCGTCCATCATCGCGGCGTCGAGCTCAAGCTCCCCATCCGCGTTGGGCAGCGCTCCGAGGCCGATGGCGAGGTATCGAGGATCGAGCTCACAGGCGGCGAGACCTTGCTCGATGCACGTGCGAAGGTCGCCCCCTTGCTCCCGGGCCGCCCAGGCCGTCTCCACCGCCGTCTTGCCCGGCTCACGCCACGTGGCGAGGAACGTCGTCATGGAGATCAGGTTACCGAGTCCCTAACCGGATCAGGATGATTGGGAATGATCCGAATGATCTCGCTTCGCGAGAGACTCACCTTTCCCTGATCACTTGCCGGAAATGCCGTATAGGTCATGTCCCTGAGACAGCTCCCTCATGACTGCTTCCAACCCCTTTCGTTCGATTGCTCTCAATATCCGTCTCTGAATCCGTTGCTGATCGCGTCCCTTTAAGCTCTTCCGGCGAAAAGGGGGCTTGTCATCGACAAGCCGGTGCTCCATCCGCCCACACTCCGAGCAGAACTCAACGTAGACCCTCTGCTTGCCGTTCCGGAGCACGCCCCGAAGTTCGGGGACTCCGTACCAATCCGGGATTCGGCTGGTCCGCTTGAGATATCCCGTCTCCCGCCAATGAGAGTTGCAGCGGGGACATGCTTGAACGCCCCTTTCCGACCGAAAGCCGCAGACCTCGAGGTAGAGCCGAGGAATAGAGTTCGATGCGACGATGTAGATGAGGCCGGCACTGTCGAGCTTCATATGCACTAGGTTCTCCACCGCAAGGCCCGCTCTCGATCTCGACGAATCAGTCCAAATCCAGTTCCACCGGTCGAACGAGACTTGAGGAGTGGATTCGGCACCGATGATGGTCCCGTAAGCGACCCAACAAGAATTTCTCCGGGAGTAACCCGGCCGTCGGTGATGGGGGCGGCGTTCGGACGCCGACAGGTACGGGTTCTGGTAGTCGAGCCCAAGAGCTGTGATGATCTCGACCTGTCTCGGTGGAGTGGCGTCAACCCGCGTAACGCGGGCGTTCGTGCATCCATCGCACTGGCACCCGTCATATCGATCCTCATAGAGCGAAGAGGTTCTCTTCTCGTCGACCTCGACGACCACGCCTCCAAATTCGACTCTTTTCATTGGTAGAGCAGGGTTTGCGGCTAGCCGCGCCGCGTTGGAGATTGGGGACCGAAGTGCTTTTGGTTGGCGTCCTCGGCCAAATCGGCACGGAAAGCCTCTAACAGCCGGTTTGCTTCACTCTCGAAGTGATAGCTCCCGGTGATCTCGCCTTGCCAGATCTGCTCGATTACCCAGGTGGGAACGGACATGAACACGATCCGTTCGGGGGCGGCGAGTCGGACTTCTAGGACGAGCGTGGAGCTGCGAGGGTCGGGATAGATGAACTCGAGGACGATGGTGTTCGGCTCATATCGGGTCGCCCCCATCTGGGGCTGGGACTTGCCCCGCGCTTCGCGCAACAACTTCTCGTCGTACGCTCCCTCGCTCGGGGACGCACCCTTCTTGAGCTCTTCGAAGATGCGGAGCCGTTTCTCGGCGGCGTAGGCGTTTAGGTTCATGAGTCTTGAGTTGAAGGTTGAAAGATAAGAGTTGAAAGTTTAAAGTGGGGCCGGGGAGGTCGAAGGCTACCCTTTGGACGATCAGCCTCCTCCCGCCGAATCGGTGGCCTCGACGCTTTCAACCTTCATCTTTCAACTCTTATCTTTCAACTTTCAACTTTCAACTCACGACTTCATCCACCGCTTTAGCTTCGCCTTCAGCTTCGTACCGGTGCGGAGGTTGCCGATCATGGTGCCGCGGTCGCGGGGCTCTAGGAGGAGGCGGATGGGCTTGCCGCCGGACTCGCCTTCGATGCTGACCCAGCGGCCGAGGCCGACGAGGGAGTGGACGTTCATCCGGTAGCGTACGCCCCGGACTTCCGCACGGGGGACCTCGACGACGCGGGTCTCGGAGACGAACCGGATCCGGTCGGGGAGGAGCTTTAGGAATCCCACGTCCTCGTGGGCGTCGAGGAGGCTGGCGTAGCGGGGGGTGGCGAACCCTACGAAGTTCCGCTCGCCCGAGAGGTCCTCGCCGCGAGAACGCAGCAGACGCTCTAACTCCCGCCGCATGCGGCCGTTCATGTAGCCGCCGAACTGGTTTAAGGAGAGCCAGCCAAGGACAGTAGCGGCGACGATAAGCCAAAGGCCAAGGCCCAGGATCTGGGCGGTGACCGCCATGACGGCGATGCCGGCGATCATCGGGGGCAGCCAAAAAAGGGCCGGGACGAGGTTGCCCATCACCTTGCGACGCGAGGTCCAGACCGTCGGTGCCACGGGGGCATGATACACTTCTAGTGGGATGGGAGAAGGCCGATTCCGTGTAGTGAGCGCGATCCCAGGCCCGACCAGCCTTGGGCCGATCGTTCGCGACTTCTGCCGCCAACCTGAAGGATTGGTGACGGCGTTCTCGGATGCGCTCCTTCCGACCCTCAAGTCGCACGTCGAGGAGGACTGCCTCGTGGAGGTCGTCCCCTTCGGCTCGTTGGTCCGGCGATGCCTCACGATCTCCGGAGAGGAAGCCCTCCCGATCGCGGAGGCGGCCCATTTTGAGGCGGCGGTCGCCCATGCTTGCCGCCTGCTGCCCGACGACTCGCCGTACCGACGGACCGCCCGCTTCCCGGGCCTGCACAAGGCGCTGACGCGGACCCTTAAGGAGTTGCGGGACTGGGGGATCGATGGCGACGAAATGGCTCGGTTGCAGGCCGAAGCCAGCCCCCGACTGGCCCAAAAACTGGAGTCGCTGGCGGCTGTCGACCGGGAGTCTCAGCACGTGCTCGGGCTGCTCGGGCGACAGATCCACGCCACCCACCTTCAGGCCTGTCTCGACGCCACCCCCGAGCGGGACGGGTCGTTCGACCGGTTGCTCGTCTTTATGGGAGCGGAAGTGCACCCCCTCCGCCTGCGCTGGCTTCGATGGATCGCGGAGAGCGGTGTCGGCGTCACCGTAGTGGTCGATCGGCACGCGGTCGGCGCGGAAGTTTTCAAAGGTGCCCAGCGCTCGCTGAACCAGTTGTCGGAGATGCCGCTGGAGATCGGAGAGGCCAACCGGCTGCTCAAGAACCTTTTCAGCGGGGGCGGCCACGAGGGCGTGCCCGTCGACGTGGCGATCACGAGCGCCTCAGATCCACTGGCAGAGGTGGAGTGGGCGCTGCGGGGTTGTCTAGAAGAGGAACGGCCGGACCGGGTGGGCGTCTACGTTCGGGATCTGGAGTCCTACGCTCCCCTGATCGAGTCGGCGGCCCGACGGCTGGGCGTCCCCATCGTCATGGCCCGCCGCGAGCCGCTGCTCGCGAACGCGTTCGCGCGGCTGACCCTTACCGCCCTTGAGTTCTGCGCCTCCCAAGACGTTCGCTCGCTGGGCCCGATCGTCCACAGCAGCTACCTGGGTCTCTCGTGCGAGGGGCAGACGAAGCTGGCGTCGGGCTTGCGCGAGGCACACGGCAGCCGCGGGATGCAATGGCAGACCCTGCGCACGTGGGCGGAGATCAACGAAGAGGAGTACCCGTGGCTTCTCAACCTCCTCAAGTGGCGGCAGGAGGTGATCGCAACGCCGGTCAACGCGGCCGATTGGTGCGGGCGGCTGGTGGGTCTTATCCACGAGCTGCCGTGGCATCTGACCGAGAAGCCCAACACGCTTTCCCAGAAGCGAGACTCGCATGCCCAGAGCGCCCTTCAGCGGGTGTTGGCGGCCCACGCCTCTATTGACCGAATCACCGAAGGGGCGTCCCTGCCGCTGCCCCAGTTTGTGGATCTTTGCCGCCGGCTGTGGTCGGCCGCCGACGTCAGCGTGCCACGGGCCGACTTTGGGGTCTGCGTCACCTCGAACGCGGAAGCGCTGGGGGACGTGGACCAGCTGTTCGTCCTGGGGATGCTGGAGGGCGTTTTCCCGAGGCGACGGTCCGAAGACCCGATCCTGACCGACGACGAGCGCGATGAGATCTCGTCGCTGCGGCCGGGCGAGCCGGAGATGACGACCTCGCACGACGTGGCGGCGGCGGAGCGGGACGAGTTCTACCGGGTGTGCGCATCGGCGCGGAAGCGGCTCGTCTTCAGCTATCCGCAGGCCGACGACCAGCGCGACAACGTCCCCGCCTTCTACCTCGCCGCCGTCGAAGAGGCGGCGGGAGCGGTCGACAAGCGCGACTATCCCCGGTCTTTGCTGGCCCCGAAGATGGAGTCTTGCCTGATGGAGGCGGACCGACGCCTACGCGAGGCGCTCGATGGTCCCCGCGAGACGCCGTCACCGGTTGAGATCGCCTCGGAGAGGGCCAAGGCGGCCCTGCGGCCTGCGGAAGACCAACGGTTCACCCCGGGCCAATTGCGCGACGCCCTCCAGTGCCCGTTCCAGTACGTCTCCCGCCACCGACTGCGCCTGCGCCCCAAGAGATCGACCACCCGCTGGGCCTCGCTCCGGTCACTTCCCCAGGCTTCGGGACTGGTCGGCCAGGGTTCGGCGGCCCAGGCGGAGAAGGCGCTGTTCGAGGCGCTAGAATCGCAGCTCGACACCCTCTACTCCGAGGTGCCGGAGTGGGAAATGCAGCTTCTCCGGGCGGGTGGCCAGCGGCTGATCCGCGAGTGGGTGCGGCGGGAATTCCGGGCACGCGAGACGTGGCCGAAGGACTCCGTCCGCTCCAGCGTCGGCTTTGGGACCCACAATCTGCGCGACACGATGCCGGGAGGGGTGAAGCTGGACGGGGTGGTGCCGGCGGTTTCCAGCCTCGACCGCTACTCGGTGACCCACCTCTACGGTTCCGGGGTGAAGGACACGAGCGAGCTTTCGGACACGGAGAAGCTGTACTACGGCCTCTACTTCCTGGCGATGCACGAGCCGGGCCGGGAGGGGGCGCTGGAGATCGAAGGAATGGGCGGCAAGCGGGCCCTGCTCCTGTTGACCCGGGGCGCTTCGCGCCCGCTGGCGTCGAGGGTTCAGGAGGGTCTGCACGTGGTCGACCTGTCGACCTCCGATGACCCCGTGCTGTCGAAGAAGCTGTTCTTCGACGAGGTCAAGCGGTCGCTGGCGACCGCGATGGTCCGCATTCGCGAGTCCCGGATCGACGCGATCAAGGGCGACCACTGCGAGTGGTGCGATTACGGCGAACTTTGCCGCCGTTCCAAGTCCTTTGGCGAGGAGGACTCGCCGTTCGGACTAGACTCAGTGTTCGAAGAATGACCCCCTCGGACGGGAAGAGTGGACATTTCGCTACTTCTTACCGTGGGGTCGATCCGTCCCTATACTGAGGGTCCTCACTGTGTCTGCCGTGCCGTTCCCCGCTTCGAATACAAGCCTTGCATTTGCGCCGCGATTCTTCGGGCGCGCTCTTTTCGCGCTTGCCACTCCATCGACGGGAAGCCAATGGCTAGCTGTGGGGTCGGTGTTCCACCGACCGTCGAGCGCAGCTCGACAAAAGCCTGCCGGATGGGTCTCGGCTGGCTCACGAATGGATTTGCACCCTGAGTTGAGGGTCGAGCTTTGCTCGACGGTCGGTGGAACAC
>Ga0216301_1000231_pt1 | contig 15492 bp, 13 predicted proteins | sample 4hB_Boncat_minus_FD_156203 | JGI IMG/M metagenome (GOLD analysis project Ga0216301, IMG submission 156203) | Terrestrial sediment cell enrichment communities for BONCAT metagenomics from Utah, United States - 4hB_Boncat_minus | ecosystem: Environmental > Terrestrial > Deep subsurface > Rock...
CGGCGGCGAGACGGGATGAACCCGCCTGTTGCGGGCATCCCTGCGAACGTGTGGGCGGGACTGCTCGCCGCCTGGTTCGTCATCCTGAAGGCCGCGCCCACCCTCCTCCTGTTCTTCGTGGTGCGGGGCCTCGCGCTGCGCGCCGTCAGCGCGCTCGTCCGGCCGCTCCTCGCCCGCGCGGAAAAAGACGACCGCAGCGCCGCCTCCCGCATCCGCACCCTCGAAAGCCTTATCCGCAGCACCATCCACTACTCGCTGGTGTTCCTGGGCGCCATCACGCTCCTTGCGATCCTGGGCGTCGACATCTCCGCGCTGGTGACCGGCGCGGGGGTGGTGGGCCTGGCGCTCGGCATCGGGGCGCAGCGCCTGGTGCGCGACGTCCTCACCGGCTTCTTCCTGCTGCTGGAGGACCAGTTCCGCGTCGGCGAACTGGTGACGCTGGTGGGCAGCGGCGGGCTGCCGCCGCACCAGGGGACAGTCGTGGAGATCGGGATGCGCATCACCCGTCTGCGCGATGCCTATGGCAAGCTGCTGATCATCGGCAACGGCGACATCGCCGCCGTCGTCAACCACAGCCGTGACGCCATCACCGCCGTGGTGGACGTGGGGGTGCCGGCGGACACCCCCCTGGACCGCGTGCGAGAGGTGCTGCAGGCGATGACCCTGCCCGAGGAGCGGTTCACCGGGCCGGCGGAGCTGAAGGGCGTCACGGCGCTGGAGGCGGAGCGGATCGTCTTGCGGGTGGCCGCGCCCGCGCAGGCGGGAGGCGCCGCCGACGCGGAGCTGGCGCTGCGCCAGGCCCTCCGCGACGCCCTCCGCAGCGCGGAGATCCCGATCAAGTAGCGCCTGCGCCGGCCGCCAGGACGCCATTCGTGGGAGGACATCGCTCCTTCCGGGCGGAACATCAGCCGGCGCGGTCACCCCTCGGACACCACCCCGCGCGGCTCCCCGCCTTTCCGGCCGCCTTCACGGGCCGGCCCCGCTCCTCGCCTCTCCGGAAAACCACGAAGTGCTGTTCAACGACTACGTGTTCATCGGGGCGTTCCTGCCGATCACCCTCCTGGGCTTCCACCTCGTCGGCGGCCGGGGCCGCCAGCGGCCGGCCGCGTTCTGGCTGGTCCTCGCCTCCCTCGTCTTCTACGGCTGGTGGAACCCGCTTTACGTCCCGCTGCTGCTCGGATCGATCCTCTTCAACTACCTGCTCGGCCAGCGGCTGGCGACGACAGAGCCCGGCAGCAGCGCGAAGGCGCTGCTGGTCACGGGCATCTCGGCGAACCTCCTGCTGCTGGGGTACTTCAAGTACACCGGCTTCCTGGTGGAGACGTGGAACGGCGTCGCGGGGACTGCCTGGGCCGCGCCGAAGCTGATCCTGCCGCTGGGGATCTCGTTCTTCACCTTCATCCAGATCGGCTACCTGATGGACGCGGCCCGGCGGGAGACGGAGGACGGCGGCTTCCTCGACTACTGCCTCTTCATCACCTTTTTCCCGCACCTCATCGCCGGCCCGCTCCTCTCGCACCGGGAGATGCTGCCGCAGTTCTCCAAGAGCCGCCTCCAGCTCGAGCCCGATAACCTCATGATCGGGCTCACCATCTTCCTGGCGGGGCTGTTCCAGAAGGTGCTGCTCGCCGACTCCATCTCCGTGTTCGTCGAGCCGGTGTTCCACGCAGCGGCGACCGGCGGCTCCATGTCCACCGCCCAGGCGTGGGCCGGCGCCCTGGCCTACACCCTGCAGCTCTACTTCGACTTCGCCGGCTACTCCGACATGGCCATCGGCCTGGCGCGGATGTTCGGCATCCTGTTTCCGGCCAACTTCAACTCCCCCTATCGCGCCGTCAACATCAGCGACTTCTGGCGGCGCTGGCACATCACCCTGTCCGAATGGATTCGCACCCGCGTGTTCATGAAGATGACGGGGCGGCGCGCCACCCGCGCCCGCCTCTACGGCGCGACGCTGGTGTCGATGACGCTGTGCGGGCTGTGGCACGGAGCCTCGTGGAACTTCATCTTCTGGGGCGCGTTGCACGGCCTGTATCTAGTGATCTACTACAACTGGCGCGCCCTGCCGCTCGCCCGCCGCGTCGCGCCGCTGTTCGACGGCTGGTGGGGGCCGCTGCTGGCGCGCGGGCTGACGTTCCTCTGCGTGGTCGTCGGCTGGGTGTTCTTCCGCGCGCGCGACTGGAACGCCGCCCTCGCCCTGCTGGGCGCGATGGCCGGCCGAGGCGCAGGGACTGGAGCAGCGCTCAACCTGGACAGCAAGGCGGCGTTCCTCTGGATCGCGGCGCTGCTCTCGCTGGCCTGGTTCGCGCCCAACGTCCAGCAGTGGATGGCCCCCGTCCGCCCCACCCTGGACCCGGTGGACGAGCCTGCCCGCCGGCCGTGGAAGCCGGCCGTCCTGACGGGCCTGGCGCTGGGGGCGCTCCTCTTCCTGGTGGTGAAGGGCTACTTCACGCTCGCTCCCACCCAGTTCCTGTACTTCAACTTCTGATGGAGACGCCCAGCGCCCCGGCCGCTCCCCCGCCGCCGACGGCGCCCTGGCGCGGCTACGCTCGCTACTGCCTTGCGATGGTGGCGGGCTTCGGGCTGGCGCTGGCCGCATGGATCGGCGCCATCCAGCTCCAGTTCGGGGCACCCACCGCCAAGGGCCGCTGGACCGCCGAGGTCACCGCCATCAAGGCGCGCATCGCCGCCACGACGCCGAGCCCGAAGCTACTGGTGGTCTGCGGCTCCAACGGCCTCTTCGGCATCCGCTCGGAGTTGATCGAGCGAGAGACGGGCTGGCCGTCGGTGAACATGTCCAACCACGCGGCGCTGGGCATCCACTACCTGCTGTGGCAGGCGCGCGCCGCCGCAAAGTCCGGCGACGTGATCGTGATGCCGCTGGAGTACGAGCTGTACCAGGAGACCGGCGCCACCACCGAAATCCTGATGGAGCAGGTGCTGCAAGGCACGCCCGATTACCTGCGGACGATGGGGCCGGCCCCCTACCTGCGGTTCATCCTGTCCGTGAAGCAGGAGCGGGTGCTCGAAGGGCTGCAGGCGAAGCTCCGGCCGCCGGTCCTGCCCACGGGCGGCTACCAGGCGCGGACGCTGAACGCCCACGGCGACGAAACCAACAACCGCCACGAGAAGGCGCACCTCTCCGCCGAGGAGACCCGCTGGACCAGCACGATCGACGGCATCTCTCCGGAGAGCATTAGCTGGGGCGAGCTGCGCCGCTTCCGCGAGTGGTGCCGGGACCACAACATCCGGCTGCTCGCCAGCTATCCCGCCACCATCTACTTCCCGGTTTACGAGGAGGCGCGCTGGGGACGGACCGTGCGCCAGATCGAGGAGTTCTACCGGAGCCTGGACGTGCCGGTGCTGGGTACGCCGCGCGACTTCATGTACGACCGCTCCTTCTTCTACGATACGGCGTACCACCTCACCGACCGGGGCATGGAGCAGCGAACGCGACGCCTCATCGAGTTGCTGCGGCCGCACCTGGGCGAGCATCCCCACCTGGCCCGGCGCGGCGGTCAGGCGTCGGGAGCGCAAAGCTCCGCGAGGTAGCGCTGGAGGTTCGGCTGCCGGGCGATCTTGCCGCTGGAGGTCTTCAGCAGCCACATGTGCGGCAGCAGCCGCAGGTCGTCAATGGCGCAGTCCAGGCGCTCGCTGAGGGCGGCCCGCACCGCGGACGCGAGGTCATCCGAGTCAACCAGGGAGGGCTCCGCCATCTCCGCCAGCACCACGAGGCGCTGCGTGCCCACCGCCGGATCGTCGTGGCCCAACGCCACGACGCGACCGGGATAGACGCCCGGCGTCTCCCCCACGATCCGCTCGATGTCCTGCGGGTAGTAGTTCTTACCGGCCAGGATGAGCAGGTCCTTCTTCCGGCCCGTGATGAACAGGTGGCCGTCCGCCTGGTAGCCCAGGTCGCCGGAGAGGTACCAGCCGTCTCGCAGCGCCTGCGCCGTGCTCTCCGGGTCACGGTAGTAGCCGGAGAACAGCGACGGGCACCGGATGGCGATCTCCCCCACCCGCCGCTCGGGAAGCTCGGCGCCCGCGTCGTCCAGAATGCGGACTCCCGTACCCGGCAGCAGCGGCCCGCCCGACAGCATCTCCAGCGCCGGCACGCTCTCGTCGGCCGCCGGAACCGCCTCGCCACGCCCCAGGAACCGCTCCCGATCCACCCGCTCCACCTGCGGCGGCCCCGTATCGGACGACTGCGTGACGGCGAAGGTCGTCTCGGCGGCGGCGTAGCAGGTCCACAGCGTCTCCGGCCGCACGCCCAGGGGGGCGAACCGCTCCAGGAAGCGGCGGTGCGACTCCGCCACCGTCGGTTCCGAGCAGTTGATCCAGCCGCGCATGCTGTCCAGCCGCACCCCCTGGATCTGTGAACCGCGCACCCGCTTCGCCAGGAATTCATAGGCGAAGTTGGGAAGCCACGCGAGCGTGCAGGCGTCGTCGTGGATGGCGTGGAGCAGCGAGCCGGGGCTCGTGATCCAGTGGAACGGACTGATGGCCGTAACCGGGACCCCCAGCACGGCCGGCAGCACGGCGCACGCGATGAGGCCCATGTCGTGGTAGAGCGGCAGCCACGAGGCGATCCGGTCGTCCGGCGTCAGCCGCAGCATGGGGGCGTAGGCGTCGAGCTGGCTCAGCACCGCCCGGTGGGAAAGCGCCACGCCTTTCTTCAGGCCGGTGCTCCCGGAAGAATGCTGGAGCAGCGCGATGTCGTCTTCCGACACGTCGGCGGCCGGCACGGCGGCCGGTGCGGCGGCCAGCGTATCCGCCAGCAGCAGCCGGGTATCTCCGAAGCTGTCGCCCAAGCCCAGATGCGCCGCGGTGGCGGCGTCCGTCACCAGCACGCGCGCCTCGATGCGCCGGAGCAGCGCTTCGACTTCCTGGCGGTAGTAATGGGGGTTCAGCTTGAAGCTGGGCGCCGCCAACATGGCGGGGACCTGCCCGCCCAGCATCGCCCCGAAGAAGGCGCAGTAGAGATCGACCGAGTGCGGGAGGATCACCACCACCCGGTCGCCGGCGCCCGCGCCCAGCTCCCGGTAGCAGGCGGCGAGCTGGCTTCCCCGCTCCGCCAGCCGCCCGTAGGTCAGGCAGTCGGAGGTCCGGTCCGGGAACACGCAGCGCACGAACTCCCGGTCCGGGCGCCGCCCGGCGTGCTCCAGCAGGATGTGACGGATCGTCCGCGGCATAGGCAGGGCTCTTGCGCCGGGCGGACGGGCTAGTGCTCGTACTGGCGGGTGAGGTCGAGAATGGACTGGGGCGTGTTCATAGCCCGGGCCGTGGCCGCTTCGTCGGGGATGACGACGCCGAACTCGTCTTCCACGAACGCCAGCACCTGGATCAGCGACAGCGAGTCGACGAGCCCCGACGAGACGAGCGGCGTGTCCGCTTCAATGGCGCGCCGGGCGTCTTTCGACACCTTCTGCTGGATGAACGTGGTGAGTCGGGCAAGCCGGTCGTCAGACATACGGTTCCTCGCGGAGGAGCGCTGCCGCTCCGTCAACGCTATTCTGCGGCGAGGGCAACGGCCCTGGCGCCTAATCACTGCTGCGGTGAGGGGCTTCACCAACCGCTGGGTCAGTACCGCGACCGTGAGGGAGCGCTCCCTCACGGTCGCGGTACTGTTTCGCGAGCTATCACTCGAGCGTTGGCCGATTATCGGGTCAAGAGGCAGCGTTCTTCGTCCTTCGCCCCTCTCCAAGCCAGCTTGGAGAGGGGTGGCCGAAGGCCGGGGTGAGGCCTCTAGATCCCCAACTGCGCGAAGGTGTGGTCCAGGTGCTTCAGGTGGTACTTCACGTCGAAGCAGCGCTCGATCTCCTCTTCCGACAGGTACTCCTTCACCGCCGCATTCTGGCGCACGGCCTTGCGGAAGTCGGAGCCTTCCCAGCCTTCCATCGCCAGTTGCTGGGAGAGCTGGTAGGCGTCCTCGCGGGAGGCGCCCTTCTCCACCAGGGAGAGCATCACCTGCTGGCTGAACACCAGGCCGTGCATCTTCTCCAGGTTCGCCGCCATGTTCTCCGTGTACACGGTCATGTCACGGACGATGCGGGTAAAGGTGTTGAGCTGGTAATGGACCAGCGTCGTCGTATCCGGAATGATGACGCGCTCCACCGACGAGTTCGCCAGGTCGCGCTCGTGCCAGGTGATCATGTTCTCCAGGGCCGGGACCACGTTCCCCCGCACCACCCGCGCCAGCCCCGAGATCTGCTCCGACACCCACGGGTTCCGCTTGTGCGGCATCGCCGACGAGCCGCGCTGGCCCTTGGCGAACGCTTCCTCCAGCTCCCGGACCTCCGTCCGCTGGAGGTTGCGGATCTCCGTCGCGTACTTCTCCACGGAGGCGGAGAGGATCGCCAGCGTCAGCATCACCTCGGCGTGGCGGTCGCGCTGGAGGATCTGCGTGGATGCCGGCGACGGCTGCAGGCCGAGCTTGCGGCACACCAGCGCCTCTACTTCCGGCGGGATGTTGGCGTGCGTCCCCACCGCGCCGGAGATCTTCCCCCACGCCATGTTCTCGCGGGCGCGGACCACGCGCTCCCGGTCTCGCATAAACTCCGCCAGCCACACCGCCAGCTTGAAGCCCAGCGTGATCGGCTCGGCGTGGATGCCGTGCGTGCGGCCCATCATCACCGTGTACTTGTGCTCGCGGGCCCGCTCGCGAACCGCCTCAATGAGGCCGTCCAGCTTCTCCAGGATCATGTCCAGCGCCTGGACGATCTGGAGCGCCAGCGCGGGGTCTTCGATGTCGTACGAGGTGACGCCGTAATGGAAGTAACGCCCCTCCGGCCCCAGGCTCTCCAGCACGGAGCCGACGAAGCCGAGCAGGTCGTGCCGCGTCGTCTTCTCGATCTCCAGGGCGCGCTCCAGCGAGAAGCGGGCGTTCCGGAGGATCAGCTCCGCCTCCGCACGGGGGATGCGCCCGACTTCCGCCTGCGCGTCCACCACCGCCAGCTCCACCTTCAGCCAGGTGTCGTACTTGTTCTGCAGCTCCCAGAGCGCCTTCATCTCCGGCAGCGAGTAGCGATCGATCATCCCTTACCTCTTCCCAGCGCTCTCCAACTGCGACACCAGGCTCTCGAACTCCGAAATGGTCTTGCGGATCACGTCCAGGCTGGAGCGCCAGAACTCCACGCCGCGTACGTCGATCCCGAACCGCTGTCCCAGGCTCGCCGCGTCGGCCATGCCGGTGGACGACAGCAGGTCATCGTAGCCGGCGTGGAAACCGTCGGGCGCCTCCTGATAGCGGGCGAAGAGCCCCAGCCCGAACAGCAGCCCGAACGTATACGGATAGTTGTAGAACGTCGGCCCGTAGTAGTGTCCCTTCACCGCCCACATGTAGGGATGAAGCGCGTCCGGGTCCAGGCCGTCGCCGTAGGTGTCGCGCTGCGCCTGGAGCATCAGCTCGTTGAACTCGCGCGGCGTCAGCTCCCGCTCCGCGCGCCGCTCGAACACCCGCTGCTCGAACAGGAAGCGGGAGTGGATGTCCACCACCACCATCAGGTCCCGCTGCAGCGACGCCTCCAACAGCGCCAGCCGCTCCTCGCCTTCCGTGCCCTTCAGGGCGGCGTCCACCGCCAGCGTCTCGCAGAAGATGCTCGCGGTCTCCGCCAGGGTGCTCGGCGTGCGGCTCTGGAGGGCGGTCCGGTGCTCCAGGGCCAGGTTGTGGTAGGCGTGGCCCAGCTCGTGGGCCAGCGTGCTGACGCTGTTGAACGAGCCGTCGTAGTTCACGAAGATCCGCGACTCGCCGGGGCGGACCGGCATGCAGTAGCCGCCGCCCTGCTTTCCGGGACGGGGCTCGGCGTCGGTCCAGCGCTCGCGGAAGGTGCGGTCCGCGAACGCGGCCATCCGATCCGAGTACTGGCCGAATTGCTCGCGCAGGAAGCCTTCCGCCTCGTCCCACGTGTAGGTGCGGGCGCCCTTCCCCACGGGCGCGGAGACGTCGTACCAGGCGAGGCGCTCCAGGCCCAGGGCGCGGGCCTTGGCGCGCATGTAGCGGCGGAAGTCCGGAAACGCCTCGATGCAGGCCGCCTGCATGGCCTCCAGCGTTTCCCGGTCCACGTTGTTGCTCAGCAGCGTCGGCTCCACGTCGTCGGTGTAGCCGCGCCGGCGGCGGACGACCTGCTGGTAGCCCTTCACCCCGTTCAGCGCGGCGGCCAGCGGAACGGAGACGCCTTCCCACGCCTTCAGCTCCGCCTCGAACGCGGCGCGGCGCACTTCGCGGTCCGGATCGTTCGCCAGGCTGCGGACGGCGCTCATTGGCAGCGTCCGCGCCTCGCCGCGCACGGTCACCGGCACGGTAAGCAGCGCCGTGACGCTATCGTGGAGCCGCGCCCAGCCGCTAAGGCCCGCCGGCAGAAGCTCCGCCGCCAGCGCCTCCTCCCCCTCCGGCATCTGGTGGCGCGCCTGCACCTGCGACTTCCGCAGCACGAACTCGTGCTCCCGCGCCACCGGGGACTGCGCGACGAGCGCCTCCACGTCCATCGTGCCCACCCAGGCGGTGTATCGGATGCGGAGTTGCTCCAGCGTCACCGCGCCCGCCTCGAACTCCGCCTGGAGGGACTGCGCCGCCTCGTTGGTGGCGTCCGTGCTGACGAAGGCATGGATGTACGAGCGGAGGACCCGGAGCTCCAGCGACAGCGAGTTGAGGCGGCCGGTCACTTCCTCGAACGCCGCGACGACCGCCGTGTCCACGTCCGCCCGCTCCCGGCGCCGGACGCCATGCGCCTCGAACACGGGCACGAGCGCCTGGATCTCCGCCGTCGCCCGGTCGAAGGACGTGCGGAACTCCGTCGATTCCAGGGACGGAAAGACCGGAGTCATGTCCCAGCGTGGAAGCGCGCCCAACTCTGCCATGGACTCTCCTGTCACTCGACTTACAGCTCTTGCGCGACGCGCTCGGCGAGCCGCCCGTTCCGCTTCTCCACGCCGGCGGCCAGCTCCGCCTTGAAGCGCCGCACCCGCTCCCGCACGTCCCCGTCCACGGCGCCCAGGATCTGCGCCGCCAGGATGCCCGCGTTCCGCGCCGCGTTCACCCCTACCGTCGCTACGGGGATGCCCGGCGGCATCTGCACAATCGACAGCAGCGAGTCGAGGCCGTCCAGCGCCACCGACTTCACGGGCACGCCGATGACCGGCAGCGGCGTCAGCGCCGCGATCACGCCCGGCAGGTGCGCCGCGCCGCCCGCGCCCGCCACCACCACCTGGACGCCGCGCGCCTCCAGACCTTCCACGTACTTTGTCACCTGGTGCGGAGTCCGGTGCGCCGACAGCGCGTTGATCTCCCACCCGACCTCCAACTGGTTCAGCACCCGCGCCGCATCCAGCATCGTCGGCAAATCCGAGTCGCTGCCCATGATAATGCCCACCCGCACCGTTGCCACTGCTTCACTCATCTTAGTCTCTTGCCCCTCGTGCTCACGCGGCGCTCACCCGCGCCGCAATGTCTGTCCGATACTGCCGTCCTTCGAATTGAATCGCGTCCACCCCGGCGTAGGCCCGCGAGATGGCGCTGGCGAAGGTGGGGCCCACGCCCGTCACCGCCAGCACGCGCCCGCCCGCCGTCACCGTCCGCCCGTCCTGCACCGCCGTCCCGGCGTGGAACACCGTCACGCCTTCCAGCGCCGCCGCCTCGTCCAGGCCCGAGATCGGCAGCCCCACCGGATACTTGCCCGGATAGCCGCCGCTGGCCAGGACCACGGTTACGGCGCGGCCGGGACGCCAGCGGGCGCCGGACGCCTCGTCCAGCCCGCCCGTGGCCGCAGCCAGGAGGAGATCCAACAGATCGTCCTCCAGGAGCGGCAGCACCACCTCCGTCTCCGGGTCGCCGAACCGGCAGTTGAACTCGATCACCTTCAGGCCGGCGGCCGTCAGCATCAGCCCCGCGTAAAGACAGCCCCGGAACGGATGCCCGTCGTCCGCCAGCGCCCGCAGCGTAGGCCGGACGATGGTCCGCAGCGCCTCCTCAAGCAGCGCCGGCGTGATGACCGGCGCGGGGGCGTAGCAGCCCATGCCGCCGGTGTTCTCTCCCCGGTCGCCGTCGTAGGCGCGCTTGTAATCTTGCGCCGGCAGCAGCGGGACCACCCGCTCGCCGTCCGTCAGGACGAGGAGGCTCGCCTCCTCCCCTTCCAGCCGCTCCTCGATCACGACTTCGCGGCCCGCGTCGCCGAAGCTCCGCTCCACCAGCATCGCGCGCGCGGTCTCGCGGGCCTCGTCCAGCGTATCGCAGACCACGGCGCCTTTGCCGGCGGCCAGGCCGTTCGCCTTCACCACCGCTCCGGCCGCGCCCTGCTCGGCGAGACGGTCCAGGTAGCGGGAGGCAGCCGCGAACTCGTCGAAGCGCCCGTATTCCGGCTGGGGCACGCCCGCGCGCGTCATCAACTCGCGCGCGTAGGCCTTGCTGCTCTCGATCCGCGCGGCGGCGGCCGACGGTCCGAACACGACGATCCCCGCCGCGCGCAGGCGGTCGGCGAGTCCTGCCGCAAGCGGCGCCTCCGGCCCCACCACCACCAGCCCCACCCGCTTCTCCACGGCCAGCGAGACGAGCCCGTCCAGGTCATCCACCCGAACGGGGACGCAGTCGGCGACGGCCGCCATACCGGGGTTGCCGGGCGCTGCGTAGAGCCGCCCCACCCGCCCCGACTGGCGGAGCTTCCACGCCAGCGCGTGCTCGCGCGCGCCGCCGCCTACAATCAACACGTCCACAGAACTCATCGACCAGCCGTCTCTCCCAGGCAGGCAGCCTCGCCCCTACTTGTTATAACAGGCGGCCCCAGGGAAATGGGAAGGACGGGCTGCGAATGTCGAGGGACCCGTGGAATGAGGTGGAGCGGGGCCGCGACGGCAGCGCGTGGGGAGTAAGATCGGAAGGGACGCCGATAGAAGGTTGCGCCGCCTCGCGTCCCGAATGCTGGAAATGACTCATGGAAGGCGCGGTTCGCCTTCTGAATCAGAGGACGCCCATGAGTGCAATCCAGGCTCAACCATTGCTCGTGCTGCTGGTCATCGCAAGCACGCTGTTGGCCGTCGCATACACCGTCTGCGAGTTCAGGCTGGCGAAACGCCGGCCCACCCAGCCCCTTCGACCCCTCTTTCAGAACCTCGGTGTGTTCGTGCTAGTCGGGACCGGGCATGGGCTAATGGGCGGCTTCCAGCCGCCATTCCTGATGCTGATCGGCGCCTTTTTCCTGCTCGGCGGTATCGCCGGGGAGTTGGGCGCCGTGCGGGGGCGAGCGGAGCTTCAACGCCCGACGGAGGCTCCGTTACCCGAGTAGCGGAGCCTCATTGGCGGCCGTGGCCGATGGACCCTGGCTCGTGGGCCGGTCACCGGTCGCCACCCAGAGCTTCTGTTCTGAACGCGGCGTATCGCCCGGTTGATGGCTGTACGCTCCGTCGGCGCGGTAACTCAAGACCATACCGTCCGGCTGGTAGAACATCCACTGCTCGCTGTCGGCGTCGTAGGGCTGCGTTTCCAACCGGCTGCCCAGATCGAAGCTGAACACGGAGGCGCCGCGGCTGGGATCGACCTCGACGTGCATCAACTTCTGCCCATCCAGCTCACGCGCCGCTCGCCCGATGGGGCGCTTGGAGGAGCTATCCAATGCGCTGTGCCCGACGAGTTTCTTACCCGTATAGACATTCCACTGGCAGCAGTAGATCCAGAGATGCCACTCGCCGTGAACGACCACCAGCCGCCGCGCCAACGCCCGCTGCACTCGCTTCGATGCCGTGGACGATGCTTCTCTCGGCTCGCGGATGTCCAGATAGGGTTCGCCGAACTCCAACGTCAAGAAGGAGCCATATCCCGACTTCGCGTTCCAACAGGGCAGACCTCGCAGCGGCTGGAATCTCGCTTCGATGGCGTTCAATGGCCCCCCGCCTTCCCTCGCCGGAGTGTGTAGGTGGAAGTAGAGCCGATCCGCAGCCCGTAAAGAACGCCGTTCGGCCGATGGGCGCGCAAGCGCTTCTCGGTTTGCAGATCGTCTGCGCCGATTTCGTAATCACCGGTCTTGATGTCCAACACCAGGAACTCGCCTTTGTGCTGGGGCAGGACGTGGGAGCGGCGGTCGCGCTGGTAGATGTCTTCCCCGATGCGCCCAATCTCCTCATTGCTATACCGCGACTGCTCGACGTTCATTGCGTCACCTCGTTCCTGCGTACTAGCCTGATTGCGGCTGAAGCGACGGGATTTCAAGCGTAAGGTCCTCCTCCGGCAGCTCAAAACTGGTGGCTTCTCCGGGGAGAAATGAGTATCGCACCCCGTATAGCCGTCGTCCTTGCGCCCCAAGGGGGCCGCGATCCTCGACGATTACCCCTTGAACTCGCTGGTTGCCCATGCGGAACGACACAGGATCTCCTACCCGCAGGTCACTCTTCGCTTGCTTGTGCATCGCGTCTTCCACCCGTCATCCTCACCAGGGAGCCGTCCCAGTGATCCCCTGAACGTGAGCGCCTACCACCTGGCCGAAAGCCGGGGCCAGTGCTTCGCAAGCCTTCCGCCACTGCCTCACTTGCGCGAGCGCCAGTGTCGTCCTGTTACCCAGCCGACGTGGATCGAAGTCCTGATGCGCGATCGCCTTGCGCCACTGGTTCAGTTCCTCGAGCTTTGCCTGACGCTCCTCGTTCCGCCTGTCCAATCCCCTGACAGTAGGCCAGAATGCAAGACCAAACCGCGCGTCATCAGCTCCTATATTCCCAGGGTTGGGATTGCCTCTATCCAACTTCCTGTCCTGGGTGAACGCTCCCCGGAGCGCCGGGTGTAAAGCAACTGGCGTCACTGACCGGATCAGGTGATCGGCGCATTCCGAATGTAGATCTCGGCAGAAGCCTTGGAACTGCGAGGAGAGTAGCACAGCATATGCTTGATTGATCTGTTGGGTGGCGTATCGCCGACCGCGCCCAGCGCCTCCCACACTACGATGGGCGTGCTCCAGCTCATCCAGCGCACCGATCCTGACGGTGACTCAAGTATTATAGGAGACGGATGGCATGCACTCGAAGGAACTATCTGGATGAAGCCTCTGCGTACCAATCAGCCATCCAGCGGCTCGTAGCCCTCGGCCAGGTCTTCGAAGCGGGCGTAGCGGCGCAGGAAGCCGAGGCGCACCGTGCCCACCGGCCCGTTTCGGTGCTTCGCGATGATGCACTCGCTCTCCTCGATCTGCTCCTGTCCCGGCGCCTGCTGCCCCTCTTCGTCCCCCTCGCCCCGGTTGTAGTAGCGCGACCGGTACAGCATCATCACGATGTCCGCTTCCGCTTCGATGGAGCCGGACTCCCGCAGGTCGGAGAGCATCGGGCGCTTGTCGTCGCGGCGCTCCACGTTTCGCGAGAGCTGCGACAGGGCGACCACCGGCACGTCCAGCTCGCGCGCCATCCCCTTCAGCGAGCGGGCGATGACGGAGATTTCCTGGTTGCGGTTCTCGTTCTTGCCGTGGCCGCGGATGAGCTGGAGGTAGTCGATAACGATCATCCCCAGCCCGTGTTCGCTCTTCAGGCGGCGGCACTTGGCGCGCATATCCAGCACGGAGATGTCGGAAGAGTCGTCAATGAAGATCGACATGTCCCCCAGCCGCCCCACCGCGCGGCCCAGGCGGGTCCAGTCGCTCTCGTCGTCGTCGGTGTGGGTGCGCAGGAAGCCGGTGCGCAGCCGCATCCCGTCCACCTTGGCCTCGGAGCAGATCATGCGGTGGGCGAGCTGCTCCTTCGACATTTCCAGGCTGAAGATGGCGACCGGGTGGTCGGCGATGGCGGCGTTCACCCCGAAGGCGAGCGCCAGGGAGGTCTTGCCCATCGAGGGCCGGCCGGCCACGATGATCAAGTCGCCGGACTGCAGCCCCGACGTCATCTGGTCCATCGCCGCAAAGCCGGTCGTAACCCCGGTAAGGCGGCTGTCGTTGGCGCGCACCGTCTCCAGCCGCTCCATCGAGTCGAGGAGCACGGGACGGATGCTGACGAACCCCTGGTTGACGCGCCGCTGCGCCACGCCGAAGATGAGGCGCTCCGCCCCGTCCACGATGTCGTCGACTTCCTTCTCCTGCTCGTGCGCGGAGGCGATGATCTCGCCGGAGGCGCTGATGAGCTTGCGGAGGGTGGACTTCTCCTGCACCGTCCGGGCGTAGTACTCTACGTGGGCGGCGGTCGGCACGCTCTCGTCGAGCTGCCGGATGTATTCCTGGCCTCCCACTCCTTCCAGTTGCCCCCGGCGGCGCAGCTCGTCCGGAACGGTCAGGATATCCGTGGGGATGTCCCGCTCCGCCAGGTAGGCGATCACGTCGAAGATCTTGCGATGCGCCTCCATGTAGAAGTCATCGCGCTCCAGCATCTCCAGCACGCGCTCGGTGGCGGTGCGGCTGATGAGCGCCGCGCCGAGGGACGCCTGCTCGGCTTCCAGAGACTGCGGCGGAAGACGGTCGGCCAGGGGGGAAGGAACGGTCATCATAAGGCGTGCACCGCGAGACTGCCGCCGGCCCGTCGGCCGGCGCGAGAGAAGACGTCGGGACCCGTGAAGGGACCCGTCACCCTCAGTATGTCGGTCGGCGGCGGCGCGCGCCGGAGCGGAAGGCGGGCGAAAACCGTAAAACAGTCGTTAGCGGGCTCCGGCAGCGCGAGCCCGAGCGCGGCGACACCCGCCGCCGCCCCTCCGGCGGCCCCTTTGCGGATTCCGGGAGAGCGTCAGCGGCGGCCCAGCTTGATCTGCTGGAGCTCTTTGCGGAGGGGACTGTCCTTGTAGTAGGGGTCGAGCGGGTAGCAGCCGGAGACCATCCCGTTGCGCGGAGCGGTGGTGCAGTCGCTAAAGGTACGGCAAATCTGCTTCGGTCGCATCCGGCCGGTGGTCAGCGTGTCCCAGGGGAGCTCAGGATAGGAGAGGACCATCCGCCCCAGCCCCACGGCATCCACGGCGCCCTCCCGCACCAGCGCCTGCGCCACATGCGGCAGGTACTCCTGGAAGTAGGTGTACGCGGTCCCCACCAGCGTGAGCTGCGGAAACCGCGCCTTCAGCGCGCGGACTACGTTCACCTGCCGGACGCACCCCGCCAGCGGATCTTCGGGGGGCTGGTAGCCGTCGGAAGGCGGATAGATGGCGGGGCGCTGGATATGAGGATTATAGTAGGGGCTTCCGGCGGTAACGTTAACGAGGGTTATCTCCAGGCCGGACAGCAGCTCCAGGAACTGGACCGTCTCCTCCAGGCTCGCCTCTTCCGGCCGCTCCGGGTCCACCCCGAAGCCGTAGCGGTAGGGCAGTCGCTCCGCGTAGGCCTCGGGGACGCCGGGGCCCCGGCGTCCCGGCTGGGACCGCTCTGGGTCGGGATGGAAGGGGACGGTGTCGAAAGCGGAGAGCCGCACGCCGATCAGCAACTCGGGAGCGAGGGCGCGGATGCCGGCGACGATGTCGCGCAGGAACCGCGTGCGGTTCTCGAAGGAGCCGCCGTAGGGGCCGGGCCGCGTGTGGGCGGCGAGGAACTCGTGGCCCAGGTAGCCGTGACAGTGCTTGAG
>Ga0216301_1000232_pt1 | contig 15489 bp, 17 predicted proteins | sample 4hB_Boncat_minus_FD_156203 | JGI IMG/M metagenome (GOLD analysis project Ga0216301, IMG submission 156203) | Terrestrial sediment cell enrichment communities for BONCAT metagenomics from Utah, United States - 4hB_Boncat_minus | ecosystem: Environmental > Terrestrial > Deep subsurface > Rock...
CGCCCAGACGTTGTTCATGGATGCCGGTATCTTCTCGCGCTCGAACAGCGCCTTGGAAAAAGCGTCGGCCGGGAACTCCTGGCGGGCTGCTGTGCCGGGAGCGGCCGCGTCGCCGCCATATTGGCTGAGCTTGTCCTGGGAACCGTCTTCGTGCCGGTGGTCATGCTTAAGCCGAAGACCGTCGTCCGTGCGCGTCACTACCCATGTCCGCGACCGGTCCTCGCTGACATGGAAGGGGATGCGGATGCCGTGGGTGGAGCAATCGCGCACGTGCATGACCAGCCTCTTGCCCGCGAAAGCGGCATCGGCCTCGACTGGCGGGCTCGCGATCCGGCCTTCGAAGGCCTGGCCGCAGAGGCCGGCCAGGTGGCCGAAGAACAGGTCCTGCGGGCCCGGCTCCGGCGGCGTGGCGCAGCCGGCGAGCAGCATAGCTGCAGCGCTAGGAAAGTGCTTCATGGCCGGGCCTCCATCAGCGCCTTTTCCTCCGCCTTGATTCGGATTGCCAGCACTGCCGCGTTCAGCACTGAAAAGGTCAAAGCCGCCTGCCACAGGCCGAATGCGAGCGGCAGGACGGCGATCTCCGCGCCGACGATCGCGTAATTGGGGTGGCGAAGGAAACGGAACGGCCCCTTCGCCACCAGCGGGGCACCGGGAAGGACGATGATCCGCGTCGTCCAGCGGACGCCGAGGCTTGCCAGGACCCAGAGCCGGGCAGTCTGGAGAAAGAGGAAGATTCCGAGGAGCGGCCACGAGATCGCTTTGCCGGGCGCCAGCCACCAGAGCGTGAGCAGCCAGCCGGCGTGGACGGCGACGATCAGCGGGTAATGGCCCGGCGAAGCTTCGTAGGCGCCGCTGGCGAGCAAGGCGCTGGTGTTGCGCCGCGCGATGACCAGCTCGGCGAGCCGCTGGAGAGTCACGAGCGCAAGGACGATTGCGGCCGCGCTCATGCCCGCCTCAACGTGAGGCCGCTCACGGTGAAGCCGGGGCCGAGCGCCAGAAGCATCGTCCGCTCCGGCATGCCCGCCGCGAGCAGCCGCTCGAGCACGAACAGCACGGTCGGCGCGGACATGTTGCCATAGTCGCGGAGCACCCCCCGCTCATGGTCGAGCGTGCCTTCGCTGAGATGCAGGCTCTGCTCCAGCGCCGCAACCACCTTGGCGCCGCCCGGATGGCAGGTGAAGCGATCCATGTCGCCTTTGGCAAGGCCGATACGATCGAGGATCTGCGCGACGGCGCGCTCCATATTGTCTTCTACGAATGGGGGAATGGAGCGGTCGAAGATGACGCCGAGGCCCGGATCCTCAACGTCCCACCCCATGATCCCGAGCGTGTCCGGCCACAATATCTCGCCCGCGCCTTCGAACATGATGGCGCCTTCTCCGCCCGAGCGAAGCAGCACGGCCGCGGCTCCGTCTCCGAACAAAGCGGTCGCGACGATGTTGGCTTTGGAAAGCTTGTCGAGCCGGATCGAGGTCGAACAGAGCTCGACCGTCACGTAGAGGATGGTCCGCCCCGGAGCCGCCGCGGCCAGGCGCGCGGCGGCGGCAAGCCCTGTGACCCCGCCCGCGCAGCCAAGGCCGAAGATCGGCACGCGCTCGACATCGTTCCTGAAGCCCATGCGGCCTGCGACCCGCGCCTCGAGGCTGGGCGTCGCGATGCCGGTGGTCGAAACGGTGACGAGGCCGTCCACGTCCGTGGCGGCGAGGCCGGCGAGGTCCAGCACCTTGCGCGCCGCCTCCACGTAGAGATTCTCGGCCGCCTCCAGATAAACGGCGTTGCGGTTCTTCCAGCCGTGCTCCGCTTCGTACCATTCGACCGGCCGGACGATGTGGCGCTTGGCGATGCCGGCATTGTCGAAGACCGGCGCGAGCCGCTCGAACGCGCTGGTGCGGTGGCCGAACAGCCGCCGCGCAAGCCCCTTCGCCTCATCCTGGGTGAGGACGTTTGCCGGGACGGCGGTCGCGACGCCGAGCAGCGCGACCGGAATGGGATTGGGACTGGACACTCGGACCTTTTGCTTTGCCTGCTTTGTTGACGAAACTCAGCAGCCTTCCAAATGTTCGTTGCGTCGAACAACCGATCGGAGACATTCATGCGCGTCCATCTGCTCGCCCTTCCGGCAATCCTCCTCGCTGCCTGCAATGCCAACGGCGAGGCGGGCGTGGCGGGCAACGGAACCGCCCCCGGCGCAAGCGACGCGGCGGAGGCGGCAAGAGCTGAAAGGGCGGCCGCGAACGCAACCGCTGGCGCGAGTCCCGTAGCCCCCGGCCGGCCGTTCGCCGTCCAGGAAATGGGCAGGTTCAACGAGCCGTGGGCAATGGCCTTCCTCACCGACGGCCGCGCCCTCGTCACCGAGCGGCCGGGCCGGCTTCTCCTCTGGAGGGAAGGCGCTGCGGCCGTTCCCGTGCAGGGCGTTCCAAAGGTCGATCACGGCGGGCAGGGCGGATTGGGCGACGTTATCGTCCACCCGAATTTCGCGAAGAACGGGCTCGTGTATTTGAGTTGGGCCGAAGCCGGCCAGGGCGAGACGCGCGGCGCAGCTGTGGGGCGCGGCCGCCTCGTCCAGGATACAGGCGGAGCCCGGCTCGACGGCTTCCAGGTGATCTGGCGGCAGACGCCCAAGGTCGAAGGCCGCGGCCATTACGGCCACCGACTGGCGTTCGGGCCTGACGGCAAGCTCTACATTTCGAACGGCGACCGCCAGAAGTTCGACCCGGCGCAGGACATGTCGGCGACCTTGGGCAAGGTCGTGCGCTTGAACGACGACGGCTCGGTGCCGCGGGACAATCCCTGGGCGAGCAAGGGCGGCACGACCGCGCAGATCTGGACGCTTGGGCACCGTAACATCCTCGGCCTCGCCTTCAACGAGCGCGGGCAGCTGTGGAGCCACGAAATGGGCCCCAAGAACGGCGACGAGTTCAACCTGATCGAGAAAGGTTCGAACTACGGTTATCCGATCGTCTCGAACGGCGATCATTATGACGGAAAGCCCATTCCGGACCACCCGACGCGGCCGGAGTTCAACGCTCCGGAGATCACCTGGAACGGCGTCTCGCCGGCCGGGCTGATGATCTACTCGGGCAGGCTGTTCCCGCAATGGCGTGGCAATGCCTTCCTCGGCGGTCTTTCCGGCAAGACACTGGTCCGAGTCCAGATCAACGGCGGGACGGCGCGAGAGGCCGAGCGCTATGACATGGCCCAGCGCATCCGCGAGGTCGACCAAGGGCCGGACGGCGCGATCTACGTGCTGGAGGACGAGCGGCAGGGCTCCGGCGGCCGGCTGCTGAGGCTTACGCCGAGGGGCTAGAGCCTACGGTAGCGGAAGTACCAGACTTCGTGGCCCTTGCGGCGAGCCTTCGCCTCGTAGCGGGTCTCGGGCCAGCCGCCGGGGCGGGTGAGGAAATCCTCGGGCTTTTCCGCCAGCCACTCGAAGTCGGACCGCTGGTCCATGACCATCATCGACCAGCGGCAGTAGGTCGGATCGTCGGTGCCGAGGCGCAGTTCGCCGCTTTGCTGGAGTTTTCGCGAAACGAGGTCGAGCGGGCCGTGATTGACCATGCGCCGCTTGGCGTGCCGCGCCTTCGGCCACGGATCCGGGTGGAGCAGGTAGACGAAGCGGAGCGAGGCGTCCGGCAATCGCTCCAGCACCTCGAGCGCATCGCCCATGTGCAGCCGCACGTTGGCGAGGCGCTGGTCGCGGATGTGGGTGAGGGCGCCGACGACTCCGTTCAGGAACGGCTCGGCACCGATGAAGCCATGATCGGGCAGAAGGTCGGCACGGAAAGCGAGATGCTCGCCCGAGCCGAAGCCGATCTCGAAGTGGAGCGGCCGGTCGTCGCCGAACAACGTGCCGGCGTCGATCGGCCCCTCGGGCACGCTGATCGCCGGAAGCAGCTCCTCTAACAGCGCCGCCTGCCCCTGCCGGAGCTTATGGCCTGAACGGCGCCCGTAGAGGCGGCGGATGGTCGTTGGATCGGACATGGCGCCCGAGCGGCGGCGCTCCTAGGCCGCCACCGCTTCCTTCAGGCGATCGACGAGGTCGGTCCGCTCCCAGCTGAAGAAGTCGCCGTCGGGCTTGCGGCCGAAATGGCCGTAGGCGGCGGTCGGGCCGTAGATCGGCTTGTTGAGGCCGAGATGGGTGCGGATGCCCTTGGGAGTCAGGCGGACGAGGCCGGGGAGGACGCTTTCGAGCTGCGAGGCGGTGACTCCGTTCCGCTCGGTGCCGTGGAGATCGACATAGAGCGACAGCGGCTCGGCGATTCCGATCGCGTAGGAGAGCTGGATCGTGCAGCGCTTGGCGAGGCCGGCCGCGACGACGTTTTTGGCCAGGTAGCGGGCGACATAAGCGGCCGACCGGTCGACCTTCGTCGGGTCCTTGCCGGAGAAAGCGCCGCCGCCATGGGGGGAAGCGCCGCCATAGGTGTCGACGATGATCTTTCGGCCGGTGAGGCCCGCATCCCCGTCGGGGCCGCCGATCTCGAACATGCCGGTCGGGTTGACGAAGATCGCCTCCTCGCCCGGAAGCCAACCCTCGGGGAGAACGTCGGCGAAGACGCCCTTCACATAGTCGCGAAGCTTCGCCTGCCCGGCCTCGCTGCTGATCGCGGAGGAATGCTGGGTGGAGACCACCAGAGCGGTGGCGCGAACCGGGACGCCATTCTCATATTGGAGCGTCACCTGGCTCTTCGCGTCGGGCTCGAGGAAATTGACCACCTTGTTGTGGCGGTCGGCGGCGAGCCGCTCGAGGATCCGGTGCGAGTAATATAGCGTGGCGGGAAGGAGATCCGGCGTCTCGTCGGTGGCGTAGCCGAACATGATGCCCTGGTCGCCGGCGCCTTCGTCCTTGTTGCCGCTTTCATCGACGCCCTGCGCGATATGGGCCGACTGCGGGTGGAGGTGGCAGGCGAACTCGGCCGTCTCCCAGTGGAAGCCTTCCTGCTCGTAGCCGATCTTGCGGACCGCCTCGCGCGCGACGCGCTCGATCTCTTCGAGCGCCCCTGGAGCCCAATTGCCCTCGGCGTCGATCATTCCGACGCCGCGGACCTCGCCGGCAAGGACGATGCGCTGAGTCGTCACCAAGGTCTCGCAGGCGACGCGCGCCACCGGGTCCTTCGACAGGAACAGGTCGACGACGGCGTCCGAAATCTGGTCGGCGACTTTGTCCGGATGGCCTTCGGAAACGGACTCGGACGTGAAGATGTAATTGCTGCGCATCGAGAGAGCGGGCCTCTTGGTGTGGGGAAGGCGGATATAAAGATATCCTTATATCCGTGCGCCCTAGCGCGCTTTGCGCCTCACTGCAATCGCAATGGCGGCAAGCAAGAGCGCGAAGATGAAGGGGAGGGCGTTGCCGCCGCGCGCGAACAAGGTCGGCGCCTTAGGTGTCGGCAGCGAGGCATCGATCACGCCGGCGGTGCGCCACGGAAGGCTGTGGAGGAGGCGCCCCTCGGCGTCGATGACGGCCGAGATGCCGGTGGGCGTGGAGCGGAGGATCGGGAGCCCCTCCTCGAGGGCGCGCAAACGCGCCTGGGCGAGATGCTGGGGCGGGCCCCAGGCTCCGAACCAGGCGTCGTTTGAAGGATTGAAGATGAAGCCGGGCCGATCGCCGCGCTCCACCACTTCGCCGGAGAAGATGATCTCGTAGCAGAGCTGAAAGCCGACCCTGCCGACCATCGGAAGCACCAAGGTCTGCGGCCCCGGACCCGAATCGAAGTCGATGTTGCCGGGCGCGAGGCGCGACAGGCCGATCGCCGACAGGATCGGCCGCGCCGGCAGATATTCGCCATAGGGAACGAGATGCGCCTTGTCGTAGCGGGCGAAGATCCGCCCCGCGGGTCCCATCGCAAAGACGCTGTTGGTGGCGCTCGTCACCTCCGTTCCGTCGACGGACTGCCAGGTCACTCCGCCGGTGAGGAGGAGGTCGCCGGGGCCGAGGAGAGCGCCGACATCCTTTCGGAGTTGGTCGGCGGCGCGGATGAAGCGCGGATAAGCTAGGCCGTTTTCAAGCGGATCGGTAACGGCGGCTTCCGGCCAGAGCAGCAGCCGCGCACCCGGATCGGCGACGTGCGACAGACGCTTCAGGAGCGCCATGTTGCGCGCCTCGAAGTCTTCCCTCCACTTGTCCTGCTGTCCAATGTTGGGCTGGACGATGCGGAGCGGCACGCCCGGGGAGGCGAGGTCCGCAGGCTCGGCAGCGAGCGCAAGGAGCGTCGCGACGGCGGCCCCGCCAGGAAGCGCGGCAGCCGCCATCCATCGCCGCCGCGCGAGCAGGAGCAAGGCGCCGCCGAGAAGCAGCGCGACGCCGGACAGGCCGTAGGTGCCGACGAGGGTCGCAATCCTCGAGGCCGGGGTCGGCAGCAAGGCGACTCCAACCGGGTTCCACGCGAAACCGGTGAACATCGTCGCCCGCAGCCACTCGGTGGCGATCCAGGCGGAGGCGAAAACCAAGACCAACGTCGGCGCGTGGCTCCGCCCGTAGCGCCAGGCGAGGCCCGCCGCCATCGCGGGATAGACGGCGAGGTAGAGCGAGAGGAGCACGACCGCGATCCAGCCCAGCCACACCGGCATTTCGGACTGGTAGGTGAAGGCGGTCGCGATCCAGTTGAGGCCCAGGACGAAATTACCGACCCCGAACCAATAGCCGCGTGCAAGCGCCGAACGGAGGCTCGGCGCTTCTGCCACCAGCCACATCAGCAACGCGAACGCGGCGAGCGTGACCGGCCACAGCGCAAGTGGCTCGAAACCGAGCGCGCTGACGAGGCCGGCAAGGAAGGAGAAGAGGAGGAACTTCATCCGCCGCCGCTATCGCGCAGACGAAACGGAGGCGCAATGGGCGCCGTCGAGCGGAGCTGCCGATCCTGCCGGACACGGCGGCTGCATGCACTTTTCACCGACCTTCTGTCTTCATCCGGCACAGTCGCATTTGGCCACTTGCCGGCTGCATCGCGCGATGGCCAGAGGAGTTCAGCTGAAGAGATTGGACGGATGAAGATGCTCAGATCGTTGTCGAAATTGGCTCTTTGCCTGGCGGCGGGACTCGCCACACCCGCAACCCCCGCTTCGATCCTGCCCAGCGCCGACGCGACCGCTCCGGAAGTCGCCCGCGTTCCTGCCAAGAAGGCGTCGCTTTCCGGAATCCCGGTCCACACCGAGCTTGCGCTTCGCCAATGGCTTCGGCCGGGCGAGTTCATCTGGAACGACGACGGCGTGCCGAAGGGCCGCACCGACATCGTCGTCAACCTCAAGGGGCGCGTGATGTCGGTCTACCGCTCCGGCTACGAGATCGGGCGCTCGAGCATCATCTACGGCGCGGACGACAAGCCGACGCCCGCCGGCACCTACCCGATCCTCCAGAAGCGGGCGAAGCACGTCTCCAGCATCTACGGGACACCGATGCCCTATATGATGCGGCTGACGTGGGATGGCGTGTCGCTCCACGCGGCCAAGATGGCAGACGATCTCGGCACCAACGGCTGCGTCGGGCTGCCGCACGAATTCGCCACCTTGGTCTTCGAAGCCGCCAAGGTCGGCGACCGCGTCGTCATCTGGGAAGGCTGAGGCTCCCGCTTCCCGTCAAATCCGGCTAAGGGGCGGCGATGACGAATCTGCCCCCCTTCCACCTCGCCTTCCCCGTCCACGATCTCGGCGCCGCGCGCTCCTTCTACGGCGGGCTCCTCGGCTGCCCGGAAGGGCGGAGCGCGGACCACTGGATCGACTTCGATTTCTTCGGCCATCAGCTCGTTGCGCACCTGGCGGAAGGGATGGAGCCGCGGCGGCATCACAATCCGGTGGACGGCCATGACGTGCCGGTGCCGCATTTCGGAGCGGTGCTGACGATGGAGGAATGGCAGGCGCTTGCCGACCGCCTCTCCGACGCCGGCACCGACTTCGTGATCGAGCCCAACATCCGCTTCCAGGGCCAGCCGGGCGAGCAGGCGACGATGTTCTTCCTGGATCCGTCCGGCAATGCGCTGGAGCTCAAGGCGATGCGGGAGCCGGGGAATTTGTTCGCGAAATAAGCTTCAACCCACTCTGTCGCTCATCCTGGGTAGCCGGTGAGCTTGTCGAACCGGCGTATCGAAGGACCGTCCCTCGATACGGGGCTTCGACAGGCTCAAATCCCTACTCAGGATGAGCGGGAGTGCTATTCCGCGGCGATGCTTACGGTCAGCTGCTCAGACACCACGGCACTGCGGCCGCCTGTGAAGGTGACGAGCCGGTTCTTCGGGTCGAAGAACCATTCGGCGGTCGCTTCCAGCCCTTCCTGAAGGCTCACCTTCGGCTCCCAGCCGAGGATCGCCTTGGCGCGCGAGATGTCGGGCTTCCGGCGGCGCGGGTCGTCGACGGGAAGCGGCATGTGGAGGATGTTCGAGGCCGAGCCGGTGAGCCTCAGAACGCGCCCGGCAAGGTCGGAGACGGTGAGCTCGGTGGGTTGCCGAGATTGACCGGAGCGGCGCGCCCGATAAAGCCGGCGCCGCCGGTGATCAAAATCTTTTCAGCCTATGCTTCCCCCGTTCGTGATTTTATGCTTTTCCGAAACCGCCCTCGCCCTCGCCCTCGCGGCGCTTCCTCTTCATCTTCATCTATGAAGCCGGAAAAGCACCCTTCCGCGCTTTGTTCGGCCGATGAACCGTTCTGCAGCCCTTTTCAGCAACTTGGAACCCGCTGCTTAGGCCGGTGGTTGGAAGAAAAACGGGGTCGTTACATGCCAGTTCCGATTCTTAGGTGACCGCCACCATCCTCCTGATCCGCCATGCAGCGCATGTGGAGCTGGGGCGGACGTTGAGCGGGCGCCGCCGCGACGTGGCGCTGAGCGCGGACGGGCTCGAGCAAGCGGAGATCGTGGCGGACCTGCTCGGCGTCGAGCCGCTGTCCGCCGTCTATTCGAGCCCCCGCGAGCGCGCTTACTACACCGCCCGATCGATCGCGGAGCCGCATGAGCTGAAGGTCGACATCGCCGACGGTCTGGACGAAGTCGATTTCGGCGAGTGGACCGGCCTCTCCTTCGACGCTCTGGAAGGCGACCCCTTGTGGGACGCCTGGAACAGCGCGCGCGGGACGGCCCGCCCGCCCGGCGGCGAGAGCATGGAGGAGGCCTGCCTTCGCGCAGTCGCGGAGGTGAAAGCAAAGGCGGCGGACCATGCCGACCAGACGATCGCGATGGTCAGCCACTGCGACGTCATCCGCGGTCTCATCGCTTATTGCATCGGTTTGCCGCTCGACAATCTGCTCCGCTTCGATATCGACCCCGCCTCGGTGTCCCGCATCGTCGTCGGAAGCTGGGGGGCTCGCGTCGTCAGTGTGAACGAGAGGCTGTATCAATGAATCTTGAAGGACGACGGATTGACGCCGATCCGGCGCCTAAACCACGGATCGACGCGCTCGCGCCCTGTTTCCACAACATGGACCTCGGTGGCATGTTTGCCGTGCCCGATTGCGAGGGGATTCAGCCGGACCATACGAGCCCGCCCAAGGACCCGATGTACTTCGCCGATTTCTGCGCCCGGATGATCGAGCGCTGTGCGCCGGGCCGGGTCCAGGCGGCAGTGGCATGACGGGCCCCGCAGGCTCCCCCGGACGGTGAGCGCGATCAACACGGCGATTATCCTTGCCGCCGGCAAGGGAAGCCGCCTCTACCCTCGGGAGCCTTACAAGCCGCTGTGTCGGGTCGGCGGCAAGCCGCTCGTCGATCGGGCCATCGAGGGGCTGGCGACGGCGGGGATCGGCCGGGCAATCGTGGTCACGGGTTACGGCGCCGATAAGGTGGAGGCGCATCTTGGGGGCGGAAGCTGGCCGGTGGAAATGTCGGTCGTTCGGACGCCCGACTGTCATCTTCCTAACGGGGTCTCCGCGCGTGCCGCCGCGCCCCTCCTCGGCGGCGGGCCCGCTTTGCTGGTGATGTGCGACCATCTCGTCGATCCTGGCCTTTACGAGCGCGTGCGGGCGGAGGGGGATCGCGGCGGACTCACCCTCGGCATCGACCGGCGGCTGGGTCATCCATGGGTCGATCCTGAAGACGTGACATGCGTGCGGACCGAAGGAGGCAAGATCGCGGCGATCGGCAAGGGGCTGGACCCGCACGACTCCTACGACACGGGCGTGTTCGCCGTCGGCACTCCGTTCTTCTCGGCTCTGGCGGAAATCGAGGCTCCCTCGCTGACTCAGGCGGTGAGCATCCTGGCCAAAGCGGGGCGTGCGGAGACGGTCGATTGCAGCGACCTCGACTGGATCGACATCGACGATCCGGCGGCGCTGGCGAAGGCCGAGGAGGCGGCCCGGGATGGCCGCTTCTGACCCTTCCTCCCGTTGCGCGGAACGCTCGCGCCGGTACAAGCAGCTCGATGGACCCGAATTATTCCGACCGGTCCCGCGACAGACGAATCGAGGACCTTAGCAACCTGTGGCTGATCCACCCGGCGGCTCGGGCGCTGCTTCCGTTCGCGGTAAGGCACGGCATTTCCGCAAATGCCGTGTCGATTGCGGGTCTCGTCCTCGGCGCCGTCGCCGCCATCTGCTTTTCCGGCTGGCCGGATTTCACGTTCGTCACTTTGGGGCTCCTCTTCTCCATTGGATGGCTGGTCGCTGACGGGCTCGACGGGATGATCGCGCGGGCGACCGGCACTGCGAGCCCGCTCGGCCGAATCCTGGACGGGCTGTGCGACCACGGCGTCTTCGGCTTCCTCTACGTATCGATGGCGATCAGCATCGGCACCGTGGAGGCGTGGGTGCTGGCGTGGGGCGCCGCGGCGGTGCATGCGGTGCAGTCGAGCCTCTATGAGGGCGAGCGGGCGCGCTACCACCGGCGGCTGCGCGGCGATCCGCTCCCGCCACCGCCGCTTCCTTCGAAAAACCCGCTGGTCCGTGCCCACGAAGCGGTTGCTGCGAGCCTGGACCGCCCCGCCGCCTTGTTCGATGCGCATCTTGCTGGAAGCCGCGATCCCGGCCGCCTGATCGAACGCTACGGGCGGGAAGCCGCGCGGCCCATGAAGCTGCTCGCCCTCCTCAGCGCAAATGTGCGGGTGATCGCCCTCTACTTGGCCTGCCTCGCCGGAAAGCCCATGCTTTTCTGGTGGTTCGGGATTGTCCCTTTGTCCGCAGTAGCATTGGCGGGGATTCTCTGGCACCGTGCGGCGGAACGCTTGTCCATGCGTTGAGCGGTGTCTGAGCGCGATCTTAGGCTCGGAGTCGTCAGGCTCGCTCGGCCGGCACGCAGAAAAACGGGATTGTCTTCGGGATGAATGAAATACGTGTAGCCATTGTCGGGGTCGGCAATTGCGTGAGCTCACTGGTGCAGGGCGTCGCCCACTATCAAAATGGCGGCGCGAACGAGCAGATCGGGCTGATGCACTGGGACCTTGGCGGCTACCGGCCGAAGGACATAAGCTTCGTCGCCGCCTGGGACGTCGACAGGCGCAAGGTCGGGCGCGACCTCGGCGAGGCGATCTTCCAGAAGCCCAATTGCACGGCCGTCTTCTGCGACCACGTCCCCGCTTCCGGCGCGGTGGTTCAGATGGGGCGCGTGCTCGACGGCTATTCCGAGCATATGCAGGACGCGCCGGACGAGCGCACCTTCCTCCTCGCGGACCAGCCGCAGCCAGAGAAGGCCGACGTCGTGCGGACTCTCCGGGAGACCGGCGCCGACGTCCTCCTCAACTATCTCCCGGTCGGAAGCCAGGAGGCGAGCGAATTCTACGCCGAATGTGCGCTCGAGGCGGGCGTCGCCTTTGTGAACAACATCCCCGTCTTCATCGCCAGCGACGTGGCATGGGCGCGGCGTTTCTCCGACGCGGGGCTTCCGATCATCGGCGACGACATCAAGGCTCAGCTTGGCGCGACGATCGTCCACCGGGTGCTGACCGACCTATTCGCCAAGCGCGGAGTGAAGCTCGACCGCACCTACCAGCTCAATACCGGCGGCAACACCGACTTCCTCAACATGTCGAACCGCTCGCGGCTGAAATCGAAGAAAATCTCCAAGACCGAGGCGGTGCAGTCGGTCGCCGAGCACCGGCTGGAGGACGAGAATATCCACATCGGCCCGTCCGACTACGTCGCCTGGCAGAACGACAACAAGGTCTGCTTCCTGCGGATGGAAGGCCAGATGTTCGGAGGCGTTCCGCTGAACCTTGAGCTCCGCCTCTCGGTCGAGGACAGCCCGAACAGCGCGGGCGTGGCGATCGACATGATCCGCTGTGCGAAGGTCGCGAAGGACCGCGGGATCGGGGGCCCGATTCACCCGGCTTCCGCCTATTTCTGCAAGCATCCGCCGGTGCAGATGACGGACGATCTGGCGCACGAGGCGCTGGAAGCGTTCATCCGGGGCGAGTGATCTACCTCCCGACGCTCGCTGAACGCTCGCTCCCCGTCACCCCAACCCTCGCCCCCCGGGGAGAGGGAGCTATTCGCCCGCACTGCGGTATTTACCGTCGAGGTAGACGAGCGGATCGATCTCCGGCCGCACCACCACGTCCTCGACCACGCCGATGAAGATCGAGTGGGTGCCGAACTGGTGATGGTCGATGCGGCGGCAGAGGATCGCGGCCTGGGCGTCAAGCAGCCGCGGCGGTCGCTCGCAATCGAGGTGCCAGCCGGTGGTGAAGCGGAGCGCGCGCTGGTTCCTGTCGGCGAACATCTGCGCGAGATGCTCCTGATCCCGGTGAAGCACGTTCACTCCGAAGTGGGAGACGTCCTCCATCGAGGCGTGCATCGCCGCCGTCCGGTTGATGCAGACGAGAAGGCTGGGGGGATCCATCGCGAGCGAGGACATCGCCGTCGCAGTGATCCCCATCGGATCGCCGCGGACGCAGATGGTGATGACGTTCACGGTCGACGCGACGCGCCGCATCGCCTGCTTAAACTCGCCCGAGAGCGGGAGATCGGTGCCGGGGATCATCGCGGCCTAGCTGGCCACTCGAACCCCAAGAAGCAAGTGCGGATCGAAAGCTTAGCGCGCGCTGAAGCCTGCGAGGATCTCGGCGACCCAGCGGGCGGCGGTGAGGGCGGTGATGTCGGCAACGTCGAGGCTGGGGTCGAATTCGGTGAGGTCGACCAGCTTCACCTTGGGACGCGCCCCCAGGGATCGCGCCGCCTCGAAGAACATGTCGGCGGGCATGCCGCCGGCGCGGGCTCCGGGAGCGGCCGGGCATTGGGAGCGGTCGATCACATCGATATCGAAATCGATTATGATGGCATCGGTGTGACCGAGCCTCGCCAAAGCCTCTTCGAGGACACTCCGGATGCCGCGCCGCTTGCAGTGCGCGATCGTGAAGACGCCGATGCCGGCATCCTCCGCTGTGGCGTGCATCGCCGCCGTGTTGGCGAAGGGCGCGATGCCGATCTGGCAGATGTTGCGGCCGGGAAGGCCGTCCTCGAGCAGGCAGCGGATCGGGTTGCCGTTGCGAGGGCCCTCGTCCGTGTCTCGGAGGTCGAAATGCGCGTCGAGGGTGATCAGGCCCACGCGCTCCAGCGGCACGCCAAGCCCGTGAGCGGCGGGCCGGGTGACCGCATTGTTGCCGCCGAGGAGCAGAGTCAGCGCGTGGGCGCCGGTGCAGCGCTCCACGGCGTTGCGGATCGGCTCGAAGCCGTCGGCCGGCATCAGGCCCTGGATGGGAACGTCGCCGGCATCGAAGACAGGATCGTCGATCTCCAGCCGGCTCTCCAGATCGTAGCTGCTGATCCGGCGTAGGGTTCGGCGCACCACCTCCGGGGCGAGATCGCAGCGGCCCGGAGTCACCGACCCCGCCTCCATCGGCGCCCCCAGCAACGCGACCTTGGCGGAGCCGTCGCCGTCGAGTAGCTCCGCGATCGAGGGCCAGGCGCTGCGCTTCACTTTCGCATCCATGATTTTGACCCTTAGCCCGCCTCCATGCCAGAAGGCGAGCCATGTGGGATCGCCTCCTCACCAACTGCAACATCGCCACCATGGATCCGGCGATCCCGGCGCCGTTCGGAGCGATCGAGGATGGTTCGATTGCGATTCATGACGGCCGGATCTTACGCGTTGGGCGGCGCGTCGAGCTTGCCGGCAACCGGGCGAAGAACGTGGAGTCGCTCGGCGGCGCCTGGGTGACCCCGGGGCTGGTCGACTGCCACACGCATCTCGTGTTCGGCGGGAGCCGCGCAGGCGAGTTCGAGCAACGGCTGAACGGCGCTTCTTATGAGGAGATCGCGCATGCCGGCGGCGGGATCGCTTCGACGGTGAAGGCGACTCGGGGGGCGCCGGAATGCGAACTGATCGCGTCCGCGCGCTACCGGCTGCAGGCGCTGATGCGTGGCGGCGTGACCACGGTCGAGATCAAGTCCGGCTACGGCCTCGATACGGAGAGCGAGCTGCGCATGCTGGGCGTCGCACGGTCGCTTGGAGAGACAGAGAAGGTGCGGGTGGTGCCGACGCTGCTCGCGCTCCACGCGCTGCCGCCGGAGTATAAGGAGCGCCGCGCCGACTTCGTTCGGCTGGCGGTGGAGGAAATGCTTCCAGCAGCGGCGGAGGCGGGGCTGGCGCAGGCGGTCGACGCATTTGCGGAAGGAATCGGCTTCACGATCGATGAGGTGCGGGCCCTGTTCGAAGCCGCTGCGCGGCTGGGACTTCGAGTGAAGCTCCACGCCGAGCAGCTCAGCAATATGCGCGGCGCCGCAATGGCCGCCGAGTTCGGAGCGCTTTCCGCGGACCATCTCGAACATGCAGACGAGCTGGCGATCGCGGCGATGGCGCAAGCTCGAATGGTGGCGGTGCTTCTGCCGGGGGCATTCTACGCCCTTTCGGAGACGAAGAAGCCGCCGGTCGACCTCCTTCGCAAGCACAAGGTGCCGATGGCGGTGGCCACCGACTGCAATCCGGGCACGTCGCCGGTACTCTCGCCGACGCTGATGCTCAACATGGCCTGCACGCTCTTCCGCCTGACGCCCGAAGAGGCGCTTGCCGGCATGACCCGCGAGGGCGCGCGTGCTTTGGGGCTGCTCGACGAGGTGGGAACCGTCAGCGCCGGCAAGGCGGCGGACCTTTGCATCTGGCGGGTGAGCCGGCCGGCCGAGCTCTGCTACTGGATCGGCCACCCGGGGCCGGAGCGGCGCATCGTTGCGGGCGAAGACTGTTGAGGGGAAAGATGCTTTCAAGACGCGACAACAGCCGCAAAATTCGCGCCCGCACCGGGCCGGAGCTGACGGCGAAGAGCTGGGCGACCGAGGCGGCCGTGCGGATGCTGATGAACAATCTCGATCCGGGCGTCGCCGAGGCGCCCGAGGAGCTGGTCGTCTACGGCGGCATCGGCCGGGCTGCGCGTGACTGGGAGAGCTTCGACCGGATCGTCGAGACGCTGGAGCGGCTGGAGGAGGACGAGACTTTACTCGTCCAGTCGGGGAAGCCTGTCGGCGTCTTCCGCACCCATGCCGACGCACCCCGAGTGCTGATCGCCAACTCGAACCTGGTGCCGAAATGGGCGACGTGGGAGCATTTCCACGAGCTCGATCGCAAGGGGCTGATGATGTACGGCC
>Ga0216301_1000233_pt1 | contig 15355 bp, 11 predicted proteins | sample 4hB_Boncat_minus_FD_156203 | JGI IMG/M metagenome (GOLD analysis project Ga0216301, IMG submission 156203) | Terrestrial sediment cell enrichment communities for BONCAT metagenomics from Utah, United States - 4hB_Boncat_minus | ecosystem: Environmental > Terrestrial > Deep subsurface > Rock...
TGCCATAATAGACCTGTCCCTCCCAAAGTCCCTATGCCTACCGTCACGCCTTCCGCCAGCACCTTCCCCGGTCCCGTCTCCCAGCAGATGCTGGACGAGCTCGGAAAGTACGTTATCGCCACGCCTTACCCATTCGCGATTGACTTAGAGAAGTGCGATGGGATGTGGTTGGTCACGGTGGACGGGCAGCGGCTGTTCGACTGGGCGGGCTACTACGGCAGCAAGCTGATTGGGCACAACCACCCGGGGCTTTACGAGCCGGACTACGTGACTCGCCTGGTGCGGGCAGCGAACAACAAGGTGGCGAACCCCGACTTCCTCACGCAGGAGTGCCTGGACTACTACCGAATGCTCCACCGGGTCGCGCCGGAGATCATGAAGGGGCCGTCGCTGGAAGTCTACGCCGTCAACTCGGGGGCCGAGGCGGTGGAGAACATGATGAAGTACCTGGTGGCCAAGTTCAACCAGAAGCGAGAACGCAAAGGGCACCCCCAGGCCCACCGGCGGTTCCTGTACTTCGACAAGGCGTTCCACGGCCGCACCGTGTTCGCGCTCGGCGTCACCCAGACAATCGATCCGGTGGCGACGAAGGACTTCCACGGCCTCAGCACCACGGGCAACATCAAGCTGCCCTTCCCCGCTTATGACAGTGGCTGGAGCCACGTGGAGAACCTGCGCAACGCCGAGCGATCGCTCCAACAGGTCGAGAGCGCGCTGTCCCTGATGTCGGACGAGATCGTGGGGATCATCGTAGAGCCGATCCAGGGCGCGGGCGGTCATCGGGTCGCCGTGCCTGAGTTCTTCCAGGGTCTTTCGCGACTTGCCCACGAGTACGACGTCTACCTTGGCTTCGACGAAGTCCAGACGGGGCTGGGAGCGACCGGCAAGATGTGGGGCCTCGACCACTTCGACCTTCCGCATGCGCCGATGGCGGTGGCGACGGGCAAGAAGTTCGGTAACGGCGTGGTGTACATGCGCGAGTCGCTGGACGACATCGGCGTCCTCGACAGCACCTGGGGCGGCACACTGGCCGACATGGTGCGCGTCGTGCGGGAAATGGAGATCGTGGAGCAGGAGGGGCTAATCGAGGCGGCGGCGGTCAACGGTCACCGACTGGCGGCAGGACTCCACGGACTAGTGGAGAAGCATCGGCCGATCCTTTCGAATGTGCGCGGCCTTGGCCTTTACCAGGGAGTCTCGCTGGACACGCCCGAACGCAAGGCTCATCTGATCCAGACCGCGCGAGATGAATTTGGGCTTTTACTACTCGGAGCGGGGAAGAGATCAATACGCACGCGACCGAATCTGTCGGTGACGAACAGGCAAGTAGGAGAGTTCTTACAGACCCTTGAAAGAGCGATCACCGCCGTTGCCTGACCCAGTTGGCGGGGTCAACTGCGCAAGCAGTTCAGTTAGATCCCGGCGGCCAACCAAAGTTGAGCCCGAGACGAAAACTCCTCGGGCCCAACCTGTGCTTTCCTTTGACCTACTGCGGAGCGGTCGTGGTCGCGGGAGGGGTCGCCGCGCCGCCGGCCGCGCCCTGCGGCGCGGCCGGAGCACTCACTGAACCCGGTTGAACAGGCTTGCTCGCATCGCCGGCATCGCTGCTACTTCCACAGCCGCCAGCAAAGAGGCAGAGTCCCAATGAGAGGACCACGATCCTTCGGGCCACTACAGACCCTCCGGCCAGAACCGCTTGAACACCTTGGTGCCATCGCCGCGAGTCACGACTTCCATGAGGCGACCCCGGAAGTCGACTGCTTTGGCGGAACCATCAGTGGCGACATACGTGGTGCCTCCGTTCGGGTAGGCGCATCCGGCCGAGAATCCTGATCGATCACCGACGGGATTCTTCCGGGCGTGCGGCCCCGCAAAGTTCCAGCCTGACTTGCCCGGCACGCTCCAAGACGCGCCCCAAGTCGGAGCGCCCGCGCAGAACCCGAAGGGTGAGGTGCTTCCGTAGACGCCGACGAGCATGTCCCAGTTGCCGGACTCGGCGATCATCACGTACTCCGAGATGTTCTCGATCTGAGTCTGACTCAGGGAGGGGTTTCCGTACTGGATTCCATAGCCTGGTGCCCCTGCGCCCATTAGGCCCTTGGACTGGACGTTGCTGTGCCCGCCGAGCCAAGGGCTCTTGTAGACGCCGCCGTCGTTTTTGATGCCCTCGTACTTGGGCAGAGCGCCCCAATACTGGAGGCGCTGCCAGTAGGCTTGGGGCCCGCTGGGAGGGGAGAGTCGGGGATCCACGAACAGGTCCCAGTTCTTGACGTAGGGCTGAGCTTTGCCCTGCCAAGTCCAGTTGCCGACGCCCTCGGGATCGTCGGACCAGATCAACGGGAAATTGTCGTCGCTGTCCCCGCCGTACATGAGAAGGCCGAGGCCTTGTTGCTTGACGTTGCTGAGGGAAGCCGTGGCTTTGGCTGCAGCCTTGGCTTGGGCAAAGACTGGGAAGAGAATGGCGGCAAGAATCGCGATGATCGCGATAACGACGAGAAGCTCAATGAGCGTAAAAGCTCGCTTCATAGGGGCAAAACCTCCAAAGATTTCATTGGTCCCACCAAATGGGGGACACTACATCTTAACCTGGTTTACACGTATTTTCAGGTGTTCTAGCGACCCCTCTCACCTTTTTTCATAGAGTACACGGCTTTATATAATTTTGTAGATACTTCAAATTATGGTCATGAGCCGCGTCTGCTCCAGTCCGCTGGAGGCTGTAAGCTAGAGCCGCAATGGAACCCTTGCGCATCGGCATCGTGGGCTGCGGCAACATCAGCGGCATTTACTTCCAGAATCTCGGCAAGTACCCGGCGACCGAGGTCGTGGCTTGCGCCGACCTTGATCTCGATCGGGCGAAAGCCGCTGCGGACAAAAACGGGGTGCCGAACGCACTTCGCCCGGACGACCTGATCGCGCACCCCGACGTTGAACTCGTGGTCAACCTCACGATCCCGAAGGCTCACGCCACGGTCGCTCAAGCTGCCGCCGAGGCGGGCAAGCACGTGTACACCGAGAAGCCGCTCACCATCGAGCGCGACGACGCCCAGCGGCTCCTGAAGACCGCGAAAGAGCGGGGCGTGCTCGTCGGCTGTGCACCGGACACCTTCTTGGGCGGCGGAATCCAGACGGCACGCAAGCTGATCGACGACGGCGCGATCGGGGAGCCCGTGGGCGGCAGCGCCTTTATGCTGAGCCGCGGCCACGAGACCTGGCACCCGGCACCCGAGTTCTACTACGAACGAGGGGGTGGACCGATGCTCGACATGGGGCCCTATTACGTGACAGCGCTGGTCAACCTTCTCGGCGGCGTCCGACGCGTCTCCGGCTCAACGCGCGTCACCTATCCCACCCGGACCATCACCAGCGACCCCAAGAAAGGCACGGTTATCCCGGTGGAGACGCCGACCCACATCGTTGGCTCCATGGACTTTGAGAACGGGGCCATTGTGCAGATCGCGACGAGCTTCGACGTGTACGGGAGCCACGAGCCTGTCATCGCCATCTACGGCTCGGAGGGGACCTTGTTGGTCCCAGACCCGAACGGCTTTGGCGGAGAAGTGAAGGTGCGCCGAGGCTGGAACGCCTTCGAAACGGTTCCGCTGACCCACGGGTTCTCCGAGAACGCGCGGGGTGTGGGCGTGCTGGACATGGCCCACGCGATTCGCGGCGGCAGTTCCCACCGGGCGAGCGGCGACCTTGCCTACCACGTGCTGGACATCATGCAGGCCTTTGAGGACAGCAGCAACGCGAACCAGCACGTCCTTCTGGAGAGCATGGTGGACCGCCCGGAGGCGATGGGTCCCGAATTGTACGCGGACCAGGCGTAAGGCCTCGGGCCGGAACCGGTTTCCGGTTCCGGCCACAGCCAGACAAGAGATTTTACTGGCCGTAAGCCAATAACTTCGATGTATTGCGCAAGGGTGGGCGTAGCCGAGTGATAGGTCAGGGCATAAACTTTAGTTGGAGTTTGTGCCTGCCAGAAATGACCCCTGCCCCAACCATCGATCAAGTCTCGGCGAGGGTGCCTGATCTGGCCAACGTTTCGCCTGACTTGCACGCTCCGATCAAGGTCCAACGACTGCTGGCCCAGCCGCAGGTCCATTCAGTCGACTGGCAACTGAACGTGGCATCAGCTTGCCTCGCTTCCGGCAACGTTTCTCTTCTTGCCCACCACGCGGCACAGGCGACCCAGGCCGTGTTCCAGTCGGGAAGCACCGCTCGGTTAGCCGAGGCGTGGCAGTACCAGGCCCATGCCCTGATCATCCAGGGGTCTTATGGAGCGGCGCGCCAGGTAGTTCTGCAAATGGACCTGCTCGCCAAAAGCGGGTCGGACCGGGAAGCGACCGCCCGATATCTGGAATCGGTCGGCTGGCTCCTCCTCCGGAGCGGCGACTTCCGCACCGGCGAGTTTCCTGAAAGCCAACAGGTTTTCACCGAAGCCCTCCAGGCGTACCGAGAGCTTGGCGACACGCTCGGCCAAATCCGAGCCTACGAAGGACTCGCCAGTTCCATCGCTGGTTTGGGCACGTACATCCCTGCCCTGGAAGTGATCGACGAGGGACTGGCCCTTTGTGCGGAGCACGACGAATGGACGGAAGCCCACCGGCTCCTCGTCGCGCGTGCCTTAGCGCTCCGCGATCAGGGCTATCGAGCCCCGGCTATTGAAGCCTTCGAATTGGCCATTCAGTGGTGTGAGTTCGTGGGCGACGAGGCGACCTTGGCCCGGGCTCTCACCGGCGTCGGCATTCTTTACGGTTACGGCATCCACAGCGTTCCGGACCTGTTCATCAAGGCCGAGCGGTCGTTTCTGCGGGCTATCGCCCTCTCGGACCGAGGAGGAGCCCGGCAAATCTGCATGGAAGCCCGTTTAGGGCTGGCCAACCTCTACGACAAGGCAGATCTTCCGGAGAAGGCGTTGGCAGAGCGCGAAGAGGCCACCCGATTGGCCGACGAGATCACCTTCGAGGGCGCGGGCAAGTTGCGAGCCCTCTGGGAACTTCAACAGGTCGCGGCAGAGCTTGTCCGACAGGAGCGGTTCCGGACGCGAATGCTGGAGGCGGCCGAAAGTAGCCTTGATGCCCTGTTCGTATTCGATGCGTACCGACACCAAGACGGTTCTATCGGTGAGATGGTCAGCGAGTTCCGCAACTCGGCGGCTAATGGGCTGATCAAGGGGAACGCGACCAGTCCGTGGATGCTCTCGGACCTGTGCGAGCGCCCAGTCTTTCGCGATCTGTCGCCGGTCGTCCAACGTGCGGTTACGGACCGGCTCGTCCACGAGGACGAGGTCGAAGTCTTGGGCGAAGACGGAAGCTCGAGCTGGTTTGCCCGGCGCGTTGTACCGGCTGGAGACGGGGCAGCAGTTACGGTCCGTGACGTTACCGACGCCCACCTCGCGGCCGAAGCCCTTCGGGAAGCCGCGCAGTTGGCTAAGGCGGCGGATAGCGCGAAAAGCGAGTTCCTGGCCAACATGAGCCATGAGGTCCGCACACCGATCAACGGAGTCCTCGGCCTCGCAAGGCTGCTTGCGGACACGGACCTGACCGATACGCAACGAGCCTACATCGATGGCATCACCGCCAGCGCGGACATCCTCCTGAACGTCATTGGAGACGTCCTGGACCTCTCCAAGATCGAGGCAGGAGGCCTTGACGTGGACCCGAGTCCGACGGCGCTCCGTGACTTGGTGGACGATGTGGGCCGACTGTTCGCCGGACAGGCGAAACAGCGAGGGCTAGAACTTTCCAGCTTCGTCGACGGCTCGGTTCCCCCGGCGGTCCTGGCCGACGGATCCCGTCTCCGTCAGATTCTGGCGAACCTCGTGGGCAACGCGGTCAAGTTCACCTATCAGGGATCGATCCAGATCCGGGTGGTGCCCAGCGAGGACCAGATCCGGTTCGAGGTTTGCGACACCGGCACCGGCATTCCTGCCGACCGGCTCGAGTCGATTTTCGAAGCGTTTCAGCAGGGAGACGTCTCGTCGCGCACCCAAGGAGGCACCGGTCTTGGGCTTACGATCTCGCGTCGACTCGTCACTCTGATGAACGGCACCATGGGGGTCAAGAGCACTTTAGGCGAGGGCAGTTGCTTCTGGTTCGATCTTCCCCTCCCCGCTGCCGACCTACCGGTAGCGGATGCGGTCGATGAGGCTCCCGCGACCGTGAGTCTTGAAGGCCTTAACGTGCTCTTGGCGGAAGACAATCCCGTCAACGTCCTCGTCGCCCGAGGATTGCTTGAGTCCATGGGTTGCCGGGTGGAAGTCGCTAGCAACGGCCTTGCCGCTGTGCTGGCCGCCTCTGAGAGATCTTTCGACATCATCCTCATGGACGTCCGAATGCCGACCATCGATGGCCTGGCCGCAACTCGGCGGATTCGGAGAGAGGAAACGATCCTCGGCCGCCGAACCCCCATCATCGCGTTGACCGCCGGCGCCCTGACCGAGGAACGGGACCATTGCTTCGAAGCCGGAATGGACGCCTACCTCGGCAAGCCCTTCACCCCCGACGCCCTTCGCACCACCCTTTCCCACTGGGCTGTCCGTAGCGACTCGTAGAGCCGATAAAACAAAACGGGCCACCGTTGCCGGTGGCCGATAAGCGGGGTGCTCTTTGTCTTATATCAGAACGCCATGCCTTCGTAGTCGCGCACGAGGCCGACGATCTTGCCGATGATTCGGGCGTCTTCCTGCTCGACCTCGATCGGCTGGTATGCCGGGTTGCTCGGCATCAGCTTGACGCCGTCTTTCGCAAAGTTGATCCGCTTTACCGTGGCCTCGTCGCCTAAAAGTACGGCAACGAGCTCGTTTTGCGAGGCACTCGTCTGGGGTCGGACCACGACGAGGTCGCGGGGCATGATGCCCTCGCCGATCATCGAGTCGCCCTTGACGCGGAGCAAGAACGCGCCGTCGGTATTGCGCACCATCTCCGTGGGCACCGGGATCAGGTCCTCGACGTGCTCCTGGGCCTGGATCGGCGCACCGGCGGCGATGGAGCCGAGGAGCGGCAGCATCGTGACCCGGGTAGACGACTGGTACGACGGGTGGATGACCTTGATCGACCGCGGGGTGTTCGAGCGGGAGATGTACCCCTTCCGCTCAAGGGCGTCCAGGTGGACGGTCACGCCGCGGAGCGATCCGATGCTGAAGTCCCGTCCAATCTCGCGGATGGAGGGTGGATATCCTTCCTTCTGCACGTAATCGAGGATGTACTGCAGGATCAGTTGCTGTCGCTTGGTGAGTCCTTTCGCCATGGTGTAAGGTGGATGCAAGAAGCGCCGTCGCGCAGGGTCTACGTAGACACACTATACACTCATTCTGTCTACCTGTCAACGGACAAAAGGTCCGTGGTGGGAACCGCATGCCATACTCAAAGACTTGAATAGGGCGTAAGGTGACCCAGTAAGTGTCCATCAGTAGATTCCAAGAGAAGTTTTTAAGCCAGGGCTGCTTGACAGTCCTTGGCATCGGCATGGCGCTCGTCTTTGTCGGCGGCACGTTCTACACGTGTGGTCAAGGCCAGGCGGTTCAGAACGAAGCGGGAGGAGGGCGGCCCACTGCGGTCGTTGCCACGGTTGCGGGAGCTCCGGTTTCGCTGGACACTCTCCAGCAGGAGATCCAAAACCAAACGACCCAGATGATGCAAATGAACCCATCGGGCGCCGCATCGCTGCCAGCCGAGCAGGAGGCAATGATCGCGTCCCGCGCGGTCGCCAGCAACCTGGGGCGCGCTGCGGTGATGTCACTAGCTAAGAAGAACGGAGTTGAGTTCACCGACGACGCCGTTCGAGCGGCGGCGTCGAAGGAACTGGATCAGTCGATCGACGACTTCCGGATGCGCTTTATGCTGCAGCGACAAGCTAAGCCGGGCGCTGACGACAAGGAATTTGAGAAAGAGTTCGAGGCGGCGGTGAAGCAGCAAACCGGTGGCAGGTCGATTCAGGAACTGCGGACTACGGTTACGGCGGACGTTAATAAAGCCTTGGCGGACAAGACCAAGCGCGAGAACTACGTCGCCGGTTTCGCGGGTCCGCTCTACCTCGAGCACCTCAAGGCCCGGACCCCTCTTACCGACGACCAAGTCCGCCAGAGCTTCAACACCTACACGGTGAAGCAGATCCTGCTCCGCAACCAGACCGGCCCCACCCAAGATCCCAAGGCGCGGGCGGAGAAGGTGTTGACGGAGCTGAAGGGCGGCCTGAGCTTCGAGGAGGCGATGAACCGCTACTCCAACGAGCCACCCCAGCCCAAGAAAAAGGTCAGCGAGAACACGATCACCCTGTCAGCGAATCAGATCGACACGGACGAGCATTATCAGGCCCTAAAGGGCCTGAAGCCGGGCCAAACGACGGGCACCGTCAACACCCCGGAGGGTATTGCGATCTACAAGGTCGTCGGCGTCAAGAGCGACCTCCCCAAAGACTTCGACAAGACCAAGGCAAAGCACCGTGACCAGCTTGCGGAGCGGCTTGCCACCGCGGAGCTCACCAAGCAGATCAAAGAGATGACTTCTGGCAGCAACGTCCAGTGGTCCAGCCGGGGCTTCAAGGCGCTGTACGAGCTTGCCCAGATGAACCAGGATCCCGCCGTCGCCGCCGACCCGGCGGCCCGGCAGGCTAAGCTGGACACCGTGGTCGCCGACGCCCGGCAGGCGCTGGAGAAGGGCGAGCCCTGGGAGGCGCGCTACGCCGCCCTCGCCCAGTTCGCCGCCGTCAACCAACTCTACAACGCCCCTACCGCCGACAAGGCCAAGCTGCGCGACCAGCGGATCCAAGCGATCGAGACGGTGCTCAAGGACCGGGAGGACTTCCGGCTCCGCCTGGATTTGGTCGATATGTACGCGGACAAGAAGGATGCAAACGCGGCCTTCCAGAACCTGTTGATGGCGGCCCAGACGAACAACGACTACAGCATGATCGGCGAGTCGCAGTTCCAAGAGGTAGGGACCCGGATCCTGAAGCTCAAGACGGCGGGCGTGCTGAACGCTCAGATGGAAGAGCAGATCAACAAGGAGCAGGCTCGCTGGACGACCCAGAACGCCCAGGCCGACAAGGCGGAAGCGGAGGCGAAGCAGAAGGCCGCTCAGCAGCAGAAGGAAGCCGAGGCTGCTGCCAAGGCCGCCGAAGCGGCGGCGAAGAAGGCGAATCCCGGTGCCACTACGACACCCCCGACGACCACCGGCGGCCCTTCCACCCCGACCACCACGGGAGCAACCGCTCCTCCCGCAACCACGGGTACGGCGACGGCAGGCGCGACGGGGACGGGCCGCTAATGGCGCAGGACGAGGGAACGGGCAGCCTGACCCTCGTCTGCACCCCCATCGGCAACCTCGGCGACCTTTCCCCCCGGGCTTCCGAAGCCCTGGGGGCCGCCGATCACTGGATCGTCGAAGACACCCGGGTCAGCGGCAAGCTAGCCTCTGTCCTAGGGCTGAAAAAGCCCATGCGGGTGCTCAACGACCACACGTCGCCCGCTCAAATCGAGCGGTACGCCCAGGAACTGAAGGACGGAGCGAACGTCGCCCTCCTCACCGACGGCGGCGCCCCCGCGATCAGCGACCCGGGCGCGATCCTCACCGACCTCTGCCACGACGCGGGCGTTCCGGTGTTCGCGATTCCCGGCCCCAGCGCGGTTATAACTGCCCTCACCCTCAGTGGGTTCTTCGGCCAACGGTTCGCGTTCCTCGGCTTTCTCGGCCGAAAGCCCGGAGCGATCCGGGGCGAGCTTGCGGCCTTCGCCGACTCGCCACTAACCTTGGTGCTGTTCGAATCCCCGCACCGGATCGAGGCGTTCCTAAAGGTTGCCCACGAGGCGCTCGGCAACCGCCGATACGTGATCTGTCGGGAGATGACCAAGGCCCACGAGCAGGTCTACCGGGACCGTCTTCCGAACATTCCTGCAGAGGCCATAGTCCCACGGAAAGGCGAGATAACGGTCGTCATTGAGGGACGTCGAAGAGCTTTGGACGACGCCGATTAGGCTTCCCTGACTCGGAGCCACCTCTTGGGTAGAGTTCACCCAAGGTTTGTTTAGAATGAGAATGATGAAAGGTCTGTTCGCGAGCGTTCTCCTGTTGCTCACGTTCCTCGTCGCGCACGCGCAACCCCGGCAGGGCGAGGTCTACCGGATCAAGCAGGAAGACCTTCTCCGAATCCAGGTCTTCAATCAGCAACAGGTGTCCGCCGACGTGCCGGTAGGTCAGGACGGCAACGTCCAAGCCCCCTTCGCGGGGACCATCCGGGCTGAGGGTCGGACGACGACCGAGCTGGAAGAGGAGTTGGTTAGCCGCTATCGAAAGATCCTTCGTCTCCGCCAACCCATCGTCTCCGTGTCGATCCTTCGCTACCGGCCCGTCCGCGCCTCCATCGGCGGCATGGTGCAGCGAGCGGGCACCTACGAAGTGCGACCGGGCGACACCCTTCTCTCGCTCCTGAACCAGGGCGGTGGCCCCATCCCCGACCGCGCCGACCTGCGACGGGCGTACCTCCAGCGGGCCGATTCCAACCGCGAGCTGATCCCGATCGATCTGCACGCGATGCTGATCCGGGGCGACACGTCCCAGAACTACGAGATCCAGGATGGCGACACCCTCACGATCCCCGAAGAGACGCAGAACTTCGTAAACGTCCAGGGCAAGGTCCAAGCGCCCGGCCGGTATCCGTACCGCGAGCCCATGACCTTGAGCGACGCGATCTCCCTCGCCCGCGGCGAAACCCCTCGCTCGCGGATGAGCCGGATCGTGATCGCCCGCCAAAAGGTCGGCCAGCCCGGCGAGTACGTCCGCATCAACGCCGACTACGTCCGGTTCGTGCGGCAAGGCGACGCCACCCAGAACATCGTTCTCCAGCCCGGCGACTACGTGTACGTCCCCGAGACGAACACCCCCGACTTCGGCCAAATCAGCGCCCTCGCCAACGTCGCTTTCATCCTTGATCGCTTCGGCGGCGGCCTCTTCGGCCTCCGGCTGTTCAGCCGGTAAAAGGGTTGAGGGTTGAGGGTTGAGGGTTGAGGGTTGAGGGTTGAGGGTTGAGGGTTGAGGGTTGAGGGTTGAGCTCTCACGAAGGCTAGAACCTCCTCAAAGCTGAATGCTCAACGCTTTATGCTCAATGCTCAACCCTCAAAGCCCCAAGCTTCGCCGGCGTCTGGCTCGCCTAGCTTCTTCCGCCGCCTCGTCGTAGTCGGGAGTCGAGGGATCAGATTTAGCCAGGCCGAAAGCGCGGTAGTTGAGGAGCCGATTAGCCGTCTCTCCGCCACTTCCGAATTTGTCGCGGGGGAACTGCTCGGGGCGAAGGGCGTGAAGGGTTCGAGCCACAAGCGTCGTGGCCATCCCAACCCGCTCCATGGGTTCCGAGTCACGGAACAGGCGCGCCAGAAGTCCGTGCAGACGGTCCACGTCTTGGTCGAGGACTAGGTCGCGAGCGCGACCGCTTCTTCCGACCGACTCCACCGCGCCGAGGAGAGCCATCGCGATCTCGTTCTTTGGATCGCCTAATCCAGGAGAAATGCGTTCCTCAATCATCGGCACGAGGAAGGAAACGAACGGCCCCACCACTTCAGGGGTTTGCCTCACGAGGGGCCCGATCTTCATTGACCACAAGCCGAGCGACCTCAACTCCTCCGCAAGCTCGCAAGGCTTATCTAGGTACCGGCTCTCGGCGTCGGCCAAAATCGCCTCGACCCAGAAGGCTGCCTGGTCTTCTGGCTCTTTGGCCCGCACCGCATCCAAGAACGCCTGCTCAGCTTCGATCTGCTCGTAAGTCCGCCCGAGCATCCACTCCTCAAGCCCCCGCGACAGTCCCGGTGGGTTGGCAGCCGTCGTCACCGCCACGGCGACTTGTGCGTCGACGTCGTTGGAGAAGGTGATGCCTACCGGCACAGCTCGCCCGCACTTTCGCTCAAGGATCCCGCTGGCATGAACCCGTCGCACCACCTCGCCGCAGGCATCCAGAATCGGATCCATGAGCGCCTGCCCGTACAGAGTCAGAAGGTGGTCGTGGCGATCCTCTAGGATCCGCCTTTCCACGTCGGTCACCTTGAAGCGCCGGCTTATCGCCTCAAGCTGATCGAGTTGGTCTTTCGGGAACTCTCGGGGCGACTCGTTGTGCCGGTACTGGAGCTTGGAGTGCTCAAAAACCGTCCCCTTTTCCTCGTCGCTCCGGTCGAAGCGGGTCACCGCCTCTTTCAAGTAGGCGTCCCTCAGGGCGCGCCCCTCGCGATCGTCATCCCCTCCGTACAGGTCCACGAACTTTTCGTGGGACGGATGGCAGAGGTTTAGCAGGGTCCCGCCCGCCCAGCAGCCGGGGCTCCACTCCGACCCGTACGACTCGATCAGTTCCGGGGTGGTGTGGGAGCGGGTGCCGTAACCCACCGCCGATACTTCGACGTAGCGGCTGTCGTCCTCCATCAGCGAGAGCACCAGCCAGATCACGTAGACTTCTTCCGCTGTGGTCTCGTCCCAAGATTCGATTGCCCGAGTTACATGGTCGCAGACGTACTTAACGAAGCCTTCCCTCGGGGGCAAGGCGCTCACGGCTCCTCGATGCGCCACTCCGACACGATCGCGGGGGACTCGCGGAGCGTCGAGATGACGGAGCAGTACTTCGTATCGCTTAGCTCGACCGAGCGGGCAACGGCGGCAGGGTCAAGGCCTTCCCCACTCACTACGTGACGCACGACCATCGACCGGATCGGGCGGGGCCACTGCCCCTCCGGCCCGCGCGTCCACTCGACCTCGATGCGATAGCTCGTAACCACCTGCTTCTTTTTCTGAAGGATCGAGATCACGTCCATTGCGCTGCACGCGGCAACGCTGGCGCATAGGGTTTCAAGCGGGGAGGGTCCATGGCCCGCCCCCCCTGCCTCGGGGGTCGCGTCCATCACGAAAACCACTCCACTCGGCGGCGCGGCCTCGAACGCCATCCCACCCTTCCAATTCACCTTCAGCATCGACCGAAGAGGCTACCGTGTGCGGAGAACCAGGTGTTCGGTGTTCGGTGTTAGGTGTTCGGTGTTCGGTCCTCAGGCGAAGCTTAACCCTCAATGCTCAACCCTCTCCCGAACACCTAACACCTAACACCGAACACCAGTCCCCCTCCCCTCAAATCGGCTTCAGCAGCGGAATGAACACCCCGCCGACCACCGACCTTGCTTGAAAGTGCATCTGCTTCGCCGTCGAAGTGCAGTACCAGTCGGTGAGAGGCACACGGGACGTGGACTCGTCGGCGAACGTCAGCAGGGGACGGACGAGGGCGCGGAAGTCTTCGTTGCTCTCGGCCAGGGTCGCCGTCCAGACGATCCAGTCGAGTTTGGTGTACTCCTTTCGGCTGTCCAAGGGAAGGCCGTACGCGTTCTGGCGGGTCAGGTAGTAGGCGACCTCCTTCCGGGCGAGCTCGTCTGGAAAGAGGTTGAGCCGCAGGAGGCGGTCCCACACCAAGTTGTACTTCTGGCTCCAGCTACCCGGCTTGTCGAAGGCGAGGCGGTAGTGGTCGCCGTCGTCGGCCACTCGCATCCACTGGTCGGCCATCCGCTCTGCCGTCTCCCGGATCAGCTTGGAGCGCAACTCCTCCCCGCGCAGGCGGCACAAGTCGGCGTAGGCGCCAAGGGCAAGGATCGCCTTCAGCGACAGGTTCGCGTTGTGGGCCATGTGCCCGGCGAAGTCGTCCGTGCACAGCTGGTTCTCGGGGTCCATGCCGCACTGCAGCAGGTAGTCGGCCCACTGGGTCAGCACGGGCCAGTACCGCCCTGCGAAGTCGGCGCTGCCCTCCTTCTCGCAGACGGCGGCCACGAGCAGCAGCATGTTGCCGCACTCCTCGACCGGCATCTGGTCGTCCTCCGTCCGCTCGCCGCCGCCGTACACCTGGCCGTTCGCCAACGGGTACGTGCCGAGGTCGTGCGGAGCGAAGGGGAACTTCCAGCGGGGGGTGCCGGCGTAGTCCAGCACCGGCACGATCTGAGCCTTCAGGAGGTCCAGGTTGAAGTGGAGGAAGAAGGGGGCCCCCGGATAGGTGACGTCGACGGTGCCGATGCAGCCGTTGCTGAAGTTCTCTTTGCTGAACATCAGCAACGTTCCGTCGAGGTCCTGAACGATGCAGTGGGCGGCTAGGCACTGGCGGTAGCTGAGGCTGGCAATGGCCGCGTACTCGTAGCCGCCGACCTCCTTGAGTTGGTTCCACAGCGTCTCGTCGAACTCCGCGCAACGCTGGCGCACCGAACGGTAATCGCGGTGGGCGGCGGTCAGCAACTCGGCAGCGGTGTCGCCCGAGCGCTTCCAGTACGGCGGCAGCTTGCGGTGGAAGTACTCCACCGCGAACTCCTCGTCGTAGGCCAGCATCGCCACCCGGTTGACCTCGTCGGCTCCCACCAGCCCCATCGGGATCACCACCGCGAGGATGGGCCACTCGTCGCTGCCGGAGCGCGGGAAGCGCATGTCGTCCGTAGCGGGCAGGCAGCCGTCCTTTGCGAAGCCGTTGCGGATGGACTTCTGCGGTCCAACCGTCGACTGGAGCGCCGGGTGGGTTGGGACGCTGAGGTACAGGGTTCCCCAGTCGATGCGCAGGTCGTCGCCCGGTCTTCCCAGCACCTTCTGGTCGACACTGCGCAGGGCCATCGTCTCCAGTCCTTGGATGCGGTGGCGCGAGGCGAAGACCGGCTGCTCGGCCTTGTCCACCACCCACTGCGCATTCACGTCCAGGCACGCCTCCACCTCGTGCCCCTGGCCGTCGATCGAGCGGGCGGTGAGGGTGATGTAGGTGACGGGGCGGGCGAGCAGCTCCAGGTCGTCCGCCAATAGCGGCGAGAGGAACTCGACGGTAAGTTGGATCCCTGCGGCCAAGAAGGTGTAGACCGTCCGCGTGGGGTGGACCTCCACCGATCGCTGCTCCATCGCGGGCACCTCTTTGGGCATGCACCCGCTAAACCGGTAGGTCGCGCCGTCGATGCGGAGCATGCCGCACAGGTCCATGTGCGATCCTGTCCAGTGGGTGGTCCAGGTGTCGGTGAGGTTGTCGCTCGTGCTCCAAACGCTGAAGTAAGGCGTGTGGGTGACCAGCGGCACCGCCGGCGGGCGGAAGGCTTTGCGGAGTCGGGGCGAAGAGGGGGTCTGGAGGCTGGAAGTGAGGCTCATCGGGCAGTCCGTTGCGCGATTCAGAATCGTTCTCGGGCTATCTTATGTCCCCTTTCGCAGGTTCAAGCCCCACCTCCTCGAAATTGCGAGGGGTAGTGCACGGATTGCCGCCAGGAAAATTGCGAGGCGTATACCTTTGGGAGTGCGCGAAGCCCTTCGCGCTTTTCAGTGCGGCGGAGCCGCGGCCCACTCCGTGGGCAAATGCAAAGCGCGAAGGGCTTCGCGCACTCCCAAAT
>Ga0216301_1000234_pt1 | contig 15275 bp, 15 predicted proteins | sample 4hB_Boncat_minus_FD_156203 | JGI IMG/M metagenome (GOLD analysis project Ga0216301, IMG submission 156203) | Terrestrial sediment cell enrichment communities for BONCAT metagenomics from Utah, United States - 4hB_Boncat_minus | ecosystem: Environmental > Terrestrial > Deep subsurface > Rock...
CTCCCCCGCGTGGCAGCCGAGCCGTTCCTGGGCTGCGGGACGTGCTATCCCTGCCGCATCGGCAAGTCGAATTGCTGCGCGCGGCTCCGGATCATCGGCGTGCATTTGCCGGGCGGCTACGCCGAGTACCTGACGGCGCCGGTCACCCACGTCCATCGCGTGCCCGAAGGGCTATCCCTCTCCTTCGCGTCCTTTGCGGAGCCGGTCGCCATTGGCGTGCAGGCCTGCCGGCGCGGCGACGTAGCCGCTGGAGAGCTGGTCCTCGTCCTCGGCTGCGGTCCCATCGGGTTGGCCATCATTGAGGTGGCGCGGGCGCGTGGGGCGCAGGTCGTAGCGGCGGACGTCCTGCCCGCCCGGATGGAGACGGCTGCCCGGCTCGGCGCGGAGGTGATTCCGGCGGACGAGAACCTGCTTGCGGCCATCCTGGCGCGGACCGGCGGCGAAGGCGCCCCGGTGGTGCTGGAGGCCACGGGCAACGTGAAGGCGATGGAGCAGACGGTGAACCTCGTGGCCGCGGGCGGCCGCATCGTAATCGTGGGCCTGGTGAAGCAGGGGCTCGAAGTGCGCTTTCCGGGTCTCGACTTCACGCGGAAGGAGATGACGGTCCTCGGCTCGCGCGCCTCAGTGGACTGCTTTCCGGAAGCGCTCCGCCTCCTGGCGGACGGCTCGGTCACCTATCCGCAGATCGCCACGGAGTTCGATCTGTGGGACGCGCCGAACATCTTCTCGGACCTGGCGGCGCATCCGGCCAAAGTCCACAAGGGAGTGCTGGTGCGGGAAGCCGCCTGAGCGCGGCGCCCGTGACGGCGCTGGTTTTGATCTGAGTTCATCCGTAAGACCCGCGCCTTCCGCGGTCTACAGGTATTGAAGGAGAAATGGGCAGTGAATAACACGACTCGCAGGTGGGTGGGGGCCGGTCTGGCCGCTGCCGCAATGGCCGCTCTCACCTTCGCGGCGCCGGTGGCGCAGGCCGCTCGAGGCCGGGGGAAGACGATCCAGCTCTTCAACGGCCGGGACATGACGAACTTCTACACCTGGCTCGTGGGCACGAAGTACGAGGATCCGGACCGGGTGTTCCGGGTGGACACCATCGACGGCGAGCCCGCCATCCGCGTGACGGGCAAGCACTACGGCGCCTTCATCACCAAGCAGGAGTTCGAGAACTACCACCTGGTGGCGGAGTATAGCTGGGGCCACGCCACCTGGGGCGGCCGCAAGAAGGCCACTAAGGACAGCGGCATCCTCGTCCACTGCCAGGGCCCGGACGGCAACACCTCCCGCGACTTCAACGGCGCCTGGATGCTCTCCCAGGAATGCCAGATCATCGAGGGCGGCGTGGGAGACTTCATCCTCGTGGGCGGCTACGATAAGGACGGCAACCAGATTACCCCGAAGCTCACCGTCACCGCCAGCAAAGATCGGGACGGCGAGAACATCTACGACCCGAAGGCCCCGCCGCGGGAGTTCCAGGGCGGCCGCATCAACTGGTTCGGGCGAGACCCGGACTGGCAGGACGTCATCGGCTTCCGCGGCAAGAACGACGTGGAGAGCCCCGGCAACGGGTGGACGCGGGTGGAGGTCATCTGCGACGGGGACAGCATCACGAACATCGTGAACGGCGTGGTGGTGAACCACGGCACGAAGTCCAGCCTCACCAAAGGAAAGATCATCTTCCAATCGGAAGGAGCGGAGCTCTACTTCCGCAAGATCGAGCTGACCCCGCTGAAGAAGTAACTTCTGCGAGGCGCAGCAAGCCCCTCCGGTAGGCGGTAACCGCCTGCCGGAGGGGCTTGCTGCGTCGGAGTTGAATCAGGCAGTCGTCCGCTTACTTCAGAATCGGCTCCATGACCTCGCCGTAGACGTCCGTGAGGCGGATGTCGCGGCCGCTGAACCGGTGGGTCAGGCGCTTGTGGTCGATGCCCAGGAGGTGGAGCATCGTCGCGTGGAGATCGTGGATGTTCACCTTGTTCTCCACGGCGAAGTAGCCGTACTCGTCCGTGGCGCCGTAGACCGTGCCGCCCTTGATCCCGCCGCCCGCCATCCAGATACTGAAACCAAACGGGTTGTGGTCGCGGCCGTCGTTGCCCTGCGCCATCGGCGTGCGGCCGAATTCGCCCGCCCAGATCACCAGCGTCTCATCCAGCAGACCGCGGCTCTTCAGGTCCTTCAGCAGCCCCGCGATGGGCTTGTCCACGGCGCGGGCGTTGTTCTCGTGGCCCGCTTTCAGGTCGCCGTGCTGATCCCAGCGATCACCGTTCACGCGGGGGCACAGCAGCTCGATGAAGCGGACGCCGCGCTCCACCAGCCGCCGCGCCACCAGGCACTGGTGGCCGAAGGTTTCCGTCTTCTTGTCGTCCAGCCCGTAGAGCTGCTTCGTCGCTTCACTCTCGCCCCGCAGGTCCATCAGGTTCGGCACCGCCGCCTGCATCCGGAAGGCCAGCTCGTAGTTGGAGATGGCGGCTTCCACTTTGTCCGTGCGGCCGATGCGGCTCACCACGCTCTTATCCAGGGAGCGCATCAGCGCCAGCTTCCGCTCCTGTGCTTCCGACGTGGCCTCGGTGCGCTTGAGGTCCGCGATCGGCTCCTCGCCGTTGCGGAAGGTGGAGCCCTGGTAGCTGGCCGGCAGGAAGCCGCTGTTGAAGCAGTCCAGGCCGCCCGGCGGGATCATGCCGCTGTTCAGGACGATAAAGCCGGGAAGATCGCGGCACTCGCTGCCCAGGCCGTAGGTGATCCAGGAGCCCATGCTCGGTCGGCCCTGGATGCCGGAGCCGGAGTGGATGAAGTAGTTAGCGTTGGTGTGCTCGGAGAAGTCGGAGGTCATGGAGCGGACCACCGCGAGGTCGTCCACGCAGGTGGCGACGTGCGGGAACAGGCCGCTGACGGGGATGCCGCTCTGGCCGTACTGCTTGAACTCCCACGGCGATTTGAGCACGTTGCCGACGTTGTCGAACTGCGTCGCGGGCACCTTCATCTTGATCGGCTGCCCGTGCTCCTTGATGAGACGCGGCTTCGGATCGAAGGTGTCCACCTGGGAGGGGCCGCCATCCATGAACAGGAAGATGACGCTCTTCGCCTTCGCTTTCATGTGGCCGGGACGAGGCGCGAGCGGGTCCTTGTCGCGACCCGCGCCGGCCGTCACCGCCCCGTACGCCGGATCGTTCAGCAGGGCCGCCAGGGCGACGGCGCCGAACCCATTGGCGCACTTGGAGAGCATCTCCCGGCGAGAAAGCGGCGCGTCGATGAAGTTCTTACAATGCATCCAGGTCTCCTGATCCGGGCTCGTGTGCTGTAGTAATTACGCTTGGCGCTCGGCCCGGCGTTCCAACTCAAAAACGCGCAGGGGCACGGTTGGTACAGACTTCTTTCAGGCAGTCCCGCAGGTCGTCACCTTGCCAGGTTCCGGCGTGCTGCAGGAGGGACTCCGCCGTAGAGGGTCCGACGGCAGGCCGGAAAGCCGAAGGCTGCTCCAGACGCGGACCAGTTTCCGGCGGCACGATCAGCCGCACTCGGCGTCCGGCGAGCCCCGGCGCTCGCGCCGCGATTTCTTCCCAGGCCCCGTCGGATTCCCAGGCTTGCGTCGGCATCCTTGTCTAATCCTTCTTGAACGGTTCTCGGATCGCCGCCAGCTCACACGCTATGCGGATGAACGGCCGTGAGGCCGGGATAGCGATTGAAGTCCGCTGTGTTGAACGTCAGGATGTGAGTCAGCCCATAGACTCGGGCGGTAGCCGCCAACCGTGCATCGTGCACCTGGGTTCCAGACACGCCCACGGTCGACACCAACTGCCGCCACTCCCGGTAGATCGCCGGATCATCCGCTGCGAACAGGAAATAAGTCTCCAGCCTGGCTACTTCCTGCTCTGCCTGGACGGCGGTCAACCCGAACCCGTTTCGGTTGAGCGGGCGCGTGGCTACGTTCCAGAACTCAATCAGGTTCTGCGCCGTGACATACAGGTCTTCAGCTTGATCCCGGAGAGCCTCTACGGCGCCAACTGCTACGTCGTACTCTGGGTGCCAGGCGTGAGCCCATCGGAGTATGACGTTCGTGTCCACGAGGTAGCTCATTGCCGTGGGTCGTCGTAGAAACTCTCGCGTGACATGGCTTCGTCAGAAAGCACCGGCCAATCACGGTGGCTTTCGGCCCACTCGCGGGTGTGGCGGATCCATTCTTCTGTTGAGAGTGCGTGCCACAGCGACCCTGGGCCAGAAGCAGGTAGGCCCCGTTCCAGCAACCGCAGCGCGTACTCTTCGGCCGCAAGTCCCTGGCGTGCGGCCTCCGCTCGGAGCCGTGCTTCCTGCTCTTCCGATAGGTCGAGTGTCAGAGCCATTGGCAATCTCCCCACGTTAGTTCACGAAGATGAACTCTTTGACGTTCAGCAGCACGTGCGCCAGGTCGCTCCAGGAGCGCGGATCGTTGGCGGCGCCGTACTTGCCGTCCTGCTCCGCCAGGAACCCGGCAGCGGCCTGCAGTTCGGCGTCTGCGGGCGGGCGCGCGAAGGCGGTGACATACATCCGGCGGATACGCTCGCGCAGCTCCAGGTTCGGCTCGGAGAGCGTTTGCTTGGCCCACACGCCCGCTTGCTCCACCACGAATGGGTTGTTCATCATCGTCAACGCCTGGGCGGGAACCGTAGAGACGCTGCGGCGGCCCATCGTGTTGAACGGGATCGGGTAGTCGAACGCCAGGAACATCGGCGTCAGGAAGTTCCGGCGGACGTTGATGTACAGGCTGCGCCGGCCCGCGCCGTCCGTCGGACCGGAGCTGGCGGGGCGCCCGCGGCCTTCCATAAACGGCGTCAGGTAGGGGAGCACGCCCGGTCCATACATCTTCCGGTCCAGCCGCCCGGAAACCGCCAGCACGGCGTCCCGGATCGCTTCCGCTTCCAACCGCCGCACCGGCATCCGGTGCAGCAGCTTGTTCAGGGGGTCCTTGGCTTCCGCCTTCGGCTCCGGCTGGCTCGACATCTGGTAGGTGTTCGACAGCACCAGCATCCGGTGCAGCTTCTTCATCGACCAGCCGTTGCGCACGAACTCGGACGTCAGGAATTCCAGCAGCTCGGGGTGCGTGGGCCGCTCGCCCCGGATGCCCAGGTCGTCGGGCGTGCGGACGATCCCCTCGCCGAAGTGATGCATCCAGATCCGGTTCACCAGCACGCGCGGCAGGATCGGGTTCGTGGCTGAGGCCATCCGCTGCGCCAGCTCCAGGCGCCCGCTGCCCGTCGCCGGCTTCGGCTGGTTCGGGCCGGCCACCGCCTCCAGGAAGCGGCGTGGAACCACGTCGCCCAGCGTCTTGTGGCTGCCCCGAATATGCACGCGCTCGTCTTCCGGCGTGCCGTCCACAATCGCCATTACGCGCTGCGCGTCCGGGATCGCTTCTTCCAGCTTGGCGCGCTTCTCCAACAGGGTCGCCATCGTTCCCGTTTGCTGCGCGCTGGCCGAAACCGAGGCGACGTCCAGCGGGTCGGTGCGGAGGACCCAGTCCGCCAACTCGGGACTGGCTTCCGCGCCTGGCGAGCCGGCCGTCTCCAACGCCTGCCGAACCACCGTTTCATACTTCCTGGCCAGTGCTTCGGCCGTGGTGACGTCCGGGTCCTCCAGCATTCGCACGATCTGGGGGTTCGGGGCGTTGACAGGCGCCTCATCGGCGAAGAGGATGCGATCGACCGCCACGCTGCCCCGCCCGTGATCCAGGATCTCGATATACGCCCGGTGGCCGATCCACTTGGCGACATCCATGGCCTGCCAGGTGAGGCGCCCGCCGCTGTTCACGGGGAGCGTGAGGCCGCCGTAGATCGGGTAGCGGATGCGCTGGAACCCATCGATGATCAGGTTCACCTGGCAATCCTGGCCGCCCATACGGAAGAGGATCTTCCCCTTCGAGATCGTGAAAGTCTGAGACCGCAGCGTTCCCTGGAGCCGGTTCGACAACCGGCCGCTGTCTGCAACCCCCGCCGGCTTCAGGCCATTGACCCGCGCGCCCTTCTGGGCATCCACGGACAGCGCGACCGACCGGGAAGGACCGGCGCCGAACGCCTCGCCGGTGACGAACCACGAGCCATAGGTGTCCTTGTCGAACTCCTCAAAGGGTACGGCTGCCTGCATGGATTTAGCGGCTCGCTCCGCCTGCGCGCGGAGGCGCTGGACGAGGGCGTCCCGGCGCTGGGCGAACTGCTCCGGCTGCTGGCCCGCCAGCACGGCCCAGGGGTGCAGTGGGTGCTCCACCACCTTGGCGGCTTCGGGGCTCCGGGCCAGCCACTCATCGAGCGTGGCGCCGTCCACCGTCCGCTGTCGAGACTGGACGTATTGGGCCAGCAGCGGCTGAAGGTCGGACTGGAGGTTCTCCAGCTCGCCGGCGGGGCCCCGGAAGCGATCCGGTGCGTCGATGGCGGCGAGTTGGAAGCGGGAGCTCCGCAGGTACCCGGCGAGCGCATAGAAATCCTTTTGGGAGATCGCGTCGAACTTGTGGTCGTGGCAGCGAGCGCAGCCCAGCGAAAGGCCCAGGAACGCCTTGCTGGCGACGTCGATCTGGTTATCGACGCGCTCCGCCTCGTCCTCGCGCAGGTCCACCGGGGAGTGCTTGCCCTCTCCCAGCCAGAAGAATCCCGTCCCGATAACCGATTCGTTGAACCGCTCGGTGGGATGGGTGCGGGGCGTGGGGAGCAGATCGCCCGCCATGTGCTCGACGACGAACTGGTTGTAGGGAACGTCCTGGTTGAACGCCCGGATCACGTAATCGCGGTACTGCCAGGCGCTCGGCTTCTCGAAGTCAAATTCGTGGCCGTCCGTCTCCGCAAAGCGGACCAGGTCCAGCCAGTGCCGGGCCCAGCGCTCGCCGTACTGCGGCGAGGCAAGGAGCCGGTCCACCACTTTCTCAAAAGCATTCGGCGCCGTGTCGGCGAGGAAGGCGTCCACCTCGGCGGGGGTGGGCGGCAGGCCGGTGAGGTCGAAGGTGACGCGCCGGAGCAGCGTGCGCTTGTCGGCCGGCTTCGCGGGCGAGAGCCTCGTAGCCTCCAGCTTCGCCAGGATGAAGCGGTCTACCGGGGTGCGGGCCCAGGCGGGGTTCTTCACCGTCGGCAGCGCGGGGCGCTTGAGCGGCTGGAACGCCCAGTGGCGGGCGCGGGCCTTCAGGTCGAACGCCCCCTTGAGAGGCGCCGTTTTGCCGGCTCCGGTGTCGCCCGGCCAGGGCGCGCCCATTTTCACCCACTCTTCCAGCAGGGCGATCTTCTCTTCCGGCAGCTTGCCTTTGGGAGGCATCTGCAGCCCCTTCTCCGCATGCTTCACCGCCAGCAGGAGCAGGCTGTCGTCCGGCTTACCTGGCATGATTGCGGCGCCGCGCTTGCCGCCCGCCAGCAGCGCCGTCCGGCTGTCCACCTTTAGGCCGCCCAGGGCGACCTTTGTCTTCGATGAATGGCAGGCGTAGCACTGCTCCGCCAGCAGGGGCCGGATGTTCTTCTCGAAGAACTGCGCGGCCTCTGGCGAAGGCTGGGGCGTCGCCGGCGCGGATGGCGCGGCCATGGGCGCGGCCGGCTTCGCGGTAGATCGAGCCGCCGCTCCGGCTTTTCCTCCGTCCGGCGCCGCCAGCAGGGCGGCCGACCCGAGACTGACCGAAGCCAGGACCGAGCCCCCGATAACCAGGCGCCTCCACGACGCGCGAGCAGCAGAACGGTGGTGAGCCATACGTCGGAACCCTCGAAGCGCCTCCTGGACAGGGCGCGGCGGACGCGCGGGCGGGTTGCCCGGCAAAAGAACGGGAATTCCCTATTCTATACGGATGTGACGCAGGTTTGGGAGCCCGGTGACGGTTGAATTCTTTGGGCGAGCCAGAATTCAGGAGAGGCGGGTCTTCGCCTGGGATGGGGGAGACCCAGCGAAACCTCGGGCGGCTCCCGCGCCGCCCGAGATCTCAGCGGACCGTCTTGAGAGACCAGCCCGTCTGCTCGGAGAGGAATAGCGCGAGCTGGCGGAGCGTGTCCGGAAAGGGGGCGCTGGTGAGGAGGGTTCGTCGCTGCTTCTCCAGCACCCAAAGCCGATGTTCGGTAACGGCGCCGCCTCCGGCGCTGGAGTCGATCTCCAGAGAAGCGTTAGTGAACGTGGTCGTGCCGCCGAATCCCAGCGTCTTTCGCCGCACCGATAGGCGCCCGGCGGCCACTTCCAGGGTTTCGCTCGAGAACGCGCCGCCTCGCGTCAGGCTCCACGCGCCATCCGCCGCTTGTTCCACCGTCCAGCCTTCCGGCGCCGTATCCATCCGCATCCGCTCCTTCTGACCGGGACAATCAGGCGCTCAGCCCAGTGCGGAACTGCTCCAGGTTTGCGCAGCGTTCGGAGCAGTCCCAGAGAGCGTCCAGCCGGTGGTCCTCCTGGACAGCCTGCACTGCCTCGCGCACGTCCTGGGGAACCGGACCGAAGCGGTAGTCTAGGAACCGCAGGATCGACGCGGCCTTCATCTGCCGCCGCACGCGGGCTTCAGTGCGGGCTGCTTCCTCCGCGATGGCCTCCCCGAAGATCTCCTGGATAAGTGGTGATTCGATCATGGTCTGACCTCCGCCAAGGATGGCGAGCAACTGGGGATCATTATAGCGCAGCCGGCTCAGCACCTGGGTGACGGCCAGCAAGTCCAGCCGTTCCTGTCCCGCCGCTCCGGCGTCGATCACCCGCCGACATTCGCGGAAGAGCGGCTCGGGCGGCCCATTATATCGGGCGAGGGGCGCCCAGGGCGCGAGGCCGGGATCACCGGTAGCCAGCAACTCGTCCGCCGGCAGGGTCCACAACTCCACGATGCGCCAGCGGACGGTAAGCTCCGAGAAGCCTCCCGGGCTGCCTACGGAGAATGCCTCCTCGATCCGCAGCGTGCCTTTCGGATGCAGTACGAGGGCGAGCGCCTCCGGCAGCACCCGGCGGTCCAGGAAAACCAGCAGCATGTCTCGCAAGAGCTGCTCGCGCAGGCGCTGCTCCGGATACGTGGCCAGCTCCAGAACGAAGAGGACCGGCTCCGGCGCCCCGGCGATCTCGACCTCCAGCAGCCCGTCGGGGAGCTGGCCCGGTTGTACCAGCTCGGCTTGCAGCGGCCGCCAGGCCACTACGTTCTCCACTCCCGCCAGGCGGAGCAGGGAGTCGCCGTGATGCTGGATCAGCCACTTGCTGCTGCGGTCGAAGTCTCCCATTCGTCCTCCGCGCCCCTTACTTCGACGTGAGCTTGAGGCCGAGGATGCCCGCCACGATGGCGAACACGCAGAGCAGCCGCACTGGGTCGCGCGACTCCCGGAACAGCACGATGCCGAGGATGACCGTTCCCACCGCGCCAGTCCCCGTCCAGACAGCGTAGGCCGTCCCGATGGGCAGGCTCTTGAGCGCTTGCGAGAGGAATGCGAAGCTGACGATCATCGCGGCGATCGTTCCCACGGAGGGCCAGAACCGGGTGAAGCCGTCGGTGTACTTCATCCCAATCGCCCATCCTACTTCCAGCAGTCCTGCAATGAATAGATAGAACCAGGCCATCCACATCCCTCCTCTGGCGCCACACGCCCAGGGAGTGTAGTCGAGTGGAGCCGCCCCGGCCAACGGTCCCGGACTGCCCCTCATTATGAATTACCCGGCCGCTTCATCCGGGTCGGAAAAGAGGTGGCGGAAGTAGTGCTCGCGGCTGTTCAAGAAGTCGCGCGTCAACTGAAAGTGCTCGGTCCGCTCGTACTCGACGGGTTGAACCCCGTCCCCGGTGAACTCGTAAAGAGTGGCGTCCGGATACGCCAGGATGAGCGGTGAGTGCGTGGCGATGAGGAACTGGGAGCCCAGGCGCTGCGCGTGCAGGTGCAGGATACGCAGGAACGCGAGCTGGCGGGCGGGTGAGAGCGCCGCTTCCGGCTCGTCCAGCAGGTAAAGGCCCTCCCCGGCGAACCGGTTGGCGGCCAGCGCCAGGAACGCCTCGCCGTGCGACTGCTCGTGCGGCGACCGCCCTCCGTAATACTTGAGCGAGACGCCCAGCTCTTCGATCTGGGTGGCGACGTTGTAGAAGCTCTCCGCCCGCAGAAAGAAGCCGTCTTTTTCCCGGCGGAAGCTCCGGGCGATCTCCAGCGTGCGCCCCAGCTCGGACCAGTACTCGCGCGTCGCCAGGTTGAAGTTCTTACCGCCGCCTTGCTCCCCAAACCCGGCGGCCTGGGCGATGGCTTCCAGCAGGGTCGACTTCCCGGAGCCGTTCTCTCCCACGAAGAAGCTCACCCGAGGATGAAGCTCCAGAGAGCCCAGGTTCCGGAGGGCGGGAATGGACCAGGGATACTTCCGGAAGGACGGAACCCGGTCCTGAATCAGAGTCACCCGCTTCAGGAAGCCGCCTCCAATCGGATCTTCAGGGCGTGCGTCAGGTTGGGAGCGGCGGGCCGGCATGGGCGTCGTGGGAATGCAGGATGTCCCGGAGACGAGCCGAGACGGCTCGTCTCCGGGAGTGGCGGAGCGGTAACGAATGCGGGCCGCCGGCTACTCCACGCGGTAAACGGCTCCCGTCTTACCCGCCACCCGAACGCGCACGCAGCCGTCGATGATCTCGGTCCGGTCGCCGGGCTCCAGGTCGTTCACCAGGCGCGTTCCGTTGGCGACGTACCGGGATGCGAGGGCGGGCAGTCGGGGATTGGAGTGGATCGGGATGAGGACGTCGGCGGGCTCCCATGCATTGTTCAGAACCACCAGCCGCGGGTCGTCCGGGTAGACGCGCGCGTAGGCGTACAGCGTTGGCGTGAGGTAAAGCGTGGTCAGGACGCCGTAGCGCAGCGCCATACTGGACCGGCGCAGGTGGATCAACTCCCGGACGAAGCGGTGGAGCGCCCGCGCCCGCCCGGCTTCAGGAGTGTCGTTGGGGCCGTCCACCAGCTCCCACGGCATGTCGCGGCGGTTGTCGGGGTGCGGCCCGCCGGGCATCCCGAGCTCGGCGCCGTAGTAGAGCTGGGGGATGCCGCGCGTGGTCAGCAGGAAGGTGAAGGCCAGCTTCGACCGGAGGAGCGCCTCCTCCGGTTGCTCCGGCCCGCCCGCGGCGTGGATGAAGCGGGGCGTGTCGTGGTTGTCCAGGAAGGTGATGAGCTGGTAGGCGTTCCGGTACGCGGAGTCCTGGTTCAGCACGCCCGGCGCTTCGTTGTCGGAGAGCTCCGGGCGCGCGATCCGGCTAAACGGCTGGTCCCGCGCGAATACGTCCACCATCGCGCCGTGCAGCGGGAAGTCGAACATGGAATCGAAACCCTGGCGCAACTGGAACGGTGCGACGCACGACACGTCCTCGTCCCACACCTCCCCGATGAGCGTGCAGTCGGGATACAAGCCGTGGGCGAACAGCTTGAAAACGTCCCAGAATGCGGCCTCCACATGGCGCGCGGCGTCGATGCGGATGCCGGCGACGCCGGTGTAGCTGATCCACTCCAGCACGTTTTGCGTAAAGTACGTGCTCACGTTGACGTTGTCGTGATCCAGGTCGGGCAGTCCCCAGAGCCAGCACTTCTCGGCGGTGGGCAGGTTCGGGTTGAACCAGGACGGCCGCTGCGACAGCCAGGGATGCTCCGGCGCGGTGTGGTTGACTATGACGTCCAGCACCACCTTCAAGCCGTGCTCGCGGGCGATCTCCACGAAGCGGCGCACGACTTTGCGGCTGCCCACCGGGCCCAGCTCGGGGCTGCACAGGTGCGGGTCCACCCGCTCGAAGTCGAGCGGATGGTAGCCGTGGTAGGCGTCGGGCGGGTTCAGATAAACGGGCGTAATCCACAGGGTGGTGACGCCCAGGTCGCGGAGGTAGGGCATCCGCTGGACGATGCCCAACAGGTCTCCACCGTGGCGCCGGTCCGGATCGCCCAGCGCTACGTCGGCGTTGTTGTGCGGATCGCCATCCGCGAAGCGGTCCGTCACAATCAGGTAGACGACATCGTCCTGTGTAATCAAGCGCAACCCCCTGGGGCCAGTATCCCGCGTTCACGGCGGCTTGTCCAGCCGCGACGAGCGCGCTTCGGTAAGCAAGCGAGAGGAGCGTATGGAGAGTGGAGGTTACCCGGTCTGCGTCACCTGCGGGATCCAGTTCGCCGGCCCGGAGCCGCCGCCGCAGTGCCCGGTCTGTGAAGACGACCGCCAGTACGTGCGCTGGAGCGGGCAGCAGTGGACAACATTGGAGCGCCTGCGGGAGGATCACCGGAACGAGATCCAGGAGGAGGAGCCGGGTCTGCACAGTATCCGCACGGAGCCGTCCTTCGGCATCGGACAGCGGGCCTTCCTGGTGCAGACGCCCGCCGGCAACCTTCTGTGGGACTGCATCACCCTGCTGGACGACGCCACCCGAGAGGCCATTCTTGACCTGGGTGGCGTTCGGGCCATCGCGATCTCGCACCCCCACTACTACTCCACGAAGTAACGGACAATATTCCCTCACCGCGCGCCGTGCGCCGGATCGTAGAGAGCCTGCGTCCGTACGCGGTCGATCGCCTCTATGGCGCGTTCGCTGGACGCTGGGTGGAGCGGGACGCGCAGGCCGTGATCGAACGCTCGGCCGAGCGCCAGCTCCGGTTCATGGCGGAGTAACCGTCTCCAGTACCGCCGGGGCTCGCCGGCGACATGACCCGTGCCACGAGGTTGCCAGGTCCAGTTCACTCGATTCTGCAGCGCTCGGAGAGAAAGGCATCCCTCTCCTGTCGGACAGCTTGCTAGAGCGCTCTTGCGTGGTCGCCAACTCGACGATGAACCGGGAGCGGGGCCTTTCTGGCGGCAACAGCTATAGCCGTGACCTGGCGTTCGACCCGCTAGCATTTCTGAAGGATCGCTTGAGCGTTGCCCGTCACGCATCCTGGCTCGACCTCTGCTGCGGCTCCGGAAGGGCGGTGATCGAAGCCGGCGAGCGCTTTCGGTCGGCGGGTCAGGCTGAGCAGGTAACCTTGCATGGGGTCGATCTCGTGCCGCTGTTCCGGCCGGCGCCGGAAGACCTGGCCTGCGTCCATTTCCGCGCGGCATCGCTGGCCGACTGGTCTCCCGAGCAACGTTACGATCTCATTACCTGTGTCCACGGCCTTCACTACGTCGGTGACAAGATCGGGCTGGTAGCGCGCGCTGTCTCCTGGCTGGCGGAAGAAGGCCGGTTTGTGGCAAACCTGGACCTGGAAAACCTGCGTCTGGAGGACGGAAGCCCCGCCGGGCGAGCTGTAGTCCGTGAGCTGCGGGCGCGGGGCCTCGTCTACGATGCACGACGGCGGCTTCTCTCCGGCGCGGGCGGAAAGTCGGCCCGGCTCCCGTTTACTTATCTGGGCGCCGACGACGCGGCAGGCCCCAACTACACTGGCCAACCGGCGGTCCACTCGTATTACCGGTACAAGCCTTTTATGTCTGACAGCGCACCATGAAGCTTTACATCCTCACCGATATCGAAGGCGTGGCCGGTGTCGCGAACTTCGAGGACTACTCCTATCCTACAGGTCGCTTCTACCTCCAGTCGCGGCGGCTGCTGACGCTGGAGGTGAATGCGGCGGTGGAGGGCGCGCTGGCCGCCGGTGCGACGGATGTCGTGGTGCTGGACGGGCATGGCCCGGGCGCGATTAACGTGGAAGAGCTGCATTCGGAAGCCCGGCTGCTGCACGGCTCCGGCTACCCGCCCACGCTGGGCCTGGATGCGAGCTACGACGCCCTCTTCTTCGTGGGCCAGCACGCGATGAGCCGCGCCGAGCGCGCCGGCCTGGCGCACAGCTACTCCTCCCGGACCGTCGAGCACGTCACGCTGAACGGCGAGCGGATCGGCGAGTTCGGGCTACGGACCATTCTGGCAGGCTGCTTCGGTATCCCGGTGGTCCTGGTGACGGGCGATAGCGCCACGGCGGATGAGGCGCGGCGTTACGTCCCGAACATCGAAGCGGTGGTCGTGAAAGAGTCGCTGAACATCAGTTGCGCCCTTAGCCTGTCGCCGGAGAAGGCGCGGCGGCTCATCCGCCGTGGCGCCGAGCGCGCCCTCCATCGGAAGGAAGACATCGCTCCTTACCAGCCGCCCCCACCGTACGAACTGGTGATCGAGTATCAGGCGGAAGAGCATGCCGACCGACGGATGCAGTCGCCCGGCTGGGAGCGCGTCGATCCCGTCCGTGTTCGAAAGCGGACGAATGACTTCCTGGAGCTTGCCTGGTGACCACCAGCCATAGGTTGAACGGACTGGCTCTTTGCATCAATGGCCGCCGGGGTGTAGCCTGAGACAAGAGTAGGACTTGCCAACGCCTGGAGTGACGTTGGCTCCGTCGCAGAGGAGGGCCGCAACGGATGCCGCCAGTCACAGAGACGAGAGCCGTGGACGGAGACCGGGCGCGAGAACTTGCAGACTACTTCCTGGCCAACGAAGTGGGCAATTTGCTGATGACCGGCGCACCCATCTATGAGGAGCACGACTTGCCCCGTTGGGTGATGCCGATTATCCTCGCAAATGCGGTGCGCGGCGTGCTCGGCGTGGTAGGCTCCATTGCGGTGGATGCGACGTCCGGCGAGGTGCTTCTTGGCGCGGCGGAGCGGACGAAAGTGAAGGAGAATGCGCGGCGGCTTGCGCGACATCTTGAGCTGTTAGCTGTCCCTCCGTCACTGTTGCATCCCTTGAAGCCCGCGCAGGCGGGCTTTGCCTGGGATAGCCGCGAGTTCACTCGCCGCCACGCGGCAATCGTTCGTTGACAGGTCCTATTGGTAGTCCCCTCCGAGTAGATCCCTCCGGAGCGCGCCTCCTGCGCGGCCACCAGGGGCTTGTCAGCTCCGTCGCCTTCTCGCCGGATGGCCGGCTGCTGGCGAGCGCCAGCAGCGACCGGACCGTGCGGCTCTGGGATGTGGCCTCCGGTCGGCTCCAGCGGAAGCTGATTGGCGCTGGAGGCAAAGTCGAGGCGGCAGCCTTCACCCCGGATGGTCGCTGGCTGGTCAGCGGCGGGTATGACCGTCCGGCCAGGACCGGCGAGCTGTGCCTGTGGGACCCGGCTTCCGGGACGCTGGTGTGGCGGCGGCCGGCTCATGCACAGGTGGTGACTTCCCTGGCGCTGGCCGCTGGCGAGACGGTGGGGAGTTGGGTGGCCTGCACCGGAAGCTGGGACGGAGCCCTCATGTTCTGGGATCTCCCGGCGGGCGCTCCCGTTCGGACGCTGGCCGTCGGGGTGGAAGCCGTGTGGTCCGTGGCTCTGTCGGCAGGCGGGACGCTGGCGGTCGCTGGAACGTCGGCCAATGAAGCGCTGATCGTGGATGGAGGGACGGGGGAGCCGCTCCACCGGCTGGCGCACCCCGCCTGCGTCTATGCGGTCGCCTTCTCGCCG
>Ga0216301_1000235_pt1 | contig 15250 bp, 22 predicted proteins | sample 4hB_Boncat_minus_FD_156203 | JGI IMG/M metagenome (GOLD analysis project Ga0216301, IMG submission 156203) | Terrestrial sediment cell enrichment communities for BONCAT metagenomics from Utah, United States - 4hB_Boncat_minus | ecosystem: Environmental > Terrestrial > Deep subsurface > Rock...
CGCGTAGCTTGCGCTGAAATTCGCAACTGCAACAGGTCAACCCTTGTGATTGTTGACTTTAGCGAGGCTGCGAACCTATACGTAAACCACTCCCCATTATATCACTAGCCTCCTTCCTTCCTTGTCCAATGCATCCTCAATTTCGCTGCGGTTGGATTCAACTGGCTTTCGCAGGCCTTGTGGCACCGCTACCGGTTGCATCTCCCGCGCTTGCACAAGAGCCTCTCACGTTTGCGATCACAACCGGTTGGGCGACTCCTGAAGGGAGAGAAGTGGTCATCCCGCTTGGCGTTCAGGGCGGGCGGAGCAACCAGTATACGTTCTCTTTGATGGACCCGCGGATTGGGGGAGCGACTATCTCCAACGATAGACTGCGCTTCACACCGGGGCACGACGTTGCGTCCACTACTAGTCCAGAGGTCACAGTTCAAATTCCTGTTCGAGTGGTGAGTGGGACGCTTGAAAGTGCTTTCGCGACAATCGACGTGACCGTTACGAATGTGAATCGCGCTCCCAAGGTTCAGCCGACTGTCGTCTGGGTGCGCCCCAACACAAGTGTGTCGCAGTCGGTCGAGGTAACTGAGCAGGATGGGGGGGACGCTCTTGTGTACACTAGAATTGAGGACTCGCCCGACAGGTGGCCAGCTGGCGCGGTTCTGAGTGATGAGGGTCGGTTCGTATGGGCACCCACTGCATTAGATCTTAGTGCCGCACCCACTCGCACTCTCGCTTACCGTGTCAGTGACCGCGGTGGTGCATCCGTTACTGGTCAGATCGTTGTGCAGCAGCTTGTCGGCGAAGTACCTCCGGTGATCACGCCGGCGCCCATGCAGAGCCAGATCAAGGAGCGGGAGCGGTTTTCTATTGTCTTTGATGTTAACGAGCCGAATGGACAGCCGTTCGATGTGAGTGTAGTAAGTGAACCGCTGGTGCCGCTCTCTGGCCCCAACAACGCCGGAAATCGTTTTACATACACGTGGACTCCGGGATACGATCTTGTTCAGAATCCTGACCGCTCCCGCACGGTGGAGTTCACTATCAAGGCGACCGACTACATAAACCCTGAAACAGTGCTGCGTCGGACAGTTATTGTGTTGAATGAGCCCGATGTATGCGCGGATCATGAGGAGTACACGAGTGCGGTGGTGCTGTCTTCATCGCTACTGCGGCGGATTGACGCGCGCGAGAAGAAAATCAATAGTTCGCTTTGGTGGCGTGATGCCCTGACCTACAGTCGGGATGTCGTCTCTCTTGTATTTGCTGGCTACACAGGTAAGGAACTGAACGAGGACGGGTTCAACGGACAAACTGGCCTTACTGGTGGTGCCGCTGCGGCGTGGTTTTTCTTCTCCGAGAAGATTCCCGGCCTAGCTTCTGCCGAAAACGCCAGGACGCAGCGCTCAGCGCTGGAAGCGACGCGAGCAGACATCCGCCGGCAGGTAACACAGTACGTCTCGGATTTCCGTAGCGTGGAGCGCCGTGCTGCGCCTGGGTTCATCGAGAATACAAATCGGATTAGGGCGGCCACTCTAGACGCTGAACAGCGGCACTCTGGAGATCAACTCGACGCTAGGCTGATTGTGAACCAAGCGGATGCAGTGAGTACGTTTGGCTCGCATCTCCGAGCACCGGCATCGTGCACGCCCAATCCCAGTGAGTAGACGTGGTCGGTGTGCACCGCCGAACCAAGCGTTGCGGCGAACGTGGGACCGGAGTAGCCGTTCAGGCGGTAACAGCTGAGCATCCTGCGCCGCTGAACATGGTGTTTAGGCCGCTGGACAAGCATCGCGGTAGCCGCAGGTGATCACTCCGCTGCTGTCGTGTGTTTCAGTTTGGCTCCGTCTTAGGCGGCGAGGCTCCGCACCACCTCACAGCGGGCCGATGCAGGCCGGGCTCTGCCTGTGCGGCCTCTGGCGCGCGGCAGCGGCCTAACAATCGGCTGCAGGGAATGCGGGGCCTTGCATGCTTTCGGGCGGATGACAGTCTTTGCGCGGCGCCCCGCACCCCTGACCCTTGTGTCCTTAGGCCGCTGGGGCAAGCATTGCTGCAGCCGCAGATTATCCAGCCTGTCCGTAGCTCCATTGCGGCCTGCGCGCCGTGCGTGCCCCTTGAGCCGCCATACGGCTCGCATGCATGCAGGTATCCGTTCACCTCATTGCCGGCAGGTGGTTCATGGCGCGAATTCGAAGCATCGACCGTGACGAAAGAGAAGTTGAAGAGAACTCTGGTGGAGTTCCCAAGATCGGAACGAGAACCGGAGGGATAGGCTGGAAAATTGAGATGGACGAAGACGTCGACTATGATGCGGTTGTCACAAATCCCGGTCCGCGCCCCGTGCGCATCCTGCTGTGTAAGCCGGCGGGCTTTTTCGATCTGTGGAACATTTTCGCGTACGTTCAAAACACATGGAGTTGGAATCCAAGTAATGAGGACCTATTCGTACTTGCACAGATCCAGAATCCGGATGGCAACTGGGTACCTGTGGACGGAAGTCAGGGCCATTCTGACCAGCAGATACTCAACGAGGGAAGTGAGGCAAGTGGTGTGGTCATAAGCTGGACTACTCAGGGCATCTCGGTGAGCATCCGGGCGCACTAGCGCGGACCTGTGGTCGAACTGCTTGAGTCGGGCGCGGGCACGGCCTAACAATCGGCCGCAGGGGATGCGGGGCCTTGCATGCTTACAGGCGCAGGAAAGTCTTTGCGCGGAGTCCCGCACCCCTGATATCCTTGTGTCGTTAGGCCGCTGGACATAGATCGTGGCAGTTCGCTGCGCAGGCATTCCGTTCTCCAATCCTCTTGACCTGCACCGTGGACAGTTGGCAACATTGATGAGCGGCGGCCTTTAAGGGGGCTCAACCGTGCGGCTGCCGGTAAATGCAGAAGGAAGCAGAAATGAGCAACAACACCGAATGGGCCACCTTCTTGGCTGATGTTGCCGCTAACAATGACCTCACGCCTAAGTTTCACTTCTACGCTCGAGTCACCCGGGCCTCGGTCAGTCCGGCCTTCGCTTACTCGCTCCCGTTAGGTGAAGTCGCCTTATACTCAAATTATCTGGTTTTTCTCACCCGCTCCGTTAATCCGCCTGGCGCAGCACTGCCGTCCGGCTATAAGTCCAGTAATAGCAATTGGTTAGCGGCGGGGTTTTCGATGTCGGCGAAATCGGGTGAGCCGAGTGCTTGTTCTAGCGGGATTCGCTCGAAAAGAGAGAGGCTCAGGATCTGTAGCAAAGTGTAGAGATCCCGCTCGATGCCAAGCCGCTTCCGAACGATGGCGATGATCAGGTACACGGAGATGGCGATCCAGATCTGGGTGCTGACGGCGTTGGGGCTTCTCCCGTAGAACGCCTTGATCCGGAGGTGCTGCTTGATCCACTTGAAGAAGAGCTCGATGCGCCAGCGTGACTTGTAGAGCTTGGTGATCGTGAGCGCCGGCAGATCGAAGTCGTTGGTGATGAAGACATATCCCCTGCCCGTTTCCGGGTCTTTGTAGCGGACGCGGCGCAGTTGCTCAGGATACTTTTGGGCTGTGGCGGCAACCGCGAGCACTACGGTCTGATCGCAGATGAGGCCAGTGCTCCGGTCTACAGGACGCGAGTAGATCCTGCGGAGCTTCTGGTTCTTCTTCGCACGGGTGACGAAGATCGCCTTTGCCTGGTTCAGCCGTCGCAGCCGCACGAAATCGAGGTAGGCGCGGTCGAAGACGTAGATGGAGCCGGGCTCGGGCGTCAACACGTCAAGGATGTGCGAATCCGCATGGTTGCCGGCTGTGATCCGAGCGAACGCGGGGATGGGGCCGCGCAGGTCCAGCAGCGTGTGGAGCTTCACGCCGGAGACGTGCTTCTGGAAACGAGCCCATGGGAAGAGCTCGATGCAGAACTCGATGATCGTTGCGTCCAGCGCGTAGACGGTGTGTTCAAGATCGAGATCCAGAGGCTCGCCCGCGTACAGGCGGCGTGCTTCGGCGATGAGCCCCTGAGCGAAGTCGGCGTAGATCCTCCAGTCCCGCTGCTCGTTCGCGTCGGCGAGGGTGCTGCGCGACACGTTGCCACGAATACCCATGTGGTACAGGCGATCGGGCAGGGCGCTCAGGCAGGCTTCGATATCGCGCAGGCTTTCGCGATAGGTGAGCTGGGCGAAGGCCATGACCAGGAACTGGTCTCGGCAGCTGAAGGTGCGGACGCGGTGATTGCCCCGGTAGCGCCGGATGCAACGGTCCAGCGCATCTCGGGAAGCATGGGCGATCAACTGCGAGAAGATGGTGCTGCCCTCGTTCATTCGACGCTCCTGTCTTGGGTTCGGACAGAATGACGAAGGGGCGGCACCGATTTCAAATCGGCGCGGGTTGATTTTCTCTGTAACTGACCATCATGCTTTCAGTTACAGCAGCATCTACTTACGTTAACCGGACAGTAGTGCTGGCGCAGCCAGACTTGCCGAGGAATTCCTTCGACTATTCGTTGAAGATGTCAAGTCCAAGTTGCTGATGAACCTGTGGTTGAAAGATCCCGGGCCGCTGCTTGCGGCACTTGCGCGAGGATTGTCTAGCAATTTTCGGGACCCTCAGAGTGTGGCTGAGGCCTTAATGAGCCCAAACTCAGTGTTTATTCCGATCTCACATATTCGGGAAGTACAATTCAGGAAAGGGATTCCCGTACTTCGCGCCCACCATCTGGTCCTTTCGACTTTGAACACACCGTTGATCATTTTCCAAGATCCTGCAACTGAGAACATGTTTCAAACCTTTATCGGGCAGTTCACACGCATCTGGCAGTCCGAATTCGTACGAGCGATCCAGCAGATATGTCTGCGGAATGCTTCAGGCTAACAAGCCGGCGGCCTAACAATCGGCTGCAGGGGATGCGGGGCCTTGCATGCTTTCGGCCGGACGAACGTCTTGCGTGCCGGCCCCGCACCCCTGACCCTTGTGTCGTTCGGCGGCTCATGACCCGGTTCTGCTCATGAAGGTGGAGGAGTTACGGCAACGATTGCACGAAGAGCACTTCGCCGAGCACGCGTACCGTGTCGGCGAGGGTTGGTCGTCCGCTGCAGATGCGCTCTGCCTTGCAGAAGAGGGCTCAGCGTTCGAGATCTTCTATGTTGAGCGTGGTGAGAAAGCGACCTCCTTCGGCCGCTACACGGAGGAGCAGGCAGCCTGCGAAGCCTTCTACGAACTGCTCTGCTCGAATTCTTGGGCGAAGGCTCACAACGTGGGCTTCTTCACTGAGCGCTCCCGAGCAGATGCCGCAGCGGCCGTACTCGAAGCGAACGGGATCCGGTATCATCGCGATCACATCCCGTACGGTGGTCCGAGTGATCCCCGATATCGGCTCTTCGTCTTTGGACGGGATGTACTTCAGGCGACGCACCTGCTGGGCACCTGCCCATAGCCGCCGAACCAGACGTTGCATCTGACGTGCGGCCTTGATGACTGCGCAGCCTGGGACTTTCGGTTCCGCCGCACGCAGCTGAACTTGGCGTTAGGCCTCGCTAACATTAACTCGTATAGTTCACTTGAAAACTGAAACTGCAACGCTCTTAGCAGCCGTCGTCGCGGCTGCCGCTTCTATCGTCGTGTTGGTCGCCACGGTCGCCGCGCAACGACAAGCCGAGCTTCGCGTATCATACCGTAAGTCTTTGGAGCCGTTCGTAGCCGATCTCGGCAACGCTCTTCATCAGATCATCGCAACGAGTCAGATTCTGGCGAAGACCTCTGATGAGACGTACGCCAAGTGGCGTGAAGCAAATCGGAAAGCGCAAGCCAAGCTAAAAGAACTGCGCCCCAATCTCCGATATAGCCTGCTTGGTGCTGACGATGCTCTGCGAACCCTCACGCGTGTCCCTGATTGGGCAGACCACCTCCGGCGTGAACCTGAGAGATTTTCTCAGCTGATGAAAGATGCCAACAGACTTCTTGCTCAAGTAGATTCGGTAGTGCGGCGAGGGTTCGTGCAGGGAAAGCCGCCTAGGCTGCTAACTCGAATTCTCTTGAACCATTACTCTGAGGCGTGTAAGACTACGTTCAACGCTAAACAACCGGTTCTAACGCCGGACGAGGAAATATTGAAGCTCTTCCTAGATTACGGAGTGTCTTTTGGGTCCGTAGCTCCGTTGACCAGCGATCAAGTGCATGACGAGAATGACCGTTCGGAGCGCGAGGCTTGAGTTCAACTTCGAAGTGCAACGCTCCCTGCCCCAACTTCGCTTGCAAGGGGACGAAGGGCCAGCGATTTCTGTGCAATTCTTCCGGGTGTCAGAAGGCCCTTCGCCCCTGAAGCTCTTCCGTCAGGCCGCTGGGCAAGCGTCGCGGCAGTCGCAGGTGGATCCTACCCGCGGCTGCCGTGTGTTTCATCCTGGTCCGGTTAGGCGGCGAGCCGCCGCACCACCTCTCTGGCACCCTTCCGATCCACGGTCAGGCAGACCAGCTCGTCATTCGGGTCGCGCACCTCCCACCAGCGGCTCTTCGTCTGCTTGACGATGGTGTAGGCCGGCTTTTCGGCGGCTGCCGGCGCGGGATCTTTCGGCTCCTGTGGCATCGTGGGCTCCAATCCTCTTGACCCGGGCCGTCCAGCAGGGCAGCTTTGGTGAGCGGCGGCCTTCGGGTCGTTCGTTGGTGAGGCTGGCCGATTCTTCTTGGCGGAGGGTGCGGCCAGCTTTCTCTTTCGCCCTGCTGGTATGTAAGTTAGTCCCGTACCAGAGGTCCGTCAATAGGTATCGTACCACATACCGGAGAGGCCGTGGATTTCAAGGCTGCGACCGATGTTCTCACCTCTGCGCCTTCGATGACGCTTGGCCGAATTGCCGGTGCGTTCGGGAAGGACACGCACACGATCACCCGTGCGAGGATGGAAGGAGAGAACGCCCGAAGGCCACCTGCTCAGTGGCAAAGTGGCGTGGCACAGCTCGCTCGCGACCACGCGAAGGAGCTGCGCGAGTATGCTGACGAACTCGAAAAGCTGGCCACGCTCATGGAGCGGCAGTAAGGTGCAGCCGTACTTGGAGCGCCAAACGTGCGGCGCTCGGCCTGGCCTAACAATCGGCTGCAGGGGATGCGGGGCCGGGCATGTTTTCGGCCGGACGACAGTCTTGCGCGTCGGCCCCGCACCCCTGACCCTTATGTCATTAGGCCGCTCGGTACCGACACCCTCAACTTACACGTATATGCTCGTGAATTCGGAGTTGGCTGCCGCCTTGCGGCAAGCACTCGTGTTCGTACTTAACGTAATTGGGATTGTTGGTGGACTCCTGATCCTCTACAGCATCCTAGCAGGGTTGAGCGGCAGCAGGTGGGACTTGCTTGAGAAGTACGCAACACCGGCTGCGGATGCATTGACGCTGCTGGGGACTGCACTGACTGCTTCGTCCGTGTACGTTCGCACGAATACTCGACCGCCAGATGAATTCAGCAGATACATTTCCGCCCCAATGGTCCTCGCTGCGATCGTCATTGCAATATGGGCGTGGCTGTGGAAAGGGCGCTTGCCGCCTCTAGTCGTTACAGGATTCTCGTTATTGGCGATCAGTGGTGCATTGTTTCGGCTGATCAGTCGGTAGGGTCTAATCGTTCAAGTAGTACCTGCCGCAGATAGTCACGGCCGCGGCAGCCGCCCGCGCCTAACTACGCGCTGCAGGCGACGAGGGGCCGGCAAGTTTTCGCGCGGCGTCAGCTCTGGCGCACGGACCCCTCGCGCCTGAGCTTTGAAGTTAGGCCGCTGGGCGCATCTGGCGGGTGTTCGATTCCAGCACCCGCACAGCCGCTGTCCCTCGAAGGAAGGTTCGGAGAATGGGAATGTCAGAAACCGTAGCCAAGCTCCGCGAAATAAGTGACGACGAATTGGTCCGCCTCCACGACGCACATGCGAAGAAGACAGTCGTGGGCACGACCCATTACCTCGCTGAACTGGGGCGTCGGGACCAGCAACGCGCCACCGACGCGAGGCTTCGCTACACCCGGCAGATGACGCGAATGACTGTCGTTATCACGATCGCTACCCTGATCAATCTTATCCTCATCGCCGTGACTTTGGTCCGCTAATCGACCACCAGGAGCGTTAGTATGAACAAAGATGAACTCGAACAAGCCGAATCGCGATGGAACTCTCTTGCACGCGATAAAGGTTACCGCTGTAGTATCTGCTCGAGCGTGCCGATCTACGACGAGAGAGAACTCTTCTTTGATCGCGGGATGTGTGGTTGGTGCGTACACCAAGCCGACAAGGACGACTAATCTGCCGTACGATCGGCGCGCACCCCACCTCGTGTCCCGGCGCCTGCTCGCCACATGCGCGGCCTAACAATCGGTATATGGACTCCTCCCTCTGCGCCAGAGTCATCGTCGTGAGAGAGCATCCCTGACGCACGCGGCAGGGGACGGGCTGCAGTCGTATATACGGCCTCTGGAGTGGAGCCTCGCGGCTCCGGGCCAACATGGAATTCGCGCGCCGGGTGCCAATCGCTGCAGCGGCCTCGAAGGCACGTGCTTGTTAACGGCTTTACCCCGGCGGCGGTCCGACCGCTCTGCCATGTGTGCGATGCTCTCTCTGCGCGCTGCCCCGGTGGGTGCCCCTCCTTCCTGATCTACGTGGTTCCGTTTACCCGATCCACGCCGTTCCGTCGTTCGTTGCCCGCGCGTGGTTCAGGCGGCGGCGAGCTGTAGCGCGTGATCGCCGTCGAAGCTGCGCTCGTGGCGCCAGACCGCCCAGGCGATCCGCGCGAGCTTGTTGGCGAGTGCGACCGCGGCGCGGTTGGTGTGCCCCTCGCCCGCGCGTTCGAGCGCCCATGCCTGCAGGTGCGTGAGCTTCCTGCCTGCGCGCCGGGCCCGCTCCGCCGCGAGCAGGGCCGACCGTGCGCCGTGGATCAGCAGGGTGCGAAGGTACGGATCGCCCTGTTTGGTGATCCTGCCGAGCCGCCTGCGCTCGCCGCTGGACTTCTCGCGCGGGGTGAGGCCGAGCCAGCTCGCCAGGTGCCGACCGCTGCGGAACGCGTGGATGTCGCCCACGCTGGCGTAGAGCGCGGTGGCGGTGAGCACGCCGATGCCGGGGACCTGGAGGAGCGTGCGGATGACCGGCTCCTCCTTCGCGATGCGCTCCAGCTCCTCCTCCACGGCCTCGATTCGGTTCTCCAGCTCCCGCACCTCCTCCCAGAGCAGCGTCACCATCCTGCGGATCCGCTCCGGGAGCCGCTCGCGGTTGCGCTCCAGGACCTGGTGCAGCTCGGTGAGGAACCGCTCCGCGCCCAGCGCGCAGGCGACCCCGAGTTCCCGAAGCATGCCACGCATGCCGTTGATGCGCGCCGTGCGGGTGGCCATCCACTGCGAGCGCACGCGGTGCAATGTCATGATCGCCTGCTGTGCCTCGCTCTTGACGGTGATGCCGTGGATTCCGGCGCAGCGGTCCGCCTCGAGGATCGCCTCGCAGTCGGCGCGGTCGGTCTTGTTGCGCCGACGGTAGGGCATGACGTAGTGGGGCGGGGATCAGCTTCACCTCGAACCCGAGGCCGATCAGCAGCCGCGCCCAGTAGTGAGAGCCCGAGCAGCCTTCCATCACAACGCGGCAGGGCTCGCGCGTGCTCCAGAAGCGCTCGAACTGCTGACGTGTCATGCGCCTGCGTTCCTGGATGCGGCCCGCGGCCGCGGAGACGGCGATCTCGAAGACGTTCTTGGCGATGTCGACCGCGATGGTTACGTTGCTCATGGGATGGGCTCCTTTCGTCACCGGTTCGTGATTGGCGTCTCGTACCAAGGGGTAGCTTGCTACCTCGTACGGGAGGAGTCCATCCCATCACTGGTGGATGCGGGGCCTTGCATGCTTTCGGGCGAACGAAAGTCTTGCGCGCCGGCCCCGCACCCCTGACCCTTGTGTCGTTCGGCGGCTCGCACCCACCTCCAATCGACATGCTGTTCACCGAAGAAGAATACCTTCGACTGCTCCCAACTCTGAAAACAGTGCTGTCGGCTGGCACCCAAGAGTTGAGCGCGTTACTTCAGGACGAAGGGGTGCGGCTGGCGTGCCCGGCAGACGGACGGATCAAGAGTTGGCCATCGCTCCAGGAGAAGGTTGTTCGCAAGGGAAGGAGCCCCGGACACATCACTGAGGTTTCCGATCTTGTCGGGATTCGCGTGATCGTACTGTTTGAACATGACTTGGAGCGTGCCGCGATAGCGGTTGAGAGGCTGTTTAAGTTCCGTGAGAGAGAACGGACACAGGTCCGTTTGGTTCCCGATCAGTTTGGATACGCATCGCTTCACTACTCAATGCTGACTGATTGGGAGTGGATGAAGAACTTGGGTGTGTCCACTACCAAAGACATTCCCGTTGAAGTTCAAGTTCGGACGATGGCTCAGCACGTCTGGGCTGCGGCCTCGCATGCGCTTCAATACAAGATGGAAGAGGCCGTTCCCCCTGAGATTCGTCGTTCTGTAAGCCGCTTGGCTGCTCTAACAGAATTGATCGACCTAGAGCTCACGCGCATTCACGATCAGCGGGAGCAGTACCGCTCGCGTAGTTCTCAGATTCCGAATTCCGAGCCGCTCAACGTCGAGTCCCTCGAACGGGTACTCTCCGCTGTATGGCCTACTGAGCACCGCATCCCAGACGAGCCGTATAGCGCAGTTCTCTCCGCATTAGCTAGGTATGGCATCCAAACGCCAAGCGAACTTGGCTCGGTTCTCTTCAAGCACCGTCACACCGTTCTTGAGCAGATGGCACGTGAAGTCTTGCGGTTCAAGCGGAACCTCGAGAAGGAGGAGCGTGTGGGTAATGAACTCATAGTGAGGCGACCAAGCCATACTTTGCATCACACGTTCGATCAGCGCACGCTTGAGCGGCTAGAGAAGGGGGTTTTCTACAGCCATACAGGATTAACCTTCACCGCATTGAAGCGCGAGTTCGAGGATCCTGAACCCGATCGTACCCGTCTGTAGCTCGCGCACCGCAGCCGAACAAAACGCTGCAGGCGACGTGCGGCCGGGCATCGCTCCAGAGTAGAGTACCAGCAGCCGCACGCGCCTGAGCTTGGTCGTTAGGCCGGTGGTCAAGTATCGCGGCAGCCGCAGGTAGTCTCTCCCGCGGCTGCCGTCGTTTGGACTTGCGCATCGTAAGTGATTTGCGCGATTGTTCGGTGGTCACAACAGGCCTTAGCCGGGGCGGAAGCATGCAGCGAGAGTTCGACGTCGTAATCGAGCGTGACTCAGCAGGATACTATGTGGGGTCCGTCCCCGCGCTCCGGGGCTGTCATACACAGGCACGCTCGCTTGACGAGCTTATGGAGCGTATGCAGGAAGCCGTTGAGCTCTGCGTGGAAGTCGAGGGTGAAGAGATCGAGCCAATGACATTCGTTGGCGTTCAGCGGATCTCCGTGGCCGTGTGAGTCGCCTGCCCCGTCCGACAGGGACCGATGTCGTGCGGGCCTTGGGGAAGGCCGCCTTTGAGGTGGTCCGGATCAAAGGAAGTCACCACTTTCTCCATCATCCGGATGGGCGAGCCACCCTGCCGGCAGCCGCAGGTGATCTCTCCCGCGGCTGCCGTTTGTTTCATCCTGGTCCGGTTTAGGCGGCGAGCCGCCGCACCACCTCTCGCGCGCCCTTCCGGTACACGGTGAGGCACACCAGCTGAGCGGGCGGCCTTCCGGGTCGTTTCGTGGAGGCGGGTGGATCGGCCCTTCTCTGCCAAGAACGGTCTCCGCGCCTCTGCGTGAGACTTGCCATTCGATTGCTCCAGGGGGAACTGCTTTACTACCATTATGAGACACCAGTTGCGCAAACCCGACCGTCTGTTTACTATTTTGGCGGCTCGTGTGCGCTTCGGCTTCGACTGTACCCATCATGAACCGATGTCCCGCCGTGCAGGTGAGCTGCTGGTTGAATCGTGCAGCGGTCACCCCCCTCTCCCCCTCCTTGGACAATCCCAAGATGCATCCCCGCCTCCAATCCACTGCCTGGCTCGTGCTGCTCATCGGCGCATCGGCTTGTCAGGATACAACTCAAGCTCCACCACCCGAGTCGACATCGCCCGCCAGGCAGGCCAGCTCCGCGGGTCAGGAGCATGGCCGTGGCTTAGACCGCCTGGGCGAAGCATACGGTCCCCGCATCGCGAGAGAAGTGCCGGGCTTCGGCGGCTGGTATTTCGACGACAACGGCGATCTGAACGTGTGGGTTCGGGACGCTGAAGTGCATGGCGCCCGCGTACGTGCCCTCGCGCCGCAGGTCATGAGGGAACTCGACCTAATCCCCGGGAGGCCTGGGTACCAGATCATCGTGCGGGAGGGCCAGTACGGATGGCAGGAGCTCAGCGACTGGCGCGACCGCGTCGAGATGGTCGCTGCGCGAATCGATGCCCCTCGTTTCGTCGACCTGGACGAGAGAATCAACCGGGTTGTGTTGGGGGTGAACTCGGGCCTCGCCCGGGTGCAGGCCCGCAAACTGGCCACTGAAGCGGGCGTGCCGGTGAGCGCGCTCAGCATCCAGGTAGTCTCAGAATGCGAGCCGTACGCGGTGGACTGCAACGATCCGTGCACGCTGGACCCGAGCAGCTGCGAGGACCCGTGCTCGATCGACCCGAGCGATCCCAGCTGCAGCACGGACCCATGCGTGATCAACCCGAGCGATCCCGCCTGCCAGCCCCCGCCCGATGACAGCGGGTTCACCCCGATCGAGCTGCCGCCGCCCTCCCTTGTCGCGAACCAGACACTCGATTCCGAGTTCAGCGTCCTCCGTGCGGGCATCCGGACTCGAAGCTCGACGCGGATGGACGGCAGCTTCCCGTGCAGCATCGGGGCAATCGCACGGAGCTCCACGCACGGTGCGGTATTCCTGACTGCGGCCCACTGCACCTACGACCAGGGTGGCGCGCACCTCAACAGCCCCCGCGACTTCTATCAGCACACCACGTCGGCCCCGCGCTGGGCGGGCGTGGAGGTGCAAGACCCCCCCTATCAAACACCGAGCGGCTGCTCTTGGTATTCGACGGGCAAGGAGTGCTACCTGCGCCGGAACAGCGATGCGGCGGTGGTCAAGATCCAGAACCGGGGTTCGGAGATCGGTACGATTGCCCGCTCCGCGGACCGGAAGCGGGAGGGACAGGGCAGAGGAACGCTGTCCATTGATCCGAGCCGTCCGAAGCTGCAGATCGTCTCAGCCAGCACAACATCTGGGGGTGTATCCCTGGGCACCCGGGTCGACAAGATCGGTGCGACCACCGGCTGGACGTCAGGAACCGTCCAGAGGCTCTGCCAAACCGAATACCAGACGAGCCCCAACAAGCGCCAGCATACCTGCCAGAACACCGTCAACTACCTCAACGACTACGGCGACAGTGGCGGCCCCGTGTTCTTCGTGGAAGACGAAGCGCGGGGGACGGTCCGGCTGCTGGGCATCCACCACATGAAACAGGGCACGTACAGCCCGCTCTTCCAGATCGCTAAGGACCTCCCGGGCTTGGCGTACCGGTAAGGTCGCGCTCGATTCGATCACCCCAGTGTATTCGCACTCGCGAGGGGAGCAACCTGGGTACGCTACCCGCTGCGGTGCACTCCCCAGGAGCAAGCTGGAGTTAGGAGCCTGGCCACTGTTTGTCGGGATCATCGCTCGCGGCGAAGAGGACCTGAACTGGGGCGGAATCCGCGGCCCGCGGGAAGGGCTGGCCCGCGCAGACGACCCGCAGCTGTTCGACCGGATGACCTATGGATTCATCGTGCTCGGACTGGTCCTCTTCATTGGAGGGCTGCTGCTCGCTGCCCGAAACACCCGTCGTAGCGGTCGCCGTGATGGCGTCGGACATGCTGGTCGGACAACCTGAACGTGCATACGCTGACCGGCTCCCTGACTTCCCTGAGCAGGCGAATCCGAAGAAGATGAATTCCTGGGGGAAGGCGGCGCTAAGCTGTTCCGCTGTCAGCCTGATCCTTCATGTAGCGTCGTTCATCGTGCCCGCCGCCGTGGGAAAGGCGGGTGGCGTTCGTCTGGCCATCCCGCTCTGTCTGGGTGCATGCGTCTTCGTTATGGCGGCGGTGAACGCGTTCCGTGAGGATGATGGAAAGGCACTTGGGCACCTGCCGCTATGGGCCGGCTGCTAGGGCTTACGGCTTTCTTCTATGGGCCGGCGAACTTCCTTATCGCCGTCCACTGGCTCTTGGAGCGGGCTGCACCGGAACGCGTTGGGGATGCCTACGTCCTGTCGGATCATGGCCGAATCGTGCGCGAAGTCACGGCCGCGGAATATTGGAGGCTTCGCGGCTACGAGGCTCGGTTGGCCAGCGGTTTTGCATTGGTGTACGGTTTCCTTGCAGCCACGTACCTGTTGTACCTGCCGCCGCCGGTGCACGTAACGCCGCCGAACCAGGCGTTGCAGCCGACGTGGGGCCTTGATGACGGCGCAGTCTGATGCTCTCGGCTCAGCCCCACGCGGCTGAACTTGGTGTCAGGTCGCTGGGCAGCCATCGCGGCAGCCGCAGGTGGTCCCTCCCGCGGGATACCGGGCCAACACCAAACGTGAAGCAGAGATGAGTCTGAAGCGACGGATGAAGCGGAATGTGGCCCGCAAGGCATCGGCTGGGATGCTTTCCGCCCTCTCTGAGAGAAGGAGCATGGGCGAGCCGCGCATGGCGGAGGTAGTGGCCGATATCGCCGAGCCGTTGCTGAGGAATCTTGGCGACGAATTCGACCTGGCTGCATACGAAGGTGCGCTGAAGGCTGCCGCAGTTCTCTGGAATTCGCGGCTGCTTCGCATAGAATCGGGGCTCGTCGATCCGATCGCCGAACTCAAGGCGGCGCTGGTCACGCCCACGCCGCCGGAGTTAGAGCGCCTGTACCAAGAGGTGCTTGATCGCGCCGAGATGCTGTATCCCAAGCTGGACCGGATGATCGCCGGCGTACAGGTGGTCCCCCGGCCTGGTGGCGGATACAAAATCGACGTGGCAAGCATCGGATGAGCACGGCTGACGTCAGTGCGCAGTCGCGGCCTAACAATCGGTATATGGACTCCTCCCTCCAGTCCAGGGTCTCGATCGGGGCAGAGTACTTACGCACGGCAGGGGACGGGCTGGAGTCGTATATACGGCCTCTGGTGTGAAGCCTCACGGCTCCGGGCCAACATGGAATTCGCGCGCCGGGTGCCAATCGCTGCAGGGGCCTCGAAGGCACGTGCTTGTTAACGGCTTTACCCCGGCGGCGGTCCGACCGCTCTGCCATGTGTGCGATGCTCTCTCTGCGCGCTGCCCCGGTGGGTGCCCCTCCTTCCTGATCTACGTGGTTCC
>Ga0216301_1000236_pt1 | contig 15196 bp, 10 predicted proteins | sample 4hB_Boncat_minus_FD_156203 | JGI IMG/M metagenome (GOLD analysis project Ga0216301, IMG submission 156203) | Terrestrial sediment cell enrichment communities for BONCAT metagenomics from Utah, United States - 4hB_Boncat_minus | ecosystem: Environmental > Terrestrial > Deep subsurface > Rock...
CATCCGCCTCGCGCAAGGATGCCGGTGGAGACGGGGAAGTTCGGTGGGCAACAGGCGCCGGAGCCGCTCGCGCGTCCGATGCCTCTCTGCGTTGCGCCGTTCTTCCGCGTCCCGCCCGTGCGTCCTTGCGCGAGGCGGATGAGTCCAGTAGTTGGACCGGTGGATTTCCAGTCAGTGGATCTGGCGTCCAGGGCTCTCCCGTTGAGGGGAGTGCGACACCCTACTCCAGGGGATTCCTACCCGAAGCGCCTGCTCCTCAAGCCTGTCTTCCGAGGTTTTTTTCAAAATGATTCGGGGGTCCGAAATGGAGATAAAATTCCGGCGCCGTAGGAGCGCCTTTGCCGCCCCGCGTAGCCGGATTTTGAGGCCCAGAGTGATGGAAAAAGTCGTCTCGAACTCGCTGCTCCAGGAGCCCGGCGCCCGGATGCGCCTGGCCCTCTCCCAGATGAACACCACGGTCGGCGACCTGGAGGGCAACACCGCGCGAATCCTCGCGGCCATGGACGAGGCGCGGGCGGCCGGCGCGGACCTGATCGCGTTCCCGGAACTGTCGATCACCGGCTATCCGCCGGAAGACCTCCTCCTGAAGCCGGGCTTCCTCCACGAGAACCTCGCCGCGCTCCGCCGGATCGCGGAGGCCGCCACGGGCATCGTGGCGGTGGTGGGCTTCGTGGACGTGGACGAGGACATCTACAACGCCGCCGCCGTGTGCGCGGACGGCCGCGTGTGCGGCGTCCACCACAAGTTCTTCCTGCCGAACTACGGCGTTTTCGACGAGGATCGCTACTTCCAGCGCGGCTACGACCACTCGGTGTACCGCCTGGGCAGCGTCACCTTCGGCGTCACCGTGTGCGAGGACATCTGGTACGCCCACGGCCCGGCGCACACGCAGGCCATCGTGGGAGGCGCGCACCTCATCGTCAACATCAACGCCTCTCCGTACCACCTGGAGAAGTGGCGCTTCCGGGACAAGCTCCTCGCCACCCGCGCCGCCGACAACACCTGCCACCTGGCCTACGTGAACCAGGTTGGCGGCCAGGACGAGCTGGTCTTCGACGGCCACTCCCTCGTCTACGATCCACGCGGGCGGCTCACCTGCCGCGCTCATTCCTTTAAGGAAGAGCTGGTGATCTGCGACCTGGATCTGGGGAGCGTGATCCACGCGCGCCTCGCCGACCCCCGCCGCCGTAAGGAGAAGCGGGCGCTGGAGGCGGCCGGCGAGAAGGTGACGCTGGTGGAGCTGCCGCCGCTGCCCGCCGACCGGCCACGCCCCGAGCATCCGCCGCTGATGGTGGAGCCGGTGGGTGGCTGCGAGGAAGTGTACGAGGCGCTAGTGCTGGGGACCGGCGACTACGTGAACAAGAATGGGTTCAACGGAGTCGTCATCGGCATTAGCGGCGGCATTGACTCCGCACTCGTGGCCTGCATCGCGGTGGACGCGCTGGGAGCGGACCGGGTCGTGCTGGTCTCCATGCCGTCGGTTTACTCATCGGACGAGACCCAGAGCGACGCCCAGAAAGTAGCGGAGAATCTGGGCACGCGCTTCTACGAGATCCCGATCCGGGATCTGCAGGGGACCTGGACCCAGACTCTCGCCGCCGCCTTCGAGGGGACGCAGCCGGGGGTGCCGGAAGAGAACCTCCAGGCCCGCACGCGCGGCAACATCCTGATGGCGCTGTCGAACAAGTTCGGCTGGCTGGTGCTCACCACGGGCAACAAGAGCGAGATGGCCTGCGGCTACGCCACGCTCTACGGCGACATGGCGGGCGGCTACGCCGTCATCAAGGACGTCCCCAAGACGATGGTCTTCGACCTGTGCGAGTGGCGGAACACGAAGTCGCCGGCGATCCCCGAATCGATCATCGTCCGCCCGCCCTCCGCCGAGCTGCGGCCGGACCAGAAGGACACCGACAGCCTGCCGCCCTACGCGATCCTCGACCCGATCATCCATGCCTACGTGGAAGAGGATCGGAGCCTGGACGAGATGGAGGCGCTGGGCATGGACCGCGACCTGGCGCGGCGCGTGATCCTGATGATCGACCGGAATGAGTACAAGCGACGGCAGGCGGCTCCGGGCGTCAAGATTACGCCGAAGGCCTTCGGCCGCGACCGACGGCTGCCCATTACCAACCGCTTCCATGACGTTTTCTAGACGCGGCATCTGAAAGGCGCTTCAGCGATGGGAAGGCGCTGAAGCGCCTCACTACAAGCTAATGGGTACGTGGGCCAGCGGTTCGTAGTAGCGCGCTTCAGCGCGTCTCGGATTTGCAAGACGCTAAAGCGCCTCACTACAAACCAACGGGTACGTGCGCCAGCGGCTCGTAGTAACGTGCTCTAGCGCGTTCTGGAGGCGAGAAGGCGCGGGAGCGCTGCACTCCAAGCCTGAGTCTCCCTATCTTCAGCACCCGCCTTCCGGCCGAGAGCAATTCATGGCTGAACCCAACGCTTCCCGCCCCGCTTCAGCCCGCGACGCCATGCTCGAGGCGGAGACAACAGCGCAGCTCGCGCGCGTCATCATCGACGAGCGGCTGCGGCTGAAGGCCGCCAACGCGCCCGCGCCGCAGGGCGTGCGGGCGTGCCGCGGGCTGACGGAAGTGGTGGACCTGGCCATCCAGCGCATGCTGGACCTCGCCCTGCCGGAGGAGACGGCCGTCCGGGAAGCCACTCGTCCCAAGATCGCCGTGGTGGCGACCGGCGGCTACGGCCGGCGGGAGCTGTGCCCCTTCTCCGACATCGACGTCACCTTCATCGTGTCGGAAGAGGAAGACCCGGCGCTCGACGCCACCGTCCGGCGCATGTTCCTCACCCTGATGGAGACGTTCGGACAGCAGGTCGGCCTCAAGGTGGGCTACGGCTATCGGACGCCGTCCGACCTCGCCCACCTCGACCACCAGACGATCTCCGCCCTTCTCGACACGCGCGTCATCGCGGGCAGCCACGGTCTCACCGAGCGCTTCCTCCGGGAGCTGTTCCGGCACATCTGGCCAGCCGCGTTCGTGCGCCTCAAGGTGGCGGAGCGCAGCGCGATCGTCGCCGGGCACGGGGGGGCGCTGCACCAGATCGAGCCCCAGGTGCGGGAAGGCCCCGGCGGCCTCCGCGACCTGCACCTGGCCGAGTGGCTGGCCGCGGTCTCCTTTCCCTCCACGCGCGGCGACGTGTGGCGGCAGCTCCAGCGCCTGGGCGCGGTCTCGCGCCGCAACGTCCAGCAGGTGATCGCCGCCCGCGAGTTCCTCCTGCTCGTTCGGACGTGGATGCACTGGGAGACCGGCCGCCCCGCCGACCTGCTGGTCCGCGAGCGCCAGGAGGCGCTGGCCGAGGCGCTCCACTACCAGGACGACGACCGCGCTTCCCGTGTGGAGCGCTTTATGGAGCAGTACTACGAGCACGCGGAGAACGTCCAGCGCGTCACCGCGTTCGTGACGGAGCGCTGCCTGTCGGAACGGCTCAGCCTCTCCGACGAGCTGGTGTGCTGCGGGTCGGAGCTGCACCCCGCCTATCCCTGGCTGAACGCCGCGTCGCCGCAGTTCCTGGTGGAGCTGGGACAGCACTACCAGGAGTATGGGCTCGGCCCCGGTCACGAGCTGCGCCGCATGATCGCGGAGCACGTCGGCTCCTGCCCGGACCTCAGCGCCGACACCGAGGCCGCCGACGACTTCCTGAACCTGCTCCGCGCCCCCGCGCCGCCCGCGCCTTCGCTGCACATGCACGCCGGGCCGGGCTGGACGGGCAAACCGGGCGTCTACGCCACCCTCGCGCTGCTGACGAGCATGGGCGCGCTCCAGCGGCTGATCCCCGAAGTCGGCGAGGCGTACCGCCGCGTGCCGTTCGACCTCGTCCACAAGCACACCATCGGCTTCCACTCCCTGGAGGTGGTGCGGGAGCTGGAAGAGCTGCGGAGCACGGAAGACCCGGCGCTCCAGGACTTCCGCCGGATCTGGAGCGAGGTCCAGGCTCCGCAGCTTCTCTACCTGGCCGGGTTCCTGCACGACATCGGGAAGCTGGCCGCGCGCAAGGGCCACTCCGAAACGGGCGCCGCCCTCTCGGCCAGCATCTGCGAGCGGCTCCGCGTGGACCCGGGCGCCGCCGAGCGCATCGTCGCGCTCGTCCGCCATCACCTGCTGATGTCGGACACGGCGCAGCTTCGGGATCTCACGCTGGACAAGACGCTGCAGGACTTCACCGCCGTGGTCGACTCGGTGGACATGTTGAACATGCTCCTCCTGCTGACGTACGCGGACATGGCCGCCACCGGCGTGATGTCGCCGGTGAAGATCCGCTTCTTACTGGACCTCTATTACCGCGCGGAGCAGGCCCTGATGAGCCCGGAGACGCCCGTGGGCGCGGCGGCCGTGACGCCGGAGCGCGCCCGACGTTTCCGCTCGCGTCTTTCACGCCAGCTCGCCGCCACCAGCCTCACGCCGGAGCAGATCCAGGAGCACACGGAGGGGATGCCCGTCTCCTACCTGCTGAACACACGCCCCGATGAGATCGCGCTCCACATTCGGATGATGGAGTCGCTCTTCCAAACCGGCCCCGTGGTCGAGTTCGACCATGAGCCGGGCAGCGAGATCACCACGATCCACATCTGCACGCTGGAGCGCCCGGAGCCGGGCCTGCTCAGCCAGATCGCGGGCGTACTCTACGCGCACGAGATCTCGGTCCACGCCGCGCAGGTCTTTACCCGCCATACGGAGCCGTCGGTGGCGCTGGACACGCTCTGGGCGGATTACCACGGCCGCGGCATCCCGCCGCTGAAGCGGATGGAGCTGGAGCAGGACCTCGTCTCCACGCTGAAAGGCGGCGACGTGGAGGCCGTCGTCGCCCGGTACCGGAAGCAGCTCCCGGCGGCCCTCCCGCTGGAGACCGTCCGCGTGGACAACGAGCTGGCGGAGGGGCACACGGTCATCGAGCTGCGGGCGGAAGACCAGCCGGCCCTCCTCTATCGCATCACCCGCGCCATCGCCGCGCTGGGCTGGGATATCCACAGCGCCCGCATCTCCACGCGCGGCGACCAGGCCCGTGACGCCTTCTACGTCACCGGCCCCGACGGCGCGAAGCTCCGGGATGAGGAGAGCCGGCTCCTCGACGCCTTCCACACGGAGTTCATGCGGTAGGGCGGTGTGGTGTGTGGGTGTGTGGGTGGATGGGTGTGCCTTGGATGGATTGCGTTTCCTCACTCACACACCCATACAACCCTCACCCACACAAGCCTACGCGGGCTCTCCGTCGATCGCCGGCTCGATGAACACCAGGGAGCCGCGACCCGCCTCCGCACGGCGCTCGACGGTCAGCGCATACGTCCGGTTGCCGACCAGCGACAGGGTGGAGCTGGCCCCGCTGGCGTCCCGTGACGAAGCTCGAAGCTGGTAGGTGCCGGGGCTGAGTTGGAGCGGCATACTACTCCCCGGCGCAATAATCGCGGTACGGGCGCCGTGGCCCTCCAGCGTGATCTCCACGGCCGACGTCGAATTGTTGCGCAGCGACACCACAGCCTGCGTTCCGCTCGGACGGGGCAGCGCGGGCTGCGCGGCCGGCAGGGACGGAGCCGCCGCCAGCACCGGAGCGCGAACCACTACGCGCGACGGTTGTGAAATCGGCATGGGCGGAGAGATCGGCCGGTAAGGAGCGGCTGCCGTAGCCTGGGCGACCGCCGCCGGCGCACGTGGCGCGAAGAGCGGAGTGCTGGGCGAAGCCGGAGCGACCGGCCGGATCGACACGTCCGGCGTGTTCACGGACGGGGCCGCCGGTGTGTAGACCACCTGGGGAGGCGGGAGCGTGGTGGGCGGCGCAGGCAGCGCCGCAGGGGCGAGCGTCGGTTCGGGTCGGGTTTCCCGATTCCCCGCCTGAGCCGGCGACGTGGCACGCCCCACCCAGAACCCGAATAGGCTCACCAGCAGCGTGAACGCGGCGGCACCCCCGATAACGCCCGGCCGCCGCCAGAGCGCCGGCTGGACCCCGGAAACGGCTCGATTCTGCCACGCCACCGTCGGCTCCACGTAGTCGTCCACGCAGATCGTGCGGTTCAGCGCTTCGTCCAGCGATATGGTGCGGTCGGCGCCGTCACCCAGGCAGATCGTCCGGTCTCCGGCGATGCCGGCCTCCGGTTCACCGAACCAGGCTCCGCCGCAAGCCCAGCAGTGCGGCTCCGTCTTCAGGCTCGGCTGCCCGCAGGCGGCGCAAAGTTTCCGTTCCATCGTTGGCGCCTTCCCTCTACCGGGGCTTTCCACCCACAGGGGACTTACCCGCACGTCCCGCAGGTAAACGTTGCGCGGAGTACTCCCCGTCTATTCGATCGGTTCGGGCTGCGGGAAGTTCCAGCGTTTCCGTTGCGCTCTCCACACTGCCGTCAGCACCGGTCTCGTCCCCGCCTGCGACCCGAGCGGCGCGCTCTTCACAGAATCCTTGCGGTTCGTTATAATCATGACGTGCGCCGGAGCCGCGAAGCTCTCCTGCGAGCAGAACCAGGGGACGGTTCTATCGGAGGAAGATCGGCTGTCGGTCCAATACGCGTATTGTCCTCGCTGGAGAGCGAGCTTTCGGATGGAGAAGACTTATGGCCAAAGATAAGACCAGTAAGACCAACGTTGCGGCCCGCGCCGAGCAGAAGGCCGCCGCCAGCACCTGCAAGAACTGCGGCGGGAAGTCGGAGCTCGTGCTGCGCGTGCCGAGCGTGGGCAAGCGCTTCATGGCGCGGCTCTGCTGCGAGAAGGCCGGCAAGGCCTAGTCCGTCGTGAAAGAGGGGCCGGGGAGGCGCACTGCGCTTCCCCGGCCCCTCTTTGCGTTTCTGGCGCCCTGCGGTGTAGGGGTGAGGGTTGTCTGGGTGTGTGGGTGTAACGGTCACTTCATCGAAGGCGCCCACCCACACACCCAGGCATCACCACACCCACACACTCCTCGCACCTACAGCGCTTCGTTCCCCCGGTCTCCCGTGCGGATGCGCACCGCGTCGTCCACCTTCCAGAGGAAGATCTTGCCGTCGCCGACCTCGCCCGTAATCGAGGCGTTCCGGATCGACTTGATCACCTCTTCGACCATGGGGTCCGGCACCACGATCTCCAGCTTCACCTTCGGCAGCAGCCGGACCTTATACTCCAGGCCCCGATACCGCTCCACATACCCGGCCTGCCGTCCGGCGCCGCGCACCTCCGTCACGGTCATCCCCGTGAGGCCCATCCCTTCCAGCTCGTGCTGAAGGTCTTCCAGCTTTTCGGGCCGGATAATCACTTCCATCTTCGTCATTGGTGTCTCCTCGCCTAGAAGGCGTAGCCCTCTTCTCCGTGCTGGCTCAGGTCGAGGCCCGCGTCCTCATCCGTGCTCTTGACGCGCAGGCCCAGAGTCTTGTCCACGATGAACAGCAGGATGGCGCTCACCACCCCGGCGTAGACCCAGGTGGCGCCCACTCCTTTGAACTGGGCCAGAAGCAGGGCGGGATTCCCAGCCAGCAGGCCGTCCGCCCCCACGTCGAACACCTTCACGGCGAACACGCCCGTCAGGAGAGCGCCCACCGTTCCGCCCACACCGTGGACCCCGAAGGTGTCGAGGCTATCATCGTAGCCCATCTTCGCCTTGATGTAGATCACGGCGACGTAGCAGACCAGGCTCGTGATGATGCCGATGGCGAGGGCGCCGCTCACGTTCACGAAGCCGGCGCCCGGGGTGATGCCCACCAGCCCGGCCACCGCGCCCGAAGCCGCGCCCAGGGCCGTGGGCTTGCGGCGCTGGACCCACTCCGCGAAGACCCACGCCAGCATCGCCGCCGCGGCCGCCACGTGCGTGTTCACGAAAGCCGCCACGCCCAGACCGTCCGCCGCCAGAGAGCTGCCGCCGTTGAACCCGAACCAGCCGAACCACAGCAGCCCGGTGCCGATCAGCGTCATCGTGAGGTTATGCGGGCGCATCTCCTCACCCGGATAGCCGCGCCGCTTGCCCATCATGATACAGGCCACCAGAGCCGTGACGCCGGAGCTGATGTGGACCACGGTGCCGCCGGCAAAGTCGAGCGCTCCTTCCTTCAGCAGCCAGCCGTCCGATCCCCAGACCCAGTGCGCGATCGGGATGTAGACCACCAGCGACCAGAGCGTGATGAACACACAGTAGGCGCTGAACTTCATCCGCTCCGCGAAGGCGCCGCTAATCAGGGCCGGCGTGATGATGGCGAACATCATCTGGAAGACCATGTAGAGCTGATGCGGGATGGTCCCCTCGCCCCGGTTCATGTAGTAGGGGCTCAGGTCGTTCGCCCCGACTCCGTTCAGGAAGGCCCACTTCAAGCTGCCTATAAAGGGTCCGCCTTCCGAGAAGCCCAGGCTGTAGCCGCACACCACCCACAGGACGCTGATAATGCCCATCGGGATGAAGCTCTGCATCAGCGTGCCCAGCACGTTCTTGCGGCGGACCATACCGCCGTAAAAGAGCGCCAGGCCCGGAGTCATCAGCAGCACGAGCGCCGCCGAGGTGATTACCCAGGCCGTGTCGCCGGCATTGAACGTCGGACCGGTTGCCGCCGGAGCCGGCGCTGCTCCGTCTTGGGCCCACGCCGCGGCGGGCGCCAGAGCCAGGAGACACACGAGGAGATACCCGTGCCGCTTCAGCGTGTTCCACATACTTGATCTCTCCTTAATAAGTGCCAAGGCGCCCGGATGGACGCGGCTGCTATCCCTTCCGTGACTTCCGCCAGGCGCATCTGGCGGGGACCCCGGCCCGTAGGGCCGCTCTCCTGAAGGCGAAGTCACGCGCACCAGGCAGCCAGGCAGGGCTTGAACGCGGAGATCGGGGATCTAACGCGGGAATAAGGGCTCTCCTGCTGGCTGGCCAATCTACGTTAGAAGGTTAATGGAGCGATGTTTCTTGGCGGTTGCCGGATTGTTTCAGGACTGTTTCATTCGGGTGACGTTTGCGTAACTGTGACGATAACCCGCTGTGGGGGTCCGAGGCGGGTGAGAAAGACCGGGCGTGAGCCTCATCCCGCCGCCAGGCGACTGTGAAACGCCGCCCGGCGGGGCAGCGGCGGAGCGCCTTCACGGCTGGAAGGAAACGAGCAGCCAGTCGGTTAACACAGTGTCACCACCCACGCCGGCGCGGCGCAGGTGCGGGCCGATGCGGGCTCGCCCCGGTTGTCTCTTCACACGGGAGCCTGCCTCCGCCGGTGGACGGTCGAACCCTTGCGCGGCGACCCCTTGCCTCCGCCTCGCGCGCGACCCGGCTCCCCGGACGCTCCGATCGGCGGCCCGCCGCGACCTACACCGTCTCGTTTTTCGGAGAACGACATTGACTGCAACCACTGCTCGTGTGGGCATCGAGGCCCGGTACAATCCGGACCGCCTCTTCTTTGTGAGCTGTATGGCCCTCATCGCGGCCGCCTGGGTCTTCGCCATGCGCGCGTCGATTATGGCGGAGCTAGGAACCACTTTCGGGCTGACATCCGCAGTGCTGGGAGGCACCGTCGGAGCCGCCTTCCTGGCCTTCGGCATCTCGTGCTTTGTCGCCAGCCCGCTCACCGACTACCTGGGAATGGGCCGACTTCTGGCCCTCGCCTGCTTTATGCATGCCGCTGGGGTGCTCTTGCTTCTCTTCGCGCCCAGTCTCACCGCGATGGCGCCGGCCGCCACCCTGATCTGGCTCTCGCAGTTCATCGCGGGCTTCGCGCACGGCCTGGTGGAAGCGGTCATCAATCCCCTGGCCGCCACGATCTATCCGGACAACAAGACCCACAAGCTGAACGTGCTCCACGCCTGGTGGCCCGGCGGCATCGCCCTGGGAGGCGTGCTCGCCTTCGGACTCCAGTCGATGGGCATGGGGTGGCAGGTGCGGTGGGCGATGGTCCTCATCCCCGTCCTCATCTACGGCGTGATGCTGGTCGGCCAGAAATTCCCGCCCACCGAGCGCGTGGCTTCCGGTGTCTCCAATGCGGACATGTTCCGGGAGATCCTCAAGCCCTCGTTCATCGTGCTGGTGCTGGCGATGCTGCTGACCGCCTCCTTGGAGCTTGGGCCGGGACAGTGGGTAGACGCCGTTCTGTCGAAGACGGTGGGCTTCCCCGGCATCCTGGTGCTCGTCTACGTGAGCCTTTTGATGTTCGGCTTCCGCTTCTTCGCCGGCGCTCTCGCTCACCGGTTCTCGCCCATCGGCCTGATGTGGATCTCCTCGATCCTGGCCGGGCTCGGGTTGTTCCTGCTGAGCTATGCGAACAACCCGGTCCTGGGAATCCTCGCAGCGACCGTTTGGGGAATGGGCGTCTGCTACATGTGGCCGACGATGCTGGGCATCACGTCGGAGCGGTTCCCGCGCGGCGGCGCGCTGGCGATGGGGATCATCGGCGCGGCCGGAAGCATGATTATCAACGTCGGCCTGGCCTTCATTGGAGGGATCTACGACAAATTCACCCTCCAGAACCTGCCGGGCGTGTCGGACCTCGCTGAGTTCTCCGCGAGGGCGGCCGCCGACCCGCAACTCGGAAAGCAGCTCGAAGCCGCGAAGACGCTGGCGGCGCCGTACGCCTTCCGCTACGTGGGCCTACTGTCCATCGCCCTGGTGATCATCTTCGGGATCTGGTGGATGATCGATAAGAAGGCCGGCGGCTACAAGGCGATCCAGCTCACCCAGGCAGACCCGGGCGACTTCAGCGCGGACGCCGTCCTGGCGGGCGCCAAGAAGCACTAGCGCCCTGCACAGAGACACGAAAAAGCGCCCCGGAGACTTCGGTCTCCGGGGCGCTTTCGTTTCTCTCCGCCGCTGCGCGCCGCGCTACTCGGCCGGCGCTTCGTCGTTTGAGTTCGGAGCGGGAGCCATGTCGGCGCCCTTCCCATCCGGGCTTGCAGGGGCCGCGGGCGGCGCGGCGGGCTTGGCTTCCGGCATCGGCTCGGGATTCGGGGCGGCGGGCTTCACCTCCGGCTTCGGCTCCCCGCCTGGGTCCTTAGGCGGCTGCGGAACGCCGGCCGGTAACTGCGACCCTTCCGTCGGCGCAGTCCCCGTCGCCGGCTTCCCGGGCGCGAGCTTGGGACCCGTCGCCGCGGCAGTCTTCTTCGGGAGCGCCGGGCTCTTGGCTACCGCCTTCGGTGCAACCTTGGCTACGGCGGGCGGCGCCGCTACCGCAAAGGCGCGCGTAGCCACGTCCCATTCGAACCGCTGCCAGCCGCCCTTACCGCCGCCGCCGATCCCACCGGCCTGGCCCACTGCCAGGCTCCATGCCGTACCTGGCGCGGTTCCGCCATCGCCCACGGTCGTGAACCCTGCGCCCGACGCGCGCAGCGCCCCGGCCACCTCTCGACCGTTTAGCGGGTGGATAGAAGCTACCGCCAGCAGGTACTCGTGGCCGGCCGTCGGCCCCGCCCGCAGCGCCAGCGAGAAGCTCCGCGACGGGCTGGAGGACTGCCAGACCGTGGACGCATTGCCGCTGGCGTCCACCCGAATCACCGCCGCGTAACAGGGGGCCGTCGCGCTGACGTGGACGGGGACCATCTCCCCCACCTGGGCGGTGCGCCCCGGCCGGCCGGCCGAGAGCCGCAGCCCCAGCGGCCGGTCCGCCGCCACCTGCGCCGCCGGAGCCGCTTCGACGGTCCGCACCTGGGGCACCGGGTTTGCGAGCCGGGAGAGGGCCAGAGTTCGTGCGTCGGGGATTTCGGAGCTATTGGCCGCCATGCGGGCGGATGCTTTCGGCGTATTTCCCTTGGCGGCGACGGAGCCGGGCGGCGCCACCTGGTCCACTCCCGGCAGCGGCTTGCCCTCCCACGAAGGCCCTTGCACCGGCCCGATCACGTTCAAAGTCGTGTTCAAAGGGCCCTGGATCGGGCCGGCCGGTCCGATCCGCCCTGGCAAGCCTCCGCGCCGGGGCGCGGCGCTGGCGGAGCGGCTGCCGGCCACGTGCTGGCGGATCGGCTGCGGGCTTTGCGCCGGCGCCGGCGGGCCCATCAGGTTCGAGCCGGGCGCGGGCGGACCCATCTCACCCGCCGGCGCGGGGGGCTCCACTACAGGCTCCACCACGGGCGCGGCGGCGATCTTCGGGCCGGGCAGGAGCTCGGGCGGCGGCGGCGCTTCCGTGCTCGCCAGCAGCGCCATCGAGTGCCCCCCCACCGCCAGCAACACGGCGCTCCCGGCCAGCGCGAGCAGCGGGCTCGCCTCGCGGCGCTGCCTGCCGTACCGGCCCGCCGCCGGGGTCATGGAGTCTAAATCTGAATGGCTCACGGGTCGCACTACTTCCTCGCCACAAGGGCGCGCGGCGAACGGGACATCGGTCAGCGAAGACCGGGCCTCCCCAGCATTATACCCCGTGCGAGCGCTCGACGACGCGCAGGCGGGATGCTGTCCATGTAGTGTCCTACCACCCGCGCGGGGTTCGAAAACGGGCGCTTCTGTTGAGGTTGCCCGGCGGCTCACCCGGCGCTCGCCCCTGCAACCGTCCGCAGCCCGTACAACAACGCTTCCGCTTCCTCAACCGTGTTGTAATGCGCGAAGCTGGCGCGCCCCACGGAGGCGCGCCCGAGGCCGCGCAGCACGGAGGCGGCGTAATGCGACCCGGCCGCCACCTGCACGCCGCTGGTCTTCCAGAGACGCTCCTCCAGCTCGGCGTCCGGCACGCCGTCAATCGAGAAGGCGAAGGTGGGAACGCGCTCGCCGACGCGCTCCGGGTCGGTGACGCCGTAGAGCGTGAGGCCGGGTATCCCGCGCAGTTCGCCCAGCATGTGGCGGGAGAGGACGGCCTCGTAACCGGCGAATGCGCTCAGTGCGATCTTGAACAGGCGCTGCTGGCGGGGATACTCGCGCAGCTCTCCCACCATCGCGGGCTCGAGGCGCTCGCCCACGCGCAGCAGATACTCGAGCGCCGCCCGGATTCCCGCCACCGAGGCGTTGCTCAACGTCCCCCACTCCATCTGCGTCTCCGCGTCGGTGTGCGGCTCCACGCGGAACGGCTCCAGTCGCGCGGCGAGATCCGCCCGCATCCAGCAGACGCCGCAGTTCGGCCCGAACAGCTTGTAGGTGGAGAACGCCAGGGCGTCGGCGCCCAGCGTCGCCACGTCCAGCGGCAGGTGCGGGGCCGCGTGGACGCCATCCACCACAACCACGGCGTCCGGCGCCCGCTCGCGGACCAGGCGGATGGCGTCCGCCGCGCGGACCACCGTCCCCAGGCCGTTGCTCGCCAGCCCCAGGGCCACCACGCGGGTGGACGCGTCCAGCAGGCCGGCGAGCGCATCGAGGTCCAGGTGTCCGTCCGGGAGCATGGGCGTGCGGCGCACCTCCCAGCGCGCCCGCCATTCCCACGGGCTAATGTTGGCGAAGTGGTCCGCGTCCGTCACCACCACGTTGTCCTCGCCGGTCCACCGGGGCTCCAGCGCCTCGCGCAGCTTGTACAGCGAAGCCGTGGTCGACTCCGAGAGGAAGATCGCATCGGCGGCGTCGGCGTTCAGCAGATCGCGGAGCAACTGGCGCGTGTGGCGATGCTCGCGGGTGGTCTGCGGGCCGGCCGGCCAGGCGCGCCCCGGCTGCGGATTGCTCCAGAGCGCCGCCTCCGCCATCGCGTCCGCCGCCGCGCGAGGGACCAGGGTCCCGGCGGCGTTGTCCAGGTACGTGCGCCGCTCCCCGCTCCGCAGGCTCTCGATCTGCGGGAACTGCGACCGCACCCACGGCAGCAGCCGCTCGAATTGCTCCACCAAACGCGCCATTCCAGACCTCCCCAACCCCAGTACGGCTGCGCCGCAACCGAAGTTGAACCACTCAACACGGAGGGACACAGACGTTACAGAAGAATACCGAGGCGAGCGGGCGAAGGCGCGTGGAACGGTCGTGGATTCGCCGAGCGGTATGCGGCGGCAAAACTTCGACGGGCGCAAGATTCCAGTGGCCAGCAATCCTGGGGATAGCCGCGCCGGACCGGTCCCGCCGGCGCCTGCTCGCCGTGATGGATCACTCGGCCGGCATCGGCCGGATCAGCAGCCCCGGCACCTTGTACGTGTGGGCGCCCGCCTGCACCGACACCGTCGGCCAGGTAATGGCCGGCGTCAGGTTCTCCAGCGTCCCGTCTTCCTTCACCACTACGGTGTCCTCGAACTTGGCGCCCTGCACCGTGGGGTTCCAGGCGAGCACCATTCCCGGCTTGATGACCGTCTTGTCGCCCGGCTTCACCAGGTCCAGCCGCTCCAGCGTCAGGATCATGCCGCCCTGGTGATGAAGCCGCCACTCCTCCGGATACCCGATGGCGCGGTAGCCCTCCTGGGCCGCCTGCACCACGTCGCCCAGCGTGTTCCCCGGCTTCGACGCCGCCCACATCGCGGCGTTCACCTGCGGGCCGGCCGCCCACGCCTTCGCGAGCGCCGGGTCCGGCTCCCCGAAGTGGACCATGCGCGTGGTGGAGACCACCAGACCCCATCGCCGCGCGCAGACGTTCAGCGCCGCGTACCGCTTCAGCGTGGCGCCGACGACCACCGGGTGACGGTAGGTCTTGAACCGATCGTCCACGGCGCTGAGGATCACGGTGGGCACGATGTCCCAGTACCACAGCTCCCGGCCCAGCAGATACTGAACGTCGCGCTCCGTCATGCCGGGGCGGACCGCCTGCGCCACCTGCTCCAGCACCTCCGAGGTCTTTCGCCCCAGCCACCGGTACTTTTTCAGCTCGCCGGACGTGATGGGGTAGTAGACCTCGGTGAAGTCGAAGGCCGTCTTGGCCGGGTCGCGGTCGTAGGCGAGGGCGGGCGCGGGGATGTCGAAGCCGATCTTCTTTCCCCGGAGGAGCTGCTTCACCAGCTCCTTGTCCGATCCGTGCCAGTCGTATTTCACCCACTCGTAACCGAGGCCGTCCAGCTCCTCCGTCATTACGCGCGGCCCCTCGATGTTGTCCGCGATGAGGTAGAGCTTGTCCGCCGTTACGAGCAGCTTGACGGGCGCCTCTCGCTGCACCCACACCACGTTGTCTTTGCCGCCGGCCGTCAGCCAGTTGAGGTTCCGCTCCGTGCCGATGAGCACCCCGTCGAGCTTGCGGGCGGCGAGGGCGCTCCGCAGGCGGGCCACTTTCTCGGCCGCTTCCGCGCGCCGCTCCGTCGGGGTGTAGACGAAATCGTCGAAGCGGTGGAACGAGCGCCGGGGATTGCTGAACAACTCGTCTGAGGGGAGGCGGGGCGAGTCCGCGGCGCGGACTGGGTCGTTCGCCGTCAAGCCATAGAGGGTCGCGGCCGCCACGATTACTGCGGCGGCGACCCTCTATGGC
>Ga0216301_1000237_pt1 | contig 15163 bp, 13 predicted proteins | sample 4hB_Boncat_minus_FD_156203 | JGI IMG/M metagenome (GOLD analysis project Ga0216301, IMG submission 156203) | Terrestrial sediment cell enrichment communities for BONCAT metagenomics from Utah, United States - 4hB_Boncat_minus | ecosystem: Environmental > Terrestrial > Deep subsurface > Rock...
CATCAGGGCTTTGTAAGCGCGGTCCGTCACGGCGGCGGCGCTGCCCATCTCGGCGGCGTCGAGCGAATAGACGCGGAGCACCGGGATGCCGCGCAGCATCAGCATCTCCTTGTCCGCGCTCTGACGCACGTCGTCGAACGTGAGGCTCTGCGCGAACAGCTCCTCCATCTGCCGCGCGATCTTCTGCACGCGCTCGGTAGGGGTCAGGTTCTCTTCGCCGGCCGCTGCGGTGAAGACCACGCTGCCGTTCAGCCGCAGGTCCGCCAGCTCCCGGCCGTTCTCCCGGCGAGTCGCCGTCTCGAAGCGGAACGACCGGCTCACCAGCCGCTCCACGCCCACGTCGACCTTGTAACCCAGGCCGACAACTTCTTTCCGGATGCGCTCCGCCCGCTCGTTCGAGTAGGGATGGCTCTGGAAGATGCCGTAGTCCCGGTTGCCGCGCAGGCGGTCCTGATAGGCCAGCTTCTTCATAAAGGTGAGCATCCCCGCGGGGTGGTACGGGGTGCTGGCGAGCGCGTGGACGCCGACCTTGTCCGCTTCGTGCTCCAGCTCGCGCCCGTAGCCGGTGAGCGTGGCGATCTGGACCAACTGCGCTCCCGTGAGCAGGTTGCTCGCCGCCCCCGCCAGGGCGCCGCCGCCCGCCGCTCCCGCGATCACCGTCGCCAGCAGCCCCCAGAGCTGGGCGCTGTTCAGCTTCTTTTGCTTCTTAACGAGCTGCTCAACGTGGTGGAAGGCCACGTGGGCGCACTCGTGGGCGAGGACGGCGGCCAGCTCGTCGTCGCTGCCGGCGTGGTTCAGCAGACCGGTGGTGACGTAAATGGGGCCGCCCGCCAGGGAGAACGCGTTGATCTCCTTGTCCACGTCCAATACCTTGAACGAGTACTCGAACGGCACGCGGCGGGACCGATCCTCGGCGCGCGGCAGCTTGTACTGGCGTTTGTACCAGCGGACGATGTCATCGCGCTGGATGGCTTTCACCACCACGCTCGCCACTCGCTGCAGTCGCTCCTGATGCGGGCCGGAGGCCAGCACCTTGTACTGCTTCTCCACCTCCGCGGACCCCTCGCGGCCCAGGCGCGCTTCGCCTTCCGTGGGGCAGTGGACGTTGTCCGGCGTGGTGGGGACCCCTGGAGGGATCGGCGGACGGGTGTCCTTCTCTTCCTTCACGGGCGGCGCGCCGGCCGGGAAGGGGCCTTGCGCCAGAACCGGGTTGGCGAGCGAGAGCATGGCAAGCCCTACCGCCAGGAAACGTGAAGAGACCGGAGCCTTCATCGCCCTCTCCTCCGCGCCGCGCCTACCTCGCAGGTAGCGCGCGGCTGGACACCGCCGGCTGTCGAGCGTCGCTCCAGGGAGCGACACTCCAATAAACCCAGTATAGCAACGAAGCGCTTGGAAACCCAGGGGCTTCCAGACGGGCCCCTCCTATCCGCCGCGCTAGCCGGCCGCGGAATGAGCCGGCTGGGTAAACCGCCGGACCAACGTGAGCAGGTCCTCCACCTCAAACGGCTTCGTCACGTAACCGTCGGCGCCGTTGTACGTAGCCACGGTGATCTGCGAGAGACCATCCAGCGCCGTCAGCATCACCACGGGGATCTTCCGCGTCAGGTCGCCCGCCTTCAGCTCCCGCAAGGCGTCCATGCCGTCTTTGCCCGGCATCATCCAGTCCAGCAGCACGAGGTCCGGCTGCTCCGTCTCGGCGAGGGCGACACAGCCGCGCGCATCCGCCGCCTCCACCACCTGAAAACCTTCCGTGGTGAGCACCAGCCGGCACAACTCGCGCACGTTCTCATCGTCGTCGGCCACCAGAATCTTACTCACATCCAGCTCCTCGTCGGGCAGGGGCGGCAGGCCGCCCGCGGCGGGTTAACGCAGGGCAAACGTCAGGACGCCTGGGCCCCGCGCGAAAGCGTGTCTCGGATCGCGTCAGTGAGGTCAAACGGCTCGAATGGCTTGGTCAGGTAGCCGTCCACGCCCAGTTTCACGGCCCGCTCCACGTCGGCGCTCTGGGCCAGGGCCGTCAGCATGATCACCGGGATCTTGGCCCAGCGCTCCTCCCGACGCAGCCGCTCGAACACCATCCAGCCGTTCATCCCCGGCATCATCACGTCCAGCAGAATGATGTCCGGCGCTCGTTCCTTCTCCAGGAACTCCAGAGCGGAGGGCCCGTCTTCCGCCTCCAGCACATCATACCCTTCTGTGCGGAGCATCAGCCCGATAAACAGCCGGTTCTCCGGCTCGTCTTCCACCACCAGCACGCGGCACGGCATCGGTTCTCTGTCCCCCGCCAGAATGCGGATTTCGGAATGCGGATTGGGGATCGGGCGATCCGAAATCCGCATTCCCATATCCGAAATCAGGTCACGCTCCGGGAAGAGTGAACGAGACTTCCGTTCCCCGTCCTACTTCGCTTTCGATCCACACGCGACCGCCGTGGGCCTCGATGATGTTCTTCACGATGGCCAGGCCCAGCCCCGTTCCGCCGGTCTTCCGGGTCACCACCTTCTCCACCTGGTAGAAGCGGTCGAACACGCGGTCCAGCTCGTCCGGCGGGATGCCGCAGCCGCTGTCTCTCACGTGGCAGGTGACTTCACCGTTCATCCGCGCCAGCCGCACCTCAATGGTGCCCTCCGGCTCCGTGAACTTTAGCGCGTTGCCTAACAGGTTCGTGAACACCTGTGCGATCCGCTGCTCGTCGCCCAGCGCCACCACGGGGTAGGGGCTCTCTTCCACCTTCGCCAGCACCCGAATGTTCTTCTCGTTCGCCTGCGGCCGCAGGTCTTCCACCACCCGGCTGGCGATCTGCGGGACGGGCAGTGGGTCCTTGCGCATCTCGATCTTGCCGCTCTCGATCCGGGAGACGTCCAGGAAGTCGGTAATGATGGCGGAGAGGCGCTTCGCCTGGCGGTGGATGGACTCCAGCGCCATCTTCTGGTTGTCCGGCACCGCGCCCATCTTCCCGGTAAGCATATACGACGAGAATCCGAGGATGGAAGTGAGCGGGGTCCGCAGCTCGTGCGACACCAGGGAGATGAAGTCCGACTTCATCTCGTCGATCACGCGCTCGCGGGTGATGTCGTGGAGGTGGAGCAGGCGCCCGTAGGAGCGGCCGCCCTCGGAGCGGAGTTGAACCTCACGAAGCTGAACCACTCGCCGCTCCGGCTCGGTGATCTCGTAATCTTTAACCTCGGCACTGTGGCCGACGTGCTCCAGGCACTCCTGGAGACGCCGCGCGCCCAGGGCCGGCAGCGCCGCCAGCGCGAAGGGCGCCGCCGGTAGCTGCTCCGGCTCCAGGTCGAGCAAGCGGATGGCTTCCGGGTTCATGAACGCCACCTCACCCGTCGGCTCCAGCAGCACCAGGCCGTCGGGGCTGGAGGAGACGATCCCCTCGATGCGCGCCTTTTCCTCGGCCAGGCTGTTGTGGCTCTGCTGCAGTTCCGATTGGCCGCGCTCGATCGCGCTCGCCATGTCGTTGAAGGCGATGGCGAGCCGCGACAGCTCGTCGTCGCCCCGGATCTTGATCCGCTGGTTGTACTCCCCGGCCGCGAGAGCCTGCGTGCCCTTCACCAACTGGTTGATCGGCTTCACAATCGACCGGCTGGTCATCGTCGCCAGGAACAGGGCCAGCAGAAGGAACAGCGGCACCAACCATGCCGAATAGCCGACCATGCTCCGCACGGCCTGTTCACCGACCGATTTGGCCTGGGTGGTGATCACGTCGTTAGCGGCGGAAACTTTGCTCGCGGTGGCGGTGGATACCTGCACAAATGCGTCGCGGCGGGCGGCGTTGGCGGCGTCCTGAATGGCTTTCCGAGTCTTCCCTAGCTGGGCGTCCACGTCGCGGTCGAACTGGCGCCGCAGCGGGGCGGTTTGCCGGTCCTGCTCGCGCTGAAGGTCGCTCGAAATGTTCGCCATTAGGCCGCGCGCTTCCCGGCCGATCCCTTCCTTGGCCTGGCGGGCGAGCCCTTCCTGATCTCTCCGGATCTCCGCCAGGCGGGCCTGGAGGAAGCTCTTCGTGTCGCCGTTGGCGCGCTCCAGGGCCTCGCGCCAGGAGGCCTGGATCTGGTCGCGGATGGCGACAATGGGTCGCCGCACCTCTTCCTGTGGCTGGAACACAACCGCCCACGCGTTCTGGGCGGTCCAGTACCGCGCCGAGGCTCGCATCGGCACGTTGTTGACGGTGACCTCGTAGGCGCCGGGCTTTTGAGGAGCCATCATCATGCCGTCGTCCCGCTTCGGGATGAGCGTCGGCATGAGCGTGCCCACCAGCTTCGAGTCTCGGGCGGCGCTGAGAACGCGTCCTGTCCCCGCCTGCAGCAACACCACTTCCAGACCGGGGGGCGGCGGCGTGACGTCCGAGACGTCACCGGCGAGAGTGCTTACCTTGAGATCGACGACAATCATGCCGTGGGGATCAGGCCGGACGGGCGGCTCGACCCCACCCGGCTCCTGTCCCGGGTCCCCAGGCGCTGGTGCAGGAGCTGGCTTCCGCTCGCTGCGCCAGACTCGATAGGCAATGCGGATCACCGGGTCTTTACCCGTGGCCCCCACCAGAATCGGGCTCCGATACTCGGTCCGCGTCTGCATCACCTGGAGCAGGTTCGCTTCAGGAGTGTCCGGCTTCGCCCAGTCTACGGCGTCCTCGCCCTCGGGCACGCGGGCGTGCTCCACTCCCAGCCCCGAAACCAGCATAACCCGCACGATGTCGCTGCGGTTCTTCGCCACGTGCTTGGAGAGTTGCTGCGCGGCCTCCTCGGGATCATATTCGGTGATGTCGCGAAGGCGGGAGGGAAGCTGAAGGGATGCGACAGTCTCCTCCACGCGCCGCAAGCCATATTCCAGCACCGATAGGGTACGGCGGTCAGCGGACACATCCCAGGCGGTAACGACGCTCTTCGCTACGTCGTTCTCGACCTTGGTGGAGGAGCCGGCCAGCTCCTGGGTCATGTTGTCGACGAAGCGGTTGTTGAGGATCTCGAGAGACTTCTCGTTCTTCTTGTCCAGGCCGTTCAGGATATTGCGGAGCGTCTGCGTGCTGACCGCGGCCGTCTTCTCAACCGACTGCTCCACCGCGTTCGCGCCAATCTTGCTCATCGCCTGCTGATTGGCTTTCAATGCTTTTTCGGCTGCCAGCCGCCCCTGTTTGTGGGTAGCTTCCAGGGCCTTCTGACCCTCTTTGGAAACCTCGTCGGCCGCCTCGTCCAGGCGGTGCTTGGCTTCTTTCTTGAACTGGGAGGTCGAGTCCAGTAGCACCTCGCTGCCCACCTCCGCCACGCGGGAGCCGCTTTCACGGACGGCGCCGGATCCCACTAGGCTCAACACGATCCCGCTGATGACGAGCGGCACGGTGACCAACAGCCCGAACAACAGGCTCATCCTCGCGAATAGCGAAGTGCGGTTGGTCCATGGACGCTTCATCGTCTCGCCTCTCTCGTTGGGGCTGGCCTTCCCGTGGGTCCTGCAATGCTTGAATCGGATGGCAGGCCAGGCTCAGTCGCCGCAGCTTGCTCCGCGGCTCGTCGGCGCGCCACAGCGACCGGGCGCGGACGGATAGGCGAGACTCCGGGACGGCGGCTCGGCCCGGCCGCAGGGCTCATCGCCTGGCATTCAACCGCTAGTCGCGGGCGGCGCGAGATGGGTTTCGGACGTCTACCTGAAAGTCGCTGATTACGAGCTCGGGACGATCTTTCTCCCCCGCCACTTCGGCCACCAGGTAGTATTGACCATCCGGAACCGCCGTCGTGTTCCATCTAAACTCGTTGCGCCGGTCGTGCATCCAGCGGGCGGACCAGGGGTCCACGTACAGCTCGGCGAAATCCGCGCGGCCCCACAGGCTCAGTTTTCCGCTTTGCAGGAGGCCCCGGTCCTGCGGGCGCTGCGGCCGATCTTCGGCCCCGAAGCTGGCGAGAAGCTGTTCCCGCTTCTCGTCAAACACCCGCACCCGGATCTCCACTTCCTGCGCCTTCCGGGTGCGCAGGCCCATCTCGATCCAATACCACTTGTCGGGGCTCAGGCTTGGCACATGCTCCTGGCAGAGGGGTTGCGGAGATCCGGGCGCCATGATCCGCAGCCGGTTGCCGAAGCTGCGTAGTTGATAGCCCTTCCCGTCTTCCTGCACTCGCGCCCCGATCACGAAGTTGCTGCGATCGCCCCGGGGACGCACGCGCGCCGACACGACGACCGGCCCCTCGATCGGAACCACGGAGACCATGGGGCCGGACTCCTGCTGACCCCGCAGGTAGTTGATCTTCAGACGGTCGTCCTCGCGCACTTTCCAGTCGAACGCGAAGGGACCCTCAGCGCGCCAGTTCTGCCGAAAGCCACGCTCGAAGTTCTCGTAGAACTCGGTGGTCAGGCGCTGGCGGTCGCCGGCGTCCCGCCGGCGCGCGTAATACCAGGTGAGCGTGGGGGGCTCGCCTTCAATCAAAGGCGGCAGCTCGTCGGTCCACCGCACGGCCACGGAGCCGGAGGCGCTAGACGCAGGCGTAGGGCGCAGGATCTGCAGACGGCCGATCTGCGCGACGGCCGGCCACGCGGCCATTACGCCGCCCAGAAACGCACCCGCCACAATGAGGAATGCGCGCTTCGACATCGCCTGTTGCTCGTCCTTCTATGAGAGACAGCGGCCGGGACCGATCTATCGCTTCCGGCCCCGGGATTTGTACGGATGATAGCGGTTTCGCCGGGGGCGGGGGTGAAAGCGCATTTGTTTTATCATTGCGATCCTGCGACGACCCCCCTAGTTGGTTCCCATCTTATAGCCTACGCCATGCACCGTCTGGATACGCTGCGGGTCGTCGGCGTTGTCCTCAACCTTCGCCCGCAAGCGGCGGATGTGGGCGTCGATGCCCCGCAGGTCGATGGCCTCGTTCTCGCCCCACACCAACCGGAGAATGTCCTCCCGCGTCAGCACCTTGCCGGCGCGCTGCGCCAGGCAATAGAGGAGGTTGAACTCCAGCCGCGTCAGTCCCACCTGCCGGCCGTGCAGGTACACCTCATGGCTGGCGGGCTCCAGCCGCAGGTCGCCCACCTGAATCGGCTTGTCGCGCTGCAGGCCGTCGCCAGCCAGCGAGGCGCGGCGTAGCTGCGCCCGGATGCGCGCCAGCAGCTCGTCCGGCTCGAACGGCTTGGCGACGTAGTCGTCGGCCCCGGTGTCGAGGCCCGCTACTTTGTCCGACGCCGCCGTCTTCGCGGTGAGCATGATGATCGGCACGCTGCTGAACTCGCGGGCGCGGCGGCACACCTCCAGCCCGTCCATCCCCGGAAGCATCCAGTCCAGCACCACCAGGTCCGGCCCCATCTTTCGGAGCAGCTCCAGCCCCAACGGCCCGTTGGTCGCCGAAAGCACGTCGTAGCCCTCGGAGCCCAGGATCATCGTCAACATCTGATGGGTGTCGGGATCGTCTTCCACCACTAATACGCGCTGTGCTGCCATTCCTGTTTCACCTCGGTGTTCATGTCCACTGCGGCGTGTCGGACCGCCGGAGGTCTCCCGCACTGCAGGCTCGTCATCGGCCGCGGCTTACTCCCGCCGCCCGGCCCCGTGTCTCCCGCTCGCGCCCGCCGCGTGGCTCTCCCATAGTACTACGGAACAACGGCGGCCCACAACGCCCGATTGTCGGGAAGAATTGATTCAATAGGCGCGCTCCAGGTAATAGACCCCTGGAGCGCGCCCAGGATGCGCTTTTTCCCTAGGGGAACTTCCAAAGAAGCTCCTGATAGACGATCCAGGCGCCCGGTCGCGAATCCAGCACGTCCACCCGCACGCGCCGCCCGCCCCGGATGACGGAGCCGCGGATGCGCAACTGCCGCCGCGGCGGGTCGTTCGCCACATAGGGGCTGTTGTCCGCCGACCCATACGCCCGGCCGTTGTAGCCCCACAGCGCGTCCTTCAACAGCGCTGGGGCGGAAGTGTCCTCCTGCAGCCGGAAGCCTACCTTCGTCTGGAGGTGGTGTCCCGCCACCACGGCCGCCGTCTGGAAGTCCGCCTCCACTCGCCGGAATGGGAGCTTGTAGCGCCCCAGAATGCTGCGAAGCGCATTATCGGTGAGCGGCGGGTCCATCTGGAACGGTCCGCCGGGACCCGGAGACGTCGGGCGGCACTCGTGCTCCCGGTAATGGATCGCCGCCAGGAGCCGCCACGGCACGCCGACAATCCGGCCCGCCCGCTCATAGACGGGCCGGTTCGCCTGGATTCGCTCCCGCAGCGCCCCGCGCACGTGGTCCGTCTGCCCGCCGCCTGCCGGCCGCAGCAGAACGCCGGCCATCGCCTCCGCCGTTTGCGGGCCAATCACGGCCTGGTGGGGCGGGCGGTCGTCCAGCCCCTGCGCCGTCTTGAACGCGCTGACCCCCGCGCGGTCCAGCCGGACTCCCGCTTCCTTGCACGCTTCCACGCACCGTTGGAGCGTGGTGGAGCCGACCAGCCGCAGGCTTTCCGCCGGGCGGTCGATCTTCCACTGCCGCTTCAGATCCGCCAGCCGCGCGTCGGTAACGTGCAGCAAGAGATCGCGGGCATACGCCTCTTCCTCGGTTAGCGCCGCCTGTCTCAGCATATCCGTCAGTTCCGGCATTGTCTCTCTCCGTCTCCTGGATCCTGGAGGGCTTCCATTCGCCCTCGACAGCCTCCCGTCTCGGACGCGCCCAACGTTCGAGGGAAGCAGCTACGGGGCAGGAACGCTGCCGGACGTGAGAGAATCTCCAGGGTGGGGAAACGCCCCGCGCCTTCGCGGATCGATCTACACCAGGAAAATGCAATGCGGCGATTGGATATGGATCCCCTGGGAAAGGTGCTGGACCAGGCGCTTCGAAACCTGAGCGGGACCACCGGCCTGGAAGCCCGCGCCGTCATCCTCTGGCCGGAGATCGTGGGGCCGCAGGTCGCTCGCGCCACGGAGGCCACCAACGTGCGGGGCGGCGCGCTCCAGGTCACCGTCCGCAGCAGCGAATGGTGTACGGAGATCAGCTTCCTGAAGCACCTGATCCTGGGGAAGTACCGGAAGCACCTCGGCGAGGACTTCGTAAAAGACCTCCGCTGCACGGTGGGAAAGGTGCGGGGAGTGGCGGAGGTGTCGGCCTCACAGACGCCGCCCGCTGAGGAAGTGCGCCGGATCCGCCTTCCGCAGGCGGAGATCGAACGCATTGCGGAGGCTTCGGAAAGCAGCGACCCGGAGCTGTCCCAGGCAATCTCCCGCGCCCTCACCCGCGAGGCGCAGCTCCGCGTCTGGCGCCTGGAGCACGGCGCCAAGGCGTGCTCCCGCTGCGGCGCGGCCTACCGCAACGCGCAGAACCTGTGCCCCGCCTGCCGCCAGGACCACGCCAACAAAGACGCCCCGCTGTAAACGCAACCGGCAGGGACGGTCCAGTGTCGCTGCCTGGCGCCGCCACGGAGCACCGCCTGCTCCCAAGCCTGCTCCAGACTTGGGAGCAGGCAGGGACCGAGAACTACGCCCTACAGGGGACGGGTGGCCGGTCGGTTGGTTTACAGCCGATCACCCGCTGTGTCGCTGCGGAGTCCCTTACCGGATGCGCGCTCCGGCCGGAAGATCCTGGTCCGGCTGGAGAAGGCTCACCACCCCGCCCGCCTCCGCAGCCAGGAGCATGCCCTGGCTCAACAGCCCGCGCATTTTTCGCGGCGCCAGGTTCGCCACCATGATCACCTTCCGTCCCACCAGGGCTTCCGGCTCGTAGTACTCCGCCATGCCGGCCAGCACGGTCCGCTCCTCATCACCCAGGCTCACGCGCAGATGGAGGAGCTTGTCCGCCTTGGGAACGCGCTCTGCGGAGAGGACTTCCGCCACGCGCAGCTCCACTTTCGCGAAATCGTCGATGGTGATCGTCGTGTCTTCCGCGTCCGCCGGACCGGGATCGGCGCCTACGGCGGCGGCCGGCGCCGGCGGGAAGGCGGGTGTGGCGGCTGCCGGGGACGCATCCGGGGACGGGGCTGCAGCCGGTTGATCGATGTTCTTCAATGCTTCTTGCATAGTCTTTCGCTCAATGCGGGGGAAGATGGGGGAGGGCGCCTCTAGTTTCGCGCCCGGCTCCAGGTAGCCCCAGGCAGGCTCGTCCTGCCACGTCCACGGCTCCTCGCCCAGCCGTGTTTCCAGGCCGAGCTGCCGCTGGATCTCGGCGGCGGCGCGCGGCATGTAGGGGTACACCCACAGACTCACCAGCCGCACCGCCTCCAGCGCGTGGTACAGCACGCCGCCCAGCTCCTCGGTCTTCCCTTGCTTCGCCAGCGCCCAGGGAGCGCGATCGTCCAGGTACTTGTTGATGGCCGCCACGTACTCCCAGGCCGCCGCGAGGGCGCCCTGGAAGTCCACGCGCTCCAGCAGACCGGTCAGCCGGACGTGCGTCTCGCGTCCCAGGTCGCGCAGCCGCGTTTCCGCGTCCGTGGGCGGCGGGACGACGCCGCCGAAGTTCTGGAGCGCCAGGGAAAGCGAGCGGTTCAGCGCGTTGCCGAGGTCGTTGGCGAGGTCGCTGTTGAACCGCTGCAGCAGCGATTGGCGCGCGAAGTTGCCGTCCTCGCCGAAGGGCATCTCGCGGAAGAGGAAGTAGCGCACCGCGTCCACCGCGATCTCGCCCCGCGCGCCGGATAGCTCCGCCAGCCATTCCGCCAGCCGCAGCGGCTCGATGATGTTGCCGATGGTCTTCGACATCTTCCGGCCTTCGCTCATCCAGAACCCGTGGCCCAGCACCTGCTTCGGCAGCGGCAGCCCCGCCGCCATCAGCATCGCCGGCCAGAGGGTGCAGTGGAACCGAACGTAGATGTCCTTGCCGACCAGGTGCAGGTCCGCCGGCCACCACTTCGCCAGCATTTCCGCATCATCGGGATAGCCCACCAGCGTGAGGTAATTGATGAGCGCGTCGAACCAGACGTACACCACCTGGGACGGGTCGCCCGGCGCAGAGACGCCCCAGCCGGCGGCGCCGCGGGTGATGCAGACGTCCCGCAGGCCCTGCTGGATGAACTGGAGCACCTCGTTGCGGCGGAACTCCGGCTGGAGGAACTCGGGGTGCGCCTCGATGTGCTCGCGAAGGCGGTCGCCGTAGCGAGACAGCGCGAAGAAGTAGTTCGTCTCCCGCACGAGCTTGAGCGGCGCGTGCAGCGGCTCGTTCGGGCAGCGGCGCTCGCCGTTTTGCTCCGGCGCCTCTTCTTCCGTGAAGAACGTCTCGCACGACATACAGTACCAGCCCTCGTACGGGCCCTGGTAGATGTCGCCCCGCTCTTGCAGGGTGGCGAAGAATGCCTGTACGGCCCGCGCGTGGCGCGGCTCCGTGGTGCGGATGAAGACGTCGTACTCGACGTTCAACTGCGCCCACGCCTGCTGGAAGCGCTCCGCCATTCCGTCCACGAACGGCAGCGGCTCCAGCCCGCGCGCGGTGGCGGCCTGCGCCACCTTGGGAGCGTTTTCGTCCGTCCCCGTGGCGAACAGCACTTCCTCGCCCCGCATCCGGTGGAAGCGCGCCAGGATGTCGGCGGCCACGGTGGTGTACGACGTCCCAATATGGGGGATGTCGTTCACGTAGTAGATGGGGGTGGTGAGGTAGTATCGCTTGGACATGGAAACCGCGACCGTGGGTGTGAAGAAAAGGCGCCGGTCTCCCGGCGCCCTACTCATACCATAAAACGGGCGACCATGCCAGCCGCTGCTTCTACGGCGCACCGCCGGGCGCTGCGTACTTCGACGGGGCCACGTCCAGGCTGAAGAACTCGAGGACGTCGTCTAAACGATCAGACTCTGCGTCACAGCTCTGGCTCACCTGGGCGAGCTTCAGCTTGGCGTCCTGGATCGCCTTACGCTTCTCCTCGATCTGCGCCTGGAGAGCCGCGATCTCCCCCTCGGCGGTGCTGACGAACTGCGTGGTCTGCGCCGAGAGCGACTCGACGTAGGCATGGAGCGCCGCTAGCTTCCGGGAGGCGTCCGATACGATGGTGTCCGGGCTGGCTCCCATCGACTTCCCAAGGGAGGCGAGCGTCACGATCACCGTCTGCCGCTTCGTGTCCAGCGGCAGCTCCGCCGGCAGCGACGCCAGCATTCCCAGCATTTGCTCCGCGGAGAAAGGGGAGGGCGGGAGGTTGGCGGACTGGTAGACGGCGGCGAAGTCGAGCGTCCCGTCCGCCGCCACGGGCGGCGGACCGTCGGTGGGGATCGTGATCTGGTCCAGGTTGGGCCCTTCGGCTTCCCGCACGATCTGGTCCACCGTCCGCACCGGGTTAGAGTTTCCCTCCAGGTCCGCCAGCAGGTCGCTCAACTCGCTGGAGGGGGAGAGCCCCCCAGCTGCCGGCTCTTCCGGCGGCAGCTCCACCAGCAGCCCGGCCGCTTTCCGCAGCGTCTCCTTCAGTCCCATCAGTCTCTCCTCCTCAAGTCGACAGCCGCTGGAGCATCTGCTCGTAGGGAGCGACCTCGTCCAACAGCGTCGTCATCGAATTCGTTTGCCACACCACATCCTCGATGTCGGCGAGGACCTGCTCCGGCGAGCGGGCGCGCAGCTCGTCGTTGATCAACCCGAATGTGTCTTCCACGAGCTTGAGCTGGTGGTTCAGGTTCGTGAGGATGCGGCCGATCTTGCCCACGAACTCGTGGCGGCGCTGGAGCACCTCCAGGCGCTTTTGCAGCACGGCCTTGGTGTTCAGGTCCGTTTCCCGCTCGATGCAGCCCTGCACGTCCGAGATGTCTTCGTTGTAATGGGCCTGGATCTCGCCGACGGTCTCCCGCACCCACCGTTCGTCCGGATCGCGCGGCAGACTCTCCGGCGCTTCACTGGACGCAGGCTGGCGGCCCTTGATCCGGCTCGGAGCGCCGCGTCGATTACCGTTGCTGGACCGGAACTCGCCGGCGCCCGGCAGGACTCCGCTTTCACCGCGCAACTCCGCCAGCACCGCCCGAAGGTGCTTGCGGAACTGCATCTCCTTACAGGCGAAGTGGAGGAACTTGTCCAGCAGGAAGTCCAGCTTCCGAAGCACGTCTTGCAGCCAGCCGCCCCGCGCGCCGCCGGAACCTTCCACCGGCTGCGCCCCGATCTGGCGGCGGATCTCTTCAAGGTCAGCGAAACGCTCCTGCACATCCGTCCGTAGCGTGGGTAGGATCTGGGCCTTCAACTGCTGCCGCCGCTTCACAACCTCCGCGTCGTTGCGCGCCGCCAGGCGCTTCTCGTACCACTTGCTGTCCGGTAGGAAGATGAGGTAGGCCGCTTCGGCCGCCAGCCCTACCACCAGCGGCAGCGGGTTGAGGGTCGCCAGCGAGAGCGAGGCAGCCGAAGCCAGGCCCACGAGGTTCCCGTGTTCCTTGAAGGCTTCCAGATAACGGTTCCCTTTACTCATGCCTGCACCGGACCCGGCCGCCATCCTCTGCTACTCATCCGCCGGGCCGTCCTCCTCATACCAGATCCGGATGAACTGGTGCCACAAACAGGAGCTGGACGGCATCCCGAGCACCGGGTCGGTGCTCCCTTCTTCCCAGTTCGTTCCCAGGTTCGGCAGCACCACCGTCTCGACGTTGAGGATGTGGACCGCATTGCGGCTCCGCCACTCGTTCGCCGCCTGGAGCGCCGCCGCCAGCGACTCGTACTCCCCCTGGACCGATTTGACGTCCAGCCCGAAGCGGGGCGCGCGGAGCTGCCGGGGCACGAAGTCTTTGAAGACGATCATCACTTCTCCCTCCGCTTCCGTGAGTTACGGAGCATTTGACTGCGCCCTTACCGTCCGTCGGAGCACCCACCTTCTCGTTTGTGGACCGCCCAGCATTCTGGGGTAAGACGGGGGGAGGGGGTCCTCCTCCCCGGAAGTGCGAGTGACGCCCCCCGTTCGGGGGGTAAAAGTTTCGAATGAGGAGACCTGCGTGTCCGGTGGCGGGCGCTTCTGGCCGGTAACCGCCGCAGGTGCTGGGCCGGACGTCGCTCGATGGGGGCATAGGGAGAGCCCCCCGGCCCTGCAATTCTGGGGGAGCCAATCCGCGCTTCGACCACTGGCCCGGCGCAAGTGAAGAACCAGCGTAGTCCGCTATTGTCCCGTGGTGACCGCATCTGCCTCATTTTCTCGTGTGGTCTGCTGCCGAGTACTCCGGTGACGCTGTGCTGATGGGCTGGGAAACAGTACCGCGACCGTGAGGGAGCGCTCCCTCACGGTCGCGGTACTGCCCATTGGTCGCTGACTCCATGCCCCTCGGCGTTCACCGAGTAATGGTGCTCCACTAGCTGTACGCTGCGAAAGGGCGTCTTGTGCGGAGATTCCGCAGACGACGTTTCCTAGTCGTGAGTGTCGCTGTATCCGACCTGGAGGACGGCCCGAAAGCTGTCGGGGCGACTCCTGACTCTGCTTTACGACGCTCATCAAAACCCTGCATCGGGCAGGCGCCCGGCTACTTCCCCGTGCCGTGCCAGAACGTCAGCAGCAGTCCGCCCGTCACGATGAGCGCGCCGCCCACCAGCGCCGGCGCGTGGAGCCGCTCCCGGAACACCACCACCGACATCACCTGCGACACCACGAAGAACACCGCGATGTAGACGCCCATGAGGCGGCTGAAGTCCCAACGGCTGAGGTTCACCATAAAGCCGTAGGCACCAGCGCCGCCGATCCCGCCGCGAGACACCAGCGCGGGCCGCGCAGCCCCATCCGGATGAGCGCATCGCCGCCTGCCTCCAGCGCGGCCGCCAGCACCAGCAGCCCCAGCATCGTCAGGGTCGCGCGCAGCATCGCTGTCTCCTTACCGGAACCTGGCGCCGAGTGAAGTCAGAGCCGGGGAAACACCGCACGAATCTCCCCGAGCAGGGCCAGGAACTCCGGCGTCGTGGAGATGCCTTTCCGCCACGCGAGGCCGCGCTCCGCCAGATTGTACGACGCCTGGATGCGCGCGCCGGGAATGATTTCGCCGCGCTCGTTCCGGTCGCGGCCCAGCAGCCAGATCGTGTCCGCCACCTGGAGCGCCGCGGTAATGTCGTGCGTCACCACGATGAACGTTTTCAGCTCGTCGGACTGCGCCACTTCGGCGATGAAGTCGCACAGCTTCTCGCCCGCCACGAGGTCGAGCCCGGAGAACGGCTCGTCCATCAGCAGGAAATGCTCGCTGCACATAAACTGCTGCATGATGGCGACCCGCTGCCGCTGGCCGCCGGAAAGCTGCGCCGGATACTTCTGCGCGTGCTCCTCCAGCCCGAACCGCTTCAGCAG
>Ga0216301_1000238_pt1 | contig 15159 bp, 9 predicted proteins | sample 4hB_Boncat_minus_FD_156203 | JGI IMG/M metagenome (GOLD analysis project Ga0216301, IMG submission 156203) | Terrestrial sediment cell enrichment communities for BONCAT metagenomics from Utah, United States - 4hB_Boncat_minus | ecosystem: Environmental > Terrestrial > Deep subsurface > Rock...
CGCCCAATCCTGCGAGCGGATGTTCTCCGGCGACTTCATCGCAGAGGTCGAGGTCAAGGAGGCGGCGCTCGCCTGGGTGCCCGAGGTGATGCGCTTCGCTTCCGCGCCGGCTCCCGCCGCTCCCGAAGAATCGGAGCTGGAGACAAGCGACGAGCCCGAAGCAGCCGAGGGGACCAAACAGGTCGGCGAAAACAGCCGGGGGCCCGCTGCGGAGGAGGAGATCGAGGAAGCCGCCTGACGTCTCCCAGGCACTTCCTCCCGGGCGGTCCTGACGATCAGGGCCGTCCGGCTCCTCCTCGCCACGGGCTGGGGACGGTGACCGGAATTAGTCAAAAGCGGCCGCAGGGATCGTCCAACGGGATATGCAGACGCTCCCCACTATCCGCCGCGATCGACCCCGGACAACGCGCCTAGCTGAGGTGCCTCACTGAACAGTCGGCCATCACCCCAGCCGGAAGGGGCGGCGACGCTTCACAGGAGATCGGCAAGGACGGCGCAACGTCCGGAACGGATCGCCGCCCGGAATCCCCGCCGTCCCCACCCCGTGCCGAGGATCTGCAGGAGAATTTCGATGGCGAGAGATCGCCCCACCGCCACGCCTGAGCGGCTGGAAAAGGCCGCAGCGTGCCTGTGCGCGCTGGAGCGCGAGGTGCTGATCCTCAGCGCCGGCGAGCGCCTGTCGAACGAGGAAATCGCGGAGAGGCTCGGCGTCTCAACCGAGGCGGCCGAGCGTCTCCTGGCGAAGGCCCTTCGCAAGCTCGACCGGGCGATCGAGCGGCTGGAGCGGCCTTGGTGGAAGTTCTGGTGAGCCGCCGACGGTCTGACCCGGCGTGGCCAGCGCAAGTCAGGAGATGCGAAATGCCCAGCGAGATCGAACGCAGCTATCTCGACCAAGGCTACAGCCTTCCCGATGGGCTTACGTGGCAAGCCGTAGAAGCCAGCCGCGCCCGATGGGGCATCGATTCCATACTCGTCCCGGTCGCCGTTGCGCCGGGCTGCATCGGCTGGGGTGTCCCGTTCGTCGACGGCAAGCCGCTGAAACATCCCTGAACGCCGCTGCTGCCGTAGCGGCTGCTGCACGCCGATCGGCACTTCTTTGAACACGCATCATCCTCTCGGGCGACAGAGCGCCGGTCCGGCGCGGGAGAGCGCCCTGACCCGCCGCCGCCGCGCCGCAACCCGCCGGCTCTCGGCCCGTGTTGCCGCGCTTCGCGCGGCGGCCCGCGCCAGCCTCGGCCGGGGGTTCCCCGCCGCTTCGCTGGCGGTGCGGAGAGGCGGTCAGAGCGGGTCCTCGGGCTCCAGGCGCCGGAGCCTCCGGCGTCCGAACCGAGGGAGACAATTATGCACACCAGCCTTGCCGCGCAGCTTGCCCAGCTCGAGCTCGGGCACCTGAAGGTCGAGCGGGTGGCCAGCAACGTCACCGACGAATTGCCGGATCCCGACGCCGTGACGCAGACGCTCGGCGCCGTCTGGTCCGACCTGTTCGCGCTCTTTCCCGACACGGCGCTCGAGGACGATGCGGAGGAACTCGCCTGGGGTCTGGTCAACCTCTTCCACCGCGCCGCGGCGAAGCGTAGCGCGCAGGTCGACCGCGCCACCGACGAGATACGCTGCCTTCTCGCCTATGCCGACGGTTCCGAGGTCCACACCAGGGAGCTCGAGACGCAGATCGACCGGGCCCGTGCTGCCGAGGTCGCAATGCTCGGCCTCGAGGCCTTCCGCGAGGCCGCCGCGATCCTCTACATGAGCGAGACCGGCTCCTCCTGGCGCCCGGCCGGCGGCTCCCGGCTCAACCATTCGCCGGCGCTGACGTCGGCGGTCGTCGACGGGCGCGACTTCCTGAGGGCGCGTTCGGAGGCGCGGCGCCGCGCGGCGATGCCGGATGGAACGCCGGTCCTCTTCGCAGGCGGGCGCCTGTCCTTCGGCACGGACGAAGACGCGAAGACCTTCGCGGCAAGCGTCTGGAACACGCTCGACAAGGTTCGCGAGCGCGTGGCCGACCTCGTCCTCGTCCATGGCGGCGATTCCAAGGGCGCCGACCGTCTCGCCGCGGCCTGGGCGGAGCGCCGCAAGGTGCCTCAGGTCGCGTTCGGGCTCGACAGCCGGCTCGGCGCCCGCGCCGGGTTCAAACGCAACGAGCAGATGCTTTCGCTCAATCCGCGCTACCTCGTTGCCTTCGCCGGCAACGGCGTGCTCGAGCGCCTCGTCATCCAGGCCAAGGAGAAAGGCGTCGCGGTCGTCGATCGGCGCGGGCCCTTGGGGACCAATCCGAAGCAGGCAGCGGGCATCGCGGCGGCGGCTTGAGCCGCCGCGCTGGACCGGCTTCCGCCGGTCCAGCCTTATCCCGGCCGGTTTACGGGAAAGCGGATTTCTACGGCATGAGCGAACAATCTGCGGGTTCGGATAAACTTGGCCGTGCCGGAGCGCGGTGATGAAGAGGAGAATTTCGGCTTGTTCTTTGGCGGTTCGGAAGCGAGGCTGGAACCATGAAAACCGGTGTTGATCATCTCCCCGAGGGAAAGAGGCGCGAGCTTGCGTTTGTCGTGGAGGCGATCCGGGAGGGATTTGCCTTTGCGATCGCGCGTCGGACGATGCCCGACCTGCGCGGCGGCAGGCTTCTCAAGATCATCCTGTTCGGCAGCTATGCGCGCGGCGACTGGGTCGAGGATCCGGTCGGCCGCTACTTCTCGGACTATGACCTGCTCGTCGTCGTGGACCGCGAGGAGCTGACCGACGTGCCGGAATTCTGGGCGAAGACGGAGGAGCGACTGCTCGAGGAACTGGCTTCCGGCCGCAATCTGCGAACCCCGTTTAGCCTGATTTACCACAGCCTAGAAGACGTGAACGAGAAGCTGAGGCTCGGCCGCTATTTCTTCATCGACATCGTCCGAGACGGCATCCTCCTATTCGAGGAACCGGGCCATCCGTTCGCAGAACCACAGCCGCTGTCGGCCGCGGAGGCGCTCCGCGAGACGCAGGAATACTTTGGCGAATGGTTTGAGAGTGCCGAGCGGTTCCTGACGAATGCCCGCGACAACATGAGCCGCGGTTGGACTAAGGAAGCCGCATTCCTGCTCCACCAAGGAACCGAGCGCTTCTACCACTGCCTATTTTTGGTGCGGACGCTTTACAGCCCGAAGACGCACAACCTGAATCAGCTCCGCCAGCTGACCGAAGACGTCGAGCCCCGGCTGAAGGAGGTCTGGCCGCGCGCGACGAAATTCGAGCGGCGCTGCTACGAGCTGCTGCGCGAGGCCTATGTGAAGGCGCGCTACTCCCGCCATTACCGCATCACCGACGAGCAGCTGACGTGGCTCTCCGGCCAGGTCGAGCTGCTCCAGACGATCGTCCGCGAAGTATGTGAGGCGCGGATCGCGACGTTGGCCGAAGCGGCCTGAGGGGTTCGCAACCATGCCGCAAATCCAGGTCGACATGTTCGAAGTCCAGCTCGGAGCCGCGATCCTTCTTCAGTTCCAGGTCGACGGCCGGCCAGTGAGGATCCTCGCCGACGCCGGCATCAAGGCCAGCGGCTACGATCGGGACCACGTCCTCAGGAAGCTGTTGCCGATCCTCGACGCGGGCGGCGACCGGCGCATCCATCTCGTCATCGGTACGCATTATGACGAGGACCATCTTGCCGGTCTCGTTCCGGTGATCGAGCACGAGGACATCACGATCGGCGAGGCGTGGATGCCGCCCATCGCTAACGATACCGAGCCCCACGCCCTCGACAGCCCGTTGAGTGAACGCGATCTCCTCGCTCACCAATTCTACGAGGACGGAGGCGGAGCGCGGCTCGCCGGATATGTTCGTGCCAAGCGCGCCGACGTCGAGATCTTGCACGTCTTCGAGGGGCAGTATGAGCTCAACAACGAGCAGTCTCTGTACGGTCTGCGGCGGAACCTGCTTGCCTGGCCCAGCCAAGAGAGGCCCCTCGAGGACGGCTTCGAGAACGTCATAAGCGAGGATCTGCAATTTCTGCGGCAGCAACTTGAGCAGCCGGAAGCTCCCGACGAGCGCGATCATGCCGTCGGCCTCGATGTTGAGCCTGCGCCGGAGGTGGAGGAGGCGATCGCCTGGGCCAGGCGGGGCCCTATGGCGTCGGAGCCGCTCTGGCTGGGGCGCCCATTCGCCCTCAGCCTCGACCATCAGCTCGAGATCCGCAAACGCGTGGCGGAGGTGTCTCCAGACGTCGCCTCGGCGCAGCAGCTGACATTCGCCGAGATCAGAAAGGGCAGCGCCGAAGATGCGATCAACGCCGCCGCATTGTACGACGTCGTGTCCGCGCTGCGCCGGAAACGGGTGCCGATCAGGACCGAGATCATTCCCGACGGCGAGCCGCGCCGCTACGCGTGGCGAGGCGACCTCGGCCGCTTCGTGCCGGCCGCGCGGGGCGGAACCGAGCCGATTCTGACGCTCCTGGGGCCTTCACGGGGGCTCGTTCGGAAGCATTGGAACCGCCTCCCGGTCGAGCAGGCGACGAGGGTCGCTTTGAGCTTCATCGTACCGATCAAGTCGATTACGCCGAGCAATCAGCTTAGCTACGTGATGCGTTTCGAGCATGCGGGGCAGGGCATGCTCGTCAGCGGTGACGCAGGCTGTGTCGATTTCAAGCTCGACCGCACGCACTATCATCCGAGGCTGCTGCAGGCCCTGCTGCCGCTTCACGTGCTGCAGGTGGCGCATCATGGCGGCGCCAACGGGCATTTCTACCGCGTGCTCGATGCGGCGGGCTACGCGGATCAGACCGACCACTCCTACCTGCTTCTGTCGCACGCGACCGACGATCGGCACCGACCTTCCGAGGAGTTCCGGCTGTTCTTGCTCGCTACCCTGGGTCGCGGAGAGGATGTGCAGTTGCTGTTCACCAGCAAGCCCAAGCCCGAGAAGGTGCGCGACTTCGTGGAGGCCTTTCATCCGGTCGTGGGCCGCGAAAGCGACCGGGGCGACGTCAGGCTAATCTTCAATGCGGGAAGCTTCCGGAGGGGAAGATGGGAAGTGGCGAGCCACGCCGTGGCGACCTGAGGTGCGCTGCGGGAGAGCTCAGGAGAGGATCGTCAGTTTCCCAAAATCGCCGAGCACAATCGGCATTGTCCAGCCGTGGGGCTCGCTGGACAGCAGTGCGTCGTCGCAACGCCCTTCGGGCTGCAGGCTCGTCAGGAAAACGCAGAGTGGGACGAAGACGGGCTTATTGAGGTCGTCGAAGACCAAGTGCGCCTTGACCTCGAGACGCCGCTCGCGATTGAAGAAGCCTGCCTGAAGGACAGCGCGTTCGCCATTCGGAAGCTCCACTTCGACGCCGTGCAGCAGGCTGAGCACAAACAGGGACAGCCGATCGCCTTGATCGGCCAGGGCCGCCTCCTCGCCACCCAGCAAGAGCTTATTGTCGCGCAGCACGGCGACGAATTCGTCATGGAGCTCATGATCGTGAAAGGCCGGGTCCCATTTCAGCCGGTTGCAGTAAGTGTCGAACACGAAAGCGTCTCGCTCGGTCGGACGCAGCCGGTGCTTCAGAAGGTCGGCGGCGCGATCGATGGCCGCTGCTGCGGCCTTACGGCTCATCGCGCACTGCTTCGCGATGGCGGCCTCTGTTGCCAGGCGCAGATTGGCATGGCCGGCCGCACGGGCCTCGTCCGGCGACGGAACCAACCCGCCGGCGATCATGGTGAAGACCCGGGCGCCTTCGAACACGTCCCGGACGAGTTCGGCCACCGCGCCCTGATTGCGTATGTCGGGATGGGCGATGAAATCGGCGATGTCCCGAAAGCGCCGCCTGCCTCTGGAGCGGAATCGGAGGCCCTGGAACAGGGCCTGGGAGTCGGCTGCGGTCCCCGAGCCGCCGAGGATGGCAAGCACATGATGGCGGAGCGCACGATCCAGCAGTCCCTTCGTCCCCGTAAGGCGAGACCCCAGATCGCCGCCGGCTGATAGGTGCTGGCTCATGCTGGAGGAGTAGCTTGAGCGGGACGCCGCGTCGATGGCAGCTCAGCTGCTGACGGTCGACCGAAGGCGCATTTGACGCTCATGTCGCCCGCTTTTGAACCATCCGATCGATCTCCTCAGCCCCTTCTGTCTCGGCAGCTGCGGCCCGCAACCCGCGGACCTGCGGCCCGTGTTGCCCTTCGGGCTGCCCGCGCCGGCCTTGGCCCGGGGTTCCCCTTCGGCTGCGCCTTCGGTGCGCGCCGCCGCTTCGCCTCGACTCTCCTGGGGCTGTCGATCGGGACGGTCCCGGCGACGAATTCAGGAGACGCAAAATGACCAACATCGTCATTCTCGTCGGCAATCTCGGCGCCGACCCGGAGCTTCGCTCCACCAACGGCGGCACCGACATCGCCGTCTTCAACCTCGGCACCAGCCGGCCCAAGCGCGACAGCGAGGGCAAGACCTACAAGGATGCGAGCGGCTTCACCGCCAAGGACACCGAATGGCATCGGGTGACCTGCTTCAACGGGCTCGGCCGCATCGTCGCCCAGCACGCCACCAAGGGCATGCAGGTTTCGGTCCGCGGCCGCATCCACTACACCAAGTGGACGGACCGCGAGGGCATCGAGCGCTACGGCTGCGAAATCATCGCCGATGAGGTCCAATTCCTCGGCCGGCCGCGCCATGGCGGCGGCTCCGACAATCAGCCGGACGGCGACGACGACCTGCCCTTCTGAGGGCGCCGGACAGGCCCCGGCGGCACGCGCCGCCGGGGCTTTTCCTATGCATTTTGAGTGCCGGCAGCGGGAGCGGGGAGGGGTTACTTCTCGAATAGCCCCAGTGTGGCGGACGGCGAAGCGGCTCTCAAGGATGCGCGGTCCCCCCAATTTGCTTCGCAAATCGGCTCCCCCGCGCCCCGCTTCGCGGCGCCTTCGGCGTCCCTGACAGCCGCTCCGCCGCCCGCTCCTGAAGCGCCGTCTTCGATCGGAAGACGAGCTCAAGGAGACGGACATGACGATGATTTCAGCGATTGAGAACGGGCGGTGCGAGGCTCTGGTCGAGGGTCTTCGGGCGGAGTTCGGAGCCATTCTGGCCGACCGAATCCTGGAAGCCGAAGCGGCCGATTACCTATGGGAGGCGCGGCTGAAGGAGCGCTATCTCGGCCAGCATATCGACGTTGGATTGTGCGATGACGAGGACGAACGGGAGCTCGCGCGGGTCGCGATCCTGAGCTTCCTGGGCGGCCGATGGCACACGGCTTCCTGCCTTGTAGACGGCGAGGGAATGGTCGTCGATCTGCTCTGGAAGCGGAGCTTCGATAGCCTCGAGGCGGCCGAGGCGGCGTTCGATCGCGCTGCATGAGCGACGATTGAGCGTCTGGAATTCAACGGGAGCGGCGCGCCGGCGTCGCTCCCTTTTTTTGTCGACAAGGGTGGGAGAGATGATGGGGTGAACGGAAGCAGAGAAGGGGCAGGGGAAGGCAAGATAAAGACATTGTCTCGCGATGCTCGCCAGGTGTTTGTCTGCACATCGTTTTTTGGAGAGACGAGGAACTAGCGCCCGAGACATCCAGTCTCGCCTTGGGCGCGATCAGGAGTTCTCCCGGTTCCTCACGGGAATGCGGCGGCAGAACAGGCAATAGCCGGCATGGCTTCGCTCCCGAATCACGGTTTCGCGTGAGCAGTGAGGACAGCGCTCGATGCTGTTTAGCGGATCCTCAGCTCGAAACTTCGTTCCGAGTTCTTCAGCACGGAGCGCCGCTGAACTCGCGATTTCAGGAAGTGCCAAGAGCGAGTCCCACATAGGCGGGTCGATTGCGTCGGCGATCCACCATCCGAGCGCCTCCCATGCAAACCGGTCGATCATGACGAAGCCGCGTGCGATCAGCGCACGCGTGTCAGCGTAACCAACTCTTCCCTCGCTATGCTGAAGTCGGTTGCGCAGTTCTCGAAGCGCAGCGACGAGGCGCGCATCCTCCGCGGGCAAGCCTTCTCCACAGGCCGCGAGAGCGCGTATGACCTCAGGGTTGTTCTTTCGTCGAGTTGACACATCGCCGGTGGCGATTTCCAGCTTGATCTTGAGCAAGAGTTCAATGGCTTGGAACAGATCGAGAACCGCGCTGCGGACCTGTGAAGGATCAATCACTGAAGCCGCGTAGTGTTTCGCGGCGTCTTGCAGCGCAAGTGCCGCATTGCGGCCGATGTGGATATCAATGCCTTCCGGCTCCATCTGCCGAGCTGGCGGCGGCGGCATGGGACTTTCGGTCCAGCCGGCTTCCATGAAGTCTTCAGCCGTCGGCAGTGTAGCGCGATATCGAGCGACTTCTTCTGGGTCGCCTCGCTCGAAAAATTCAATCTCCGAGCTTGCCTCTACCCAGGCATCTGTCTCCCAAAGCTTCGTGGCCTGGAACACGTCCTGATATTCGATGAAGGGCACCCGAAGGTCGTGCGCGAGCAGCAGTCCATCCACATCGAAAGACTCATGCCATTTTGCCTCAGCCCACCCCCCACCTGGCACCCCACTTAAATGCTCGCTTAGGACACAATGCATCTGTCCGCATGCCATGCAGACGAGACGATGCGCGCTCGTGTAAACAACCTCGGCGTAGTGGCACGGACAATAGAAGTTCCGGCTGTCGAGTCCGCAGTCGACCAGCGCGAGGACCTGCTCAGCCGGTCCGAGGTAGTCGCCCGGCACATAGGCCTCGAGACAGTAGCGGCCATAAACGTCAGGCTGCTCCCCGTATTGGAACGGATTTGAGAACCCCAGGATCGCCCCAAAATAGCTTTCGTGGGCTTCACCCCACTCCCTTAGCGGGTGGTCCCAGTCCGAAGTTCGGTCATCGTCGTAATATTCCTCGGCAATCCACTCGCTCTTGAGTTCGCGATAGAGGATCTGGCCGTTGGCGAGGATGATCCCGCCCCGCGCGCGGATCAACTTGTTGATATGCCCCAGCACCTGATCGTCCTTCGCGCCTGCAAGCGCGAGGTCCGTTGGAACGTGGATGGTCAAAAGAACAGTGGGTGCAGGGCGCTTCTTGTTCGCTGGGACTATCATTCGAAGAGTATATCCGGTGGCTTAGGCCTTCAGATACCCCCGCGCAGAATTCGTTGTCAGATTATCGACGCTACCGTTGACCGGCTCCCGAAACGCCATAAGACATTGATCGCACACATGACCTTCGCCCCGGCGTCGGTTGAGTCGGGGGCGGGATGTTCAACGAGCTGCATAATCTTGATCGCGCGCTGGCCGCGTATATCGAGGCGACCTACCATATCTCGCACCCCGCGCTAGTCGACCTGCGCCGCTCGGTCCTTGGGCGGCGCGGTACCATCTCGCAACAGGCGTTCATCGAGAGCACGCCGATCTACCGCGGCGAGCGGCGCTTTGCGGAGCTCGCCATTCCCGACGAAGCGCGGGCTTTCCTGACCCATCTCGGCACCGAGGCCGGCGGACGGCTGGTCTTCGACCCACCCTATCCGCATCAGAGCGACGCGATCGAGATCATTGCCGACCCGGCGGGACGGTGCGTCGTGGCGACCACCGGCACCGGCTCGGGCAAGACCGAGACCTTCCTCCTGCCGATCCTGATGAAGCTGGCCAACGAGGCCGCCTCGAAGCCACAGCAATTTGCCGAGCGGGCGGTGCGCTCGATCATCCTGTACCCGATGAATGCGCTCGTGAATGACCAATTGGGGCGGCTTCGCCGGCTGATGGGCGCGCGGGCAGTGCGTCAATGGTTTACCGAGCAGGCCGGGCGGCCGGCGAAATTCGCGCGCTATACCGGCCGGACCCTCTACGCGGGCGTCCTGACGGAAGATCGGAACAAGCAGCGCCTCAAGAGCCTCAATTTCTTCCGGGACCTGGAGCGCGCGGCCCAGACCGACGAGGCGGCGGACGCTCAGATCAAGCAGTTGCGCTCGCTCGGGCGCTGGCCGGCCAAACCGGGCAATGATGATCTGGAAAACGGGATGACCGCCTGGCTTGGCAGCGGCAAGCGGTGGCTCAACCAGGAAGGCGAGTTCCAGCGGGCGATCGAGCGCCCCGAGGATGCCGAACTCTTGCTTCGGCACGAGGTGCAGGACCAGCCGGCGGACTTGCTCATCACCAACTACTCGATGCTCGAATATATGCTTCTTCGGCCGATCGAGCGGCCGATCTTCGAGCGCACCAAGGCCTTCTTTGAAGCGCATCCCGATGAGCGCCTGCTCTTCGTCCTCGATGAGGCGCATCTCTATCGGGGTGCCAGCGGCACCGAAGTCGCGCTCCTCATCCGGCGCATGCGCAACCGCTTGGGGCTGTCGCCCGAGCGTTTGCAGGTGATCGCGACCAGCGCCTCCTTTTCGGACGGCGAGGCGGCGCAGCGCTTCATCGGCGGCCTGGTCGGACGTGCCATCGACCAGATCGAGGTGCTGCGAGGAACCAAGCATGCGCGCTCCCCCTCGGGCGCTGGCGACGCGGATCTCGCCGAGTCGCTCGCCGCGTGCCGGACCGAACTGCTCAAGGAGACGGATGGCGCGGCGCGCGTCGAAGCCGTGCTCCCGTTGTTGAAATACCGGCAGGCGGTCTTGCACGCTCACGAATTTGTGGTCGCCTCGGCGTGCGCAGAGGCAGCGCCGGTGACGGTGACCGGTCTCGATGAAGCGCTGGAGGTCGTGACCGAAGCCCTCGAGGTCCCAGCTCGCGGCGCGGTTTCCACCCGGGGCCGATTTGTGCTTCTGACAGCCATCTCCGGTCTCGATGGCGTCACCGCCGGGCGATCGGCCGGCGAGCCCGAACTTTCGATCGAAGAGGGAAGACTCCAGGTCTTGCGCGATGGCCTGCAAAGCGCGGTCCATGCCGCCCTTTGTGACCTTCCCGTCGTCGGCCGTCTCGTCAACCTCACGGGCGGGGCAAGCGCAGCGGACGATCCGGCAACGGCGGAACCCGTCGCGCCGATGCCGATCGATAGCGTTGGGGAGCGCCTGTTTGGCGGGCAACTGGACGAGGCGACCCGCACTCGCGCCACCGACGCGCTGCTGGAGCTCGCGTCCTACGCCAAGCCCGGTCCCGACGGCCAGCCGCTGCTTGCCGCACGGGTTCATGCGCTGTTCCGCGGGCTGCCGGGTCTCTGGGGCTGCGCCGACGAGACTTGTTCCCAGTTGCACGAAGGTGCGGGACCGGGACCCACCGGCGCGATCTACCCGCAGTCGACGCGAGAATGCGGCTGCCGCTCGCGCGTGTTCGAAATCCATACCTGCCGCGACTGCGGTGTCGCCTACTTCCAGGCCTATGCGCTCAATCCGAGCCAGCCCGATTTTCTGTGGGCCGAGGATGTGGGCGATCTCGAGGACGTCGAAGGGGTCGTGCGGCCGGTTCAGATCCTCCTTCAGGATCCTGGAGCCGATGCGGACCAATATTGCACCGCCGCGCTGCTTGACCCGCTCACCGGGCGCCTTGGCTCCCAATCTCAAAATGCTCGCGAAATTTGGCTGCCTCGTCCGGCCAAGAATGTCGAGCCGGGGCATTTCGGAAAATGTCCGCATTGCGAAGCCAATGGTTCGCAGATCATGGACCATCAGACCAAGGGCGACGAACCGTTCCAGCAGCTCATCAGCGTCCAGTTGCTCGATCAGCCGGCTCGGCCTGAAGCGACCTCCCCGCTCAAAGGGCGCAAGTCGCTGATATTCTCGGACGGGCGACAGGCGGCGTCGCGGCTTTCGGGAAAGCTCAAGGACTTCTCTCTCCAGGACAGCATCAGGCCGTTGCTGCTGGCCGGTCTTTTGCGCCTAGAACATCGGTTCGGACAGCCGATCGCGCTCGGGCATGCCTATCCCGCCATCCTATACGCCTGCGCTGAGTATGACGTGAACTTCCGGCTCCCCGGCACCGAGCAGGATGAGTTCGCGCGTGACCTGCGCAAGGTTCGCGGGTTCATCCGCGATGGGGGACACTTCGCCGACTTCTGCGACCTCGCCGCGACGCTGAACAAGACGCACATCAAGTCCGTGCGTGCGCCGCTGGCGCGCGTCCTGTCCAATGAGCATACCGGGTTGGTGGCGCTCGCGCTGGCCGCGCCCGAGCCGCTTCTGACCGAGAATCAGCAGAAACGGCTTCTGTCGCTGGCTGTGCCGCCCGCCGGCGAGGGCACCGACGATGAGAAGCGGCGGGCCCTCCTTGAGCTCTGGCTGACGCTCGCCCTCGAAGCGGGCTCGGTGCTGGTCGAGGGCACGCCCAGCGAATGGATCGATTCGCGCGACGGTCCGCGCCTCAAGCGCAGCACAGGTCGCTTCACCCGAGTGCTCGAGAAGCTGTTTGGCGCGAAGTGGCATCGGAGCCAGTTCGGCGCCAATGCGGCCCCCGATTCCAGCTGGATCGGTTTCCTCGCCGATACTTTCGCGCAGAACCACAATGCACAGGGCTTTTTCGTCAACGCGGCAAAGGTGCGCCTCAGGCCTGAAAAGGAAGTCGCCTGGCGCCGCTGCGGGCGGTGCACTCTGGCGCAGCCCGCGAACCGGCTCATGGGCACCAGCTGCACGCAGTGCGGGGGTGAGACCACGCCGCTCGACCCACGCGAGGATACGGTCTTCCGGACCCGCAAATATCTCTATCGCAAGCTTGTCGAGCGGCTCGAGGCTGAAGGGAATGAGGGATATGTCCCCTATCCCTTCGTTGCCGAGGAACATACGGCCCAGCTCAACGATGCGGGCCAGGACCAGGCCTTCTCCCGCGCCGAATGGTACGAGCTGCGCTTCCAGGATCTCGACGTGCCCGGGCCGCGAGGCGGGCGCGCCGGTGCCGTCGATGTGCTGAGTTGCACCACCACAATGGAAGTCGGCATCGATATCGGCAGCCTGACCGCTGTCGCCCTGCGCAACGTGCCTCCGGGGCGGGCGAACTATCAGCAGCGCGCCGGACGGGCCGGCCGTCGCGGCTCGTCGCTCTCGACGGTGCTGACCTTCGCCGGCTCCGACAGCCATGACCAACGTTTCTTCGCCGACCCGCAGGCCATGGTCGGCGGCCCGGTGCCGGACCCCGTGCTCAACCTCGACAATCGCGAGATCGTGCTGCGGCACGCCTTTGCCTTGCTGCTCTCGCTGTTTCAGCAGGAGCGCGTTGAGGCACCCCCGGCGGACGGCAATGCGCAGGCGTCCAACATCTTCGAATCCTTGGGCAAGCTTTCGGAGTTCCGCGCTCCCGATCCCGACGGCTTTACCTTCGCTGGCCTCAGCGCCTGGCTGACCGAGCATAGCTCGACCGTCGACGCAGCGCTTCGAGACGTCATCCCGCCAGCGGCGATCCAGGGCGACGCGGACGCTTTCTTCGCCGGCATTCCGCCATTGCTCCTCGATGCGCTCGAGGAGGTAGGGGCGGGCGAGGCGGAGCCCGAACTCATCGCTGCGGATGCCGAGGTTGCGATCGAGGAGGGGCCGTCGTTCGACTTCGGGATCGATGACTTTGGGGCAGAGGGCGACCTCTTCGAAGCCGCCCCTGAAGATGCCGGAGCCGAAGCGGCGCATGAAGCCGCGGACGCCAATCCCGAAGCGCCGCTCAAGCCGCAGAATCTCCTCGACCGCCTGTTCGCGACGGCGGTCCTTCCCCGCTACGCATTCCCGACGGATGTCGTTTCCTTCACCGTGTTCGACTCTTCGAGCACGCCCTATCGCGCCGAGGTTGCTTACTCGCCCCAGGCGGGCCTGACCGAGGCGCTGAGCCAATATGCGCCGGGCCGCGAGGTATGGGTCGATGGGCGCAAGTTCCGCTCGATGGCGATCTACACCCCGTTCCACAAGGATCGGGTGAACGCCTACCGCGCGCATCGCCTCTATTATGAATGCGGCCGGTGTGGCTACGCCAAGCTCGAGGATCATGACGAGCATCACCATCGCGGCCAGACCGAGGATTGCCCCGCCTGCAAGAAGAAGGCGGGGATGGGGCCTGCCGAGCGCTGGGTCAGGCCGGTCGGCTTCGCGCACCCCTATGACGAGCCGGTCGAACTCGCCGGCGACGAAACGCCCCTCCCAACGCGTCCAACCAGGGCGAAGCTAAGCGCCCCCCAGTTCGAAGCGCAGCACGAACTCGGCCAACTGCAGCGGGAAGATGGCAGCGGATTCCAGGCCTGGTCTTCCAAACAGTCGCTGATCGTCACCAACCTCGGGGTGCGCAAGGAAGGCCAGACCGACACCGGCTTTTACTACTGCCCCGCATGCGGCCGGACGGAGCCCACGGGCTGGCCCGAAGGCCAGCTGGCGGGCGGCAAGCCGCACCGGCGCCCCTATCCCAACCATGGAAAACAGCCGGAGAACTGCAGCGGACGGGGCATTCCCATCGTCCTCGGGCACGAGTTTCTCACCGACATCGCTCTCTTTTCCTTCCGGCTGGCGCCTGCACTGCAGATCCCCGCCGGTTCGACGGCCGGGCGGATCGTGCTCACGACCATTGCCGAAGCCCTGAGCACGGCCGCGGCGGCCCTCCTCGACGTGGACCCGTCCGACATCGGTGGGGGACATCGCGCGGCGCTCAATGAAGGCGGCGCGCGAGGGAGCGAAGTCGAGGTTTTTCTTTACGATAATGCGCCGGGTGGCGCCGGCTTCGTACGCGCTGCCGCGCGCGACCCTGAGTCACTGCTCAGGCAAGCCTTGGCGCTGCTGGAAAACTGCACCTGCTCGTCTTCCTGCTATGCCTGCCTGCGCTCGCACAAGAATCGATGGGATCATGCGGATCTCGACCGCCACCTTGGGGCGTCCTTCCTGCGCCATATCCTTTTTGGCGAGCGGCCCTGGATTCCCGACAAGGTCGAAGACCGTCTCCTCGATCTTCTGGCGACAGACCTCCGCGATGCCGGCGTAAAGGTCGAGCGGACCGCCGACGGGGTTCTGCAACTCCCGGAATATGGCGGGAGAACCCTGGTCATCAGCCATCCCCTGATCCGCGAGCAGCCTGGATCGGAGCGCGCATTTGCGCGCGCCCGCAACTCCACCGACCGCTATCTTGATCAGTTGCTCGTTGACCGGGCTCTGCCTGCGGCTGTTCTCAGGGCCTTGGATGTCGGCACCGCCGACGGCGAAGCCGAGCCGCCGTTTGCCTATTCGGATGCCGGCGTGCCGGTTTACCGCTCGCTGGCGGAGCTTAGTGGCGCTGACCCGGACTTGCCGCCAGCCCAACATTTTGCGGATCTGCCCGAGGCGCCGGACGGCGCATTCGTGGTTGGGCTCGACGTCGAGACGATGGAGAATACCAAGGCCGGCGACACGCGCC
>Ga0216301_1000239_pt1 | contig 15145 bp, 14 predicted proteins | sample 4hB_Boncat_minus_FD_156203 | JGI IMG/M metagenome (GOLD analysis project Ga0216301, IMG submission 156203) | Terrestrial sediment cell enrichment communities for BONCAT metagenomics from Utah, United States - 4hB_Boncat_minus | ecosystem: Environmental > Terrestrial > Deep subsurface > Rock...
GATGATACCCTATGGTGGCTACGAGGTGGATGGAAGCCACCCTTATTACATCCTCCCGGCGCCTTATGCGCCGGACATTGAAACGCGCCTCCGGGCAGCTACCCGGAGCATGCTGGAATTGGATGATTGATGGAACGTCGTCTGGCCCTGTTGATTGATTTTGAAAACATCGCGCGCGGCGTTCGCCAGCGCCACCTGGAAGAACGGGTCGACCTGCGGGCAATCCTCGCGGAATTAGAAGAGAAGGGACGAATCCTCTGCAAGCGCGCCTATGCGGACTGGGGCTACTATAAGGACTACCGCAGCGACCTCCTCCAGCACGGCATCGAGCCGGTGCAGGTGTTCGCCGCCTCGCGCGATCGGGAAGGCTGGAAGAACGGCGCGGATATCCGCATCGCCATCGACGCCGTCGAAACCGTCTTCCGCATGCCGGACATCACCGACTTCGTCCTGGTTACGGGAGACAGCGACTTCCTCTCGCTGGTCAACCGCCTGCGCGAGAACGGGAAGACCGTGTGGGGCATCGGCCTGAAAACCAGCAGCAGCCAGTACCTGGTGAAAAGCTGCGACCACTTCCTGTTCTATGAGGAGATCGCGGAGTGGCTGCCGGAAGACCAGATGGACGCGAACGGCTCGCGCCGCGACTCGCGCACCCTCCTGCTGTCCACCATCCGCCGGATGTCCGACCGGCAGGGCCTGCCCGGCATGCCGCCGCCCGGCACCCCGCTGAAGGCCGCCGCGGTAAAGACGGCGATGCGCCGGTGGGACCCTGCCTGGGACGAGCACCTGGAGGGCTTCGGTTCCTTTGTAGAGTTCCTCCGCGCTCATTCCGACGTCGTGTTCACGGGACGCCCGAGCGAGGCGACGGATTACTTCGTGGTGGAGCTGGGCACCGTGGCGGACGCCAACCTGCGGCGGATGCTGGATGCCTCCGGCTCCGGCGAAACCGCCATGGGGCGTGGGCCTGGGGAGAGCGGGCCGCCCGCCGAGCCGCTGCCCCGAGAGGCGCTGGCCGACACCATTCGCCACGCGCTGCGGCGCCTGGGCTCGCCGGAAGGCAGGGCGGACCTGCCCCAGCGCATCGCGGTGCGCGGCACGCAGCTCAAGATGCGGCTGCGGCAGGAGGCTCCCGGCTTCGATGAGGGCAGCTACGGCTACGGATCTTTCCTCGACTTCCTGCTGAGCATGCCCGAGCAGTTCCGGGTGGTGCGGCCGGAAGTCAAGGGCGACATCCTGGTCGCGGAGCGCGAGGCGCCGGCCGAGGAGAGCCTGGCCGGCCTTCCGGAAGTGACGACGGGGACGAGCGCTAATGGCTGGTCGCCGACGCCGGAGCAGCGCTACCTCTCCGCGCTCCGCATGCGCCGCATCCGCCACGTGCCGATGACGGAGCGCTACACGATCATCCAGACGCTCTGCCGCATCTTCGACGAGGCTCGCACCCAGGAGGAAGAGCTTTCGCTGAAAGAGGCGAAGGACCGGGTTCACCAGTGGTTCGAAGAGAACCAGCCCTCCGTGCCGTGGGACAACGTCAACAACGTGGTCTACCACCTGTTCTGGACCTACTGCTTTGAGTTTGGCGAGGCGGACGAGGACGTGCCCCTCTGGGACCGGCCGACCTGCTGGAGCAGCGGGATGTCCACGGCGGAAGAGGTGATCCGACGCTGTGACGGCGGCCTGGTCCGGATGATCTCCGAAGTAGTGGGGACCGTGGACGCCCGCCTCATTCTAGAGGTGCTCGGCGACCACGACCAAAGCCGCCTCCCCTACTTCGAGGAGGTCTGCGCGCAGGTCAACCAGCGGTTCGCCGTCGCCGCCCGCCCCCGGCGCTTCGAATAGGGCCTTGAATGCAGGATGTCGGGGAGAGGCTGCCGCAGGACGCGCGCCTCTCCTCGGCCCGGTGGTGAGAAACACCGGCATTGCCGGGGTACGGCAGTCATTGCGAACGGAGGGAGGCACGACCGCAGTGCGGCAATCCCCTCCGTGAAGCGGGACTGCCTCTCGGACGAGACTGCCGCAGTCGCCGAGGCGGCTTCGCAGTGACATCCGTTTTGGGGCGTGAGTTTCCGGCAGGAGTTGGAGCGCCTTGTTTTGGATGGCTCGCAATTCGGAACCCACCCATCCTTCTTGATACTGAACTGGACTCTCTCACCCTGGAGTGGAGCGGATGGACGCCGAGGGCGCGGTTCGAGACGCATTAGGGCGCGTGCTAACCCGTTATGTGGAAAAGTACGCTCCCACCGTGGAAGACGACCCCGAGTGGCCGTCGCCCTGTGTAGTGGGCGAGCCGGATGAGGAAGACATGGTCGCGTGGCGTCCCGTTCTGATGGAGAGCCCGCCCGCGCTGGACGACCTGACGGCCGGCGGCGACGCGCTCCACCCGGACGCGTTGGCCTTCTACAGCAGCTACTGGGCGGGCGAAGTGGAAGCGCGGTTCGCGGGTGAAGCCGTCCTTCTCAACACCCTCTGGAATGACGAAGAGGTCGCGGCGCTCCGCTCCAGGCTCCGCGAGCATTTCGAGGCCCAGCAGCAAAGCGAGGCGCCGCACTACACCGTCCCGATAGCCGGAACGGATTCCGACTTCTCTTTCGCTCTCGATAATCGCACGGGAGGAGTTGTGCTGGAGGAGCCGGGGCGCCTGCCCGTGCGGGTGGCGGCGCCGTCTCTGACCGCGTTTCTGCTCGGGCTGGAGTTGTGAACCCTGGGCGTGGCGAAATGCGGCGTCGCCAGGTGGGGAAATGCGCGAACGGGGGTAGCACGCAGCGGAGGGTTGAGCAGATGGATCAAGAATTGACGGACGCGACCGAGGGGTTCCTGGCGGAAGGCGACGCGGTGGAAGCCGAGGTCGCGGCGATGGGGAACGACGAGCTGCGCGCGGAGTACACGACGCTACGAGAGGCGCTTCAGGGCAAAGACCCGGACCTCGCCGAGCTGGCGGAGGAGATCGCGCAGGACGCGGAAGTGCTGCCGTCGCGCCTGAGTTCTGTGATGATTACGGCGGGCGCGGACGCCGTGCAGGACCTGTCCCGCTTCGCCGTACTAGCGAAGGAGTTCCGCAAGCGCAACCTCGACGAGTGAGACATCAGCATCAGTCCAGTATGCCGCCCCACGAGCCTGCAAGTCGCCGGGGCGGCAATAGAATCCCCCGCTTGAGCCCGCCGACCTCCCCGGCGGCGCCTCGTGCTGACGCGGGCAATGGAGCCGCCCACAGCGACTGTTGGGGGTGAGGCGCCGGAGAGGCCCATCCCCGGCTTCCGCATCTGTGTCCCTCCGTACGACCGACCCACAGCGTCTTGTTGTCCCTACCCGATGAGAGGGCCCTTTCGTGCCTGCCGGACGGGAGCTGGGTCCTTCCGCCTCCCCAGCCCCTTTCGCTCTGTGCGCCTCTGTAACTTCTGCGCCGGTCTGTGTTGAAGCTTTCTCTTCGGTTGCGGCAGCGCCCTGCTGTGTCGAGTCGTCCCTTCCTCTTCGTGTCAAATCAACTCTAATCTCAGCGGCGCTTTCAGCATGGCGGCTCTGCTGCTATAGAATTGACAGAACTGCCTGAGGGAGGCGATCCGAGGGCGGCGCTCGATGCCGCCGATAGTCCCCTTCCTCTCGATCTCTTGCGACTTTTCGCAAGCAAAGGATTTGGAACACCGATGAGTGGGAGCACAGCACGGCTGCAAGCCATCAAAGCAGTGACGGAGTACGAGCCGATCACTCCGGCCGCGGACTTCGCGGAGATGCCGACGGGAGAGCTATTCGGCTGCAACGTCTTTACCCTGGCGGAGATGCAGAAGCGCCTTCCCAAGACCGCCTTCAAGTCGCTGCGAAAGACGATCGAGCAGGGGGAGAAGCTGGACGCCAGCATCGCCGACGTCGTCGCCTCCGCCATGATGGCCTGGGCCATTGAGAAGGGCGCCACGCACTACGCCCACGTCTTCTTTCCGCTCACCGGCCTCACCGCGGAGAAGCACGATAGCTTCCTCAGCCCGGACGGACAGGGCGGCGCCCTCGTGGAGTTCGCGGGCAAGAACCTGATCCAGGGCGAGCCCGACGCCTCCAGCTTCCCCTCCGGAGGCCTCCGCGCCACCTTCGAGGCGCGCGGCTACACCGCCTGGGACGTCACCAGCCCTGCCTACATCCTCGAGAACCCCAACGGCACCACTCTCTGCATCCCCACCGCGTTCGTCTCCTGGACCGGCGAGGCGCTGGACAAGAAGACGCCCGTCCTCCGCTCCATGCAGGCGCTCAACATCCAGGCCCAGCGCATCCTCCGCCTTTTCGGCCACGAAGACGGGGCGATGGTGGCCTCCACGGCTGGGCCGGAGCAAGAGTACTTCCTCATCGACCGCAACTTCTTTTTCGCCCGGCCCGACCTGCTCCACTCCGGCCGCACTCTCTTCGGGCTGAAGCCGTACAAGGGGCAGGAATTCGAAGACCACTACTTCGGCGCCATCCCCGAGCGCGTCCTGGCTTTCATGCTGGAGGTGGAGCGAGATCTCTTCCGGCTCGGCGTCCCGGTCAAGACCCGCCACAACGAGGTTGCGCCGGCCCAGTATGAGATCGCCCCCGTCTTCGAAACGGCCAACCTCGCCACCGACCACCAGCAGCTCATCCAGATTACCCTGCGCCGCGTCGCGGAGAAGTACGGCATGGCGTGCCTGATGCACGAGAAGCCGTTCGCCGGCGTCAACGGCTCCGGCAAGCATGTGAACTGGTCGCTGGGCAGCGCCACGCAGGGCAACCTGCTCGATCCGGGCGACACTCCGCACGAGAACGCGCAGTTCCTCGTGTTCTGCGCCGCCGTCATCCGCGCCGTCCACAAGTACTCGAAGCTGCTGCGCGCCGTGGTGGCCCACGCCGGCAACGACCACCGGCTGGGCGCCAACGAGGCCCCGCCGGCCATCATCTCCATCTTCCTCGGCGACCAGCTCACCGAAGTCTTCGATCAGGTCCGGGCCGGCGGCGCCACCTCTTCCCGGAAGAAGGAGCGGCTGACCATCGGCGTGGACGTCCTCCCGTCGCTGCCGAAGGACGCGGGCGACCGGAACCGCACCAGCCCCTTCGCCTTCACCGGCAACCGCTTCGAGTTCCGCGCCGTGGGCTCGAACCAGTCCATCGCAGGACCCGTAGTGGCGATGAACACCATTGTGGCGGAATCGCTGGATTTCGTGGCCACCCGTCTGGAGCAGGCGACCGGCGGCGACGCCGGGAAGCTGCATGACGCGGTGCAGACCCTCCTCAAGGAGATCATCGACGAGCACGGCGCGATCATCTTCAACGGAGACGGCTATTCGGAAGCCTGGCACCAGGAAGCCGAGCGCCGCGGTCTCCCGAACCTCCCGAATACGCTGGACGCCCTCCCCGCCCTGGGGTCGGACGAAGTGGTCGAGCTGTTCGAGAAGTACAGCGTTCTCTCCCGCCGGGAGCTGGAGAGCCGCCAGGAGATCTACCTGGAGCAGTACTGCAAGACGATCAACCTGGAGGCGATGCTCGCGGTCCGCATCGCCCGCACGATGATCTACCCCGCCGGAGTCCGCTACCAGAACCTGCTGGCCGGGACGGCGGCGGCCCTGGTTACCGCAGGGCAGAGCACGGACACCAGCGTCCTTGGCCGAGTCACCGGTCTGGTCCGCAGCCTGGAGGAGAGCATCACCGCCCTGGAGGCCGTGCTGGAGCATCCCGGCGCGGAGTCGTGCCTGGAAGAAGGCCGCCACTTCTGCGAGCACGTGCTGCCGGCGATGGCGGAAGTCCGGAAGTACGCCGACGAGTTGGAAGCCCTGGTGCCGGACGACTACTGGCTGCTTCCCACCTACTCGGAGATGTTGTTCATCAAGTAGGTCCGGCGCGGCGCTCTCCGGATCAAAGCCAGCACGGCCCCTGACTGATAGCCTACCAGGCTATCAGTCAGGGGCCGTTTGCACATGGGACGCTTCTCACGACCAGGAGCCTCCTATTTCGCGTGTTTCGAGTATTGCGTCTATTTCGCCATCGTGCGATGATGAGATCCGTCTACACCCGCCATTGGGAGATCTGCATGACAACGCTTATCACCGGTTCGATCCAGCCGGTTTCCCTTCCGGAACCGGAACAAAGGCTGGCCCGCCGCTCGCAAGAGACCCTGTCGCACTTTCTCCCCGGCGGCGTGGAGCCCGTAACCCTACGGTTCGCCGATCCTCGCAGCGGAGAGCAAATCGAAGCGACCGTGCCCGCTGCCGCGATGCGGGTTCTCGTCGAGGCCCTGGGACAGATGGCTGCCGGACGTCCGGTAACCCTGGTCCCCCTCCATGCGGAACTGAGCACCCAGCAGGCAGCGGAGCTCATGGGGGTCTCCCGTCCCTACTTCGTCAAGCTCTTGGAACAGGGGCGCATCCCGTTTCGGAGGGTGGGCGAGCAGCGCCGGGTGCGATATCAGGATCTCTTGCTTTATCTGGATGAGTATGAGCGAGCCGCCGCCGCCGCTGCTTCCCAGATGACGATGGATGCGCAGGACCTCGGGCTCTACGAATGACGGCCGCGGTGCTCGACGCCTGCGTTCTCTACCCGGCTGCCCTCCGCGACCTCTGGATGCACCTCGCCGTTCGATTCGTGTTCCAGCCGAAGTGGACGCCCCGCATTCAGGACGAATGGATTCGCAACGTCCTGGAGAACCGACCGGACCTGAAGGCCGAACAGTTGGCTCGGACGCGCGCCAGCATGGAAGAATGGGGCCGTGACTGGCAGGTTCCGGATTACGACGCCTGGCTTACCGAGTTGTCGTTACCCGATCCTGATGATCGCCACGTACTTGCCGCAGCTGTCGCGGGGCAGGTTCCCGTGATCGTAACGTTCAACCTGGCCGACTTTCCGGATGCGATCTTGGCCCAGCACGGGGTGAGGGCAGTACATCCGGACCCATTCGCGGTGGAGTTGTTGGAAGCGGAGCCGGAAGCCTTTATAGCTGCCGCCCAGGCGCATCGCAGCGCGCTCCGCAACCCTCCGAAGAGCGTGGAGCTGTACCTGGAAACGCTGGAACGTTCGGGCCTGGCGCAGACGGCGCTGCGCCTGACAGTCTTTCGAGACGCCCTGTAAGCGACGCCTCCCGGTGGCCGCACACCACACAAAGGTCCGCAGGCTTACTCCGTCTCCAGCTCCCGAAGCTGCGCCCGCAGCTCGGCGGCGACATCCGGGTCTTCCCGGCGGAGCGCGTCGTCCAAGAGCAGCTGGAGCCGCTGGCGGTGGGTCACGTGGTAGCGCGCCTCCACCTTCCGCTGGAGGTCTTCCAGCACGGCAAGCTCCACGCTGTCTTCGTACTCGTCGAGCCGGTTTTGCTCCGCGAAGATCTCCCGGAGCTGGCGGATACCCCGCTCGACCTCCAGCAGGGCGGCGCGGACGTCTTCCCGTGAGAGATGCTGGAGGCTCTGGCACTGGACCCGGTGCGACAGGATGAAGGCCCGGTACTGCTCGGAAGCGAGCCAGTCTTCCCGGCTTCGGGCAAACGCCTTGAGGAAATCCAGGATCTGGAGGTTGTGGTCGGCGTCCGCCACTGAGGCGCCGTACTCCTGAAGCGCCATGTAGCTGATCCGGCGGTGGTAGTACTGGAGCGACTCCTGCCGCAGCGCCGCGCAGTCCTGCTCGTCCAGCTCGAACCCCTCGTACCACCCGTGGAGGCTCCGGTAGGCGTCCGCCAGGCCCCGGTAGTAGTGGAGCAGCGACTCACAGCCGTAAGGGCGGCTGCCGTCCGGCCGCCCCTCCATCTCCATCTGCATCACGCCCAGGTCGATCCGAAGCTGGATCTTCGGCGAGCCGTCCTGCCCCTCGACGATCCGCACCTGCATCCCTTCGTCATCGTCGTACGTCCAACCCGACAGGACATGGGAAATATCGTTGCTCATTCACTACTGCTCCGCCGGAGAACAAAGCCCCGACCCTGGGCGCGGCGGCCCGAACTCGCTCCTATTCTTCGTACTGCGCCGGGCGCACTCCTCCCGGCGCCAGCCACGGAGAGCCCTGGCACCCGCCTCTTGCCTCAGTACGGAGACCGGCGCGAAACTCCTCCGGTCCACCTAGAGCAAGGAGAGTGGCTGCGGCGCCGGCTTTATTGGGGCTCGCTACTCTTCACGGTATCCCAACGCTTCGAGGCGGTCGGCGGGGTCCTGGCGGTAGTACTCCTGAAGCACTGCATACAGACGCGCGTGTCGGCGGCGCAGCGGCAGCGGCTTCTCGAAGAATGCTTCCGTAGCCACCGCAAACAGCTCTACGGCGTTCTCGGCGCCGTAGTGGTCCAGCACGGAGGCCTGCCCACGCTCCGACCGCCGGACCAGCTCCGCGTACTCCGCGCTCATCGCCTCAAACCAGCGGGGATAATCTTCGTCCTCGTGCAGCCGGGGGTAGCCGTCAGCCGTCCCGTCCATCATGTCCAACTTGTGTGCGAACTCGTGCAGCACCACGTTTTGCCCGTCGCGCGGATTCGTTCCTCCCGCCTGCACATCCGCCCACGACAGGACCACCGGCCCGATGCGCCAGGCTTCGCCCAGGCGATGGTCCTTGCCTTCGGTCACTATTCCCAGCGCGTCCACCTGCCGACGCGGAGCCCGGTAACCGGAGGGGTACACCAGAATCGACTGGACGTTCGGGTAGAAGTCGTGCTTGAGGTTCAGGGTGAGGAGGCACGCCTGCGCGGCAATGGTGACGCGCACCTCGTCCGTAATCGTTTGTCCGCCGCAGCCTTCCCAGAACTTCTCCGCGATCAGGATGCGCAGGTCGCTTCGCAGCGCGTGTTGTTCATATTCCGAAAGGAAACCGTAGTGGCGGACGTTCCGCTGCAGGATTTCCAGCCACGCTTCCGGGAAGGGAGCCGCCCGGAGGCGGTCGCGCCGGCGCTGTTGGAGCCAGGAGAAAAGCATCAAGATAGTCCTTGCCGTGGCGGCTCGGGCGCCGCGCCGCGTCTGTCATGGCGCTGGGCGCGCCGTAAATCGTTGTCGGCCTGCTGAACCTGATACGCTGTTTACTAGGATAGAGTAGTAGACGCGCCCAACCGCTCTTTACTTTCAGATTGCCGGAGCCGCAGCGGCGGCCTCCGTCCCGGCCGATGCGAAGCGAGATCCCCGTGACCTTTTCGAACCTCTCCGCCGACGAGCCCGCGAACCCACTCCCGGAGGTAACGCTCGACCAGCTCCCCGAACGGCTGCGCGAGGCCGTGGGCCGCGTCGGCTGGACCACCTTGATGCCGGTTCAGGCTCGAGCCATCCCCTACCTGCTCGCCGGGCGGGACATGATCGTCCAGGCGCGCACCGGCAGCGGGAAGACGGGCGCGTTTCTGCTGCCCATGCTGGAGCGGCTCGATCCGGCTCTCCGCAAGTGCCAGGCCCTCATTCTCGTCCCCACGCGGGAGCTGGCTCGCCAGGTGGGGCAGGACGCCCAGACCTTGTGCTCCGAGGCGGGCTTCGAGAGCGTCCTGGTGTATGGCGGCGTGGGCTACCGCGAGCAAGTGGAAGCGCTGCAGCGGGGCGCGCAGATCGTCATCGGCACGCCCGGCCGCGTGCTCGACCACCTGATCAAGCGGACGCTCTCCCTCGAGCACCTCTCGATGCTGATCTTCGACGAGGCGGACCGCATGCTGTCGATGGGGTTTTACCCCGATATGAAGCGCCTGCAGCGCTCCCTGCCCACGCGCGGCCTGCAATCGTGCATGTTCTCGGCCACCTTCCCCGGCTATGTCCTGCGCACCGCCCGTGAGTTCATCCCCCATCCCGATTTCCTCACCCTCAGTCGCGGCCAGGTCCACGTCTCCGACATCGAGCACGTCTACTATAAAGTGCCCGGTATGGATAAGGACCGCAGCCTCATCCGCATCATCGAGGTGGAGAATCCGGCGTCGGCCATCATCTTCTGCAAAACCAAGGTCAAGGTCCACTACGTCTCCGTGGTGCTCCAGCGGTTCGGCTACGACGCGGACGAGCTGAGCGCGGACCTCTCGCAGAAGGACCGCGAGCGCGTGCTGGAGCGCGTGCGCCAAGGCACGCTCCGCTTCCTCGTCGCCACCGACGTCGCCGCCCGGGGCCTGGATATTCCGGACCTCTCGCACGTGTTCCAGTACGAACCGCCGGAGGACAGCGAGGCCTATATCCACCGGGCCGGGCGTACGGGACGCGCGGGCGCCACCGGCGTCGCAATCTCGCTGGTCAGCGACTTCGAGAGCTTCGACCTGGACCGCATCGTCAAGCGCTGGGGAATCGAGATGGAGGAGCGCCCACTGCCGTCGGACGCGGACGTGGAGGCGCTCGTCTCTCAACGGGTGACGGCGCTACTCGAAGCCCGCCTGCGCGACCGCGACAAGCTGGAGACGGAGCGCAGTCGCCGCTTCGTGGCGCTGGGCCGCAGCCTCGCGGAAAGCGAGGATGAATCCGCCATCATCGCCATGCTGCTGGACGACTACTACCAGCAGTCGCTGCACGCGCCCCTCGTGCAGCCGCCCGCCGAGCCGAGCCGGTCCGAGCCCTCCCGCTCTTCCGGCGGGGGAGGTGGAGGCGGCGGGGGCAACCGCCGGTTCCGCCGCCCTCGCGGCTAATCTCTAACAGCCTGTGGCGTTTCCTGGGTCGGTACGGCGGCCCGCGGCCGAGCTTGGCCCCGAGCCACTTCCTGAGCCATTGGCGCTGGCGGGTGACCGAAGAGCGTGCCGTGAGTCCGGAGATGCGCGGATGATGACGCCGATCCTGACGGCGACCGACCGGCTCCTGCTCCGGGAGTTCGAGGGCGAGGACTGGCGCGCGGTCCACGCCTACCGCTCCAACCCGGAAGTCAAGCGCTACGAGTTGTTCGGCCCGAACACGGAGGCGGAGACCCGCGAGCTGATCGCTCGGGCGCTGGCCGCCCGGCAGGAAGAGCCGCGCACTCGCTTCCATCTCGCTGTGGTGCAGCGCGCGGACGGGCTGCTCATCGGGGAAGTCGTGCTGATCGTCCGCAGCGCGGAGCACCGCGAGGCGGAGATCGGCTTTATGCTGCACCCGGACTGCTGGGGCCAGGGCTACGCCACGGAAGCGGCGCACGCCCTACTCCTCTTCGGGTTCCGCCAGCTTGGCCTGCACCGCATCGCCGCCGAGTGCCTGGCGGACAATGAGGCGTCCGCGCAAGTGCTAACGAAGATCGGGATGCGGCTGGAAGGCCGTCGCCGGGAGATCCGCTGGCTGCGCGACCGGTGGTGCGACAGCCTGCTCTACGCAGTGCTCGCCCACGAGTGGGCGGAGGTCGCCCCACAGGATGGATGAGCCCCAGGCGCCGGACGACGAGCGCCGCTGCCCCGCGCTCCGGCTCGACTGCGCCGCGCTGACGGAGTGGATTCAGCCGCTCTGGCCCGGCCGGCGCGTGGTCGCCGCCGACCTGCTGGGCGGCGGCTTTGTGAACACCAATTACCGGGTGCGGGTGTCCGGCGCCGCCGTCCCCTACGTTATCCGCGTCTTCGTCCGCGATCCCGCTGCGTGCAGCCGGGAGGCGGGATTGATCCGGCTCGTGCGGAATGCAGTCCCCGTCCCAGAGGTGCTGTACGCGGAACCCAATGACGCGCAGTTCGGCCATACCTACGCAATCCTGGAGTGGATCGAGGGCGTCAAGCTGCACGCGGCGCTGGCCGTCGCCGGTCCGGCCGACCTTCCCGGCCTGGGCCGGTCGTTGGGCGAGGCGCTGGCGAGGATCGGGAGACATCGCTTTCCCGCCGCCGGCTTCCTGGGGCCGGATCTTTCCGTAGCCGAGCCGTTCGACGACCCGGTGGAGGCCTATCTCTCCTACGCCCGGCAGTGCCTGGACGACCAGGCGGGCGCGCGGTTGGGTCCTGCCCTGGCCGGGCGCGTGCGCGAGCTGCTCTCGGCCAGAGGCGGCGCCCTGGACGCCGCCCGCCGCCATCGATCTCTGGTCCACTCGGATTTCAAGGCGGCCAACCTGCTCGTCCGAAGGACACATGGCCTCTACCAGACGGCGGCCGTGCTGGACTGGGAGTTCAGCCATTCCGGGTCGCCGCTGCTGGACCTGGCCATCTTCTGCCGCGAAGACGACCGGTGGCCGCCCGGCTTCGAGGCCGGCTTCGTGCAGGGCTTTCGCGCGGAGGGCGGCGAGCTTCCCACCGGCTGGAAGCAGGCCGTCCGGGTGCTGGACCTGGCGAACCTCTGCGAGTTCCTGAACGGTCCGGCGGAGCGGCAGGCGGCGCTGGCCCACGACCGCATCCTCCGCACCCTGCGAGAGCGGGACGCGGCGGGCGACGGCGCAGACGTTTAGCGGCCCTCACGGCCGGGGACCATCCCCGCACACGATCTCCGGGACACTGACAGCTATGATCCTCACGCGGCTCCCCACCTACGACCCTGATACCCGCGAGCTGAACGCCATCATCGAGACGCCGAAAGGCAGCCGCAATAAGTTCACGTACGACCCACGGCTCGGCCTCTTCCGCCTTGGGGGCGTGCTGCCCGCCGGCGCCGTCTTCCCTTTCGACTTCGGCTTTCTTCCCTCCACCCTGGGCGAAGACGGCGATCCCCTCGACATCCTCGTCATCATGGACGAGGCCGCCTTCCCGGGGTGCCTGGCCCCCGCCCGGCTCCTCGGGGTGATTGAAGCGGAGCAGACGGAACACGGCGAAACCACGCGCAACGACCGCCTCATCGCCGTGGCGGCGGGAGCCCGCAACCAGCGCGACGTGCGGGCGCTCGACGATCTGCACGGGAACCTGCTGGAGGAGATCCAGCACTTCTTCGTCTCCTACAACGAAGCCAAAGGCAAGCGCTTCCAGCCCCTGGGGCGCTTCGACGCGGAGCACGCCGCCCGCGTAATCGAGACGGGGATAGACCGCTTCCGAAAGCAGGGCTGATCCTGTTCGGGGCGCCCTCCGCTGGCCCGTGCGGCGGCGGCAGGTTGCTAACTCCCGCCCCGCGCGATAAGAAACACTAGCCGCGCGGCAGTGGTCGCCTTCCGCCCGCGCGGCTCCGCTCTCACCCCGGCCGAACTCCCTCCTGATAGCGCCGCCTGCGACCTCGCGCGTTCCACACGGTATCTGCGATGGATTGGGGAAAACTCCCGCTCATTAACTTCCACGAGGGCGCGGGGTATACGTCTATTGGCGTGGTGCTGCTGACGTTTCTGCTGCTCTACGCGGCGCCCCGCACCGAGAAGCGGAAGATCCTCATCACCGCCGGGCTCTTCGCCGGCTGTTTCCTGGGACTCTTCATCGCGGGCCTGCTCGCCCTCGCCGACTTCCGGCAGCCCGCGACCGCACTCCGCGAGATCAGCCTCTTCTGCGAGGGGCTGTGCCTGATCGTGCTGATCGCCATCGGCGTGTTCCGGTGCGTGCTTCCGGGATTCCGGGCCGCGCCGCCGCGTATCGTGGAAGACGTAGTCGTGGCGGTCGCGTCCATTGCGTGGCTGCTCATCTGGCTGCAAACGAACCGGGTGAACCTGACGGGGATCATCGCCACCTCGGCGATCCTCACGGCGGTCATCGGCTTCTCGCTGCAAGACACCCTGGGCAACATCCTGGGCGGCATGGCCATCCAGGTCGATCAATCGTTCCAGGTAGGCGACTGGCTTCAGGTGGAAGAGCTGAAAGGCCGCGTAGTGGAGATCACCTGGCGACACACTTCGCTGGAAACGAATGACTGGGAGACCGTGGTCATCCCGAATAGCTGGCTGGTGAAGAACCGCTTCCGGGTGCTGGGCCGGCGGCTGGGGGAGCCGACCCAGTGGCGCCGGCGCATCCAATTCAGCGTGGACTATCACTACTCTCCCAAGGAAGTGACCGACGCCGTGGAGAAGGCGCTGCGCCTGGCCGCGATTCCGGGCGCCGCGCGGACGCCCGCTCCCGTCTGCTGCCTTATCGAGTTCAGCGAGGGGAACGCCCGCTACGTGGTCTACTACTGGCTCTCCGACCTCCACACCCCGGACAGAACCGACTCGGAGGTCCGGATGCACATCTACTTCGGCCTCAAGCGGGCCGGCATCCCGCACTCGATTCCGGTTCAGTCCATTCTGGTGTCGCATGAAACGGAGGAGACCCGCGCCCTCCAGGCGGCGGAAACGCTGGAGGAGCGGCTCAAGATCGTGCGTCAGGTGGAGCTTTTTAACGCTCTCACCCCAGACGAGCTGCAGCGTCTGGCCGAGCGCCTGACCCTGGCGCCCTTCGTGAAGGGCGACATCATGACCAAGCAGGGAGCCACAGCATGCGGCCTGTACATCCTCGTAGACGGCCATGCCGACGTAATTGTCGAAAACTCGCAAGGTCACTCGACCAAGGTTGCCGAATTGGGACCCGGTAGCTTCTTTGGTGAGATGGCCCTGATGACCGGCGAGCCCCGTCAGGCTACCGTCGTGGCTCACACGTACGTGGAGTGCTACCGGCTGGACAAGGAGTCGTTCCAGGACGTGATCCGCTCCCGGCCCGCGCTGGCCGACGGGATTTCGTCTGTTCTGGCGGAGCGACGCCTGCAGCTCGACGCTGCGCTCGAGTCTCTCGACGCCGAGGCGCGGGCGCACCACCTCTCTTCCACGCGGAACGACATTCGGGACAAGATCCGCAGTTTCTTCGGTCTAGCAGATTAGGCCGCTCCGGACGCTCCGTCCCAATGCGCAGCGCGGTCGGATGGCAGGGCGGAAGCGGGCCGGGGATAGAGCGGACGGAACAAGGACCATGAGCGTAGACGGCAACTTCAGGGCAAAACGGGTCCTCGTCATCGATGACAGTCCCGACATCCGGGTGCTCATTCGCCAGCACCTGGAGCAGGAGGGCTACGAGACCCTGGAGATGGACTCCGCCGATAACCTGGAGTGCACGATCCACGATATCGCGCCGGACCTCGTGCTGTGCGACCTCCTGATGCCCGGCCGCGACGGCATGGCCGTGTGCAAGATGCTCCGCGCGAACCCGGAGACGCGGGCTATCCCCGTCATCCTCATCTCCGCGAAGAACTTCGAGGTAGACAAGCGCGCCGCCCTGGCCGCCGGCGCCTCCAGCTACCTGGTGAAGCCGTTTACCGGCGAGGCGCTCATCAAGAGCATCGGCGACGTGCTCTCCACACAGAGCAGCGTCTCCATCTGGGGCTGCCGGGGCTCCATCGCCGCGCCGGAGATGGCCTACGGCATCTACGGCGGCAACACCACCTGCATCGACGTGGTGGTGCCCGGAAACCGCCACATCATCTTCGAC
>Ga0216301_1000240_pt1 | contig 15125 bp, 16 predicted proteins | sample 4hB_Boncat_minus_FD_156203 | JGI IMG/M metagenome (GOLD analysis project Ga0216301, IMG submission 156203) | Terrestrial sediment cell enrichment communities for BONCAT metagenomics from Utah, United States - 4hB_Boncat_minus | ecosystem: Environmental > Terrestrial > Deep subsurface > Rock...
ACCCGCCGGGGCCGGCGCCTTCTGTGTTGGAAACGTCTTTGAAAGACTCTACGCCTCTCCCGGAGCGTAGACCTCCCCGGGCTGCGTCAAACTCTCACTTTCGGCTGCGTTAGCATCCACAGTCCCGCGTGTCTCCACAGCGACAGCGCTCTTGCCCTCCGGGGCAAACCGATTGGGGCGCGCCTGCCGGTAGTCAAGGGAGTATTCCGGATGTATATCGTCAGGCTCGGTTTCAGGATGCATCGGCCTTTTAGCTGGACAGCACGGGCAGGAAGTACTTCTCGCCCTTTGCGTCGCCGCCGACTTCGCCGGTGGCCCGCCAGATGTCCACGTTCAAGTCCCAGCAGGCCGCGCAGCCAAAGCACTGGCTCGTCTTGCAGTCTTCCACGATGCGCGGCACGGGCTTGCGCGCCTTCCGGTCTTCCACAATGAGGAACCGCTTGGTGACGCCGCAGTCGATGTGGTCCCAGGGCAGCCCTTCTTCGTAGGAGCGCTCCCGGTTGGCGTACCAGTGCGGGTCGATCCCCTCTTCCTCACAGCAGCGGGCCCAGAGCTCCGGGTTGTGGTGCTCGTCCCAGCCGTCGAAGCGACCGCCGGCTTCCCACACGCGCCGGATGACCCCCGACATGCGCCGATCGGCCCGCGAGAGGATGCCTTCGCAGAAGCTCGTCCACGGGTCGTGGAGGCTGAGCTTGATGCCGCGGTAGGGCCGCAGGGCGTCCCGCAAGATCTGCTGCTTGCGCTGCGTGTCCTCGACGGTATCCTGCCCGTGCCACTGGAACGGCGTGTGCGGCTTCGGAACGAACGTGGACACGCCGCAGTTGACCTCGGCGTTGATCCCCTTCCGGCGGCCCACCTGGAGCACCTGGATGGCCAGCTCCGCCGTGGCGCGGACGTCGTCGTCCGTCTCCGTGGGCAGGCCGATCATGGTGTAGATCTTGATCTTCTTCCAGCCCTTGTCGAAGGCGGCCTCCGCAGCCGTGAGCATGTCCTCTTCGGTCACGGTCTTGCTCACGACGTCTCGCATCCGCTGCGAGCCGGCTTCCGGCGCGAAGGTGAGGCCGCTCTTCCGGACTTCCTGGACCTTGTTCGCCACCTCCACGCTGAAGGCGTCCACCCGCAGCGACGAGAGCGAGAGGCTGATCCGGTCTTCCTTGTGGTCCGCGTGGAGATCGTCCACTAGCTCCGGCAGCTTCGTGTAGTCCAGCGTGGAGAGCGACATCAGCGAGATCTCGTCGCAGCCGGTGTTCTGCACCAGCTCCCGCGTAATCTCGACCAGCTTCTCCTTGCTCCGCTCCCGCACAGGGCGGGTGATCATCCCCGCCTGGCAGAACCGGCAGCCGCGCGTGCAGCCCCGGAACACCTCCAGGGTGATGCGGTCGTGGACGGCCTGCATGTAGCTGACGACCGGCTTCGTCGGATACGGGATGCTGTCCAGGTCTTGCACCACCCGCTTGCAGACCTTGGCGGGAACCTCGGGCGACACGGGGCGCGTGTCGCGGAGCGTGCCGTCCTCATTGTAGAACGCTTCGTAGAGGATGGGGACGTAGATGCCGGGGACCTGAGCCAGCTCCAGCAGCCGCTCGCGGCGGGGGCGGCCCTTCGTGGCCTTCACCACGTCCAGGAAATCCTGCAGCACTTCCTCGCACTCGCCGATCAGGAAGCAGTCGATGAACTCCGCCATTGGCTCCGGGTTGAACACGCAGTTGCCGCCGGCCAGCACGATGGGATCAGCGTCGCCGCGCTCGGCGGTCGTGAGCGGCACGCGTCCCAGGTCCAGCACCGTGAGCACGTTCGTGTACGTCTGCTCGTAGCCGAGGGAGAAGCCGATCACGTCGAACTCGTTCAGCGGATGGCGACTCTCCAGCCCGTAGAGCGGGATCTCGTGCTTCCGCATCAGCGCTTCCATGTCCACCCACGGGCAGAAAGCGCGCTCGCAGAGCGCGTCTTCCCGGCGGTTCACCATGTCGTAGATGATCTGGATCGCCAGGTTGGACATCCCCAGCTCGTAGGTGTCCGGATAGAGAACCACAAAGCGCAGGTCGGTCCGGTCCCAGTCCTTTACGACGATGTTCCACTCGCCCCCGGTGTAGCGGGCGGGCTTGTCGACCCGAGGCAGAACTTCGTGCTCCAGGACGGTTTGCCAGGTTTGCATGGGAGAGACCTCCGGTGGCGACAGGGGCGAACAGGTGACATCGGATTCCGGGTGTCGCCGCCACTGTACTCTTCCACATGCGCTGGTGTCAAGCGCCACGAGGCGCACTGGGAGGTGTGGGAGAGCGGCTTCAGGCCGTAATGAGGCTCAAACCGGAGACGGCCGTATAATCCCCGGGATTGTGAGTAACCAAGGGAGCGTTACACACGATCGCCGTAGCGGCAATCCAGGCGTCCGGCGGCTGAATGGGACGGCCGGAACGACGACCGGCTTCCATCACCCGCGCCCACTCGTGGCAGAGCGCGCGATCAGAGGGATAGACCGCGAAGGCGGATAGGTAGGCCTCCAGCCGAGCTCGCCGGGCTTCTCCCCAATTGCTGCGAAGCGCCCAGCGATCCAGCTCGGCCAGCGTCATGAACGAGATAACCAACTGCTTGCCGTCGAGATGCGGTTGGTAAAGAAACGCTCGGGTGTCCTGTTTGAAGACGAACGACACCACGTCCGTATCCACCACCCGCAGTGAAGGCGACGGCGCGTTCACGATGGTTCACTCAAGCGCCTTCGCTACGCCACTCTCGAAGCGTAGTTAGGAACTCGTCACAAGTCTCGTCTTCCGGCCAGAAATCACCAAGCAGGTCCTCAAACCGGACGCTTTCCGGAGATCCCTGAAGACGAGCGAGATCAACCGGGGCGCTGGGTCCGGGACTTGTCCAAAACTGGGATCTCAACGAGTCAGAATCTGGATCAATCGCTGCCTCCGCTGACCCAGTTTGGCCAACGCCCTGCGTTTCCAGCGTCGAAAACTCCCGCGTAGCGGCTCCTGCGGGCGGCGACGCCGGCATGGGCTGGGCTTCGTTAACGGTGCAACTTTCTGGGTGCTCCACAGCCCCATCAGGGCCGTTCAGCCCGTTCAGGATCAATGCCGCCAGGCGCAGGCGTTGGCGTGCAGGCAAAGGTCGAATGGCAGTCGTGTAGATCTCTTGGGCAGTGTCCATCGAGCCCTCCCAACACTTCACACTCCAGGCGCCAGCATTATAGCATACCTCCCGGAACTCACTCGATGGCGGCCCCAACTCTGACGGCCAGATGGGCGATGCTCCATGAGAGGAGCCTTATAATACAGGCGGAGAGGAAATCGCAGTAATGGCGCTCGACACAACTACCGACGCAGCAATGCGGCACGAGGTCCCATCCGCCGAACCCGAGCTGGAAGCCGGCCTGCAGCGTCTTCTGGCGCTGATCACCGAGGCTCCAGTGAACGAAGCCCGCGCCTACATCCATGAGCTGGAGGCGCGCTGGCCCGATGACGCACGGGTCCGGCATTACGCGCGGGTGCTCGCGCCGCCGGTGACGCGCGTCCTGCCGGGGGTGCGGGGCCGGCCGCTGGACCGGGACTATGCGTGGATACGAGAGCACGCCCGCGAACATCCCGGCTGCTGGCTGGCCGTCTACGAGGATCGTCTCATCGCCGCCGACCCGGACCTAGGCCGGGTGATCGAGGCGACACGGGAACGAGAGCCCGAGGTGCGTGATGCGCTGCTTCACTTCGAGCCAAAGGTCTTGAAGTGAAGCTGATCCAGGAGTACAAAGGACGTATCTCCTACGTTACCCAACACCAGGAAGGTCCGCATCGTCTTCTGGTGTCTGCTGCGTGCCGAGTGGGAGATCTGGGGATGCTGGTGCGGGCCCTGCTCGACACGGGGAGCGAGTGGTGCGTCCTGGCTACCGACGTTGCGGCCAGCCTCGGCTGCGATCTGACCCAGGGTGAACTGCCGCTGCACACCCGGTTTGGAACGATCTGGGGAAGCCTGGGGCGACTGCCATTGCGGTTCGAGAGTGCGGAAGGTCAGTCGCTAGAGCTTGAGGCGACCTGGTTTATCTCCGCAGACTGGCCGGGGCCGACCGTCATCGGTTGGAAGGGCGGCCTGGAGCGCCTCCGCTTTGCGCTGAACCCTGGCGACGACACCTTCTACTTCGGGGAGTTGTAGAGACTGATTGCAGCGACCCGCCGGGATCTACAGCAAGTCTCCGTCCTCAACCGCTTTGATGCCCTGGAGATTGAGCAGATCCTTGTCGTGGGACCAGATAGGGGCGTGCTCGGCCAGCGCGAGCGCTACCAGGTCCCGGTCGTGTGGGTCACGTAGCCCCAATCGTGCGACTTCTGGGAAGTGACAGAGGTAGTGGAAGTCGCCCCGCGCTTCAACGGGCATGGCTTCAAAGGCGCTCAGAATGTCCGCTTCCGGAACCCCCGTCTTCGACGCGAGGAACGGCAGGTAGCGCTTTACTTCCCAGGTAGTGCGCTCCGGCATCAAAAAGCGGTAGCGAGAATCATAGAGGATTTGGAGCGCCTGCCCACCCAACAAGGCGGACATCACCCGGTTTGCGTCAACCACGACGGTCGTCATGCCGGAAGCGCTCGAACTCCTCAAGTATCTCGTGCGGGGTATGCCCTCGCTCCGCCAGGCCCTGCTTAATTCGGTCGACGGTGTCGTAAACGAGTCCGCGACGCTGCTCGTGCAGCTTCTCGGCCACGGCGCAGCGTACGAAGTCTTCGGCGCTCCGAAACCCGCCGTCTTGAGTCGCCTTCTCGAGTTCGGCGAAAAGCTCGGCTGGCAACTCTACGGTGACGCTTCTCATCGACTACCCCCAGTAAGGATCGGAGTCCGCTCATTATACATGGCCGTGTATAGATACGGAACCCGATGAAGCTCACTCTGGCTGTTCAGGCGGGTGTCCGGTTTCAGTTCGGCGCCCACCCCTACGGGGTGTCCCCCACGGTTACCCGCTCAGGCGGCGCCCACCGGCGAGTGTGGAAGCCTGGCGCAGCGTCTCCCCGTGGACCAGCCGGCATTCCGCGACTGTTCAGAAAATGGACCCCGGAGGATATACTTCGCAGAGAGGCGGCCGCTGTAGCGAGTCGGGTGTCTCTCCACCTGTAGAACGGGCGCTCTGCTGCCGTAAGATTGGAAGTTGTTATGCCGGACGGACCGTACGCCACCCCTGACGAGCAGGCGCTCATGCGGATGATCAACCAGGCGGGGTCGCCGCAGGCGGCGGGCCAGAGCCTGGTGGAGAGGCTGGAAGCGCTGGAAGCCGCCGTCGCCGAGTTGGAGCGCTCGTGCGTGGAACAGGCGGCGGATGAAGCGTCCGAGGCCGCCGAGCTGTAGCTCCAGCGAGCGCCTCGGCCCCCCGGCCGAGGCGGCGCTTTCCGAAGTCGACCCCGCTTCGAGCTCGACTTCACTCCAGATCGCGGGCGCGATAGATTTCGATGTCCGCGATAGCGCGTCGATAGACGAACAGGGTGAGCACGCAGTTAAGCAGTGTGAACACCAGCCAGCACGCGTAAATGGCCTCGCTGCTGGAGCTGTTCGGCAAGATGTGGGTGACGAGGAAGATCGTGCCGGCGAACTCGGCGCCGACCACCAGGGTGGCGAGCCCCACAGCGGAGAAGACGCCGCCCAGCGGCGACAGCCGCGGCCGGGCGGCGCCCGCCATACCGGCGCTCAGCACCACGCCCAGAGTGCCAACCCAGCACGCGGTGATGAGGGCTCTCAAGCGCCCCTCGTCATTCTCGAACACCGACAGTCCAACCAGGAAGACCAGGAAGAGCGGCGCAACTTGAGTGGCGCCCACCAACAACGAGGCGCCCCACCGGCCGCGTACGATTGCCGCAGACGAGAGGGGGGTCATCGCGAGTTGTGAAAGCGTGTTGGCGCGCCGCTCCGCCTGCCACTGCTGATGAGCCCGGGAGCCGAGCGTAAGCAGCGCCGGCAGTCCCAACCAGACACTCATCGTGAGCGCGATCATCCGGGTGACCGCAAACGCTTGCTCCACCACGTTGTCGTCCCCGAGGAAAGCATCGTTGGAGTAGAGCTGCCAGAACAGAACCAGGCCCAGACTACCGAAGAACCCGAAGATCCGCCCCAGCGTCCGCCGTCGCATTCCCGACCCGCGCAGTGACACACGCAGGTCGCGGATCAGGACCGGATTGTCCATGCGAAATCCGAGCCACCCGAGCTCACGCGCCGTGAGCGGATCTTCGCGGCGCTGGCGCTTCTTCCGCCGTCTCAGCCAGTAGAACACGAGCGCGGCCACGCCCAGGCCCGCCAGCTTTACCCCGCGCGCCACCATTCCGTCACCCGCCCAGGTGTACCCCACCCACAGGTAGTACGCCACGCCGATAGCGAGGCTGCGCGTCCAACGGGCGGCGGTCCGCACCCAGGCCGCGGCCGGGTCGGCGGAGGCGAGCCCGGCCGCCAGCGCAGCCATCCCGAAGGCGAACAGCAGCAACGCCAGTCCGGCGTCCGTGCGCAGGGTAGTTTCGTAGAACGGGAGCGTCTTGAACGACTGCCGAGCAGGGGAGTTGAAACCCATTACCCAGTCCCACACCATTCTGAACAGAATGAGGCCAATCCAGTACGGCAGCATCAGGTGGGGCCCGTCCTCGCGCAGGGCGGCGAGGGAGAAGCGCTCTTCCCGGTTTCGCTGGCTACGCAATCCCCCGGGAGGCGCCAGCAGCGCCGCTCCCATAGTCAGGAGCCCCGCACAACCGGCGAGAACGGCCGCCGGCGCGAGCTCGTGTGGGAAGAAGTGACCGCGGATGGCCAGTGCGGCATAGACGGGAAGCGGCGCCAGCCATACCAGGAAGAGGCCGTAGAGAGGAAACAACAGCTTCTGGGGCAGCCAGCGCCAGGGCGCCGCCGAAATAAGCTGCAGCCCCTCGAGGGTCTGCTGGCGATGCTCTTCCACGAAGATGCGGCCCCCGAGTATCCAGCCGGCCGCGCCGCAGCCCAGCCCGTGGCATGCGGCGAGCAGCAACCCTGCCATGCCCCGGCGGAGCGCGCGCAGCATCGGATCGGAGCTCAGATCCACCTGGTATTCGAGGGGCCAGAAGGCGCAGATGACCAGAAGCACCTGCGCCAGCACGATCCAGGAGAGCGGGGCGAACGCTTTCCGGCTAAGGGCGCGGATCTCTTTCAGGAAGAAGGGGTTCTCAAATCGCATCGTGGTTGGATCTGGGCGCATGCGGTTTCTTTGCTGACGATGCGGCAAGCAATTCGGTTACTCGGGCTTGGAACTTCCGCATGCACGTCGCGTATCTTTCAGTGAGGAAATGTCGGCGGAGAGGCATGGCGAGAACACCTGGAGTAACGGAGCGACAGGAGCCTGGATTGATGAACCGGGGGGCGGGGCGGAAGCGGCGGCTGTGGGGCGTGCTTTTCCTTTTACTTATTCCATGCGGACTCTTGGGTTGGGCCGTCGCCGCGCGGACTGCGGAGGAATCGGTGCTCCGGAGGGCGTCGGCCCAGCTGGAGCACGGGAGCCTGGAGCGCGCCCTGCAGATCGTGGAGCCGCTACGCCAAAACCGCTTTCTCTCTCCGGGCGGCCGGCGGCGCGCGGCCGCGTTGCTCTTCCAGCTCGGGAAGGACCGCGAGGCGCACGGGATGCTGCGCGGTCTGAAGTTTCACAGCGGAGACCCTGGCGACATGCGTCTCCGCACCCTCTCTGCCCGGTGCCAGCAGGCGGCGATCTTCTTGAAGCGCGCGGACGCCGCCCGCGACCCGGCGGAGCGGCTGCGCTGGGTGGGACAGGCCCGCGAGGAGTTGCCGGACGCTCCCAACGTGCTCCAGCGGCTGGTGAAGGAAGAAGTGCTGGCGATGACGCGTGGGAACGACCCGGCGGCCGAAGCGGCGTTCGAGCAGGACTACGCCGATCTACGCCGTCGGGCGCCCGCGCATGCGGACGCCGTGCAGCGCGAGGTGCGCGAGCTACTCCAGGGTCAGACCGCGGTACAGTGACGGCCACGGCAGGACCGTTTCCGCCACACGCCGAACACAGAGAGACAGCCGCGCGCCTGGGGCAGAAACTTGAAACATCCGAAGCAGACAGGGCTCTGGAACAGCGGTCCGTCTGCCGATCATGAGCGTTTGAACCCCAGTTGGAGCCCGGTTGGTCCATGTTAGAGCGGGGAATGGTGCGCGTCTCTCGCACGGCGATGGGCACGAATTACGAGGCGCTGCTCGTAGGAACGGACCGGGACTACCTGGAGGCGGCGGGGCATCAGGCGCTGGATGAAGTGGAGCGGCTGGACGACCGCCTGAGCCACTACAATCCCGCAAGCGAAGTTTGCGACTTGAACGCGCGGGCGGCGCATGAACCGGTGCTCCTGGAGCCGGGATTTCTAAGTTTGTTGCAGCGGGCCGTCGCCCTGAGCGAGGCCACGGGTGGAGCGTTCGACTGCACCGCCGGGCCGCTGGTGAAGTGCTGGGGCTTCTTTAGGGGCGAGGGGCGCCTGCCGGAGCCTGGTGAGATCCAGTCGGCGCTGGAGCGGGTCGGCAGCCGCTGGATTGAACTGGACGGCGCCGCGCGAACGGCGAGGTTTCGTCGCGAGGGGCTGGAAGTTCACCTCGGCGGCATCGGCAAGGGCTATGCGGTCGATCAGGCGGTGCAGATCCTGCGCGAGCTGGGGGTGGAGGCGGCGCTGGTGCACGGCGGCGGCAGCACCCTCTACGCATTGGGGGCGCCTCCGGGACAGGACGGCTGGGACGTGGGCCTGCGGGACCCGCGCGACCGCGCGGGAAGGCTGGGCGTGGTGCGGCTGCGAGACCGCGCCCTCTCCACCTCCGGAGATTACGAGCAGTATTTTGAGACGGGGGGCCGGCGGTACAGTCACATTCTGGACCCGCGCACCGGTTATCCCGCAGAGGGCGTGCAGAGCGCGGTAGTGCTGGCGGACACCGCCACGGATACGGACGCGCTCTCGACCGCTGCGTTCGTGCTGGGGATCGACGCCACTCGAGAGCTATTTGCGGAGTGCCCGGAGCTGGGGGCGGTTATCGTCCCCGATTGCGGAGCGGAATCGACGCCCACCATGGCTGTAATAGGCTCCATAGATTGGGCGCCGGCGGATGGTGTTGTTGAAGACCGGTAGAAGTTAACGACCAGGAGAATCATCAGCTAATGAACGACGAACAGAATGTTTCTCGTCGCGACGTTCTGAAGCGGGGCGGGCTAGCTGCGGCCCTCACGCTCGGAATGCCTGCCTCGGTGGCCCGCGCGATGCAGGCCGCACAGGACCCGCGCGCCGCCGCAGCAGACGCGGCGAAGGCGGCCAAGGATGCGCAGCCGGTGAACATCGCCTGGATCGGCGCGGGCACGCAGGGTTACGGGCAAGACATGAAGTCGCTATCCCGCATGCCCGGCGTCAACATCGTGGCGGTGTGCGATAACTTCGCGCCGAACCTGGAGCGCGGGCTGGCCCTCGCCGGTCCGAACGCCAAGGGCTACACCGACTACCGGAAGATGCTGGAGCGCAAGGACATCGACGCGGTCGGCATCGCGACTCCGCTGTGGCTGCACGCCGGCATGGCCATCGATGCGATGTCCGCCGGTAAGCACGTCTACTGCGAGAAGATGATGGCCTATACGCTGGAGCAGGCCAAGAACATGGTCCGGAAGGCGGAGAAGACCAACCGCATCCTCCAGATCGGCCACCAGCGCCGCTACAGCGTGGACTATCACCACGCGCTGGACATGGTGAAGAAGGACTACTTCGGGCAGATCACGCACGTGCGCGCCCAGTGGAACCGGCGCAACAACTGGCGGCGTCCGGTGCCGGAAGGCAACACGGACCGGCGCGTGAACTGGCGGCTCTACAAGGATTACTCGCAGGGCCTGATGGCGGAGCTGGGCAGCCACCAGATTGACGTGGCGAACTGGTACCTGGGGATGCACCCGATCTCCGTCGTCGGGATCGGCGGCGTCAACTACTGGAAAGACGGCCGCGAGGTCTACGACAACGTCCAGGTGATCTTCGAGTACCCGAACGGCGCCAAGCTCTGCTACCAGTCGATCGAGACGAACTCATTCGACGCGGACAGCGAGCAGTTCATGGGCCGCAAGGGCACGCTCATTATGACGGAACAGTCCGGCCAGAAGAGCATGATGTTCCGCGAGCCGGGCGTGGACGCCATCGGCTTCGAGAAGCTGTCGGACAACCAGACGAAGGTGGGCAACAAGAACGCCATCGTGCTGGACGCCACCGCCACCACCAAGCAGGATAAGCGCGACAAGACGGCCGGCCAATCGCTGGGCGGCGGCGCGGGAACCGCCGGCAAGTCGAACTGGTACCTGGCGTTGGAGGACTGGGTGGACTGCATCCGGACGGGCCGCAAGCCGTTCTGCGACGGCCGCGTGGGAATGTCGGACGTCGCCTGCGTCCTCGCCGCCAACGAGGCGATGGAAAAGGGCACGAAGGTCCAGATCACGCACGACATGTTCGACGTGTAAGGCCTTAGGCGAACGCAGGGCATGGTCAGAGGGCGGTCCTTCCCCGGTGGGAAGGGCCGCCCTTCTGTTTTGGTGAACCCCCAGGTATGCAAGCCCTCGCGCCCACCTGCATCACGGCGGACCAGTTCTGGAACCTTGGAGACCTGGGTCCATGCGAGCTCATCGACGGAGAGGTCGTGGGGATGACCCCGCCTGATTTTGAACACGGCCGAGTGGAGGGGGGTCTCGGAGAGCGCCTGCGGCCTTTCCTCCGGCGAACCGGCCTCGGTAAGTTCTCCAGCGGAGAGGTGGGAATCATCACCCGACGCAATCCCGACCGGGTCCGAGGCGCTGATGCGGTGGTGGTTCTAACCGATCAGCTCCCCCAGGTCCCGACCCACGGCTACCTTCCCTTCGTGCCCGCGCTGGTGGTTGAAATCATCTCCTTCCACGACCGCTGGTCCGAGATCCACGAGAAGGTCGAGGAGTACCTGGCCGGCGGCGCGCGGCTCGTGTGGGTGCTCGACTCCCGCCGTCGGGTCACGCACGTATTCCGTCCGGGCATGCCCGAATCGCAGGTCCATAGCGGCCAGATCCTTTCCGGCGAGGACGTCCTCCCGGGCCTCGAAATCCCCGTCGATACGCTCTTCGAAGACTAACCTCATGACTACCGCTGTCACCACCGACGAGACGAAGCTGGCCTGGTATCAGGGCCTGGACCGCTATTGCTGGGTGGTCCTCATCATTGCCGCCCTCGGCTGGCTTTTCGACACGATGGACCAGAACCTGTACAACCTGGTCCGCGCGCCCTCCCTCACCGACCTGCTCCGCTCGCAGTATCCGGGCGATCCCAAGGCGCTGGCCGACGCCGTGAAGGAGAAGGGCGGGATCATCACCAGCATCTTCCTCATCGGCTGGTCCGTGGGCGGGTTTATCTTCGGGGTCCTGGGAGACCGGATCGGCCGCACGGGGACGATGATCCTCACGATCCTGATCTACGCGGTTTTCACGGGGCTCAGCGGCGCGCCGTTCGTCCAGTCGTGGGAGATGTACGGCTTCATGCGCTTCATGACGGCGGTGGGCGTGGGCGGCGAGTGGGCCGCCGGCGCCGCGCTCGTTGCTGAGGTGTTTCCGAACCGCTCGCGGCCGATGGCGCTAGGGCTCCTTCAGGCGCTCTCTGCGGTGGGCAATATGATGGCCTCCGTCATCACCCTGCTCATCTCGAACGCGGAAGGAGGCCTGGAGGGCAACTGGCGCATCGCTTACTTCGTGGGCGCAGTGCCGGCTTTGCTGGTGCTCTGGATTCGCCGGTCGGTGCGGGAGCCGGAGCAGTGGCATCATGCCAAGTCCGTGGGGCAGGAGTTGGGCAACATCGGCGAGCTGTTCACCCATCCCGTGCTGCGCCGCAACACCATCGCCGCCATGCTCATGGCGACCGCCGGGGTCGGCGCCCTGTGGGGCGTCGGCTTCTTCAGCACGGACCTGGTGCGGACGGAGCTCCAGAGCGGCGGCATGGATAAAGCCGTCGTTGGACAGCAGGTCAGCATCATGTTCCTGCTGCAGAACCTGGGCGCTTTCTTCGGGATGTACCTGTTCGCCATGCACACGGAGCGGACCAGCCGGAAGACGGCGTTCTACACCTGGTTCGCACTCGCCTGGGCGTCCGTGCTCATCTTCTTCTGGAACGTCGGCGGCTCCGGGGCCGACGCCTTCAACCGCGCGCGCGTCCTGGCCCCGCTCATGGGCTTCTGCACGCTCGGCCCGCTTTCCGGCTTTACCGTCTACTTCCCGGAGCTGTTCCCCACCCGCCTGCGGACCACCGGCTGCGGCTTCTGCTACAACGCCGCCCGTATCCTGGCGGCGGCGGCGCCGTGGGCGTTGGGCTCGCTGGCTCCCTACTTCGTGAGCCAGGGCGGCGCCGGGGCGCTCGGCGGCGGACTGCCGATGGCTGGAACCGTGGTGATCTGCATCTACATCCTCGGGTTTATCGGCACGGCGATGGGTCCGGAGACGAAGGGCAAGCCGCTGCCGGAGTAGCCTGGGGCGTTCGGCGCTACTACCGAGAGAGGAACCGCGGATGACGCGACGAGACTTTCTGGAGCGGTCCGGTCTGGCGGCGGGAAGTTTGCTGGTTTCCGGAGCCGCCGCCGCCGGGCCGGGCTTCGTCGGCAAGCTGGAAAACAGCGCCTATCGATTGGAGCACGACGGCCGTCCGGTGCTGACGTACCAGCACGCGCCCGTAGAAGGCCCGGCCGGGATCAAACCCCTGTTCACCCGCGGCGCCTATCTCCATCCCGTCCACGCGCCCAACGGCGCAGTGCTGACGGACGATTTTCCCGCCGATCACCTCCACCAGCGCGGCGTCTTCTTTGCGTGGACGAAGACCCAACTGGGGGATCTGCACCCGGACTTCTGGAACATCGGCGAGGGAACGGGCCGCATCCGCTCGACGCGGCTGGACGCGAAGACGGAGAGCGGCAAGCCGGCGCGGTTCCAAACCCAGCACGTGTGGGAGGCGCGCCGGGGAGAAGCCTGGGAAGCAGCGCTGGATGAAAGCTGGGAGGTCACCGTACACGTGCCGCGCCTCACCAACCCGCAGGCGCCGGACGCCTACTACCTGATCGATCTGACCAGCCGCCAGACTCCAAAGCAGACTCTGGAGCTGCCCCAGCACCGCTACGGCGGAATGTGCGTGCGCGGCGCCCGCCCGTGGATGGATCGTAAAGCGGGCATGGCCTACCTGACGTCGGAAGGCAAGGGCCTCCCGGAAGCGGAGAACGCGCGAGCCCGCTGGGTGGACATGAGCGGCCCGCTGGGCGGCAAGGAGGTGGGGATCGCGCTCCTGGAGCACCCGACGAACCTGCGCGCGCCGAACCTGCTCCGCGTGCCGCCCGAGAACCCTTACTACGTGTACTCGCCCTCGAAAGGCGAGCCGCTCACTCTCCAGGCAGGACGCGAATACGTCTTCCGCTATCGCCTGGTGGCGCACAACGGCCGAGCCGACGCCCGGGTGCTGGACGAGCTGTGGAAGGCCTTCGCCGCTGAACGCTGACGCCAGATAGGACGGTTTTGACGGGATTAACAGGAGTGACGGGATAGGAAGAGGCTGGGCTTGGTCCAGTCGCGTAGGCGTTCTCGTCGCCAGCCTCTCTCGCGGAGCCTATCCAATCAGGCGTCCAAAACCAGCCTCTCCCATCCTGCAAATCCCGTTGATCCTGTCTAAACCGTCCCGCCGTCAGGGCTTCGGCTCGGCGCGGATGACGAGGACCGGGCACGGCGTCCGGTGCAGCACTCGCTCCGTCACGCTGCCCATCAGGCGGTCGTGACCTTCGTCCAGGCTCACGCCCCGGCTACCGATCACGATGAGGTCGTACTCCCCCTCCTCCGCCTCCTGGAGGATGGCGCGAACCGTCTCGCCTTCGACGATCTTTCCGTCGCCGCCGAACCCTCCCAGCGCTTCCCGCGCGCCGTCCAGCGCCCGCTGCGCCCGGGCCTGGATGCGCTCACGGATGGCGTGCGACATCTCCTCGCTCAGCTCTCCCCCCGTCACAAACTGGTACTCCACGGAGACCAACGGCGTCACCTGGCCTCCATGCTTCTCGGCCAGCTCGGCGGCGATGCGGGCCGCTTCGGCGGAGTGGCGGGATCCATCGGTCGGCAGCAAAATCTTCTGAAACATCTTCTCGTCCTTGGAGGGTCGTCCTTCGCTGAGTTGCGTGTGCGTCAAACCGCTACAGTATATCCCGTCCGCAAACCAGTGCGGCGAGCGGTTGAGCCAGGGCGTATGGAGATGCGTCGTAAAGGAGTGCCGCCTAGTAGTGACGAAACGACCCGTGTAACTCTCGACCGCCGATCCGCCGGCGGCAGCGAAGGATAGATGGCATTGGCAGTGACGACTATGCAGACCCCGGCGCCCTACGTGATCGGCGTCGACCTGGGCGGAACCAACGTCCGGGCCGCGTTGATTGCGCGGGACGGAACCATCGCGCAGCAGGCCCGGCGGCCCTCTCTGCAGGATCAGCCCGCCGCTGCGACGCTCGGGCAGATCGTGGAGGCGTGTCGCGAGGTCATCGGGGAAGAGGATGTCGCCCCGGAGCAAGTGCTGGGCGTCGGAATCGGGCTGCCCGGCATCATGGACAGCGATACGGGCATCTGCTTCTGGTCGCCGAACTTCGCGCAGTGGAAGGACGTCCCCATCGGGCCGACCGTGGCCGGAGCGCTGGGGCGGCCGGCGTTCATCCTGAACGACGCCAAGTGCGCGGCGCTGGGGGAGCTGGTGTACGGCGCCGGCAAGGGCGTCCGAAACCTGGTGATGATCACGCTCGGCACCGGGATCGGCGGGGCCTTCGTGGTGGACGGGCGGCTGCTGATCGGCCCGAACGGCTCGATCGGCGAGGTCGGCCACCACACGGTGGATCCCCACGGCCGGCGCTGCGGGTGCGGCAACTTCGGCTGCTGGGAAGCGATGTGCGCGCGGGACGCCATCATCGAGTGCGCCGAGCGCAAGCTGCAGGCGGGGCAAGAATCCACATTGCGCGACACGCCGCGCGGCCACCTCACTCCGGACCGCATCAGCCGCGCCGCCGCGGCGGGCGACGCGCTGGCGCTCCAGGTGCTGGATGAGATCGGCTTCTACATCGGCGTGGGGGTGACGAACCTGATCAACATGCTCAACCCGGAGCGCTTCGTGATCGGCGGGGGC
>Ga0216301_1000241_pt1 | contig 15115 bp, 14 predicted proteins | sample 4hB_Boncat_minus_FD_156203 | JGI IMG/M metagenome (GOLD analysis project Ga0216301, IMG submission 156203) | Terrestrial sediment cell enrichment communities for BONCAT metagenomics from Utah, United States - 4hB_Boncat_minus | ecosystem: Environmental > Terrestrial > Deep subsurface > Rock...
GCCCCACACGGCGCCGCAGTGTGGGCAGCGGGCGGCGCCGTGTGGGGCGCCGCCCGCCGGGAGGCTACTTGCTTCGCGTGAGGGCCTGGAGCGCCGGAGCGTCCACGATCTGGAACCCGTCCTGGTTCCAGGGGCCCATAGCGTCCGTCTCGCCCTCGTCGCCGACTCCCGTCGAGTCGTTGACGTACTGGTCCACGATGCCGGGCGTCGGTGGGATCTTGCCCACTTCCAGCGGATCTTTACCCATGCTGGTGAGCGCCAGCATGAACGACTTCATGTGGGTGATCTCGCGGGTCATCAGGAACTGCAGCGCGTCCTTCGAGCCGGGATCGTCGCAAAAGTTGATGAGACGCTCGTAGACGATCTTCGCGCGGGCCTCGGCGGCGATGTTGCTGCGGAGATCCACGTCCAGCTCTCCGGTGATCTTCAGGTAGTCCGCCGTCCAGGGGTTGCCCTGGGAGTTGTGGAGCGCCACTCCGCCGCCGCCGCAGATGGCGATGAGGGGGTCCGCCTCGGCTGCGTCCCGGCTCTTCTTCGAGGGCTTCAGGTGCATCCGCGCCAGCGTGCCGATCACCTCCAGGTGGCTCAGCTCCTCCGTTCCGATATCCATCAGCATGTCTTTGCGCTCGGGGTCGTCGCAATTCAGGCCCTGGATCGAGTACTGCATCGCGGCCGCGAGCTCCCCGTTGGCTCCGCCGAACTGCTCCAGCAGCATGTTGCCGAAGCGCGGGTCGGGCTCGCCGACGTTTACGGTGTACATGAGCTTCTTGACGTGGTGATACATAATGCGCCTTCTAGGCCGGAACCCGCCCCGGCCGGTTGAGTGGAGGTTGACCGCGAGGAGCCGCGCTGCTCCTGCCGAGCCATTATGCCGGGGGCCGGAGGCGGCTAAACGCGACCTCGGCGGCGGCGTAACCGCTGGCGCCCGTTTCGCCAGCCCTACGGCGCAGACTGCCGGCCAGCGCGATATAACCGCCTGGGTTCCGACCGCTCTCCCCTCTCGAACCGGAAGCCGGAGACAACTTAATGCTCGAAATAGGACAGCCCGCGCCGGACTTCACGCGGTCGGACGGCGACGGAAACAGCATCTCGCTGGCGGATTTGAGGGGCCGGAAGGTCGTCCTCTACTTCTACCCCAAGGACCTGACCTCCGGCTGCACCCAGCAGGCGTGCGACTTCCGCGACCGGTACGGAGAGCTTCAGGCCACGGGCGCCGTGCTCTTGGGGGTGAGCCCTGACAGCGGCCGGAGCCACCAGAAGTTCACCGCGACGTACGAGCTGCCGTTCCCGCTGCTGGCGGACGTGGACAAAGCGGCGTCTACCGCTTACGGCGTGTGGAAAGAGAAGTCGATGTATGGGCGGAAGTACATGGGGGTCGAGCGGAGCACGTTCCTGATCGACGAGGACGGGAACCTGGCCCGCATCTGGCCGAAGGTGAAGGTGAGCGGTCACGCAGATGAGGTGCTGGCGGCCCTACGAGGGTGACGCAGCGGCGCCGGCAGCGCTACGGCTCGCAGATGCTGCACGGCGTCAAGCCACGCCGTCGAGCCTCCAGCCGGGAGACCGGCGCGGCGCCCTTCTGCAGGAAGCGGCAGCCGTGGCGGTGGTACTTCTCCCCGGTGCGCGTCATGAACACCACGGCCGGAGGCGCAGCCGGAACGGGCGTTCGGACGGTCGCGGCGGGCAGGGCGCCCAGGTCGAATAGCCACACTTCGCCTCGCCGGGCGCCGCCCGCTCCAAGCACCACAGCGCGTCCGTCTGGGAAGGCCGCCAGGGTGCGAGCCCCCGCCGGAAGCCCTTCCCAGCGTTGACGCGGCGCGCCGGTCTCCACGTCCCACAGGATCAGCCCCGCCGAACCGAGCTCGAGGAGCTTTCCATCCGGTAAGTAGCACGCGCGGAGGAGCCCTCCACTGGGGAGACTGCGTAAGACACGGCCTGCCTGCGGGTCCCAGAGTTGCAGCGTGGCGGCGGCGCCACCGGCGGCGACGAGCCGCTTGCCGTCGGAGGAGAAGTCGAGCACACCTGCGGCGGCCGGCGCATCGCCGAGGGTGCGTACTGGCTGGCCGTTCCGCGCGTCCCACAGCACCAGCGCCACCGACGGCCGACCTTCTCCCAGAGCGCGGGTAGCTTCAACGAGCGTCGCCAGGAAAGCGCCGTCCGGCGAGAACCGGGCCGCCCGCCCCACCCCGTTGCTCGCCAGCGTTCTGACGAGGCGGCCGGAGGCCGGCTCCCAGAGCTGAAGGCCGACGGCCAGGAGGCGGCCATCGGGAGCAAACGCCAGCGGGCCGCGGGCGGGCGCGCCGTCCAGAGTGCGCGCCGCACGTCCCGTCTGGGTGTCCCAGAGCACGACCCGCTCGCCGCTGGTCGCCAGAATCCGGCCGTCAGGAGAAAAGGCGAGGTCCCCGACCACGCCGTTGGTACTGTACGTTGCCGCCAGCCGACGCGTGGCCCCGTCCCACACCCGAACCCGCCCGTCGCTGCACCCAGCGGCGACTCGCGCCCCGTCCGGCGCGACGGCCAGTGTGGTCACTTCGGTGTCGATGGCCGCGAGCAGCGTCCGGCCGGAGGGCGCGGCGGCTTGGGGCTGGGCAGCGGCGGGACGGATACCGCCCAGGGCGAGCGTGAGCGCGGCGATCAGGGCGCTGCAGAAGAGACTTCGCCGCACGAGCGACGCGGCAATCACCTGGCGGGGCGAAGGGCAGTTGGACACCAAGGGAGACTCCTGTCGAGGGCCAGAGCATCGAATGGAGAATGCGCCGCTCTCACCCAGCGGTTGTGCGCCCGGCTCCCGGTCCCCTGCGCCCGCTCTTCAGGGAGCGGCGGTTTCGTCGAGCAGCGGCGCGACGATCCGCGTGTAGCAGTCGGGGCAGATGGTGTGGCTCAGGCGCACGTTCTCGCCTCCCCCGCGCCGATAGTATTGTTCGGGAGACACCCACTCACCGTCGCCGGCGTCGGGCGGGATGCGGACATTATGACAATAGCTGCACATCGCGAGTTGTGGAAGGCTGGCGTCCTCGGCGGCGGCCGGGCGCTCGAAGAGGGAAATGGACGGACGCGGCTGCGCGCGCAGCAACGTAGATTGATACAGCAACGCAACCAGCAACCCCTGCACCTCGACGGGGCTAATCGACAGGCGCATCTCCCGACGGATAGCCGGGGCGTCGCAGCGATACTCGTACGCCAGGAAGGACCTCTGGCGGGTTACGATCAGCTTGTGCAGCCGCTGCTGGCTTTCCCGCACCTCTGCGCCGTCGAAGAAGTCGAACAGGCAGCGGCCGACCACCGCAGACGCCGTCAGTTCCGCCGAAGCATGGTTTTCACCGGCGAACATGTTCCATCGCCGGGCGCCGCAGGCCAGGATAGTTCCCTCTAAGGCCGCCAGGTAGGCCACCCCGTCGAGCGCGTCCAGCAACGCCTGCGCGCTGATTAGGTCCGTCCACTCCGCGTCGTCCATCCTTCGCCTCCCGCTGGGCGTCGATTGCCCGCCGCCGGTATTCGGACTATCTTATCGGACGAGGGCCGCTGATGAGACACGTCCGAACGCGAACTTCGACGCCGCGCTCAGGGAAGCGAGGCAATGGGCGCGCCCGCCGCATCGTAGAGGGTGAGCTTCCCTTCGTCCGCGCCTTCTAACTCGGCCCGCTGGCGACCATCGGCGGCAAAGAGGCCGAAGATGCCGCCGCCCGGCTCCGTGGCCCCCAGGGCGGCGGCGTCTTTGCCGCTGCGGTTATGGATGCTTAACAAGCCCCCCTCACTATCGCTCGCCAGGGAGGCGGCCGGGCGCCCTTCCGGACTGGCGAGGCGCAGCGACCCGCCTCCGTCTTCTGTGGCGCCCACAGCGACGACCGTCCGCTCCTCGGCGTTGTAGAGCCGCAGGCGACCGCCGCCGGGCTCCGCGTAGAGCGAGGCGCCCCGCGCGCCGTCGGCAGTGTCCGCGCTCACGTACCCTCCCCCGGCATCCGCAAATAAACCCGCTGCCTCGCGTCCATTTTCATGGATCACCTGCACCACCCCGCCCGCCGGCTCGCCATATACGGCGACACGGGGATGGCCGCTGGGGTCGTAGATCGTCACGGCGCCATATCCATCGGGCGACACGCTGACGGCGGCGGCAGGCTCTCCGAGGGGGCCGCAGACGGAGAGACGGGCGCCCTGCTCCTCCTCGGTAATCTCCAGCAGGCGGCGCCCACCGGAGCCGAAGAGGACCAGCCGCGACCCATGCTCGTCGGAATCCACTTCCAGGAGAGGACGGCCGTCGCGGTTCGCCACGCGCAGAGGCGCCGCAACCGCGCCGCGACTCTCCAACTCGGCCAGCCGCCGCTCCAGCATCTCCACTCGCAGCTCCCAACTCTCCACAAAACGCTCCTCTCCTCGCCATTCTATGTGCGGCCATCTCTTCCAAAGTAGAGGCGCCCAGAGACTGTGTGAGAACTTGCTTCGGCAGGCGAGAGCGAGCGAGGGACCGTCAGGCTAGAAGCCCGCGCCGCCTCGATCTCGAAGCATGATCGAGGCGGCGCGGGCGACGTTTACCCCCCGAACGGATACTGTTGGCGAATTATAAGCAGACAAAGGGTCGATTGGTGTACCGGTGCCTGACCCAGCGCGCCAAAGACGGGGCGGTGCGTCGAGCGCCGGCGGACTTTAGGCGTGGCGCCAAGCAATCCGCCTCTCGGTCGGTAACAGTTCGCCAACAGTATCCGAACGGGGGACGCATGGCCGTCCCGCAGCCGCTCGCAGCCAGAATGGGGTTCTCACACAGTCTCTCCGAGCCCACTTCTGCGGCAGTCGCCCTTCACTCCTTCCGGCAGCCAGCGCGAGAGGCCGGCCTGTCCAGCGTCCAATCACACCCATCCAAGCAGGAAAAGAGAGCTTGCACCCGTTGTTAGCGGTCTGCTATACTCGCGGTGGATTGGCCGGAGCCTTTCCCAAGCTGCGGAGCCCCCTTTCCGGGGAATCGGAGACCCGTTGATGAGCGTTTGGAGTTCGAAGAAGCTGGAAATCGTCCGTGTGCGGCATGTCGCCGCGCCGCGCGTCGCCCCGCTTCACGCACACTCCCGCCCGACCCCTGAAAGGCTCCCGTCCCCGTAACGGCAAGACGCTCACTTTCAGAGGCCACGGGCAATTGACTTTGCCCGTGGCCTCTTCGTTTTTCTGATCAGGACCGCGGGAGCCCGTCTGCGAGACGGTTCCGGCGGTTTTGTCGTCTCGCACCCGAGCCGTTCCCCGGCGATGCCGCCGGGCGCAGACCAGTTAGCACGCGCCGTCCAGTTTGACGGCGGCGTCGCGGATGCAAGCGATTGGCGCAGCAGGCGCCACCCGCCGATAGAAAGCGATCACCCATGCCACTGGCGCAGAATGAGCGGGTAGACGAAGACGCGAGTCTAGCCGCGACCACCCGGACCGACCGCGTCAACGCGAGCGACGGCGAGGTCCTCATCCGGGAAACGGCCGATCTCGTTTCCGAGGAGGGGCACCGGTTCGGGAGTCGCGAAGTCTGCGTGTCCCGAACGAAGGTCAGCGTGCGCGACGAGCACGGCGTCGAGCTGCTGTCCGTGCCGATTGCGGACATCAAGACGGCGCGGACGGAGCCGCTGGTCGGCGGCGCGCGGCTGGAGCTCACCACGACGGACGGAATCGTGCCCGTCGCCGAGTTCACGGCGTCCGTGGCCGCGCGTTTCTCGGAGATGGCGCGCGGTATCGAGCAGCTTGCCAAGGGCGAGCCGCTGAACATCAAGTGGAAGCAAGAGCGCACCCGGTGCGCCCAATGCGACCGACTGCTTCCGGAGAAAGACGGACGCTGCCCCGCCTGCGTAAAGCGCGCCGCCGTGCTGCGACGCATCCTCTCCTACATGGGGCCGTACCGGAAGGAGGCGCTGATCGTTGGGGTGACGACGCTGCTGGGGACGATGGCTTCCCTGGCGATGCCCTGGTTCACGAAGCTGATCGCGGACGAGGTGCTCAACGCGGACCGGCCGCTGACGAGCGCGCAGGGCATGCCGCTGCTCCTGCTGTACGTCGGGGGGATGTTCCTCTCGCTGGCGCTCTCGTCCGGGCTCCAGATGATCAAAGGTTGGTACGTCGCCTTCCTGTCCGGCAACATCGCCAAGGATCTGCGCGCGCACGTCTACAGCTCGCTGGAGCGACTTCAGCTCACCTTCTTCGACAAGAAGCAGGTCGGCGCCATCACCAGCCGCGTGACGCAAGACACGGACCGCATCTGGGGCTTCCTCGTCGAGGGCGTCCCCTACCTGGTGACGGCCACGCTCATGCTCCTCGGAACGGCGGTGTTCGGCTTCTTCTTGAACTGGAAGCTCACGCTCGCCGCCCTGGCGCCGGTGCCGGTAGTCGGCGTGGCGGCGGTCTTCTTCTGGAAGCCGATGTCAATCCTCTTTCACAAGGTGGGCCAGAAGTGGGGACGGTTCCACACCCACCTGAACGAGTCGGTGACGGGCATCCGGATGGTGAAAGCCTTCGCCCAGGAGGAGGGCGAGTTTGCGAAGTTCCACAAGCGGAACAGCGAGCTGGCCGACTCCGGGGTGGCGGCGGACCGCCGCTGGTACCTCTTCTCGGGCGGGATGATGTTCTTCACCGGCTGGGGGACGCTGATCGCTTGGATCTACGGCGGGCACCTGGTGATGGTCGGCGAGATGACCTTCGGCAGCCTGCTGGCGGCGCAGCAGCTTCTCTGGCAGGTCTACGGGCCGCTCCAGTGGTTCGCGCAGGTGAACCAGTGGTTCTCTCGGGCGATGGCCGGGGCCGAGCGCATCTTCGAGGTCATCGACCAGCAACCGGAGGGCTACGACCGCCCCGAGGCGGTCCACCTGCCGGAGATGCGCGGCGACGTGACGTTCGAGAACGTCCGGTTCGGCTACGACAAGAGCAACCCAGTGCTGAAGGACATCAATCTGGACGTGAAGGCGGGCGAGATGATCGGGCTGGTCGGCAAGTCGGGCGCGGGGAAATCCACCACCGTCAGTCTGCTCTGCCGCTTCTACGAAGCCGACGCGGGAGTTCTGAAAGTAGACGGCGTGGACATCAAAGACCTGAGCCTCCAGGCGCTGCGCCGGCACATCGGGATCGTGCCGCAGGAGCCGTTCCTGTTCAACGGGACGGTGGCGGAGAACATCGCCTATGGCAAGCCAGGCGCGACGGCGGAGGAGATCATGACCGCGGCGCGGGCCGCCTGCGCGCATGACTTCATCACCGCGAAGCCGGACGGTTACGATACGCAGGTTGGCGAGAAGGGCTCGAAGCTCTCGGGCGGCGAGCGCCAGCGCGTCGCCATCGCCCGCGCGATCCTGCACAATCCGAAGATCCTCATCCTGGACGAAGCGACCAGCTCCGTGGATGTGGACACGGAGAAGAAGATCCAGCTCGCCACGGCGCGGCTGGTGGCGGGCCGGACCACGTTCGCCATCGCACACCGGCTGTCCACTCTGCGGAACGCGAGCCGGCTAGTGGTGCTGGAGAAAGGGCAGATCGTAGAGGTCGGCACGCACGCGGAGCTGATGGAGAAGGAGGGCGAGTTCTTCAAGCTCGTCCAGACCCAGCAGCAGACGTCCCAGGCAATCGCCGTCGTCGGATAACTGGCGGGAGGGCATCCTGTGTGGAGATGCCCTCCCGCTCCCGGAGGAACTAATGGAGCTACAACCGATTGCGCCGGCTTCGATACGGCTGTTCTACGAGCCCCAGGGCACCCTTCGCCTTACCGTGGCGGACGACCGCTCCTACCCGGTGGTGAAGCTGTACCAGGCCTGGCCGCTCTCGATGCCGGGCCGCTACCTCTCGTTCCAGGACGCCAAGGGAGACGAGATCACTCTCATCGAGTCCGCTGCGGAGCTGACGGCGGAGGCGCGCGAGGTCGCGGAGGAGGAGCTGAAGCGTCGCTACTTCACCGCGCGCGTAGAGGCGGTGGTCGACATCCGGACGGAGTTCGGAGTCAGCTACTGGCGCGTGCGCACGGACAAAGGCGAGCGGGATTTCGTGGTCCAGAGCCTCTCAGAGTCGTGCATCTGGCTCGGCGAGCACCACATCCTCATCGTGGACGTGGACGGCAACCGCTTCGAGATCGCGGACCGCATGGCTCTGGATACGGCCAGCCGCGAGCGCCTGGATTGCGTGCTGTAGGCTGGCGATGCGGAAGTACTGGATTACGGCCGGGATGGCGGCCACGGCTTTCATGGGAGACAGCCCGCTGTTCCTGCTGGACTACGTGCTCCGGTTCCTGCGCGTGGCGGTGCTGCTCTCCCTGTGGCGGGTCCTGCTGACCGGCCGGGAAGAAGTGGATGGGATGACCCTCGGCGCGGTGCTGACGTATACCTGGGCCGCCGAGGTGTTCCGGGAGCAGCTCGAATGCCGGACGGAGCTGCCGATGGCGCTGTGGGATGGCGGCATTGCGACGCGTCTCCTCCGCCCAATGGGGCTGGTCGCGCAGTTCGCGGCGGATATGTTCGGCCGCTGGGGACTGGGCTTCTGCGCGTTCTCTCTGCCGCTCGCGCTCTGCGCGCCGCTACTGGGAGTGTCGCCGCTGCCCGCCAGCCCGGCGGCGGCGCTGCTGTTCCCCACCAGCCTCGCGCTGGGAGTATCCGTGGGGCTGGCGCTGGAGTTCGCCTTCGGAGCGTTGATGATCGCCTACGAGCAGAACGTCTACACCTTCGGGAGCGTGCGCCGCGCGCTTACCTCGCTACTCTCCGGCGCGCTGCTGCCGCTCGCCATCCTGCCGTGGGACCTCGGCCGGGTGTTCCAATGGCTGCCGTTCGCGGCCACCGCTTCCGCCCCGCTACGGATCTACACGGGGACCGAAGAGCCGCTGCCGCTCCTCGCCATGCAGGCCGGCTGGAGCCTGGCGCTCTGGCCGCTCGCCGGCTGGCTCTGGCGAACGCACCGAGAACGGTTGGCCTGTCATGGCGGTTAGGCGCCGCGCGGGAACCGTCGCTCGCGTGCTCCGGCTGTGGCGTCTCTATGGGACGATGGACTTCATCTACATGACGCGCAGCCCGCGCTCGTTCCTGATGTACACCCTTTCCGACTTGTTGTTGACGGTGGCGGCGATCACTGCGATGCTGCTGCTGGCAGAACGCTTTGCGGGCATCGGACCCTGGACTCGCGACCAGGTGGTGTTCCTGCTGGGCTACTCCGTCACCGTCCGGGGACTCCTCGACCTGTTCTTCAACTACAACGTCCTGTTCATCGGCCGCCGGGTCGGCCGGGGGCAGTTAGACCACACGCTGGTCCAGCCGCAGCCCCTCTGGATGTCGCTGCTCACCGAAGGGTTCGCGCCGTTTACGGGCGGGGCTACCGTATTGCCCGGCGTCGGGCTGATGCTGTGGGCCGGCGAGCGCCTGGGGCTGGCGGTGTCGCCGGGGTGGCTGGCGCTCCTGGGGGTCAACCTCGCCGCATCCGGCATGGTGGTTTTCGCCGTCGCGTACATCATGGGCAGCCTGGCGTTCTGGGCGCCGCGCGGCGCCGAGGAGATCAACACCTCCTGGATGCACATGGTCGACCAGCTCAAGTCGATGCCGTTAGACGGCGCCGGCGACGCGCTTCTGGCGGGACTGACGGGCGTCCTACCGCTCGGCTTCGTGGCATGGCACCCGTGCCGCGCCCTGCTGGGACACGACCGCTCCGCGACCGGCGCAAGCCTCACCTGCGTGGCCGCCCTGCTCCTCGCCGGAGTCGCGCTGCTCGCCTTTCGCCTGGGACTGAAACAGTATGGACGCACCGGCTCGCAGCGATACAGCGGCCTCGGACATCGTGGTTGAGCTCTGCGGCGTCTCGAAGACCTACATCCAGCGCCAGCGCGCCGGCAGTCTGGGCGAGGTGTTCCGAACCCTGATCCGACCGCAGGTCCGTACGGTGGAAGCCCTGCGGAACATCCACCTGAGCGTGCGGCGCGGCGAGACGGTCGCGTATGCAGGCCCGAATGGCGCGGGGAAGAGCACCACGATCAAGCTGCTCTCCAGCCTGCTAGCGCCGGACATGGGGACGGTGCGCGTACTCGGGATGGACCCAATCCGCGACCGGGAGCGGTTCGTGGGACGGATCGGCGTGGTGTTTGGGCAGCGGACGGAGCTGTGGTGGGACCACCCGGTGGCCGCCACCTTCGAATGGAAGCGCGTCGTGTGGGACATCCCCGGGCCTCGCTACGAGCGGATGGTGGGGCGCGTACGCGAGTTGCTGGGGCTGGATGAGTTCTACCAGACGCTGGCGCGAGAGCTAAGCCTGGGTCAAAAGATGCGCGCCGAGCTGGGCCTGGCGCTGCTGCACGAGCCGGAGATCCTCTTTCTGGACGAGCCGACCCTCGGCCTGGACGTGCTGGCGAAGCGCAACATCCTGCGCTTCATACGAGAGCTCAACCGCGAGCAGAACGTGACGGTGATGGTCACGAGCCACGATATGTCCGATCTCGAGCAGCTTGCCGGCCGCATCGTGATGATCTACCAGGGCCGCATCGCCTTCGACGGCGACTTCCCGCGTCTGCGCCGTGAGTTTGGGGACCAGCGGACGCTGTGGATCGAGACGGCGGGCGAGACGGCTCCGAAGCTGGCGAGAGCGGAGTGGGTGCGCAGCGACGGCGGGCGTCATGAGTACCGCTTCGACGCGTCCCAGGTGAAGATTACAGACCTGCTGGGCGATGCTGCCGCGCAGTCGCCGGTGCTGGATGTGGAGACGCATCGCGCGCCGATTGACGACGTGATCGCCGACATCTACGAGAAATGGCAAGCGGGAGACGGAGGCAGCTCATGAACGCCGAACGAGCGCAGATGACCATCCGGACGGAGAACGGAGCAGACCGGGACGGGATCCGGGAAGTAATTAGCGCCGCCTTCGGACGGGAGACGGAAGCGCGCCTGGTGGCGGCGCTGCGGGCGTCTCCCGAGTACGTTCCGGAGTTGTCCCTGGTGGCGGAACAGGACGGATCCATCACGGGGCACGTCCTGTTCTCGCGCGTGACGGTGGACGGGATAGAGCAGGGGCTGCTGGGACTCGGACCGGTAGCGGTGCGGCCGGAGCGGCAGCGCGCGGGGATCGGCGGCGCGCTCATCCAGGCGGGTGTGGAGCGCGCACGTGCGGGCGGCTACCGGGGCGTGGTGGTGTTGGGTCACCCGGAATACTACCCGCGCTTCGGGTTCGCTCCGGCCAGCCGGTTCGGCCTCGGCTGCACGTTCGAGGTCCCTGACCCCGTCTTCATGGCGCTGCCGCTGGAGCCCGGCAGTCTGAACGGGGTTCAGGGAACGATCCGGTACGCCGCAGCCTTCGACGACTGCTAACGCTGGACGGCGCATCCGCCCAAGAGCGGAGCAAGTCGCTCTGCTTTGCAGCAGCCCGCCGCTAGCCCATAGCAAGCGGCGGGCTGCTGCAATTGGTTAACGCTTCAGCTCCCAGTCGCCGCGGTACTCGCGGCGGATGAGGGGCTTCCACTCCTTCTCCTTAACGTTCTTGACGCGCAGGTTTTTCGCGTCCCACTCGATCTCACGGCCGAGGCGGAAGGCGACGTTCCCCAGCAGGACCGTCTCAGAGAGCGCGCCGCTGTAGTCGAAGTTGCAGGTGGTGGGGCCGCCATTCTTGATGGCGTTGATCCACTCCTGGTGGTGTCCCACCGACTCCGGAATGCTCGGCGCGGGGCGCTGGTAGTCCGCGAAGCGCTCCTCGGGCAGCAGCTTGTGGCGGCCGTAGTCGGAAATCAGTTGGCCTTTCTCTCCGTGGAAGAGGACGCCGTTGCTGAAGCCTGTCTTCAGGACGGCGCCTGCTTCGTCGCGCGGGCCGCCGATTCCGTGCCACCACGTCAGTTGGACGGGAGGCAGCTCCTTGCGGCTCGGATAGTGGAAGTCCACCCGCATCTCGACGGGAACCGTGTTGTCGGCTTCCGGGAAGGTCGTACCCTTAGAGACCACGCGCTCGGGATGCCGCAGCTCCAGGGCCCAGTGCGGCAGGTCCATGAAGTGGCAGCCCATGTCGGCGAGGACGCCGCCGCCGAACTCCCACCACCACCGCCAGTTGAACGGCACCACACTCGGGTCGAAGGGACGCTCGGGCGCCGGCCCCAGCCACAGGTTGTAGTCCAGGGTGGAGGGAGGCGGCGTTCCCTGGCGGGCGAGCTTTCCAGGCGACGGGGCCTTCTCGCACCACACGTCAACGCGGTGAATAGGCCCGATGGCGCCTGCCTGGACCAGCTCCACCACGCGGCGGTAGTTCGATCCGGCGTGGATCTGCGTGCCCATCTGCGTCACGCGCTTCTGCTTGCGCGCCGTTTCCGCCATCACGCGGCACTCGTAGATCGAATGGGCCAGCGGCTTTTCGCAATAGACGTGCTTGCCAGCCTGCAGCGCCCAGACGGTGGGGATGGCGTGCCAGTGGTCGGGGGTGCAGACGACGACGGCGTCGACGTCTTTGCGGTCGATGACGCGGCGGAAATCCTGCACCACCTCCGCGTTCGGGAAGCGCTTGGCGGCCTTGGCCACGTTGGCGAGATCCACGTCGCAGAGGGAGACGATCTCCTCATTGGCCAGGCTGCTCCAGCTATACTCGCCCTGTCCGCCGCAGCCGATGATTCCGAGGCGCACTTTGTCGCTGGAAGCGGCGAAGATCTGGCGGCTATTGGTGGCCGCGACGGCCAGGGCGCCTGCTGTGCCGGCGAGCAGCGAGCGGCGCGAAATGCGTTTCTCCATCATTACTTCTCCTCTACAACTTCAGGTGTTGACCCCTCGTGCGCCGTGCAAGCCGCTGAATCCTGCCAATCAACAGGCCGTCAACCGCAACGCGTTGAGAGTGAGCCAATTAATTGCCGCCGGTAGATCTTGGGAAAGCGAGCTGCCCAACCGAAGAATGAACCGGAGAGGCGGCGCAAGGGAACAGATCCGGCCCTCGATCCGTTTTCGGGAGCATCCCATGACTTCAACTACTGTCCTTTATATAGATCCGCAGAACATTTACGATGATAAGCTCAGCGACCAGCGGCAAGCGCCGCGGCGCTGTCTCTGGGCTTCCGCCACCGCCAACTTCGAGCAGTCCGTGGTGCACGGCTACTCAGTCAACGTGAGCCCCGGCGGCGTGCTCATCCAGACGGACTCGGCGCTGCCGGCGCTGGGCGACACGTGCTGGATCTTGCTCGACCTGCCGGACGGAGTGGCGCAGGCGGCCGGAACCGTCCTCCGCGTCCACCCGATGGAGGGATCGTTCGCCGTCGAATTCCTGGAGCTGGACCCCGCCAGCCGGCGCCTGCTCTTCTCCACCATCTCCGGCCTGGTGACCAGCGGCTCGTACTAGCGACTGGAGGAGGGCCGGCAAGCATCCCGGCCCTCCCCCGGTCTTCCCGCCTACGAGGTCACGGCGCCTTCGGATGCGGACCGCACGCAGCGGGCGTACTTCGCCAGCACGCCGCGCGCCACGCGCAGCTCCGGCGCCGTCCAGCCTTCCCGCCGCTGGGCGAACTCTTCCTCGCTCACCTCCGCCGACAGCGTCTTCGTATCCGCATCAATGGTGAGCACGTCGCCGGTGCGGAGGAAGGCGATGGGACCGCCGACCCAGGCTTCCGGCGCCACGTGGCCGACCACGAGCCCGTGCGTGCCTCCCGAGAACCGGCCGTCCGTGATGAGGCCGACGCTTTCACCCAGCCCCTGTCCCACCAGCGCGCCGGTAATGGCGAGCATCTCCCGCATGCCGGGGCCGCCGACCGGGCCCTCGCCCCGGATCACGACGATGTCTCCGGCGGTGATCTCCCGCGCCGCGATCGCCGCCGCGCAGGCTTCCTCGCCGTCGAACACCTTCGCCGGGCCGGTGATGCGGCGCTCCTTGAGGCCCGCCACCTTGGCGACCGCCCCCTCCGGCGCGACGTTGCCGTGGAGGATGACGATGTGGCCGGATTCATGCATCGGCGCGTCCAGGGGCAGGACGACATTCTGGCGGTAGTCGTAGATGCTCTTGACGTGCTTCAGGTTCTCCGCCAGCGTCTGCCCGGTGCAGGTGAGGCAGTCGCCGTGGAGCATCCCGGCGTCGAGGAGCGCCTTGAGCACGGGAGGCGTGCCGCCCGCCTTGTGGAGGTCGTTCATGACGTAGCGGCCGCCGGGCTTGAGGTCCGCGAGGTGCGGGACCTTGGCGCCGATGCGGTCGAAGTCTTCCAGGCTCCACTCGACTTCCGCTTCCCGGGCGATCGCCATGAGGTGGAGCACGGCGTTGGTGGAGCCGCCGAGGGCCAGGACGAAGGTGTAGGCGTTCTCCAGCGATTTCCGGGTGATGAGGTCGCGGGGGCGGATGTTCTTCTTGACGAGGTTCACCAGCGCCTTGCCCGCCATGAACGACTCCCGCTCCTTCGCGGCGGAGACGGCGGGCGTGCTGGCGCTCCAGGGCAGGGCGAGGCCCATCGCCTCGATGGCGGAGCTCATCGTGTTGGCGGTGTACATCCCGCCGCAGGCGCCCGCGCCGGGGCACGCCTCGCATTCGACGTGGTAGACATGTTCTTCGCTCGCCGTACCCGCCTGGAACTGCCCCACCGCCTCGAAGATGGAGACGATGTCCACGTCCTTGCCTTCGGGACCGGAGCCGGGAAGGATGCTGCCGCCATAGACGAAGATGCTGGGGATGTTGAGGCGCGCCATCGCCATTACGCAGCCGGGCATGTTCTTGTCGCAGCCGCCGAACGCGATCAGGCCGTCGTGGTTCATCCCGCCAGACACGACCTCCAGGGAGTCGGCGATGACCTCCCGCGACACCAGGCTGTAGCGCATTCCCTGGTGGCCCATCATGATGCCGTCGGAGGCGGTGGGCGCCCCGAAGATCTGGGGCACGCCGCCGCCGGCGCGGACGCCTTCGCAGCCGCGCTGGGCGAGGCGGTCGAGGTGGGCGTTGCAGGGCGTAATCTGGCTAAAGAGCGAGGCGACGCCCACCATCGGCCGGGTGAAGTCTTCGTCGTGGAAGCCGACGCCGCGCAGCATGGCGCGGTTCGGCGCGCGGCTCATGCCCTCGGTGGTGAGGCGGCTGATGGGATTCTCTGCAGGGGGCATCTTCTCTCCTCTGGCTCTCCTCTAGACTAATTGCGGATGCGGCCGGCGCCGGCCGTATTCGGGTAAGTATGGCGGATACAAGAGTGCAGGTGTCACCTCGAGCCTGCGCCGTGCCC
>Ga0216301_1000242_pt1 | contig 15088 bp, 11 predicted proteins | sample 4hB_Boncat_minus_FD_156203 | JGI IMG/M metagenome (GOLD analysis project Ga0216301, IMG submission 156203) | Terrestrial sediment cell enrichment communities for BONCAT metagenomics from Utah, United States - 4hB_Boncat_minus | ecosystem: Environmental > Terrestrial > Deep subsurface > Rock...
CGCTTGTTCTGGTCCGAGCTGGCGAGGAAACGACGCACTTCCTCCGCGGTCGGCAGCGTGCCGATGACGTCCAGGTAGGCGCGGCGGATGAACTCCTCGTCGGTGCAGAGGCCGCTGGGCTCCAGGTTCAGCTCGCGGAGCTTGGCGTACACCGCCTGGTCGACAAAGTTGCGGGGCGCCTGGAACGCCGCCGGGTTGATCTTCTGCGGGTATGGAACCGTCACGCGGACGACCGCGAGCTGGTCCATGTATTTCGCCTGCACCGCCGTGGCGCCGGGGTTCTGCGCCACCATCTCGCCCTCGGGCGATACGGTCGCCACCGCGCTGTCGTTCGTGCGGAACACGGCGCGGTCGGTGACGTCTTCGGTGCGGCCGTCGGAGTAAGTGGCGCGGATGAGCACCCGCTGGCGCTCGTTGCGGCGGTAGATGCGGTCGCCGGGAATCGCGTCCAGGGCCGTCAGCTTCGGGTCCTTCGCGTCCACCCCCGGCGCGCCTTCCCGAATCCACCCCAGCAGCGTGTAGTAGTCGCGGGAGCCTTTCTCCAGGATCTTGCCGCCCCCGTGCGCGACCTCCATCAGCGGCTTGCGGAGGAAGAGGCTCTGCTCCGGCGCCTCGCGGGCGATCCGGCGGCCGGCCGACTGGCGAGTGATGGAAAGGAAGTCCAACTCGGGCGCGTAGCCGCGCAGCGAGAGCTTGAAGCCGCCCTTCCCGGAGTTGGCGCCGTGGCAGGAGCCCTGGCTGCATCCCAGCCGCGCCAGCACCGGCACGACGTCGTTCTGGAAAGAGTAGACGATCGGGCGGGTGGTGTTCGTCACCGTCACCGGCGCCTGCGCGGAGCGCGTCCCATAGCGAGCGATGACGATGGCCCGGCCGTCGGCGCGGGCGGCGACGCGGTTCGTCTCCAACGAGACGACCTTCGGAGCGGAAGTCGTCAGCTTCGCCTGGGCCGTGAGGTCCACCTGCGAGCCGTCCGCGAGCGTGCCCATCACCAGGAGGCGGTGGCCGGCGGTTGGGCCGTCCAGCCGGATTTCCGCCGGAAGGACCACGAGGCGGGTCACCTCCGGCGCAGCCGGCTTGCGAGCCGTCTCCGGCCCTTTGCGGACGGACTTCGCCTTGCCAGGAGCGGCCTGCACGGCCGGGAGAACGACGCTGGTAAGGACACCCGCCAACAGCCAGGGACAGAACTTCCGCATGCAATCCTCATATCCGTCGCGCTCGAAAGCCAGCGCGACGTCTAAGCGCCATCTGAAACCGCCACACTAGTAGATGCTCGCGGAGTGTAGAAGTTGCGATTGGGTTTGTGTGACAGTCGTTCGGGTGGCGGCAGGCAAGACGCCGCCGGAGCGCCGGGAGGACGGGCGCGCTAATAAGGCGCAGGTGCGACGCGGCACAGCTCGCATACCGACCCGGAGAGGCATTCGATACTTCAGAGCCCGAGGGCGCCGCACGAGGCAATAGGCGAGCGTATGAGGGACAGTCCGCGGCGGCAAGGCGAGCAATGGCCGCTCCACGGACGCCCGGGGTTGTCATTCCGCGGAGGAAGCCAGTTTGTAACCAAACCCGCGAACAGTGAGCAAGAGACGAGGCCGCTGGGGGTCCGCTTCGATCTTCTGGCGAAGGCGCTGTATGCAGACGGTGAGCGTCTTCAGCCCCAGGTCCGCCTCACTACCCCACACCTTCTCGAAGATCCAACCCGTAGCGAGCGCCTTGTCGGGGTGACGGACCAGTAGCTCCAGTAGCTCGAACTCACGGGACGTGAGATGGACTGGTTGGCCTTCGCGAAAAGCTTCTCGGGCGTCTAAATCAATAACCAGGCGCCCCAGACAGATCCTACTGTCGTCCTCCGTCGCCTCCGGTTGGTTGTACTCCGCGTAGCGGCGGAGCAGCGCCCGAACACGGGCGACCAGTTCGCGCGGATCGAAGGGCTTGGTTATGTAATCGTCAGCCCCAGCCTCCAGTCCGACGATCTTGTCGGCTGATTCCGAGCGACCGGTAAGCAGCAGGATGGGCATCCGGCGCCGGCGCCGGATCTCGCGGCAAAGGGTGAGGCCGTCCACATCGGGCAGTCCCACGTCCAGCAGCAGCAGGTCGAACGGTTCAGCGGCTTTGGCCAGCACGCGGCGGGCCTGCTCTCCCGTAGCGGCCGTGGTGCAGCAGTAGCCTTCTCGGGACAACAACTTCTGAAGCGCGAGCGTCAGATAAGGGTCGTCGTCCGTTAAGAGCAGACGCGGCATTGGGTGCGTCCTCGTAGTAAGCACTTCAGGAGCGCCGGAGAAGGATGGAGGCCTAAGAAAGAGGCCAGGCAGCACGACACGTGTGGGGACGCCGCGATGAACCTGGAGATGCAGAGACTGCTGTTGGAGTTAAGTGTATATCACAACATTGAGCCGCGCACGGTGTTTCAACGGGTTCTGGAGGTGCTAACCGCCTACTACCCCGGCGCGATGGCGATGATCAACCTAGTTGCCGGCGAGCGCATCCAGATCTACGCCACGGCTAATCCCCACCCCGCGTTGGCCGCGCTGACCGACGTGCGCTTCGCCGATTCCTATTGACAGTTTGCCATCGGGGCCGGGAGCCCTGTACTCATCCAGAACGCCGCCGCCGATCCCCGCTGCGCGGGGCAGCCAGCGTTGCGGCTAGGTTACACCCGCTACCTGGGAGCGCCGGTGTTCAGCCCGGACGACCAGTTGATCGGGACGCTCTGTTTTCTGGACGCCCGCGCTGAGGCGCCGATCCTTGAACGCGACATTCAGTTCCTGTCTTTGCTGGCGATGCGCGTGAGCGCAGAGTTGGAGCGCGAACGATTGATCGAAGCCCGGGTGGCGGCGGAGCGCGCCACGGCCGCGCACCTGGGCGAGATGAACGACCGCCTGCTGCGGGCGGCGGAAGAGAACCGCCGCCTCACCACCATCGTGGTCCACGACCTCCGCCAGCCGCTGGCAACGCTCGCAACGCTCCTTAGCCTGGCGCGCGATGCCGAGAGCCCCGAGGAACGGACGGAGTGCCTGGCGTTACTCGACGCCCGACTCGAGGCCCTGAGCACACTGGTGGACGAGCTATTAGATTTTTCCCATCTCGGAGCGGCGCCAATCATTCCTCATGCTGAGCGGATCGATCTCCGACAGATGCTCGAGGAATGCGTCGAGAGTTTCATTCCGGAAGCACAAGTTCGGAACGTTCGCCTCGTGCTGGAGGTCTCCTCCGAGCCGGGCGAAGGCTACGTAGACCGAGCCAAGCTGTTCCATGTGCTCGGCAACCTGATCTTCAACGGGATCAAGTTTTGCCACCGTTCCCCCGCCGCCCTTCCCGGCGGGGGAACGGTGGTGGTGCGGACGCGCAGTTGCGGCCCTTCGAAGTGGGGTGTGGAAGTGCTGGATGACGGAATGGGGATGGACACGCCTGTGTTGGAGCAAATCTTCGGCGAGTTCTACCAGGCGCCCGGCGTGCGCGATCTGGAAGCTCACTACGGTTTTCCGCCCGGACGGGGCCTCGGGCTGTCTATCGTCCGGCATCTCTGTAACCTGCTGGAGATCCAGGTATCCGTTTCCAGCCAAGTGGGCGTCGGAACTTGCTTCTCACTCGTCATCCCTCGCGGCGGCCCGGAACCCTGATAGCGGGGAAACCCGCCGCGCTGGACCCTGCGGCCGGATGCCCTATTCATCGCCAAATGCGGACGCTCGCTTGAAATAGTGTCCGAAGTTGCGCCAAGCTGTCACCCCACTGTTACTGCGCTGTTACTCCATTGTTACCTCCGCGGGGAAGACTAGCTGCGAACATCGTCGGGCCGTCGTAGGTTCCCCCTGCTGTCCGGGCGTCTGGCCCTAAGGCCGTAAGGCCAAGAGCCATCCAGACTGCGTCTCCTGCCGGCCCGAAATCCCCAAGGAGAAAGTCTCACATGCGGTTTCTGAAACCCGCCGTCCTGCTTGGCGTAGGCGCCGCCGTCCTGAACGGCGTTCCCGCGCTCGCCTCCAGCCACGCGGAAGCGCCCATGATCGCGGAAGATCCCAAGGCGGACAACACGGATGTCTACTTCTTCCGCAGTCCGCAGGACCCGAGCAAAGTCGCGGTCCTCGCCAACTACATCCCCCTGCAGGAGCCCGGAGCGGGCCCCACTTACCACTACTTCTCCGACCAGGTGCTGTACGAGATCCACGTGGATCGCAACAGCGACGGTCGGGAGGACATGTCTTTCCAGTTCCGGTTCACCACAAAAGTACAAACGCCGGACACGTTCCTCTCCTATCTCGGGCCGATCACCCAGCTCACCACAAATGGCAGCACCGTGGTGGACGGGAAAAACGTGAACCCGAATTACAATCGCTACCAGACCTATACCTTGAGTCTGGTGGACCAGACTTCCGGACGCGCCCGCACCAGCGTGCTGGCCCGGGACGTGATCGTCCCGCCGAACCACGCGGGCCCGACTACCACTCCGAACTTCGCCGCGCTCACGGCGCAGGCGATCCACACCGTCGGAGGCTCGAATATCCGGTCGTTCGCGGGCCAGATCGACGACCCGTTCTTCTTCGACGTGGGCGCGACGTTCGATCTGCTACGGGTGCGGCCCTTCCGCTCGCTGCACCTGCTGCAGCCGGTGGACCCGCGCCCCGACCGGCCGGACGCGCCCGCGATGCTGTCGGGCTACAACTGCCACACGATCGCCCTGGAGATTCCGATCAACCTCCTGACCGGCAAGGGCTCCATCCCCGGTCCGATGGACCCGGCGCGGATTCTCGGCGTGTATGCGAGCGCGTCCCGGCAGCGGATGACGGTGATCAGCAGCACCCGGGGACCGAGGGCGACCGGCAGCTTCGTGCAGGTGTCGCGCCTGGGAATTCCCCTGGTGAACGAGCTGCACAACCCGCTCGTCGACTCACAGGGAAAGGGCCGAACGCGGGATGCGTACAACCAGACCAAGCCGCGAGACGACGCCCGGTTCCGCCGGTCTTACGAGTTTCCCGAGACGGCGCTGCGCTTGGCCCAACTCTACCCCGCGCTGCGCCCCGTGATCCCGAACATCACGCCGGACGCTAAGGGGTTTACCGGGCCGAGAAATGACCTGTTGGGGGCCGCAACCCCGCTGGTGAACTTCGTCCCGGACCTGTTGCGCCTGGATGTGTCGGTGCCCGTAAACCCCAATCCGAACCCGCTTGGGGTGCTGGGCGGCGACCTGCAGGGATTTCCGAACGGGCGCCGGCTGGCGGACGACGTTATAGACATCGGGCTGCGGGTAGTCGCAGGGGCGCTCGTGCCGGGCAACATCACCGTCAACGGACAGACGACGACCCGGGCGGCGTTCCTGAACGCGATCAACCTCGGCGACGGCGTGGCCCTGAATGACGACGGGCGAAAACCGTTCCTGAACACGTTCCCCTTCGCGGCGACGGCTCACGACGGGGTGCTGCCCGCCCACATCGGGTTTGACGATCCCGAGAAGAGTACGATGCCGTAAGCGGCGCCGGACGTCAGCCGCCACGTCGCCTTTCCGGCGTCGCGCGGCTGACGTCCGCTCCCCACCGCCCGCCTCTGTCTCCCCGCACCCTTCAACCGCCATCGGAGCCACGCCACTGCGGCGCATTCCTTGCGCGCAGACCCGCTTCGCCCGGCGAGCCTACCTCGTCCACGGGATCTTATGCACGCCACTCACCGAGGTTCTCACTCGCGCGGTTTTACTCTCATCGAGCTACTCGTGGTGATCGCGATCGTCGCCATCCTGGCCGCCATTCTCTTTCCAGTGTTCGCGCAAACGCGTGAGAAGGCGCGCTCCACCCAATGTCTCTCGAACCTCCGCCAGGTAGGTCTGGCGGCCGGAATGTACTTCGACGACGCGGACGACCGTCTTTATTTCCACCACGCGGGCCTGGAGGAGATTACCTGGGCCAGCCGCCTGGCGCCGTACACGCGCAACCAGGGCGTGTACATCTGCGCCAGCGATCCGGCCACGGCGCTCATCAATCCGAATACGCGGGAAGTCGCGCGCCCCAGCTACCTGATCAACGCCTACTTCACCCATAACCATCCACCCGGCACGAGTGAGGAAGTGGAGGAGCCCGTCAACCAATATTTGCGGGACGACCCGCGGATGGTCAGCGCCGGCGAAACGATCCTCTTCTGTGAGAGCGGGATTACGGAGCAGGGGCACAACCAGGACGATTACGACGCCTGGAACGGTTTGAGCGAAGTAGAACCCCTCTTCAACATCACCCGCCATTCGGGAGGCACGAACTACTGCTTCGTAGACGGACATGCCGCCTGGCGAAAGTACGGGCGCGTCCGGCAGATGCACTTCCCGGACCACGTGATCATTCCTTAGGAGGCCCCATGTTGCAATCTCTGCGCCAGCCCCAAACGGGGCTCATAATCGCCGCTCTGTCGGTTCTAGTGATTACGGGGGGCCTGGCGGCGCGCCGGTCCGTTCCCCAAAGGGAGGCAACAGCGGCGTCGGCGGCAATGGCGGCGCCGGCGCCGCGGAGCGCCGCCGAACAGCGCATGGCCGAGGCAGAGGCGGAGACGCGGAACCATCCGGAGGATCTCGAAGCCTACCATCGGCTGGCGCTCGCCCAGATGCAGGCCCAGCGCGAGACGGGCGACCCGGCCCTCTATGGCCGCGCGGAGCAGTCGCTGCTGGAGGCCAAACGCCGAGCGCCCAATGACTACAGGACGCGGCGATTGCTCGCCTGGGTGCTCGCGGGGCAGCACCGGTTCGACGAAGCCCTGGCGCTAGCCCGCGCGTGCGCACGGGAGAACCCGAACGACTTCTGGAACTACGGTGTCATCGGCGATGCGCTGACGGAAACCGGCGACTACCCCGGAGCCGCCGCCGCCGTGCAGAAGATGGTCGATCTGCGGCCGAACAGCCTGTCGTACACGCGGGTGGCCCACCAGCGCCGGCTGCGCGGCGATCTGGCCGGGGCGCTGGAGATCTACAGTATGGCGCTGGACGCCACCAGTCCCGCCGATCGAGAAAGTATTGCGTGGCAACGCACCCAGCGCGGCGAGATTCGCTTCCTCAAAGGCGATCTGGACGGCGCCGACGCGGAATACGCAGTCGCCGTGCAGCAAGTCCCCGATTACCATCTGGCCCTCGCCGGCCAGGCGCGCGTGCTGGCGGCGCGAGGGCGGCTCTCGGCGGCCGCGGCGACCTACGGGCGAGCGCTGAAACGAGTGCAGCGTCCCGACTGGATGGCGGAGTTGGGCGACGTCTACCTCGCAATGGGTCAGCCGGAGCAGGCCGAGGCGCAATACCGCGCCACCGAGGTCTATCTGAATAGCCGGCGCGACGATCCCACGGCCGACGCCACGCACCAACTGGCCCAGTTCCTGGCGGATCGGGGCCGCGAACCGGCGCGGGCCCTGGCGCTGGCTCGTGAGGAAGCCGCCGACGCCCAGGATATCCGCGCTTTCGACACGCTCTCCTGGGCGATGTACCACGCGGGCCGCTACGCGGAAGCCTGGAAGGCCTCGGAGAAGGCGCTGCGACTCGGAACATCCGACCCGAAGCTGCTCTATCATGCCGGGATGGTGGCGAGCCGCCTCCCCGGCCGCAAGCACGAGGCGGCGGCGCTGCTGCGACGGGCGCTGGCGCTCAATCCGAATTGGGATGTCCTGGACGCTCCCGCTGCGCGCCGGGCGCTGGAACGGATGGACTCGGGAGGCCGAGTTCGACTGGCGGGAACGCCCATCGCTACGGGAAGCCGATCCGACTAACAAAGGGTTGCTCACCGGCGCCGCAGGAGCCGCAGGGCGATGTCTGGAGCCTAAAAAGGCGCGTCCAAGAGGCCCGGCGCGCCGTCCGTCTGGACGTCTTCGCGACGGTTCACGGCGCCGGTGAGCGGGTTCACCCACTCCGCGCGGTAACGTCCTAGAGGAAGCTCCTCCCCTCCGATTGCGCCTGGCCTGCCCAAAGATACAGCCCCTACTGCGCTCCAGGCTCCGCCAGCGCCTGGAGGACCCGGCTCCACGCGCGGCAACTTGATCCGCGCTCCCGGAGTGTGGGTATAATATCCATTGGCTGCTTGCCCGGAAACCGACAGCCTTCCCCCTCCAGTGGGGATTGGCTGTCGCAATGCCTCACGAGTGGTCGGCGGATGGGAATGGACATAAAGGGGAGAGCCGCGTATGGATGAGACCAGAACAGGCGATTGCGCGCTGGTGGTCGAGGATCAAGAGGTCGTGCGGAAGATGGTGCAGGAGATCCTGCAGGAGTGTGGCTATCCCACGACCGGGGTGGCGAACGGGGCTGAGGCCCTGAATTACCTGCGGTCGAGCGCTCCGCCTTGTGTAATCCTGCTCGACTTGATGATGCCCGTGATGAATGGCTGGGAATTCCGGCGCGAGCAGCTTCAAGACGACGCGCTGGCCTCCATCCCGGTGGTCGTGCTTTCCGGTGCCGGCCTGCAACCCGAAGAGGCGGCCAACCTGGGCGTCGACCGGTATCTACCCAAACCGGTGGATCTGCGCCTGTTGCTGGACGTGGTGGGGCAATACTGCCCGCACGTCGCAGAATCAGCCAGCTAAGTAGGTGGTCAAAAGTCCGCGCGCAGCGCCCGTCCAGCTCCAGGCACAGATCGTCTCGCTGGAGCGTTTCGTGGGTGCAAAGACTTATGGCCACTCACTTAGGCTTTCCCGGTCAGCCATGAGCGCTGCTGATGAGGTTTTCGCACAGTAGCGGCAGCAGTTGATCCGTTTTCGGCGGGCAGAAGGCAGGCGAGCGCGCCACAGTCAGGAAATCGAAAGTCGCCGCCGTCACCTCATGCGCATCCAGCACGCGCACGGGGACCGGGCTGTCCTCCACCGTCCACGCCAACTTCCGACAGCGCCGCGCCTGCTCGTCGGCAGGCATGCCGGGAACCGCCTTCAGTTGAAGCGCCCCGCTCGCTTCTCGACCATGTCGGAAGTGGAGCGGATGCGCGTTGAGCTCTCGAAGCCGGCGTGTCGAATCGGCGGCAAGCGGGCCGGGAAGCACGAGCGTCAGCTCCCGCACCCAGCCCAGCGCGAGGGCGCAGAGCAGATAGTTGCCGCTGTGCGCCAGGGCGGCTACCTCTTCAAAACGGCGCTCCTCCACCGGTCGCGCCAGCGCCTCCTCTTGCAGCCGCCGCCAGAGGGGGTCGCCATAACCCAGGTCTTCATGGGCGTCCACGTGGACCACGTCGAACGGAACGTCGAGAACCCCCTGGTACACCGCCGCGTTCCATGCCCAGAGCGCCTCATAGTGATGGGTGCACAGCCGCCCCGGCACAGGTCTGGTGAGCCCAAGCCGCCGGAGCAGGTCCGCGGCAGCGTCCGCGCTCCACACGGAGAACAGAGCGTCGTCGGGACGCGGCGCGGCCTCGGGCACGTCGTGGACCGTGGGGCGCGCGAAGAAATCCAGGTCGATGTCCAGAACGGTAGACACGTTCGATTTCGGATTTGGGAATGCGGATTTCGGATTGACGTTCCGCCGGCCTGCCGTACGCCCGGAGGGGTCCGGAGCACTTCCCACGCCAACTTCATTGCGGGGCTCAGCCAGGGTAAGGCGTTCGACCCGCAGGTAGACACTCCCTGTAGCGCGCGCGACTTCTGTCAACGTAGGGAGCGCAGCTCCGGCCGCTCAGCCTCGATACGAGGTCTGAAGGCCTCGATCCCACCTTGACGTATCGCGCTGATTAGAGGAAGCGTATGTTCGATCCGAACTCTCTGGGCGCGGAGCCTCCCGGGATACGCCGGGGCGCCATCCTGGGGAAGGACGAGCCGCGCGCCGGCTACTCGCAGCTCCTGCCGCTGGAGGACGGGCGGCTGCTTGTGGGGTTCGGCGGCGACCAGCATCCGGGCAGGCCTTCCGGCTTCCAGGTGCGCGCCGGAGAGAGCCTGACCGTCGCTTCCCAGTCGATCGGTCCGAACCCGCCCTTCGCCGCGCGGCCCGGCGGCGAAACGATCCTGGACCATCTACCGGGCGGGGAGGCGGGGTCCGGCTGGCCGCTGACGCATCTGCGGCTCCTCGATCTATCCTCGGGCGAGGCGCTGGACCGCTTTCCGCTCCACGCACCCTTCGTGTGGCTGGATAAACAGCGGTTCATCGCCCAGTTGCCCGCACCGTGGGAGCGAGCGCGGGAGCCGGAAGGGGACGCGAAGCAGCGGGAGCGCCACGTCTGGCTGTTCACCGCCCTCACCGATGCTCCGGCGCATGGGCTGGCAGTGGTCGATCTGGAAGGGCGAAGCCTCCAGGTGCTGGATACCGGATGGACCGGGCCGCTGCGCTGGGGCTGCTACCGGCTCACGGCGGACCTGCGGGGCGGCCTGCTCTACTGCTGCGACTGGACGCAGATCGCCGCCATCGATTTGCACGGCGCCACCCGCTGGGTAACGCAGGTTGCGGCTCAGCGCGGGCGCTACAGCCTGCGCAGCCTCGCCGTGAGCCCTGATGGACGGCGCGTGGCCGCTATCGCGGATCCCGCAGACCCGGCGGAGCGGGCGCTGGTGGTGCTGGACGCGGAGACAGGCGCAGTGGTCCACGAGCGAGCCGTGGGCCACGAGCTGGCGGAACTGGGCCTCCTCCGCGCGGCCCGCACCGTCCCGCGCTGCCTGGCCTGGCATCCGGCGGGCTGGCTGGCCGTGGGTACGGGCGGCGGGATCGTGGCCCACCTCGACCCGGAATGGAATCTCCGCGCCTACCGGGCTGCGCCGCGCTCGGTGGAGGCGGTGGCGTTTACCAATGATGGACGCTCCCTGCTGGCGGCGGGCTCGGAAAGGGCGCTGCGGCGTTGGGAGTTGCGCGACGATGAGCTGGCGTGAACCAGAGGCTGCGCCATGGGCCGGATCGAAGGGCGGACGATTGCAACGGTCACACGCCGGCCAGCAAGGCGTCCGCCACCGCTGTCGTGTCGCTATCCACGTTATCGGCGAGGGAGCGGAGGTTCTCCCGGATGCGGACCTCAGCCGTCCGGCAATAGTAGCGGCCCACGCGGACGTCCCGGCGCGCCGCCGGGGTGTGCGCGTCGGGACTCTGGAGGAGCGCGTCCAGCCGGGAGACCACGGCGGTCATCATGGTAAGCTCCGTGGCGGCGTCCGCCACCCGCGCCTGGGCGTACTGCCGCTCTATGATCCCCTCCCGGTGGCGGACCAACTGCCCTTCCACCGCGTTGCCGAAAGCCCGCGTGAGGTCTTCCAGGAGTCGCGCCAGGTCTGACAGCTCGGCGCTGCGGATCGGGATGCGGACGCCGTCCTGCTTCGGCAGGCGGCGGCGAGCGAAATCGGTCAGTTTGCTCATTCCAGCGACCGGCGACTTCAACGCGTCCTTCAGCGAGAGGCCCACGTCTCGCATCCCGACGAGCGCGACGAAAGTCCGGAGCACGTCGTTGGCGCCCTCCGCGATGGTGTTGATGCGAGCGTCGCGCATCATCCGCTCGTAGGGCTGGTCCGTGAAGTAGCCCCGCCCGCCGAAAAGCTGGATCGTCTCGTTCACGATCTCCCACAGCCCCTCGCTGGCGAAGACTTTCAGCATGGCGGTTTCCACCATGTAGTCCTCCACGCCGCTGTCTACGAGCCCCGCGCAGAAGTAGACTCCGGACTCCATCGCGTAGGCGAGCGCCGCCATCTGAGCCAGCTTCTTCTTCACCAGCTCAAACTCGCCCAGCGACTTTCCAAACTGCCGCCGCGCGCTGGCGTGCTGGATTGCGTCCGCCACGCAGCGCTTGGCGATACCCGTACACGTGGCGCCGAAGGTGATCCGGCCGAAGTCCAGGAGCGTGAGCGCGACGCGGAGCCCCTTTCCCGGCGGACCCAGCACATTCTCCACGGGCACCTGGACATCGTGGAAGGCGAGACGCGCCGTGGCCGTGCCCCGAATGCCGCACTTGTCCAGGGACACCTCTTCGACCTCAAAGCCGGGCATGTCGGGCGTCACCAGGAACGCCGTGATCCGCTCGCGGCCCTTGGCGTCCCGCGTGCCGGGAACCTTCGCCATCACGGCGATAAGCCCGGCGATCCCACCGTTGGTGATCCACTGCTTGCGACCGTTCAGGACGTAGTGAGTCCCTTCCGGGTTCAGCACCGCCCGCGTCTCGACACCGCCCGCGTCGGAGCCGGCGTTCTCCTCGGTGAGCGCGAACGCGGAAAGCAGCTCGCCGCGCAGCATCGCGGGCAGCCAGCGCTCCTGCTGCGCCGGCGTCCCGAACAGCAGCAGCGACTTGATGCCGATGCTCTGGTGGACGTTCACGAAGATCGCCAGCGAGCCGTCTACCGCTCCGATCTCTTCGATGACGCGGCAGTAGGCGTGCTGGGAGAGGCCGAGGCCGCCGTCTTCGCGGGCAATGGACATGGAGAGCGCCCCGAGATCCGCAAGGCCCCGGATGACCGATTCCGGAATCCACGAATCCCGGTCGATGGACCGGGCGTCGACCTGCGTTTCCATGAAGCTGCGGACACGGGCGACGTAGGCGTCCTGCTCGGCCCGCTCCGCAGCGGAAGGCGCGGTATACGGAAAGGCTAGACCGTCCTCGAACCGGCCGAAGAACAAGCTCTTGGCAAAGCCCCGCCCCCCGCCGTGTCCGAACAGCTCTTCGGCCTCGCGCATCTGGCCCTCGCGCTCGGTCCGCGTCTCTACGCTCATGCAGTCTCCTCCAGCCGTCTCGGCCCCGCGACGCCCCAGCTCCGGCGCCCGCGTCGGCCATTGGCAACAACGAGGGACTCCGGTAGACTGTATGAGATTTGGCGCGGGGGATTCCTCCGTGTTGGGGAGAGATAGACTTGGCTGAAGATAGCGTCAAGGGGTTCGGCGGTCTGCACGTTGTCTCGCTGGAGAGCCGGCGGGCGGCTGAGATGGAGTCGATCATTCGCAGTCATGGCGGCGTTCCCCGTGTGGCCCCGTCGATGCGGGAGATTCCGCTGGAGGAGAACGCGGAAGCCTTCGCGTTCGCCGAGCGGCTGTTCGCGGGAGAGATCGACGCCGCGCTGTTCCTAACGGGCGTGGGTACGCGGACCCTGGTGGAGACGCTGGAGTCCCGGTATAGCCGGGATGAGATCGTCCATGCCCTCTCGCAGCTTACGGTGGTGGCGCGCGGCCCCAAGCCGGTGAAAACACTGCGGGAGCTGGGCATCCCCGTAACCATCACCGTTCCGGAGCCGAACACCTGGCGTGAGATCCTGGAGACGCTGGAAGCGGAGCCGCGCGGGTTGGACCTGAACGGCGCGCGCATCGCCGTGCAGGAATACGGCATTACGAACCAGCCGCTGCTGGACGGCCTGACCCGGCGCGGGGCGGTGGTGACGCGCGTGCCCGTGTATCGCTGGGCGCTGCCGGAGGACGTCGAGCCGCTGCGGGAGGCCGTCCGCGAAATCTCCGCCGGCCGCGCGGACGTCGTCCTGTTTACGACCTCCACACAGGTAGAGCACCTGCTCCAGGTGGCGGCGGAGCTGGGGCTGGAAGACGCCCTGCGGGCGGCGCTGGACCGGATGGCCGTTTGCTCCATCGGCCCCACCTGCTCCGGGACGATGGAGCACCTGGACGTTCCCGTAGACCTGGAGCCGGAGCATCCCCGGATGGGACATCTCGTGAAGGAGGCGTCGGAGGCGGCGCGGGACATCCTGGTGGCGAAGCGCGGCGTCCCGGCGGTGGCCCGACCTGCGGCGCCGGCCGTGGAGCCCTGGAACGACGCGCCGTTCCTGAAAGCCTGCCGCCGTGAGCCGACGCCGTTTACGCCCGTGTGGCTGATGCGCCAGGCAGGCCGCTACATGAGCGACTACCGGGAAGTTCGGGCGCGGCACAGCTTCCTGGAGTTGTGCAAGAACCCGCAGCTCGTTTCCGAGGTAACGGTGACCGCGGCGGAGCGCATCAAGGCCGATGCGGCCATCATCTTCGCGGACATCCTGCTCATCGTCGAGCCGCTGGGTCTGAACCTGGAGTACAGCGCGGGCGACGGACCGGTGATCTCCCCCACCGTGCGCGAAAGCGCGGACGTGGACCGGCTGAAGGAGGTCGATCCCGCCGCGCTCAGCTACGTGTACGACGCCGTCCGGCAAACCCGCAAGGACTTGAACCCGAAGATCCCGCTCATCGGGTTCTGCGGGGCGCCGTTCACGCTGGCGTCGTACGTCATCGAAGGCAGCGGCTCGCGGAACTACGAGAACACGAAGTCGTTGATGTACCGGGACGCCGGCGCGTGGCACGCGCTGATGGACCGCATCGCGCGGGGGCTGGTGAGCTACGTGAACTGCCAGGTGGAAGCCGGCGCGCAGTGCATCCAGCTCTTCGATAGCTGGGTGGGCTGCCTGAGCCCGGAGGACTACCGGGAGTTCGTGCTGCCCCACTCCCGCACGCTCATCCAGGGCATCCAGCCGGGCGTTCCGGTGATCCACTTTGGGACGGGAACGGCCACGCTGCTCCGCGACATGAAAGAAGCAGGCGGCGACGTGATCGGCCTGGACTGGCGCACGGAGCTGGACCGGGGCTGGGCCGAGGTGGGCCACGACCGCGCCGTGCAGGGCAACATGGACCCGCTGGTGCTCTTCGCGGAGCCGGAGTACATCAAGAAGCGCGCGAAGCAGATCATGGACCAGGCGGAGGGCAGGCCGGGGCACATCTTCAACCTGGGCCACGGCATCTTGCCGAAGACGCCGGTGGATAACGTGATCCGCCTCATCGAGTACGTCCACGAGCTGTCGGCGCGCTGAGCCTGTACTGCGCCGATCCAAGGGACGGGCCAACACAGACGGACACAGAGGCTACGGAAGAACACAGCCGAGACGCGATCCGCTCCACATTGCGGACACCGGCCGGGGCTTGCTACATGGGGCGTGCGGGTCATGGCCGATGGCCGCCGCGTGGGACCCGAACTGCCTGGCGGAGTACTCTGTCCCGGCCTCCTATGGGAACCGACGAGCGGCCGGCCGAACCTGCCCAAGGCTCGACAGCAGGCGGGGACGGAGACACCACCCTACAGCGGGCATGGTTGAGAAGCGTATGGCCTGCCGCCCGTGCCCCAGTCTTTTCAGGATGTGGATAAGACCCTATCCGAATTGAAATCTTGAATCACCGGAATCAGTTTGGTAGACTCTTTCCCAGGTAGGAAAGGGGGAAATTATGGGACTGGTAGTAAAGGATGATGGATGG
>Ga0216301_1000243_pt1 | contig 15074 bp, 15 predicted proteins | sample 4hB_Boncat_minus_FD_156203 | JGI IMG/M metagenome (GOLD analysis project Ga0216301, IMG submission 156203) | Terrestrial sediment cell enrichment communities for BONCAT metagenomics from Utah, United States - 4hB_Boncat_minus | ecosystem: Environmental > Terrestrial > Deep subsurface > Rock...
CTGCAGGTCGCGGCACAAAAAGTTTGTGCCGCGACCCCATCAACTCAGAGCTTGAGGATTCGGGCGGCCGACTCCATATCTTTGTCGCCACGCCCGCTCATGTTTACTAGCACCCGGTCACCCGGCTTGAAGAGGTTCTTATCCCGAAGCGGCGCGAAGGCGTGGGCGCTCTCAAAAGCGGGAATAAGGCCCTCGTTGCGGGCCACCCACTGGAGGGTGTTCAGCGCGTCATCGTCGGTGACGGCCATGTATCCAACGCGCCCGATGTCCTTGAGGTAGCTGTGCTCGGCACCGACTCCGGGATAGTCGAGCCCGGCGCTGACGGAGTGGGTGCCGATAACCTGGCCGTGCTCGTCCTGCATAAGGTAGCTGTAGCTGCCGTGAAGCACTCCGGGGGAGCCCGCGCTCAGGGGTGCGGCGTGCTTGCCGCTGTCCAACCCGTGGCCGCCCGCTTCGACTCCGTAGAGCTTGACGTCCGGGTCGTTTAAGAACCCGGCGAAGAATCCGATGGCGTTGCTGCCACCGCCGACGCAGGCGAGCCCGGCGTCAGGCAGGCGTCCGTAGCGCTCCAAGTACTGTTCCCGCGCCTCGTCACCGATCACGCGCTGAAACTCGCGGACCATGTAAGGGTATGGGTGGGGACCGGCGGCGGTGCCGATGATGTAGTGGGTGTCAGCAACGTTCGTGACCCAGTCGCGCATCGCCTCGTTAAGGGCGTCTTTGAGGGTCCTTGTGCCGCTGGAGACCGGGTGGACCTTAGCCCCGAGCAGCTTCATGCGGAAGACGTTGAGCTGCTGGCGCTCCGTGTCCTCTTCGCCCATATAGACCTCGCAGTCCATGCCGAAAAGAGCGCAGACGGTCGCGGTGGCAACGCCGTGCTGGCCGGCTCCGGTCTCGGCGATAATCCGCTTCTTGCCCATGCGGCGAGCCAGCAAGGCTTGGCCGACCGCGTTATTGATCTTGTGGGCGCCGGTGTGGTTGAGGTCTTCCCTCTTCACCACCACGTGCAAGCCGGTCTCCTCACTTAGCCGCCGGGCCTCTGTGATCGGCGTCGGACGCCCGACGTACTCCGTCAGGTAGCTGTGGAACTCCGCCCGAAAAGCCACGTCTGCCCACGCGGTGTCGAACTCCCGTTCCAGGTCGTCCAGAGCGGGGATCAGGGTTTCGGGGACGTATCGGCCTCCGAAGTCGCCGAAGCGACCGCGCTTGTCAGGGCGGGTGAGCATCTCCTCTAAGTCTACGCTGCCCGCGCTCGGCTTCGCCGAGCACCCAGGCTTCAGCCTACGGCGGGCCGCTCCGACTTCGCGACCATGATCGTCCCCGCCGCCACCATCACGGGAAGAAGAAGGACGTTGATAAAGGGAAGCAAAGTGAGAAGACCGCCCAAGAGCAGGAAGGTCAGCCACCCACGCAGACGGAAGACCCGACCGAACTGGCCGCCGAGGGTCACGCCTCTCCGGAGGAAAGCATTGGCGGTGAAGTCGAACAGCCCGATCAGACCGGCGATAAACCAGCCCCCGACGCCCGTGGTGGCGGCACAGCAGATCCCGACGATGGCAAGGGTGACGGTGAAAACCAGCCGGGCCACCGAATCTGCCATCACCGTCGACCAAGGCAGCTTCGCTTCCACTCGTGTCCCAGTGGTGAGCAGTTCCACTTCTTCGCTCAGGCGGTCCCAAAGGAAGGAGCTCAGAAGGGCCGCAATGGCCAAAAAGACGGCCGCTCCCACAAAGATCCACAGAACCGCGTAGGCAAGGCCGACTGCCGCCGAGATAAGGGTCTCGTTGCCTTGCCCGCGGGTGTACCGGCCTGCCAAGTTTTCGACGAAGTAGAGCCCGAGGCCGAAGAGAAGCACGAACGCCACCAGCGAGCCTGCCAACGGACGCCAGATGAAGGGCCAAAGCCGTCGCTCCCGGGCCAAGAGCCTTCCGGCTTCAAGGATGTGCTCCATCGCCACCTCGGACGCTCTCGAACGCGATTAGGTTGCAACGACAGTCCCGCCCAGACCTGCTGCGAGCTTGTACCGATAGGGCATTATCTCTTTGTGAGCCCGATCATCATCCTTGCCAGCGTTGCCGTCCACGAGTTGGACGTGCCGAACATGGAAGCCTACTACCGGAAACTCCAGCCGGCGCTCGGGAGAGTGGAGGGGTTCCAGGGCTTGAGCCTTTGGAGGAACATCGGCGACCGGGAGCGACACCTGGTGCTCTACCATTACGCAAGCATCGAGGCGGCGGACACGGGGCTTTCCGCCCTTGCGGATGGGAAGTTACTGGCGGAGACGGCGGTGGTGAACAAAGAGCCCGCCAACGTGATGCGGATCATCGTTCTTGGTCAGCAGGGCAAGGCGGTTCAAGCGGTGGCTCCGGGGCAGTTCCTGTCTCTCAGCGTACGGGTCTCCGACCCTGGATACGGCCAAGAACTGGCTGATGAGCTCGACCGGATTTTTGGGGAGCTGACCTTGATCCCCGGATTTCTTGGGTCGGTTTACGGTCGGAGCGAATCGCTGGAAGAGGAGGTCGTCGGGCTGGTGACGTGGGGGACCCGCCAAGCCTTCGAGTCTTCGGTTCCCGAAGGGACCCTCTACGAAGTCAAGCTTTACCAACGCGTTCTTTGACGAATTGTTAGCAACTGCCCCGCACTGTGGTTCGTCAAACCAGTATATGAAACTAGCCTTAGCGATGCCGTTCGTCGCGGCGCTTGCCATTGGAACCGCGGCGCCCGCCCAAGCGCAAGGGATGAAGCCTAGTAAAGCGCAGCAGGTGCAACTGGGCAAAAAGGCCGCCGAAGAACTTCGTCAGAAGGAGCGGGTCCTTTCTTCGGGCGATCCCCGTGTGCAGACGTTGCGCCGCGTTGCCCGCCGCCTCCTTAGTGCGGTCGACGACCGCAACGAGCCGTGGGAATACTCCTTCGACGTGATCGACAACCGGCAGGTCAACGCCTTCGCGCTTCCGGGTGGCCCGATCTTTTTCTACACGGGAATCCTGGAGAAGATGCGGACGGAGGACGAGTTGGCAGGCGTGCTCGCCCACGAGCTTGTGCACATCCGTCGTGAGCACTGGGCCTACAACTATCGGGACAGCCAGACCCGGAACCTGGGCCTGAGCCTGCTTTTGGTGTTCACGCGGGCTAACCGGGACGTAGCCAACATCGCCGGCTTGGGCAGCAGCCTTCTGACCCTGAAGTACTCGCGCAACCACGAGACGCAGTCGGACAACGAGGGCTTCGACATGATGGTCAAGGCGGGATACAACCCTCAGGGCATGGCGGACGTCTTCGCGATGCTCCGTGACCAGTCCCGTGGAGGCAGGCCGCCAGAGTTTTTGAGCAGCCACCCCAACGACAACAACCGAATCCGGAACATTGAAGCCCGGATCCAGCGCAGCAACCGGAACTTCCCGGCTCAGCGGCCGCTGAACTTCAGCCGCAGCGGCCAACGGGACGACTATTACGGCGGGTAATCCCAGCCGGCCTGGAGAAAGGGAGCCCCGCGCTTTTGGCGCGCGGCTCCCTTTTTGTTTATGGACTTAACATCGTCGCTTTCGCTCCAGCACCTCAAGCGAGTGCTCGAAGACCATTTTGGTCAGTGGCGACCACTGGTGGTAGATGGCTGGCAACTCATCCAAGGTGCAGAGTTGGCGGCCGTGGGACTCGTTCTTCATGCCAATTTCGACCAGGCGCTCCACTCTTGCCGCGTAGCAGTCGGCCCAGCGCACCTCGCGTCGTTCACTGATGTGGTAGCAGCCGATGTACTGGAGGTCGGTTAGGACCGCTCCCGCCTCCTCGATCGCCTCGCGCTTTACCGCCTGTAGCGACGTCTCATCGGGCTCCACCCGCCCGGATGGGATGCACCAGCCCCGGCCAGCAATGTCGCACACGAGCACTCTGTCACCGTCCCACGGGAATACGAGGCCCGCGAACGATCTCAGCGGGGCGCGGTAAGGAGCTGGAAAGAACTGGAGGCGTTGTCGACCGTACTGTCCCGATGGGAACTTCTTCACCGGAGCACGACGACCTTGCCTAACACCTTAGTGACGTCCACGGGTCCGTACGACCGGCTGTCCTCGGAGTGCTTGCGGTTGTCGCCCAACACGAAAACATGTCCGTCTGGCACGATGAGCTCACCGTTAGCCAGCGAGTAGTCCCGCGGCCAATTGATGTAATCGACCTTCTCACCCGCCATTCGGTACACCCGCTTGATCATGAAACCGCTAGGGTTCTCGTCCTGGATGACGATCACGTCCTTGTGCCGGATCGGCCCCACCAACCAGTAGGCGTTGCTAACCAGAACCCGCTGGCCGTTTTTCAAAGTCGGCCACATCGAAACGCCCGAGACCACGACGGTCTTGAAGTTCATGTAGAAGACGATCGATAGTGCAAAAACAGCGAGCAGAAAAAACCCGAATCCGGTTATCGCTCTCTTCTTTCCTTTGCGCATGCCCCTCCTGAGGCTGGGTCACGCCGACGCCCCTGAGGCGGGTCCGCTATAATGAGGACCGCCGCTCGGGCGCCCGACCCATGGATGTTCTACTGAAAAGCTTAACCCAACACAGCGGCGAGTTACTGCTATTTCTCATCGCCGCGACCGTTGTTCTCATGGTTTGGACTCTGCGCCTAGGCCTACAGGCAACGCGTACTCAGGCTCGCTGGAAAGACCTTCTCGTCGGCACGAGGGGTGACAGCATTGAGACGATGCTGTACGAGCACTTGCGCGACCGCCTTCGGTTAGAGGCCCAGATCGAGGCGCTCGAAGCAAGGGTCTTTGAACTGGAGACGAAGGTCAGCACGTCTAAGCGACACCTGGGGCTTGTTCGCTACGATGCCTTCGACGACGTGGGAGGGAGCCAGAGCTTCGCACTGGCGCTGTACGACGACGAAGGAAGCGGTGCGGTCGTCACCTCGGTTGTCGGACGATCCGACTGCCGAGTGTTCTGCAAGCCTCTGCTCAACGGGGGATCAGAGCGGACGCTGTCGCAAGAAGAGCAACGGGCTATCCGGGAAGCTAGGAGCGAAGGACCGAAAACGATCGTATCGCACTAAGGAGAAGATGAGCGAACGCTACCTCGACGACCAAATGCTCATCGCTCGGGTCCAACAAGGAGACCGAAACGCGCTAAACGCGCTGATTCGGAAGCACGAGACCCGGGCGTACCAGTATGCGTTTCGCCTCACTCGCAACAGCGAAGAGGCTGCGGACGTCGTCGCCGAAGCCTTCGTCCGCGTCTACAACGCGCTGCCCAACTTCAAGGGGCAGAGCGCCTTTACGACTTGGCTGTACCGCATCCTGACTAACTGCTTCCTCGACATTCGAAAGCGGGAACGGGTACGTCCTGCGACGTCGCTAGAGGCTACGTTCCAGACCGACGACGGCGAGCTTGAACGGCAAGTGGAGGATCCTGGCCGCACTCCCCATGAAGAGGCGGAAAGGACGGAGCGGGAGCGAAGTGTTGAGACAGCCGTCAGCCTCCTGCCGGAGTACCAGCGGGCGATGATCGTCCTGTACCACGCGGAGATGATGAGTTACGAGGACATCGCGGAAGCCCTCGATCTGCCTATCGGGACGGTCAAGAGCCGCCTTAACCGTGCCCGCCTCAGCCTTCGCGACCTATTGCTTCAGGATGAGGAACTTTTTCACCTCTGAGCAGTCAAACAAGTGGAAGGTCTCCAGCGGCATTGACCGGTGGGGCTTGGAAACCAGTAGGGCAAGCAAAGGGAGAGCTGCTTGAGTTACTGCGCTGGCTGTCCGTAAGGTGGATGGCGGGCGTAAATTACTTGACGGTACTTACTTTTCTTGCCCGAAATTGTTTGCGGGCTTCACCAAGACAATGAACCAAGAGAAAGCACGCGAGTTTTTTTCGGCTTACTATGAGGAAACTCTAGAAGCGGGCCTGCGCCAGACTTTTGAGCAGCGGCTCCGTGCCGATGCCACTCTCCAGGGAGAGTACCGGGCCTTCGTGGACACCATGGAGGAGCTGGACTCCTTGAAGCTGGAGGAGATCGACGTCCCGATTTTCCTAAGCGATCGCATCGCCACTCGGTTGGAGCAGGTGCAGGAGCAGAAAAAGCCCATCTTCGGGGCATGGACGAACTGGGCTCGCAACCTTTCTTTTGCAGGGCTCGCCGCGGCTGCCGTTCTCGGCACGGTTGTCACCCTCAGTGGCAAACCGTCCGGACCTGCCCAAGGAGGGGCGATCGCCGTATCGGGGAACCAGCTGGACTTTTCGGTGAAGGGTGCTGACGTTGTGCTCAAGTACGACGGAAGTGCAGACAAGCCTCTGCTGGTCACCCCTGCTGGGGGCCACACAAAGCGGATCCTTCCGAACGGAGATCGGATCGTAACCCAGTTAAAGAACCCGAATCCGGGTTCACAGGCGTTTACGGTTCAGATCGAAGGGGAGGCGAACAAGAGCGTGATCGTGGTCCCCGGCACCTCCCGAGTAGCAAAGGCCGAAGGTGAGGGCACCGTTCTCTCATTCGCCTCGGCATTGGCGAGCCACTACGTGGTCCCCGTCCGACTGAATGTTACGAAGGAGGACACGCACCTAACGTGGGCCCTTCAGGGCACCGATCCACAGAAGGCGGCCAGCGAAGCGCTGGAGAACTTCGGCTATAGCGTCGACGTCCGCGACGGCGGAATGATCGGCATTCTCGACCGCTAGCCTGCATGGGCCAATTCAGTCAGGCTGGCCCTTCAGCTTAAAGATTGTTTCGCGAACCTGTTCAAGTGAATCGAGGTCAGCTGAATAGGCCATTGCGGTATCGGCCGCAAGGTCGGTTTGGATTGCCGCATTCGTCAGGGCTTCCTGCCGAATGCTTTGGATCACCGAACGCGAACCCGGTCTTTCCACTGAAACTTTCTCCAGCTTCTGCATCAGCTTCCAGTCGGCCGACGACATCGGATCGGCTTCGTCTTGACCCACCATTTGGTTGTACTGGTGCTTTGCAAGTGCCGCAACTTTTTGAATAGGCCGATGTTGTGACGCTTTTTCTAGTCGGGCTACCACCTCTTCCCTCTTCTCCAGCGACAGCGTTCCTTGCAACCGATTAAGGATGTTGAGCGCTCGCCTCTGACGTAGGCTGGTCATCGATATGGCGCTGAAGTCGGAATACTTGAGGGGCTGCAGCAACTCGTAGGCGAGAACCGCATCGTCAGCCGCAATTTCTACGTTTCCCTTTTTGGCTTCTCGCTCTGCGTTCCGGGCCAGGGAAGCAGCAAGCTCAGCGTTGACCCGAAAGATTTCCGCCTTCGGACCTTCCTCCACGCCGTCTTCGTAGATGGCCGGCGTAAGGTCAGTTAGCCGGCCTGTCCGAAACCCGTCGATCCACAGGTAGGCGGTGCGTCGGGCCTCCGCCATCTTTTCGCCCTGGAGCCACTGTCTCAGATGCGGCCGAGTCTCCCGCACCACATCCCGGAACGCCATCACCCGCTGATGTTGGGTTTCCGTTGCCCGATGCCACTCCTCATAGCTCACAGCCTGGTCCTGGGGGGCCAAGGCCAACCCAACGCCTAGAATCACTGGCGAGGCCAAAGCAAGGCGGGCCAGCCGGCCTTTCTGAAGCCGACGGGAGACCGAACCATTGTCAAGCGAGCAGTTGCCAATCATTTTTGCGAGCCCTAACGAATCCTTAACCCTACGATCTTTGGGCGGGGCCAGGGGTTCCCAAGTGTGTTTTGAGGAGCAACAGCAGCTTGAAGGCCGTTCGGCCTATCCCAATAGCCAACCCCTATACAGGGGCGTACTTGCGCTCTACAATGATCTCGTCTTGGGAAGAGGAGACATCCAAACTAAAATGAAAAATGGCCGTGTGCTCACATGGGAGTCGCATCTGATCGTCCGCGCGGCGGACGGTGACGAAGTGGCCTTCGAGCTGCTGTCCGATCTCTACCGACCGATCCTCACGAGTCTCGCGATGCGGATGCTGAGGAACACCGACGACGCTTACGACGCGGTTCAGGAGACGCTGGTAAAGGCGTACCGCGCGATCAAAGACTTCGACCCGGAGCGACCGCTCAAACCGTGGCTGTGCCGCATCTGCGCCAACTGCTGCGTCGACGCCGTTCGCTCTCGTCGCCGCGAAGGCGACTCGCTCGACCAGCACGAGTACATGCTCGCGGATGGCGGCTCGGTCGTGGACGACACCGCCGAGGGCTCGATCCAGCAGGGCCAGGTGATGGAAGCCATCGGCCGCCTGCCCGACAAGTACCAGCGGATCATTCTCATGCGCCATTTCCGGCACATGGACGTGAACGAGATCGCTCACGAGCTGGACAAGCCCGAGGGGACGATCAAGAGCTGGCTGTTCCGGGCCCGCGCGATGCTGAAGAAGGATCTTCAGCCGGCTCTGGGGTAGGAGTCGGACTTCCCCCCTCTCCCATTCCGCCGCACCCTTCGCTCCGCTCAGGGCAGGCTCATCGGCGAAACAGGAGAGGGGGTTCCAGTGTGTTTTCGGGGTTGACAGGTACCCTATAGTCAAATGCCCGTCACAGAAGCTCAGGTTCTAGACGCTCTTCGGAAGGTCGTCGACCCCGACTTGCACCGCGACATCGTCACCCTGGGTTTTATCAAGGACCTTCAGATCGAGGAAGGACAGGTCTCCTTTAAGGTCGAGCTGACTACCCCGGCCTGTCCTGTGAAGGAGCAGCTTCAATCGGAGTGTGAGGAGCACGTACTGGCCCTGGAGGGGGTGTCCAGTGTGGCCGTAGAGATGACGGCCCGAGTTCGGCAGAGAGACCAGAAGCAGGACGATCTGATCCCGAACGTCAAGCACTGCATCGCCATCGCCTCCGGCAAGGGCGGCGTTGGCAAGAGCACCTGCACCGTCAACCTCGCGATTGCCCTCGCCCAGACCGGCGCTCGCGTCGGCCTGATGGATGCGGATGTTTACGGTCCGTCAATTCCACTCATGATGGGTGCTCAGAGCGAGCGCCCGATGACGCGCGGCAACAAGATTATTCCGATCCAGCGCTACGGCATCCACATGATGTCGCTCGGCTTCTTGTTAGAAGAAGGGCAGGCCGTTCTTTGGCGCGGTCCCATGGTCGCGGGCACGGTTCGGCAGTTGCTGGCCGACGTCGAGTGGGGCGAACTGGACTACCTCTTAGTCGACCTCCCTCCCGGCACCGGCGACGCGCCCATGTCCCTTGCCCAGCTTGCGCCCCTGACCGGTGTGGTGATCGTAACCACCCCTCACCACGTCGCGGCGAACATCGCCGGCAAGTCGGTCCAGCTTTTCCGACGCCTCAACGCGCCGATCATGGGCGTGATCGAGAACATGGCGGGATTCGTTTGCCCCAACTGCGAAACCGTGACTCAGATCTTCGCGGGAACGACCGGAGAGGAGTTGGCGACCTCCCTCAAGGTGCCTTACTTGGGCTCGGTGCCGCTCGATCCGACGGTAAGCCATGCGGGAGACGAGGGGGTTCCGGCAATCGTGGCGCATCCGGATCGGCCGCAGACCAAATCGTTCAAAGAGATCGCAGGCAAGCTAGCGCAGCAGGCCAGCATCATGGCGATGACGCGCACCGACCTCACGAAGCTAGGTGACCCCAAGGACCGGCCGCGGTTCGAGCCGGTCCAGCCGCTCTAGCGGGAAGTCCCTGCCCTAGACGGTCGAGACCAACTCGGCCGTCGACGGGTCGTTAAGCCAGGACTTCAGCGGGCTCCGCTCGTTGTCCTTGAGGAGTTGGTGGACGTACTCCTCACTGTTTAGATACCGCAGAGTCTGCAGCGGAACCGACCGGCGCTCCTCGTCGGTGAGTTGGCCGGGCCAGTCCAGCCGGTAGTAGCGCTCGCGGGGGAGTTGCAGCGATTGAGGCAAGAGGCTTAGGACCCGGGCCTCCTCAGGAATTCGGGAAACCAGTGCGTTCGTCGCCCTCTGGACTGCTTCCGCCTCCCCAGGGGGCATATTAAGGAACTTCCGGGCGCAGTTCTCGCCCACCTGGACGATCGCGAAGGCGGCTTCCTCCAGGGCTTCGTCGGCATCGGTCGTAGAGACCAGATTGTGGGTCGACTTCGTCGTCATGAAGCAGAGGCGGGCCAAGCGGTCGAAGAGGTCAAGCCTCTCTTCGTCGGCGTCGTACATCCGGATCTGCAGCGGTCGCTCCCCGAAGTAGGTTGCGAGCGAGGCCACGACCGGCGGGCTGCACCGCACGCTTCCTCCCCCCAAAATCGCGAGCCGCACGAGGTCCATGCGCCTATTCTACGGCTGCGAACGAGCGCGTGTCCGGGGGCTGTTCTGTCACCTGCCGATCTCCGGTAACCTGCTGCGCACTAAATGGACGAATTCAGCCTCGACCGGCCGGAGCTGAACGGCAGCCTGATCTCGATGGAGTTCGGCCCCGGCGGGAGGATTCAACAGCTTTGGGCGAGCGACCCGGCCGCTCCCGACGACAGCGAAGAGTTCCAATTCGTCGCGCCTCCGGTCCCCATGGGCGAGGAGCTTGCGGAGGACTACTTCCCTGGCACAATCCTGCTCGGAGCCCGCACCCACCCCGACGACCCTTGGATCCTGAGCCGCAATTCGCGGGCGGATCACTTGGAGGAAGACGAAGGGGACGGCGTCTCGTTCGAGTACGACTTCGGCTTTATCGAAGAGATCCAGGCGACGGGACGCTTCTACGAGATCGGCGGCCCGGTGCCGCAGATCGCGTGGGACATCAGCCTCCGGAATCGGAGTCGGCGTAGCGTCGAGATCGGTGAGTTGGGCTTCCCAATGGCGCTCAACAACGTGTACGAGGGCTTCCCAAAAACTGACCGGGGCCTGCGAGAGCTTTGGAACGACCGGGTGATCGTGCACAAGCACATTGGCGGAGCGGCCAGTTACCTTTTCGCGCAGCGACTGACCTCGCGCCCGCCGGGGCTGCTGGTCTTTCCCGGCGCCGATACCCGGTGGGAGTTTTACAACCACGTCCGCGCCTCGCTCACCACCCAGTACCGGTGGGACGGCATTCCCATCGTGTACGCCCACAGCCAAGCCGCTATCGAGCGTGAGGAGTGGCCGGAGTGGTTCGGCGACCACACAGCGGTCGTGCTAGAGCCGGGGGAAACTCGCGACTACCAGATCCGGTTCGCCCCTGCCGACCGGTCTTGGAGCGACAATGTCCACTCCACCCTCGTCGCGTGCGGACGTCCGGCCATTAAGCTCTTCCCCGCGGCGGTCGCTCCCGCGGACGTCGGCATCGCTCTCGAGGTTAGCGGCGCTACTCCTACCCGGTTCTTCGCGAACATCGAGACGGAGTTGGAGACGGACGCGGACGAGGAGGGCGGCTTCTGCTTCCTTCGACCCGGCGTGGCGGGCATCGTCAAGCTCGGCTTCGAGGACACCCAAGGCCGCGAGAGCGACACCCACCTGCTTTTCACCGAGCCGATCCGCGACTTGATCCAGCGACGCGCGGAGTGGATCGCGGAAAACCAGGTCGTTCGCGAGCCCGGTCCCTTCCTGAACGCGATCCTTCCGGCCGACAACCGGACGGGGATGCCCATCACCGACCCTGAGGCGTACACGATTCCCTTTGGGGTCGAAAGCAGCCTTGGCGAGGCGCTGTTCTTGGCGGAGAAGAACCGCATCATGCCGGTTCGGGACCAGGTACGGATCCTCGACGCGTACCTGGAGTCGTTCGTCGAGACGATGCTGGTCAACCCCGCCGATGGCAGCGTCGGTAGCTTCCTACCCGATCCAAAAGGGACCGCCCTCCACTTCGGCCGGGCCCAGGTTTACCCACTGGCGGTCAACCTCTACCTGGCGATGGCCCGTGTGTCGCGGGTGTACGGAGAGTCGAAACGAGGTCCGGAGGATTACCTTGCCCAAGCGGTCCAGACCGCCCTGGCGCTTTTCCGGTCGGCTTCCCCCTTCACCTTCAGCGGCATCGGCGTTCCGCTCCTCGCCAGCCTAAAGGACCTCGTGCAGGAAGCCAGCGAGCACGGGCTCGCGGAAGAGGCAGCGACCCTGTCGGCGGAGATCCGTCAACGGCAGGAATCGCTGGTCGCGCGGCGCTACCCCTTTGCGGGCGACACTCTTTGGACGACCTCTGGTTTCGAAGAGGTGTTCGACGCGGCGCGGCAGCTTCGTCGGGAAGAGCTTCAAGAACGGACCTTCCGGTGCGCCTACGCCTCTCGATCGCTCGCTCCGAGCTGGTGGTGGTACGGCACGGACCGGCGATGGGCCGAAGACCTGGAGGCTCCTCCGAATCCGGGTGTTCGGGACAAGGGCGAGCTCTGCCTCGGCGGAACAACCGTCGCCAACTCGCTGATGTTCTTCGAGACCCTTGACCGGGACCTCTCCATCTTGCCAGAGCCTCACCTGCGGGCAGCCTTTGGCGGCCTCCTCGGAGTTTGGGGACTCGTTCGCGCCGACGGAGCAGCGGGCATGGCGTTTACGCCGGACGTGGCGTCCGACCACTTCGGGATGAGCTGGACCACCGGCGATCTAGGGATCGCCCTGTTCCAGTACCTGCGCGGGGTCGGGGCGTACGTGTTGCCTACTCGGTCGGGCGTGCAAACGTTCGGCTGCCACTTCGAGATTGAGAACGAGGGTGGCGTCGAAACGTACGTGGTCCGTCCATGGGACGGCGTGGGGCGAAAAGTGATCATGCGGCAGATCGGGCTGGAGCTACGCTCCAGCTTCGGCACAATTCAGGAAGTACGGCTGGACGCCCGCAAACGGTCGCTGGTCGTGCGGCTTCAAAATCCGGCGGACAAGGATCTAAATTCGGATCTCTCCGTCAGAGGTATGTGGGGTCGGAGGTTCCAAGCAGATGGTACAGAGTTGCAGGCAGCCGGAGGAGAACTCTCGGTGCCGGTAGCGCTGCCTGCGGGATCGACCGTCCAGACAGAAATTAAGGTGCTATGAGCGAAATTCCAACTTGGTGGCTGGTCTTGTCGGGGGTGTTCTTCTTCATGAACATCCTTTTCTTTGTTGCGATGACCTTCGCGATGCTCGCCTTAGCGCGAATGGTGAAGAACATTCAGCCCCAGATTTCTGGGCTGTCGACCAAGGTGCACGGCCTGATCGATACGGTTGAAAACGTGGCGAAGCGGGTCGAAGAGGTCGCGGCGTCGGTTCGCCAGACGGTGGAGGGCGTGGGTGGACGTGCCCAGGGCGTCATCGGTTCGGCCGAGGTTGTCGCTCACAGCGCGTCCAAGCAGTTCGAGAAGTTCTCCCCGTTCGTGGTGGGCGCGCTGACCGCAATGCGGTTGGTCAAGGCCCTCAACGAAATGCGCCACGGGCGGAGCGCGGCCCAGGCCACGAAGAAGAAGACCCTCGAAAGGCGGCCGGCATCGCGTCGGTTCAACATCCCGTTCCTGGGCCGTCGATAGCTTCGAGAAAACTATTCTTTCCGGGGCTCTTGTAGGCCCCACCGCTTGACAAAGGGCGGCGCAACAGGGATAATAATCTCTTGTACCGCGGGGTGGAGCAGTCTGGTAGCTCGTCGGGCTCATAACCCGGAGGTCATAGGTTCAAATCCTATCCCCGCACCCATACTGAACTCGTATAGGAGGCTTCAATGACGAAGCCTCCTTTTTTACTTTGGCGGGTGGTTGCCTCGCGGGGACCGAGTGGGCAATGCTAGGGGCGAAGCCCATGCCCAAACCGTTTGCCGTTCTCCTACCTCTCGTCTGTTGCGCTTCGGCGGTCGCTCAGCCTACGGTCACGTCCCCCACCGCCCAGTTCGGACACCCCATCGGGGCCGACTACGTGCTCCCGAACTATCGACAGCTCACGGAGTACTGGCGGAAGCTCGATGCGGAGTCGGAAAGGATGCGGGTGGTCTCCATCGGTAAGACCAGCGAAGGCCGCGACCAACTGATGTCGATCGTGACGTCGCCGTCGAACATGCGGTGGCTGGACTACTACCGCGACGTTTCTCGGCGGCTGTGCCTGGCCGACGGGTTGTTGGACGAAGAGGCGCAGGATCTGGCCAAGCGGGGCAAGGCGGTGGTCTGGATCGACGGTGGACTCCACGCCACCGAGGTCCTTGGAGCCCAGCAATTGATGGAGACCTTGTACCGGCTGGTGAGCCGTGAGGACCCGGAGACGCTCCGCATCCTGGACGACTGCATCGTCCTGTTCGTGCACGCGAACCCAGACGGAATGGACCTCGTTTCCGATTGGTACATGCGGAACCCGGACCCGCTGAAGCGGAGCCTGGACAACCTTCCGCGGCTCTACCAGAAGTACATCGGGCACGACAACAACCGGGACTTCTACGCCTCGACCCAGCGGGAAACCGAGAACATGAACCGGGTGATGTACCGCGAGTGGTTCCCGCAGATCATGTACAACCACCACCAGACGGGGCCGCGCGGAACCGTCATGTTCGCGCCACCGTTCCGGCCACCGTTCAACCACCACACCGACCCGCTGGTCATGTCGGGGGTCGAGGTGGTCGGCTCCGCGATGCACAATCGCTTTATCCTGGAGAACAAGCCGGGAGTCACCATGCGGACGGGCGCGGGTTACTCGGCTTGGTGGAATGGCGGCCTCCGCACCACTGCCTATTTCCACAACATGATCGGGATCCTCACCGAGACCATCGGCAGCCCCACTCCCATGCGCATCCCGTTCGTGCCGGAGCGCCAGGTCATGAACGGTGACCTCCTCTTCCCAATCGAGCCCCAGGAATGGAAGTTCGCCCAGTCCATCGAGTATTCGGTGACCGCCAATATGGCGATCCTGGACTTGGCTTCAAGGCGGCGCGAGCACTTCCTGTACGGCATCTACCGCATGGGCAAGAACTCTGTGGAGCGCGGTCGGCGCGACACCTGGACGAACTATCCGTCGCGGGTCGATAAGGCAGTCGCGGCCGCCGGTCGGGACTCGGCGAAGGCGGCGGAACTGCTTCGAGCCCCCGAGTTGCGGGACGCCCGGGCTTACGTGATCCCGGTCGATCAGCCGGACTTCCCCACTGCCGTGAAGTTTGCCAACGCGCTAATCGAGACGGGAGTCAAGGTCCATCAGGCGACGGCGGACTTCGCCATCGGCGGCAAGCGCTATGCCAAAGGTTCGCTCGTGGTGCGAGCCGACCAAGCCTTCCGCCCGCACGTCCTGGACATGTTCGAGCCCCAGGATCACCC
>Ga0216301_1000244_pt1 | contig 15034 bp, 13 predicted proteins | sample 4hB_Boncat_minus_FD_156203 | JGI IMG/M metagenome (GOLD analysis project Ga0216301, IMG submission 156203) | Terrestrial sediment cell enrichment communities for BONCAT metagenomics from Utah, United States - 4hB_Boncat_minus | ecosystem: Environmental > Terrestrial > Deep subsurface > Rock...
ATGTCATCCTGAGCGCAGCGAAGGACCTCTCCCAGCAGGGTGTGATGGAGGAGGTCCTTCGCTGCGCTTAGGATGACATGGCGGAGAGAACGTGGAACCCATTGTGCTTTTGACTTTGCGGGCACGTTCGGGAGGCGGGCGAGGCCCGCCTCGCCCCTACGGATGCCTGCCGCTAGGCCACGGTGGGGGTTCGGTGGCACCAGTGGGCTAGCCGCTGGACGAGGTCGTCCTGAGTGAAGGGTTTGCCGAGATGGTCGTCCATGCCGGCGGCGAGGCACTTCGCACGTTGCTCTTCCATGGCGTCGGCGGTCAGGCCGACGATGGGGGTTCGGCGGTTGGATCCTTCCTCGAGGGCCCGGATCTGGTGGGTGGCCTCGTAGCCGTCCATGCCCGGCATCTGAACGTCCATGAGGACCGCGTCGAAGGGCTCGTTGCGGAATTGGTCGACGGCGCTCTGGCCAGTCTCGGCCTCGGCTACGGTGACTCCCAGGCGTTCGAGGAGCTTGGACGCGACGAGACGGTTCACCGGGTTGTCCTCGACGAGCAGTACCCGCAGCCCGTCTAGCGAGGCGACGGCCTCGGGAGCCGCCGCGGCACGGGCGGCTTGGGCCGGGCGGATGGGAAGCTCCACGAAGAACTCAGTGCCCTCGCCGGGCTCGCTCACCAGCCGAACGGTGCCCCCCATTTGGTCCACCAGTTGGCGCACGATGGTGAGGCCGAGGCCGGTGCCGCCGAAGCGGCGGGTGGTGGAACCGTCTTCCTGAGTGAAGCTCTCGAACACCGCCTGCTGGCGGTCCTGCGTGATGCCGATCCCGGTGTCGGCAACGCGGAAGCAGATGCCGCCGTCCGTCAACCTGGCGCCGAGGCAAACGCGCCCGTGGTCGGTGAACTTGACCGCGTTGCCCAGAAGGTTGGTCAAGACCTGACCGATGCGCAACGGATCGCCCTGGTACTCGCGATCCAGCTCGGGCGCGATCTCCGTCTCCAAGGCGATTCCCTTGCGCTGACACTCGGGGACCTGGACGGCGGCGAGGTCGGTCAGAAGCTGGGAAACGTTGAAAGCCTGGATCTCCAGGTCCAGCTTGCCCGCCTCGATTTTGGAAAGGTCGAGAACATCGTTCAGGACGCCCAGGAGTTGCCGGGCGCTCGTCTGGATCGTCCGGATGAACTGGCGCTGCTCGGGGTCCAGGTCCGTTTTCTCCAGCAGGGCGGCGATCCCGATCACGCCGTTCATCGGCGTTCGGATTTCGTGACTCATGTTCGCCAGGAACTCGGACTTGAGGTTCGAGGCCCGTTCGGCGGCCACCCGGGCGGCGACGAGGGCCTCTCGAGACCGCTCGTGCTCAATGGCGATCCCCGCGAGGTTGCTGGCCATGTCGACCAAGCTCTGCTGGCGGGGGCTCGGCACGGCGGGAATTCTGGAGTACACGGCGAAGGCGCCGAGAGCACTGCCGTCTTTACCCAGAATGGGGGTGGACCAACAGGCGCGCAGGCCGTGCTGGGCCGCGAGGTCGCGAAAGTCCCGCCAATGAGGGTCGGTCTGGATGTCCTCGGTCACCACGACGCGCTTCAGGCATACGGCGGTCCCGCAGGAGCCCACCTCCCGGGTCGCGTCGAGGCCTTCGATCGCCGCGTTGTACCCTTCGGGAAGGCTCCGGGCCGAGCCAAGCGTTAGCCGGTCCCCTTCGACCAAGAGAATGGAACACATGGTCCCGGGCTCCAGGGCCTCGAACGTAGCGTTCAGCTCGTGGAGGACCTCCTCCAGCCGTCGGCTCGACGCCAGCCGCTTCAGGGCGGCCGCTTGGCCCTGGAGCGCGCGCTCGCTTCGACGCCGCTCCTCGATCTCGCGGGCACTCTTCTCGTGGAGGCAGACGTTCTCGAAGGCCACGGATGCGGTAGCGGTAAGCGCGTCCAAAGCGTAGCGTTGCGTGTCGGTGTAGTGGTCGCTCTGATGGTGTCCGAGAGACAGTTCCGCCACGATTCCGCACCCGGAAGTATCGAGCGGCAATTGGATCTGGCTGTGCGCGTCTTCTGGGAGTCGGTCTACGACTCCGCCGCGTCCCCCAGCGTGGGCGGTGTACGAGCGGTGCTCGTCCCGGCAGATCAGGATCCCGTAGTCCGAGCGAGTGATGTCGACCGCCGCTTCCACCACCTTGTCGGCAAGAGATTCCAGTTGGCGTTCGCCGGTTAGGGCCCGCGTCAGGAGGACGAGCCGCTCGGAGACGTCCAGTTGGGACCGGAGCGCGATGGAGATCCGGCGCAACTCCATCTGGTCCATCGTCTGCCGGCCCAGGCGAAGGAGAGCGTCCATCTGCGCCGGGGCAATCTGGCGCGGTGCGTCCGAAAAGACGCATAGAGATCCCAAAACGTGCCCTGTGTGCGCGATAAGCGGGACTCCCGCGTAGAAGCGGATGCCGCCCGGCTGGGTGACGTTCTCGAAATTCTGAAAGGTGGGATGCTCGGCCGCGTTCTCAACGACCAGCGGGATCCCCGTTGGGATCATCCGGGCGCAAAACGAAATGCCTCGATCGGTTTCACAAACGGCGACTCCCTTCCTCGCCTTGAACCACTGTCGGTGGTCATCGATGAGGCTGATCACGGCGGTTTCGGTACCGCAGACGTCGGCCGCGATGGCTACGATCTCATCGAAGACTTGCTCAGAAGGGGTGTCGAGAATCTCATAGCTCTGCAGGGCCCTAAGCCGATCGAGTTCCTGCTCGGGGCGAGTAACGGGGATTACTTCCATAGGACGACTTCGTCTGCCGATATTATTGACCACCAATGGCTTGGTGTTCAGGCCAGCGTCGAAGTTGAAGGCTCCGCGCCACGATTTGTCGGGTTAACCGTGCTACGACGACTCCCTGCACGGGGGCCAGCCCGAGCAGGGGAGCGTCGGACCGGCGTCATGTCCTGATTAGCGTCGGGCCTAGGCAAAGCAGAGTGGAGAAAACGCCAACGCCCAGGTAACCGGGTTTAGGTAACGCAAGTCGATCTCCGTCTGCGGCATCTCCTGAACCGGCTGTGCCCCCTTGCTGGCCCAGCAGTAACCGGAGAATCCTCCGAAGGAGGGAACGATGGCCTGGTACGAGCCGACCTTGGGGAAGACCTTGCCGAACTGGTCGAGGATCTCCTCCATCGAGTAGGGGCAGAAGACAAGGTTGTCGGCTTGGGTGACGACGAACCCTTCGGGGGCGAGGGCGGCAAGAACATCCTTGTAGAACCCCTCGGTAAAAAGCATCTCGCTCAGGTTCCCCTCCTCCCCTTCGTAAACGTCCGTCGAGTCGACCACGATCAGGTCGTAAGGCTCCTTCACCCGGTTCACGTAGGCGAACGCGTCCTCGATGTGCAGCGCCACCCGAGGATCGTCGAAAGCTCCCGCGCTCACGAACGGCAGGTGCTCTTTCGAGGCGTCCACCACGCCCCGGTCGATCTCGACCATGTCCACGTGCTCGATGCTGGGGTGTTTGCAAAGCTCGCGGAGGACTCCCCCGTCGCCCCCACCCACGACGAGTGCCCGCTTGGGCGACGCCATCGACAGCATCGGGATCTGAACGAGCCCCTCATGGTAGGCGTGCTCGTCCATCTCCGTGAGCTGGATGTGCCCGTCGAGCAGCAAGAGCTTCCCGAACACCTCGGTGTCGTAGATGTCGATCTCCTGGAAGTCCGTCTTCGTGTGGAACACCTTCCCCCGCACCTGGACGTTGACGGAAAGCTTCTCTCCCCGGATCGGCATCGTGAAGTGGGTCATGCCTAATTATGAGTTCATGCCGGACCTGGAAGACGGGCCTAGCTCAGGATCGTCCCCCACATGGCCAGGCTTTCTAACGCTAGGCTGGCTCCCCCGTGCCCTACACCATGGCGGGCATTGGCTTTCGAGATCTCTGAATCACAAAGGGTCGCGCGGACGTGTCGGTCTTCGGCAAACTCGCCTAGAATGTGATCAAAGGATCACATGAAAGAACCCTCTCCCATTCCCATGGAGCTCGTAGATCAGATAAAGCGGGCGAGGCTTAGGGCGCGCCTCTCCCAGGAAGAGTTGGCAGCCCTAGCTTCCATCTCCCGGCGGCCTATCTACCTTCTGGAGAGCGGGCGTGGAGCGGTGAGGCTGGACACTCTAGTCAAGATCCTGGACGCCCTCGGGCTCACGCTTCAGATCCATCCGAAGAGTCCCGAGGCGTGACCGATTTCCGCTCGATTGAGGAGCTGTGGGTCTTTAAAGAGGATGAGCGCGTGGCAACTCTTCGCCGCCTAACAAAGGGTTGCGAGTTTCGGTGCACGGACGACTTTCTCAACAGCGGTCAAGGCCCGATCGCCCTCCATTTGCCTAAAACGCGGGACGGACTAAGGGTGGAAGGCATTGTCAATCTACCGGCCTACTTTGCCGGACTCCTCCCGGAAGGCCTCATGTTCTCCGCGGTTAGGAGCCTTATCGGCTCGGCCGCTGACGACCTGTTCGCCGTCCTTGCCGCGACGGGCTTCGATGCCATTGGAGACATTGACGTGCGCGTTCCGGGCGAGTCGCCGCGCAAACCCGCCATAGACTTAGGCGAAGCGGCGGCTCTGATCAAGTCGCTCGTGGAACGCCGAGACGGAGTGGCGACCACTCATCTCGCCGCGATTCCTGGAGTGCAGCCGAAGCTGTCGCTGGGTGAGATCGTACGGGCAAGCCGCAAGTCGGCTTCCATCGCCAAGTTCGATCCGCCCGAGTTTCCGGGGTTGATCAAGAACGAGTTCGCGTTCATGCGTCTGGCAAAGCGGTGCCGCTTGGACGTAGCGACCGTGAGGCTGGAGCCAGAGGCGCTGATCGTGACCCGGTTCGACCGCAGGTTCGATGGAGCAAAGGATCGAGTGGAACGGGTCCACGTGGAAGACACGCTCCAGGTGATGGACCTGTTCCCCAACAGCAAGTACTCGTTGGAGTACGGCGATCTGATGACCGCCATGCGCGAACTGGGAGTCTCAAAAGCGACCTTGCTAGACGCGTTGCGGCTCTACGTGTTCAGCTACATCATCGGCAACGGCGACCTCCACGCCAAGAACGTGAGCCTCATCTACGACAAGGAGCACGGCGATTGGAGGCTTTCGCCGGCGTACGATCTCCTTTCAACCTTGCCTTACGGCGACGTGCTTCCGGGAGCGGACCGGATGGCACTCGCCCTAACCGATGAGTCCTTTGGGCGCTTCACGGTCGAAGAGTTCGTGGATTTCGGGCTTAGGTTTGGCCTTCCGGAAAGGGCCGTTCAAGGGATGGTTGACCGAACGGCCCGCTCGGTAATCAGGTCTGCCCCGGAGATGATCCGGGACGCGGTGCCGGGTGAGGTCTTCACGACCATCCTCGAACGAGCCCAATCACTTTTAACTCTTGCTGCGCCGTGAGGCAGCAACCGCCGAAGCGCGGTATCGAAAACCGGGAGCGACCACCCGCTGACGGCTACGCCTGACGCCCGGGGTGCGTCATATTCACCATATGCCGGCCGCCGTGCTCCTTGCCTCCGCCCTCGTCGCGCTTGCCCAGAACGACACTTCGAACTGGTACACGTTCGCCCCCAAGAACGACTTCGGCCCGAGCGTCATCGGGATGGCGGACTGGTTCGACGGCCCCGCTGGGAAGCACGGCGGTGTCCGGATGCGGGGGAACCGGTTCGTGTTCGAGGACGGGACCCCCGTCAAGTTCTGGGGGATCAACCACGGCAACACGAACAACGCGCCACCCCTGGAAGTCGCGCTGATCCGAGCGCAACGGCTGCAGAAGTACGGGATCAACGCGGTGCGCTTCCACAAGTTCACCTACGGCAGCGGCGGCGGATTTGGCGACCCGGTGGACTCCACGAAGCTGACCGAGGAGGGCTGGACGCGGCTGGACAACTACGTCCACGAGCTGAAGAAGCGCGGGATCTACCACGGTTGGTCGCACATCTTCGGCCATCAGCTCCAGCCGGGCGACCGGAAGCGGGTGCTCGCTTACGACGAGGTGGTCAACGCGCAGGGCGGGTTCCTCAAGGGCTCGACCTACGGGCTGGTCAACTTTGCGCCCGATCTCCAGGACCTCGTGATCGAGCTCACGGTCAACATGCTCAAGCACCGGAACCCGAAGACCGGCCTCACCTACGCCCAAGAACCGTCCCTCGCGTTCATCGAGCTTCAGAACGAGGACAACATCTTTTTCCCCACGACCCAGAACGCCATCGAGAAGGCCCCGACTTACAAGCGGCTGATCGAGGGGATGTTCTCCGACTGGCTGCGGCGGAAGTACGGGACGGAGGAGAAGCTGGTCAAGGCGTGGGGACCCCGTGCGCTGAACGCCTACCCCGAGTTCCAGAAGGACGAGAGTCTCGCCGCCCGCAACATCTACCCCATCGCCCACTACTGGTGGTACGGCCACCAGGGTCTCGAGGACCAGACCCGGAACAAGGGCGTGCGCCAGCGCCTGCTCGACAGCGCGGAGTTCCTGCACGAGACCCAGAACCGCTTCTACCGCCGCTTCGTGGACGCCATCCGCAAGGCGGGATACCGAGGTCCGCTGGTGGGTTCGCCGTGGCAGGCGGGCGACAACATCAGCCACTACTACAACCTGCGAAGCGACGCTCTGGTCGGGGTGGTAGACCGGCACAACTACTTCGGCGGCGGTGACTCGCCCATGAAGCCCGGGCCGTTCGACAATTCTTCGATGCTAGGGCAGCCGGGTAGCGGTCTCCTTTCTACCGGCATGCAGCAGGTGGCCGGCCACCCGTTCCAGCTTTCGGAATGGATCGGGATCGTGCCCAATGAGTGGCTCGCCGAGGGTACGCCCATCATTGCCGCGTACGGTCTGGGGCTCCAAGGCTGGGATGCCTCCTACCACTTCGCCAACGACCTCGACCGGTTCAGCGACACGCTCGCGATCCGCGACAACTGGGGGATCTGGAACGTCGACTCGCCGACCCAGTTGGGCCTCTACCCGGCGGTCGCGCGAATGGTCCTGCGGAAAGACGTGGCCGAGGGCAAACTAGTCCACACCCGCAACGTGAGCCTGGACGACCTGAGGAAGGGGCAACTCGGGTTCCGCGAGGACGTCGAGCAGCGCGGCGATGTGAAGTCGATCAAGGGCGACGTACCGCTGGAGGCGCTAGCCGTCGGACGTGTGGAGGTGGCCTTCAACGAAAAGTCGAAGCCGACGCCTCCGGCTGACCTGTCCCGCTTCGTTTCCGGCAACACCACCCGCTCGACCACGGGGCAGCTCTCGTGGACCCGCGACGGGGCTGGCAAGGGCTTCTTCACCATCGACACGGCGGGAACCAAGGCCCTCGTCGGCTTTGCGCCCAGTCGCTCGTTCGATCTCGGTGGGGTTCAGATCCGCACCGACAACCCGTTCGCAACAATCTTTGTGACCAGCCTGCAAAAGGACCGCAGCCTCAGGGATGCCCGTTCCGCCCTCATCACCGTCATGGCCCGCGCCCGTAACACCGGGATGCGGTACAGCGCCGACGGTAAGGCGCTGGACGCAGTCGGCACGGCCCCGATCATCCTCGAGCCGGTCCGCGCGTCGATCACTCTCAACCGCCCCGCCCGCACCGTCAACATCCTCGACCACGACGGCCGCCGCACCGGCCGCAGTCTGCCAGTCAAGGGAAGGTCGATCAACCTCGACGGGGCAACCGACAAGACCATGTACTACGAAGTCGTCTACTAATTTGGGAGCGCGCGAAGCCCTTCGCGCGCTCCCAAAGAGGTTAGAAGTTGAGGTTGCGGCGGTGGAAGGCGAGCGCTTCCTGGACGTGCTCGTCCCAGTAGGCCCAGTTGTGCTCGCCGGGAAATTCTTCGTACTCGTGGGGGATTCCCTGTTCCATCAGAAACGCATGGTAATTCCGGTTGCTCTCGATCAGAAAGTCGTCAACGCCACAGTCGATTCGAATGTGGGGACGGGGATCGGCCGACTTGACGAGGTGGAAGAGGTCGTTCGGGCCTCCCGCAAAGGTCGGTCCTACGATTCGGGCGAATTCACGGACGCGGGGTTCTTCCGGGTTATCGAAGGGTGAGTGCCCAAACTCGAGAGCGCCGCTGTGAGAGTGCGCCGAACCGAAGGTCTGGGGGTAAGCCAACGCCAGGCGGAGCGCGCCGTAGCCGCCCATCGACAGGCCGGTGATCGACCACGGGACGTCCGTCGTGGGAAAGGTCTTGCGGATGAGCGCGGGGAGCTCCTCACCAATCGCCGTGCCGTAGGCGAAGCCCTCGGCGGCGTCGGTGTAGAAGCCGCGGCCCCCATTCGGCATTACTACCATCAGCGGAAGACCCTCGACATAGCGCTCGATGCTGGTGCGGCGCAGCCAGATCGTGTGGTCGTCGGACAAGCCGTGCAGCAGGAACATTACCTGGTACGGCGGCTCAGCACGTTCCGGCAGGAGAACGTAGGCAGCGGTTTGCATCCCCAGGGCATCGCTGAAGTAGTGGAGGTCGCAGAAGGCCATTGCCAGACCATACACCGGCACCGCAACCACTTTCCCCTTTTGGCTCCATTCGGCGTCGCAGTCGGCCAAGTTAACGCGCTAATGGCCCCTGAGGGCGCACTCGCAGAGCCCCAGGCCCTTACAGTTCAACCGCCCCTACTGGAAAATTCCAGAGGGGCGGCGTGGTTTCCGAGGGATGTTAGTGTCGGGGAGGAACCGACACCTCCCACGACAGGGACTGCCCTGAAAAGGTTCCGTAGATTTCATAAAATAGTTTTTGCGCGGCTAATCCATTATCCGACTTCTTTTGGGGACCACCGTGATAGTGCCTGGATAGAGAGCTCCGGCCCTCGCGGATCGTGTACCCTTCCTTCTGCAGCACCATGACCGATAAGGTTGCCGAAGACGCGAAAAAGCGCCTTGCCCGCATCGCCGGGCAGGTAGCGGGGATCCAGAAGATGGTCGACGACGAACGCTACTGCGTCGACATCCTCACCCAGGTTGCGGCGCTTCGAGCCGCTCTGGACCAGTTCGGGGTCCTCATGCTCAGCACCCACCTCGAAGATTGCGTCTACGGCCACGGTGAGCACGGGGACGATAACTGCAAGACGATGTCCCCAGAAGAGCGCCTTGCGGAAATAAAGGTCACGCTCAACCGGTTCTTGAAGTAAAACCGCACCTATGCGCGGTGCGGTAGCGGTTGACCTCGGGGCCACCTCGGGACGTTTTGCGGCGGGAAGGCTCGTCGATGGTCGGATCGAGTTCGAAGTAGTCGAGCAGATCCCCCACTCTCCCCTGGAGCGGAATGGCCGCCTAGAGTGGGACCTCGACCGGATCTTCGGGCTCACCAAGCGGGCTGCGGAGTACGCCAGCGCTCACTTCGACCGCGCTACCCTCGGCATCGACTCGTGGGGCGTGGACCACGGCTTTCTGGACCAAAGCGGGGACCTCATCGGGTCCCCCGTTTGCTACCGCGACGAAAGCCACGCGCGGGCCTACGAGAAGCTGAAGGGCCACCGCCCGATCCTCTACTCCCTGACCGGAATCCAACACCAGCCGTTCAACACGGTCAATCAGCTCGCGGCGCGGCGCGAGGAGGACCCAAGCCTTCCCGAACGGGCTGCCCGCTGGCTCATCCTCCCCGACCTTCTCGGCTGGCTCTTCACCCGCGAAGCGAACTACGAGCTGACCCAGGCATCGACCACCCAACTCCTCGGCCTCGACAACCAGTGGTCCGCCGAGGCGTTCAAGATCGCCGGATGGCCCGTGCCGGACATGGCGCCGAGCCTCCCCGGCGGCCTCGGCGGGTACGTCGCCGACAAGGTCCGTCTGGCCCATGTTGGTAGCCACGACACCGCCTCCGCCGTGTGCGGATTCGGCGCCCTCGCCCCCGATCAGATCTTCCTCAACGTAGGCACGTGGTCTCTTGTCGGTTGCGTCCTAAACGATCCTATCGCCACCCCCGAAGCCGAGGCTGCCAACTTCACCAACGAGCGGATGACTGACGGGCGCGTGCGGTTCCTGCGCAACGTGCCCGGCTTCTACGTTGTCAACCGGCTTCACGAGGAGTTGGGAATCAAAGAGTCGGTGCCCCAGTGGCTTGGCACGGCGGCGAACGAAACGGACGACCTGATCGACCTCTTCGCCGAGGACCTCTTCAACCCCGAATCGATGCTCGCGGCCTGCTCGGCGCAACTCAAGGGCACCCCTCCCCGAAGCCCCGCCGGCTGGGCGGATCTCGCCCTCCAGAGCCTGACCCACGCCATCGCTTCTCAACGGGAGTCGATGGAGCGCCTGACCGGCCGCACCTTCCGCTCGATCCGCGTCGGCGGCGGCGGCTCGCAAAGCCAAGCGTTCTGTCAATCGCTGGCCGACAAGAGCGGCTTGGAAGTGCAAGCCGGCCCTGCCGAGGCGACGGTGCTGGGCAACCTCGCCCTCCAGTTCCGGGCCAGCGGCGACATCAACGGCCAGGCCGAGATGGACGCCATCATCGCCCGAAGCGCGACCGTCAAGTCCTACTCGGCTCAAGCCTGACTCCGGTGTGGGGTCGGTGTCCCACCGACCGTCCGGCGCAGCCGGACCAGGATCTCTCAAGCAGACCATGCTTGTAAGGTTCTTGGTCGAGCCTTGCTCGACGGTCGGTGGAACACCGACCCCACATCAGGTCTGCTGTAGACAGCGTCTACAGCAGACTGGCCCGGTCGGCGGGACCGACTCTCGAGTTCGCATCCGCCTTCTCCGCCGCGGGCTCGTGCTCGGGATGAACGAGTTTCTCCTCGGCGACCGGGGCGAAGTCCTGTCGGTTCCAGTGCTTGTACACCTCAGCCAGTAGGACCAGGCAGAACAAGCCAGCGGTCCATCCGCCGACGACGTCGGAAAGCCAGTGAGCCCCGACGTAGATGCGGCTTAGGCTGACTAGGACCGCAGTAAGCCCCAGGGCCACCGCGATCCGGACCCGGTTGGCCTGGTTAGGAATGTGCACCCAAGCCATGAAGGCCAGGAACCCGTAGAACATGGTCGACGCCATCGCGTGGCCACTGGGGAAGCTGAGCCCGAAAGTAGGCAGCAGGACCTCGACCACGGATCGATCCGGACGGGGCCGCTCCACGATCTCCTTGAGCAACATGTTGAGGGGCAAACCTAAGAGGCTGACCGCCACCAAGATCGCCGCCCGCGGCCGCCGGACTTTAACCATCCACGCCGCCACCAACACCCCAAGGGCGACCAGAACCGGCGAATTGCCCAAAGTGGTGAACGCGGTTGCGATCACATCCATGATTGGCGACCGAGCCTGCTGGACCGACTTCGTGAACCGAAGGTCGAACGCCTCCATGCCCGGCTGGTGGATTGCGAACGACAGCGCCAGGAAAAGACCGGCGAACAGAGCCATGAAGCCGATCGCCTGCTTGCCCCGCAGGGCCACTATCCTCGCCCAAAGCTTTCTCATATTCTTTCGACCAGTACCCGCAGGGCTTTTGGTTCCGAACGGATGGTAACCGGGGTCGTTCCCAGCACTCCATCGTCGCAGTGCACCGGCATCCGGCGGTACGCCTCGATCCGGATTTCCCGAGCCTGGTGGATCGCGACCTTCGGCAGACCAAGGTGCACCTGCCTCCGGATGGCCTGGTAGTACGGGATCAGTTCCTTCCGGCCTAGGTTGCCGATCTCGAGTACGTCAAGCACGCCGTCCGTAAGCTTTGCGCCCGGAGCGATGGGCAGCCCGTTGGCGATGCGGTACGTGTTCGCCGCCACGCAGAAGACCGACGGCTCCTCGATCTGCTTCCCGTCGATCGTCAGCTTCACCCGGGCCGCCCGGAGGTCGAGCACGATCTTCATGATCGCGTAGATCCCTCGGAAAAAGTTCTTGTTGGTCCCCTGGCCGTACGCCGAGAGCGCGTTGGCGAAGAGGCCGACCCCGGCCGACTCGATAAAGTAGCGGTCGCCAACGCGACCTAGATCGATTTCCCGCATTTCTCGATCCGCCAGCACGCGGAGCGCCGACGGAAGGTCGCCGGGTAGCCGGAGAGCGGTGGCGAAATTGTTCGCGGTGCCCTGGGCAATGATTCCGAGCGAGGTGTTCGTGCAGGCCAACGTGCGCGCGGCTAGGGAGGTCGTCCCGTCACCCCCGGCGACCGCAACCGCTTCGGCGCCTTTGGCCGCGTACTCCTTCAACAGCGATACCATGTGCTGGGCCGACTGGGTGGCGATGACTTCGGCATCGACGTCTAGCTCGTAAGCCAGCCGTTGCATCTCGGCAGCGCTCGCGGTCGAACGGAACAGCCCCGCCTTGTCGTTCATGAGGATGGGGATCTTCGAACTCATGAAACCACCGCCGGGGCCTTCTTCTCCGGGGCCGATTCCTTAGCCGGTTCGGATTCCGGTGCCGGTTCGGTCTGGTGTTTCCACCCGATGGCGTACACGATTCCTCCCGCGACCGCTGTGAAGACGATCGTCGCCGCTCGGAAGATCATCACCGCCACCGCGGCCTGATCCAGCGTTACCTTCGGCGCCTGGTCGAGGATGCCGACCATTCCGACTTCCGTCACGCCGAAGCCCCCGGGCAGGGCGCTGATCCGGCCCAGCATCGTCGGGAGGGTGAACGCGAGCAGCAGCGTCAGCGGGTGGACCGACACGCCGATGCCAGCAAGGCAAAGGTGGAGGGCCAAGACGAGCAGGGCAAAGGACAGGAGCGTGTTGCCGACCCCCATCGCAAGAATCCGCCAGCTAAGCGTCTTACGCATGCTGTCGACGAACCCCCGCCACTTGTCCAGCAGCTTGAACCGGTGCAAGATCTTCTCGATCAGGCGAACCAGCCAGGTCCGCGTCGCTTCGATGCCTAGTACCACGCTGACGGCAGCCAAGACGCCGATAAGGATGAACACCGGCTTCCGAGCCTGCTCGAACCAAGCGGCGGCCACGAGACCGCACACGATAAAGCCGATCTGGTCGCAGATGCTGGAAAGGGCGACGGCCGGAGCACTGTCCTCCACCTTGACCCCTTCTCGCTCAAGCATCGCGGATCGAGCCGCGATCCCTCCAGGCAACAGCGTGGCCGACTGCCCAGCCACGTAAACCCGCATTGCGAGAGCTCGCGGTACCTGCTGAACCTGCCGCACTAAGGTGGCGAACCGCCACGACTTCACGAGGACGGAAGCGAGTCCCAAAGCGGCGACGAACGGCGCGTAACGCCAGTCGAACTGGTGCAAAGCCTTGGCGAACTGTTCGCCATCGATGTACTTGACGCCCGCCCAAACGATCCCCAAAAGGACCGCCGCGTGGAGTCCGTACTTGAGCAGTTGTTTCGGATTTTTCAAGCCATTTTCCGCCTTCCTCGGCCCTTCTTGGAAGTGGAAGATGTCGTCCAAGTTCCTGACACGACTGACGGGCCCTGGCCAAAGCCCCAGTGGCCCACTACTCCAGTAGTTGCTATAGGAGCCCGTGCGAAAATGCGATAAACGACGTCCGAGGTTAGTGGAGCAGGCGAGCCGGAGTCTGGTCTATTCCATAATGCGGGTGCTTCCCGGCCATTAGCAAGAAGCCTGAGACGACCCCAACCGAGATGAAGAACCTGTCATTCCGCCCAAATCGTGCCCTTCGAGCTGCTTTAGCGGCTGGCCTCCTGATCGGCCCTTCCGCGGCGTTCGGTCAGGAAGTGAGCGTGCCCACCACGTCCGATGTCGCCAGCCCATGGACCTTTTCCACAAGCGATCAGGGACGGCGGGTGCGGTTGTACCTAGGCAGCCAGTACGCGACGTTGAGTAACCGGGAACTGCAGACCCGCGACCTCATTCTCGAGATCGGAGTGGGCGACTACAAAGCTTGGCTTTTGCGGCAGGACGCCTTGGCGATCGGTGAACGAAGGGTCGCTCGGCTGCGCGGCGACAGCGATGCCTTCGGGCTGCAGGCTGCGTTCGGCCCGGCCGATGCGGCAGGCACAAAGCGGTTTCTCGTCTCCTACGAAGGATATCGTCCTAGCAACCTCGTTCTGAACAATCGCATTAGCGTCGCCACTTACATCGCTGCGGATTCGAACTTCTTAAGTTTTGCCGTGCGAGGAGGCAAAGCGCCTGCTCTTCAGCTCCTTCTCGGAGAGATTCACAACCCAACGAGAAGCATTGGTCGCATCGGCGCCGTAGCGGCCGAGAAAACGATGTACATCAATGACCGAATGAGCGCGGTCACCAGGGCGCGCTTTGCGCTTCAATCTTACGACCGGCCAGCCGGAGGCTCCGAAACCCAGTTCCGGCCCACGTTGCACGGAATGGTCAGCTACCGGCTTACGCGGGGAGTGGCTCTTCAGGGGGGGCTCACGATATTCGCCGCAGGAATGCCTTTCTACTCCGAAGAAACCACCGGCCTCTCGACGTTCTTGACCTACGAACCGGGCGGTCCGGGCACGAGCTTACGGAGTAAGTTCGTGGGATACGGCACCCTGCGTCTCGTTGGCGAGTTCCGATTCTGAGCGGCACTTGACCTTTCTTGGGCAACAGAGCAACTAGGACGCCGGCTTGTCGCTAACTAAACGCACCACAGCCGGCTCGTCCTCCACAACCTCCGAGAACCGCCCCACCGCCGAGTCCGTGAACACGTTGTCGTTGACGTCGTCGTTCGCCGTCGAGACTTCGCCAATGATGCACTCGTCGGTCGTGGGCCAGAACTCGTGGAACGTTCCCGGCACAAGGGTCACTCGTTCCCCTGCTTGCAACTCCACGACGTCTCCGTCTTGGAACGTCACCGGCTGACCGTTCACCCGCAGGCCCTGCCCCCCGGAAAGCCGGATCGCCAAACCGCCCCAGCGGCAGATGATGTCCTCCTTCTTCACCCGATGGGTATGGGCCGGGGTCGTCATTCCCTTCTGCGCGTACATCAGCTTTTCACAGTACTCCGGCTCTTCCGCCAGGTTCACCAGCACCAGCCCGAACCGCCGCCAGTCCCCCAGGCCGAAGTCCGTCACATCCCACCGGGGCTCCGGCGGAAGCGCCCACCCGTGCGCCTCGAAGCAGGCCGTCGCCGCCCGCACCAGTTCGTTGATCTCGCTCCGCTTCATCCCGTCCTCCTCAAGTACAACCCTTCGGTTTCCCGCCACCCCCTGCCCAGCTGCACCCCCAGTG
>Ga0216301_1000245_pt1 | contig 15019 bp, 11 predicted proteins | sample 4hB_Boncat_minus_FD_156203 | JGI IMG/M metagenome (GOLD analysis project Ga0216301, IMG submission 156203) | Terrestrial sediment cell enrichment communities for BONCAT metagenomics from Utah, United States - 4hB_Boncat_minus | ecosystem: Environmental > Terrestrial > Deep subsurface > Rock...
AGGGGGGGAGGGGGTCCTCCTCGTCTTCCCGGTTTCAAGTTCCAGATTTCGGGTTTCAGGTTGGGGCGCGTGACCGCTGGTGTCCGCTTCTGGCCGGATACGGACCGCTCCCCGGCCCCCCATTCGGGGGGTATACCTGCGGCCACCTCTCGGGCACGAAGAGGGGCGAAGGAAAATGGTCTCTAATTCTGGACCCACGTGCTGCGGAACCGATGTCCGGTTGTGTCCGCTGGTGGCCGGTATTGCCCGCATGCGCCTGATCCTTTCCCTTACTGTGCCCTGCCTCGTTTCGGCAGCGCCGCGCCCAGGCCGAGGCAGAACGGACGCTCCTCCACAGCCACGACGACGGCACATCCTCACATGGGGTACTGCTCAAGAGGGCATGTTGTGCGGCGCCTTGCCCGGGCCGCAGCACGCCGACCGGAAGCAGCCGCCGGGGGGGCGGGCTCCCGCTCTCCCGCAGGAATGCCAGGTGGGGCGCGCGAACGCGAGAGCAGAAGATCTGGAGATAGTAGACAATGCCGGTATCCCCACCCAGCGGGCAGGTCACCTTCTACTTTTGTGACGTGGTCGGCTCGACGAAGCTGAGCGCCGAGCTGGCGTCCGAGCAGTTCGCCTCCCTCATCGCGCGCTTCCGCGAGCGGATGGTAGGGCTGGCGGGGACGGAGGGCGGCTGGGTGCAGCCCAAGGCTGGCGACATGATCTTTGCGGCCTTCGACGACCCGCACCGGGCGCTGGCCTTTGCGGCGGCGGCCCACCGGTCACTGCGCGACGACCCCATCACGGCGCCGAACCCGGCAGGCGTCTCTCGCCAGGTGCAGATCCGCTCGGGCCTCTACCGGGCCGCCTGTTATGTAGCGCCGCAGGGGGACGACTACACACACCACGAGGTGAACGTCGCCTCACGAGTGATGGCGGCAGCGGCGCCGGAGCAGATCCTGGTATCGGACTCCGCCTTCAGCGCGACGCGGTGCGGGGAGGGACACGAGTGGGAGCATTACCCCGGCCTGCGCCTGCGGGACTTCCAGGAGCCGGAGATGCTCCACGAACTGCTGTGGGATGGAGCGAAGCGGGGAGAGCCGGGCATCCGCTGGCTGCCGGAGTGGTTCGAGTCGCGCTCCCGCTACGTGAGCCGTCCGGGGCTGGAGAAGCAGGTGCTGGACACCCTGGGGGCCCCGAACCGGGACGGGCAGGCGGTTCAACTCGTGACACTCCACGGCTTCGGGGGCGCCGGAAAGACACGCCTGGCGCTAGAGTGCGCGCGGCGCTTGGTCTTGCTGTTCGGGCGGAACCTCAAGTTCGTGAGCCTGGCAGGGGCGCCCACCGAAGCGGAGGACGCGCTGCTACTGCGGTTCACGGCGGAGGCGATTGGTAGCTGCTTCGGTCTGCCGGACGACGCGCTGGACCCCGAGCGGCTGCCGGACCGCCTCCCCGAAGACCGGGCGCTGGTGGTCCTGGACAACTTCGAGAGCGTGGACTGCGACGCCGTGGCCGAGTTGTTGACGCGGATGCTGGCGCGCCGTCCGCACCTGTACCTGCTGGTGACGGGCCGCACGGCGACCAAAGTCCACGACCTGGAGCAGTTGATTCCAGTAGTGCGTCTGGAGGAACACGAGGCGCTAGAGCTGTTCTTGCTCCGCACCCGCCAGCACCGGGGAGCCGCATGGGAGCCGGACGCAGCCGTTCAGACGACTATCGAAGAGATCCTGGGCGAGATCGATTACCATCCCCTGGCAGTGGAGATCGCCGCCGCGTGGCTGCGGTACCAAACGTCCCGCCAGATTCTGGACGGCCTACGGGGACAAGCGTTGAGTGACTTCACCGAAACACCGCCGGGAGGACGCAACGCGAACGCGAGCCCGCGACACGGGGGGCTGCGGAAAACGCTGGACTGGTCGTGGAACCTCCTGAAGCCAGAAGACCGAGAGGGGCTGGCGCGGCTCGGCATGTTCGCGGCGCCCTTCACCGAAGACGACGCGTACCAGGCGTGCGGCGTCTCGCTCAGCCAACTGATCGTACTTAATGACCATTCACTGGTGGACCGCACCGACTTGGGCGAAGCGAGCCACTACTCCCTGAAACCGCCTACCCGCCAGTACGCCGCGGAGCGGCTGGGCCAGCAGCCGAATGCAGTAGCCGCCCTTGGAAGATTCGCAGGGCATTATGCCCGGTTGATTGGGGAGAACTGGAACGTCAACAAGCCAGAGCAGATGGCTGTACTGCGTACCGCCTGGCGTCATGGCCTGGTCGCAGCGGAGGTGGCGAGCCGGCACGCGCTGTCCAAAGAGCTTCAGACGCTTGCCTTCGGTCTGCGTGACTTCCTCTCGGTGGGACCATATACTGCGGAAGCCGAGATGCTCCAACGGACGGCCCTTACCGATGCCAAGGTCAGAGGCTTGGTGTTGGGACAAGCGAATTGTATTCACAACCTCGGCGTTATTGCCTTGCGACGGTCAGACTCCACGACTGCGTTGAACTGCTTCAATGAAGCAATGCCCCTTTACCAAGGGGGCGGTGATGTGCTCGGACAAGCCAACTGCATCCACAGCTTGGGGGAGATAGCGCGGCGGTCCTCGGATCAGGCCACCGCCCTGCGGCGATTCACAGAAGCATTGTTGCTCTACCGACAGCTTGGGAACCTGGTGGGACAGGCGCACTGCATTAGAAACCTGGGTGACTTGGCGCTAGAGCGATCAGCCCATACCTCTGCTCAGGCTTATTTCGAGGAAGCCCTGCCGCTGTCTCAGTCCACAGGGGATGTGCTGGGTGGTGCTAACTGTATTCGAAGCCTCGGGGAGATCGCGTTGCGGCGGTCAGACTACGCGACCGCTCTGGTTCACTTCAAGAAAGCTGTGGTGCTCTACCAGCAAGTCGGCGACATACTGGGCGAGGCGAGCTGCATCCAAGGCCTGGGTGATATCGCACTACGACGATCTGAGTTCGACGTGGCGGCAAACCGATACGATGAGGCGCTATTACTCTTCCAGCGCGTGGCGGACATTCAGGGGCAGGCGAACTGCACCCTAAGACTGGGAGAAATGGCTTGGCTGCAATTTGACCGCAACCGAGCGCAAGCATTCTTCGGAAACGCCCTGTCGCTCTACCAACACGTAGGCTCCGTGCTAGGGCAGGCGAATTGTATTCAGGGTTTGGGTAACATCGCGCTGCGCTGGTCAGACTACGATGATGCCGTAGTTTACTTCAAGAGAGCTCTGCTGTTCTACCAACGCGCGGAGAATATACTGGGTGAGGCAGATTGTATCCAAGGTCTTGGGGATGTTTCGCGGCGGCGTTCCGATTCCCAAGCGGCGCGAACCCGATACGAGGAAGCGTTGGCGCTGTATCAGCAAGTCGAGGCACCCTATCCCACGGGAGTGACCCATGCGAAGCTGGCTGTCCTTACCGCGGCCGAGGAGCGCACGCGGCACGTGAGCGCCGCCCGCGCCGCGTGGCTTTCCATCGGCCGGACGGACCTGGTGGCGAGGCTGGATGCGGAGTTCGGGGGTGAGGGCGAGTAAGGACCTCACCCGCCCTTCGGGCACCCTCTCCACACGTGGAGAGGGCTCGACACGGGGACTGGTGCTTCTGGGCCAGGCGCGACGTCCGCGAGCTGTGTGCTACAGCGTGTCACGCGCCGCCGTCCGGGCGCTTCACACTCCCGCCGCAGGAGGATGCACCGCTTCTTGGAGGGAGCGCCGCACTCTGATCGCGCCTCCCGCCGTTCGCAATGTCCGGGGCAACCGGAGGGGATTGCCCCCTTATGCGTACGGGGCAAGCGTTCGGGGGTGAATCGCCGCTGCGCTCCTGCGCCGTTTCGGGGGAGATGACGGCGTGGCCGGGGCTGCGCAGATCCCGGAGGCAAGCGGGGACGGAGACATCACTCTACGGATCGCCAGACCAGCGCCGGGTCGGGCTCCGGCCCGTTACTGGGGCGAACCCTGCGGGCGTACGTTTGCGTCTGGTAGTTCAACGCCGGAGCCGATGATCTTGACCCGACAGCGCGGGGACGAAGGGGAAATGCGGATGACTACACACCGGACGGTCGCGAGTATCCTCGGAGCGGTGCTGCTCCTGGCGGGCGGCGAGGCCACGCGGGCGCAGGCGGCGCCGCCGGGACCCGATGATTTCGTGCTGACTGAGAAGAACGCCGTGCTGCTGGACGCGCCCGACCTGGTGGCGCAGGGGGTGGTGCGGCGGGCGGAGTGGTCGCGTACGGGGAAGCACGTGCTGGCCGTGCGGGAGCGGCTACTCTTGGCGCAGGCGCTTCAGGGCGCGCCGAATCCGCGCGAGGTCTCGGTGGTGCTGTGGGACCGGGCCGGGCGGCAGTCGCGGGAGGTGTGGAAGTCGCGCGGGCCGCAGGATGAGGTCCACGAGACGCAGTGGCTGCCGGGGACCGACACCGCGCTCTTCGTGGTGGAGCAGACGCCGCTCGCGCCGAAGCCCGCGCCGGGAGCCCGGCCTTCCCGTCCGGAGCGCTGGCTGGTGCGGCTGGACGCCCGGCGCAGCGCCACCCGCGCGCTGACGCGCCTCGCTTCCGACAGCCGGCTGATGGTTTCGACGTCCCGGCCGCTCGCCGCCGTGTTCAGCGCGCAGGGCAAGTCACTGGGGCTGGTCTCCGCCGACGGCGTGACGCGGGATGTGAGCCCGGCCCTCGCCGGGCGGACGGTCGTCTCCATAGATTGGGAGGCATCCGGCACGCGGCTGCTGCTCCAGTGCATGCAAGAACTGCGGGACGGGAAGGCGCAGACGGCCTGGTATCCGCTGGACCCGACCACGGGGAGAGTCGAGGCGGCGCTTGCCACCGCCCAGGTGAACGCGGAGCTGACCGCCCCGCAGTCGGACGGCGCCGGAGCCGAGTTCCGGCTGCGCTCCGGCGCGGCGACCCTGCAAGAGAAGCAGGCGCGGCGGCAGGTCCGCCCCCTCTGGCTGGAGAGCGCGCACCCGGGAGAGCGGTCGCTGACGCTGGTGAGCGCGGACGGGACCGGGGCATCCCTCTCCGCAAAGGGCGACGCGGTGCTCTACCTCAGCGAGGGCGCAGCGTGGGTGCGGCAGTTCATCCCCATGTCCCGGCCGCTCTTTGAAACGGCGCGGGCGGAGGCGGAACGGGCGCGGCTGATGTCCGCCGGCAAGCAGGTCGGGCTCGGGCTGATCGTCTACGCCAGCGAGCACGACGAGACGTTGCCCGCCCCGGGCAGCGATATCGGGGCCATCATCCAGCCGTATACGAACAACGGCGAGCTGGCGCAGGGCTTCGTCTACGTGTTCCCCGGCGGAAAGCTGACAGACGTGAGCGAGCCGCATAAGACGCTGCTGGGCTATATCCCAACGCCGGGAGGCCGCGTCCAGGTGTTCCTCGACGGCCACGTCACCTTCGCGCAAGAGATGCGGTAAGGCTGGCTCTGTGTGGGTGCGCCTTATCAGGAGTGGGGTCCATTGCCGTTGAACGCGGATCGAGGTATATGAATGATGCGGTTGATGGTATCTGTCAGTGCGGGATCAAGGGGTAACAGACGCTCATGCAAGTAGTGGACCCAGCCGACTGCAAACCACCAGCGGAGACGCGCTGGGCAAACGCGCGAGTGCGGATGAAGGAGCTTCTGGAAAAGGATGCGGAGTTTGCCGAGGGCTGCAAGCGCGCACTGGCAACGCCGGACCCTACCGACGCTGAATGGCTCGCAAGCCTGAATGAGCGTGGGTTCAGCGAGCAGGCGTTTGTGGAACACTACGGCGCGGCGCTAGCGGAAGAAGTACAGTCTCAGCTCAGTGGCTAACGGGCTCCCCCTCATCGGGGTGGACGCCTGCGTGCTCATTGAGGCAGTGCGTCTGCCGAACGGACCCAGCGCCTACCTGCTCCAGGCCGCCGCTCTGGGTGTCTTCCAACTCTGGCTGGTGGAAAACGTGGACACCGAAGCCCGCCGCGCTCTGAACGGTCCTAACGAAGCCACGGAACTCGACACGCTTCTTTCCCGCTGCGACATTTCCCACCACCCTGCGCCGGAGCCAGAGGAAATCCTGCGGGGCTTGCCTCGGTTCGCGCCCTTGCTACGCCACGTTAATGATGTTCCCATTGCGGTCGCCATCCGGGCTGCACAACCGGACGCCTTCGTTTCCTCGAACCACAAGCATTGGAAACCCTCACTGTCACCTGCCCTCGGCGGGGTCGCAGTGATGACCCCCCGGCGCTTGCTGGAGGAATTGGGCGTCCCTGCTCCGCCAAAGCGGTAGCACGTGGTTTTCACAGGGCTGGAAGGGAACAAACGGGCCGGCGCGAAGCCGGCCCGTCCGTAGTTTCTGATTGTTTTGAGATGGTGATTACCGCCGCCGCTGGCTCGAGAGTCCGTCCCGGTCACGGTCCCGGTCGGCGCGGCTCCACTCCTCCAGGGTGTTCTCTACCTGGCGCATCCAGTCCATATCGGCCTCGAAGCGGTCGCGGTCGACGCGGCCGGAGGTGCGCACCGTGGACCGCACCCTGGTCAGCTTGTCCAGCGTCCGGTCGAGGTGGATGCGGTTCAGTCGGCCCCGTTCAAATAGGCGCCGGGCGCGCTGGGCGATCTCGTCCGCGCGGTCGGCCAGCACCTGGCGACGCTCCGAGCCCGTGTCTACATCCGAGCGCCGGATGCGCAGGTCGGAACGGTCGTTATAGTAGCGGGTGCTCTGGGCCATGGCCGGGGCGGTCGCTCCCGCCACGGTCAGCGCGAAGAGCACCGACGCAATCAGCTTCTTCATCGCTTCTATCCTCCCTACTCATTTCCTTGTCCGGGTTAACGCCCGGTCTAGTTTTCCAGACCCGTATCCACGCGGATCGTTCCCAGAAACAGAGAATTCCATACTCTGTCTGGTTACACCCGAAGCGATTGGGCGGCGACCGCCTGGGGGGTGTGTGGGTGTGTGGGTGGAGGTAAGCAGAGACTCTTCGTGGTGGGCCGAGCCCGTCTGCGGATGAGGAAGCGGCGGGTGGCTGCGAGGGCACGAGCAGCGGCTGCCACTCGTGCGGATGGCTGACTCAGCAGCGGGAAGCGTCCATGGAGGGACCTACGTCTTCATGCGGCTGATGGCGACGAGGTGCTCCGCGTTCAGCAGGGAGCGCAGCTCGCCGCCGCCCGGCTGGAGGACCTGGACGTTGACGCAGGCCAGGGTCGCCTTCTTCATGCGGACGGAGCCTCCACCGATGACGGCGCCAACCAGCGTGCTGAAGTCCGGCTCGTGGCCGACGAGCAGGATGCGGGCCCGGTGCGGCTGGGCGATGAGCATGTCCTGGAGGTCGCCGAACCCGCAGCCGCACGCCAGGCGCGGCTCTTCGCGGACCAGGTCTTCCAGGCCCAGCGCGTCGGCGGCGAGGGCGGCCGTCTGCCGGGCGCGGACGAGCGGGCTCGTGAGGATGGCGTCGAACTCCAACCCGAGACGCTTCATGCCGCGCCCCACCGCCTGCATCTCCTCGATGCCCTCGTCGGTGAGCCGGCGCTCGACGTCGGTGTGGCCGGGACGCTGGTCTTCGGCGATGCCGTGGCGAAGAAAGTAAAGCTTCATGATGGTGTGAGTAAGCGATGGACGAGCCAAGGGGCGCGGTTGTAATCCCGGCGTTACTCTAGCCTACCGCATACCGGCGCAGAGCTTCCTCATCCAGCGTAACCCCGAGGCCCGGAGCCGTGGGTAAGGGCACGTAGCCGTCGACGATGGGGATCGGGGCGATGATGAGGTCGTCCTCGCGGAGGAAGTTGCCGACGGTGTCGCCGGGGAGCGTGCAGGAGCCGGCGGCAAAGCTGGCGTGGAGATAGCTCATGTCGCGGATGCCGAGATCCACGCCGCTGCCGTGCCAGCAGCGGACGCCCGCCTGCTCCGCCATCCAGGCCATCTTCACGAAATCCGCCATCGAGCCGTTGATGTTGAAGTAATCCACGGCGTCCTTCTTGATCGCCGCCAGCACGGCCTCCGGTGTGAAGACGTGGATTGCTACGGGCAGCGGCGACTTCTGGCGGAACAGGACGTAGGCGTCTAGGTTGTCGCGCCAGGGGAAGGGGTCTTCCAGGACGAGGATGTTGAACCGCTCCAGGCGGCGGGCCATTCGGAGGGCCTGGGCCGGCTCGTAGAAGCGGCAGTTGGGATCGACGGTGATCGTGAAGTCGGGGCCGCACGCTTCAGCGATCGCGGCCACCCGCTCCTCCACGGGATCGTCCGCGCCGATGGCGGCCCAGTGGCTGTGGTCGCCTGGGGATGCCGTGCCGGTGGGGTTCGGGACGGCGTCTCCGGCGCTCTGGGAGAGAGCGGGAGGGGCGGAGCCGCGCGGGGCGCTCGGGTTTCCCAGCGCGGCTTTGATCTTGATGCCGTGGAAGCCCTTCCGTTTTCCGTCGCGCGCCTGGGCGGCGGTGTCCTCCGGGCTGCGGCGGCTGGCCCAGTAGTCCACCTGCACCTGCGTCTGCCGCGCGCCGCCCAAAAGCTGGTATGCCGGGACTTCCCACGTCCGCCCCAGCAGGTCGAACAGCGCCATCTCGAAGGTGGTGTAGGCGGCGGAGGGCGGCAGCGGCAGGCGATGCAGCGGCAGGGCGCGGGGGTCGCGGCCCAGCAGCGCCGCGATGCCGGCGTCGATGCTCGCCTCGCTCTCCCCGCGCGAGCTCTCCCCCACCCCCGTCTGTCCATTACTGGCGTGGAGGCGGACGATCCACTTGGGAATGGCGTCGAAGGTGGAGAGACCCGGATCGTACCAGCGGCCCTCGCGCTCCAGGACGCCCGCCCGGCAGGGGACGACCACCTTCCACTTCTCGATGTGGGTGATCTGCATGGAAGGTTATTCCGCACCGGCCTCGCGCCGCCGGGGCGCGTCGGGGGCGTTCACCTTTGGGAGCGCAGCCGCCAGCTCTTCCTTGACCTTGCCGTGCTCCGGCCGGGCCGCCAGGTTGGTCCACTCCAGCGGGTCGGCGTCATGGTCGTACAGCTCCTCGGCTCCATCGCTGTATCGGATGTAACGCCAGCGCTCGGAGCGGACGGCGTGGTTGTTCCGCCCGTGCGTGGTGAGGCTGGGATAGCTCCAGGGAGCGTCCGTCTTCTTCAGCAGCGGAACCAGGCTCCGGCCCTCCAGCCCTTCCCTGGCGGAGAGGCCGCACAGCTCCACCAGCGTGGGGTAGAGATCCACCAGGTTCACCGGCCGGCCGCACCGGCGGCCGGTTTCGGTGGCGGCGGGAGGGACGATGACGAGCGGGGTGCGGGTCGCCTCTTCCCATAGTGCAAACTTGCGCCAGTGCTGCTTCTCACCGAGGTGCCAGCCGTGGTCGCCCCACAGGACGATCACCGTGTCCTTCGCGTGCGGGCTGCGGTCGAAGGCGTCGAGCAGCCGCCCCAGGCAGGCGTCCATGAAGCTGATGCTGGCCAGGTAGCCCTGCACCGCCTTTTCCCAGTTCTTGCTCTCCACCACTTTGCGGTGGTCTCCCTGCGGCTTCGCGATGGCCTTTCCCGCCGCCGGGACGTCGTCCAGGTCGTCGTCCTTCACCTTGGGACGCTGAATCTCGGAGAGCGGGTATTGGTCGAAGTACTTGCGGGGCACGTACCAGGGCAGGTGCGGCTTCGCGAGTCCCACGCCGAGGAAGAAAGGCCGGTCCTGCTTGCGGGCCAGGAATTCGGAAGCCCAGGCGACGGTCTTGAAATCGCTCATCTCCTCATCCGCCACGTCCAGCGGCCCCCAATCGAAGTGCGCCGTCCGGGGGATGCCGTTGATGGGAGTCGCGGCCGGCCGGCGGTCTGCGGGGCGTCGGAAGTACGTGTCCCACGACGCGGAATCGTTGTAGGCATCGTGGTAGATCTTGCCGCCCGCCAGCACCTGGTAGCCGTTGGTGCGGAAGTGCTGGGGCAGGGTGACGGCGTCGGGCAGCACGGGCCGCCAGGGCTGATCGTTGTGGTAGACGCCGGTGGTGGAAGGGAGCTTGCCCGTGAGAAGGCTGGCGCGGGAGGGGTTGCAGGCAGGCGCGGGGCAGTAAGCCCGCGTGAAGAGGACGCCCCGACGGGCCAGGCGGTCCAGGTTCGGAGTCCGCACGCCCGGATAGCCGTCCAGCAGCCCCACCCAATCGTTGAGATCATCGACTGCGATGAACAGAACGTTCGGCCTGGCGCCCGGCGCGGCGAGCGCGGGCCGAGCCGTCGCCGCTGCGGTGCAAAGCCCGGCCGCCAGGAGGAGCAAGAGACCCAAAAGCCGTGGGAAGCGGGAGAGCGGGGGCATAGCGCGTCCTTTCCATCAAGAGGCGGGAGCCGACACTGCCCGATACACCGGCGGCGCGCGGCTTTCCTGCGGCGCTCCAATCGTGTCAACCGGTGGCGGGGGGACCGCCCGGCTGCTGCGTTTCGCGGGTGGAGCGGACGGGTAAGGCGGCAACGGCGGTAAGACGGGGACGGAGACTATCGGAATGCCTATCGTGAAGCGGCGGCTGGATATCTGTGGACGCGAGAAGACGTGGGACTACCAGGTGGAAGCGCTGGGCTCCCAGTATCAGGTGACGGCGCGCCAGGTGGGCCGCAGCGAGCCCGCCTTCGACTGCTCCTGTGGGGCCTGTATGGAAAGCCAGAAAGCCGGACCGCTGCTCTACCAGGAGTTCTACGCGGGGCCCTGCACCCACATCGCCGAGGTGCAGCGCGATCTGAACATCGCCCGGCAGGCGGCGCTGCAAATGGCGCGCTAGCTCTGGCTAGCTGAATGCCCGGCAGGCGTCCTCCGCCGCCGGGCTCCTGCGCCTCACCGCTAGCGGGCGCACACTGCGAGCGGCCCCGGCCGAAAGCGGCGCGTACACTCGATAGTGCGCCGCTCTCCACGCCGACGAGCGGCTATCTGCGGAGTAAGCGCCTCGATGTTCTCTCGCGAAAGCTGAACCGGAATCCGATCCGGAATCCGCTTCCGCACTCCGGCCACGCCTGTAGAACCGCGCGAAGCTCTCGTTGCGGCGCAGACTGCGAGAATCCACGCGGCGCGCCCCCCCTCAAGTTGACGCTGCTCCAGACCGGGCCTATACTTCCTCAAATACAATCCAGAAGCAGTTCCCGGGCACTAAGGAGGGCGCCTATGAGCACGCTGGTCGAAACCCAGCTCGATGGACTGGACGCCGAGAAGCTCTTCGGCTCCGGCTCCGGCCTCACCTTCGACGACCTCATCGTCCTGCCTGGCTACATCGACTTCGCGGCGTCGGACGTGCGCCTCGAAACCCACCTCACGCGCAACATCCGCATCAAGCGGCCGATCGTCAGCTCGCCGATGGACACCGTCACCGAGGCGACGATGGCTATCACGCTGGCGCTGCTCGGCGGCATCGGTATCCTCCACTACAACAACACTGTCGCCGAACAGGTGGCGATGGTGCGCAAAGTGAAGAGGTACGAGAACGGCTTCATCACCGATCCCGTCGCCCTGTCGCCGGACCACACGATTCGCCACGTGGACGAGATCAAGGAGCACTACGGCTTCTCCGGCATCCCCATCACCGAAGACGGCACCCTGGCGACGAAGCTGGTCGGCATCGTCACCAACCGGGATACGGACTTCGAGCGCGACCGGAGCCGCCCCATCCGCGAAGTGATGTCCACGCAGCTTGTCACGGCGCCTAAGGGCGTGACGCTGAGCGAGGCGAACCACATCCTCCGCACCAGCAAACGCGGCAAGCTGCCCGTGGTGGACGAAGAAGGGCGACTGGTAGCGCTGCTGGCCCGGCGCGACCTCCTCAAGAACCTGAACTTCCCGGATTCGTCCAAAGACGCGTCGAAGCAGCTCCTGTGCGGCGCGGCGGTCTCCACCCGCGACGAAGACCGGGACCGCGTGGACGCGCTGGTGGAAGCCGGCGTCAACGTGATTGTGGTGGACGCGGCGCAGGGCCATTCGATCTACCAGCAGCGGATGCTCGGATACATCAAAGGCAACCACCCGCACATCGACGTGATCGCGGGCAACGTGGTCACCCAGCAGCAAGCCGAGACGCTGATCCACGGCGGCGCGGACGCCCTCCGCATCGGGATGGGGCCCGGGTCCATCTGCATTACGCAGAACATGATGGCGGTAGGCCGCTCCCAGGCGACGGCGGTGTTCCGCACGGCCCAGCTCGCCCGGAGGTACGGCGTGCCCGTGATGGCCGACGGCGGCATCAACGGCATCGGCCCGATGGCGAAGGCGCTGGCGCTGGGGGCGAACGCCGTGATGGTGGGCAACCTCCTGGCCGGGACTTCGGAAGCGCCGGGCGAGTATTTCTACGAGAACGGCGTCCGCGTGAAGCGCTACCGCGGCATGGCCAGCCTGGAGGCCATGTCCCAGGCGGGCGCCAAGCGCTACCTGGCCGACAAGAACGACCCGGTGAAGGTGCCGCAGGGCGTCTCCGGCACGGTGGTCGACAAGGGCTCCCTCGTCGATTACCTGCCGTACTTGATGAAGGGGCTCCAGCAGGCCTTCCAGGACATGGGCTACCGGGACGTGCCGTCGCTGCACGCGGCGCTCTGGGAAGGACGGCTGCGGCTGGAGCGCCGGACGCCCAACGCGGCGGCGGAAGGCAGCGTCCACAGCCTCGTCAGCTATGAGCAGCCCCGGTTCGGCATCCGGTAAGACAGGATTTCTGGGCGGGCGGCCGGTCCGATGCCGCCCGCCCAGAATCCGCGTTCGCGGCGCTCGCAGGGGTGCTTCTCATTGAGCGCCTTCGGTGGAAGCGCCGCCACCGTTCGAGCGCCCCCGCGCTCTCCCGCATCGGGGGCTGGAACTCTCGCTTCCCCGTCTCTCTTCCGGCGGATTGTCCGCCGTCCTCGTTCAACCACGCCGAACTTTCTGGCGCGCATCTCCGTATGATTCAACGAAGTACGGTGAAATCGTCCACGCGGCGGCTGGAAGGTAGACGGATAGTTTACAGCCGAGCGGCCAAGCGTACTCTTTTGAATAGAGTTTCGCCAGGGGCGCCCTAAGCAGGCCGTTCTATCTGCCAATAATCCATACGTAATCTCTTGCGTACTTCCGACGCGGTAGAGCCCTAGCTATCCGCGTCCCGGAGGCTTTCCTGTGGCGAGCACCAATGTAGTCGGCCTGGATATCGGGAGCAATCAAATCAAGGCGGTGCATCTGGAGCGCCGCCGCAACGGCTGGGGTCTTCAGAACGCCGCCATCGGGCTTACGCCTCCGGACGCCGTACAGGATGGACTGATTCTGGACATTCCCGGCGTTACGGAAGCCATCCGGCAGTTATTCCGGGAGAACCGCTTTCCGAACAATGTGGATACCGTAGCGGCGGTGTCTGGGCCGCACGTCCAGTTCCGGCCCATTCAAATGCCGGACATGAACGAAGCGACGCTGCGAAAGACGATCCGGTTCGAGGCGTCCAAGTACATCGACCAGGCGCAGACGGGCGTGTCGCTGGAAAACAGCGCGGTGGAGTTCGAGATCCTGGGCCGCGCCGGCGACCCGCCGCACCTGGACGTGCTGCTGGTGGTGGCGCCGCAGCCGATGGTGAACGGGCGGGTGCAGGTGATGGAGCAGGCGGGTCTGGAGCCAGTGGCGGTGGACCTGGAAGCCTTCGCGCTGCTGCGCGCTATTGAGGCGGCGCACTTGAGCCCTTCAGCGGGCCAGGCGCTGGTGGTGATGAACATGGGCGCCACCTACACCGAGCTGAACATCGTCGTGGAAAAGGACGTCCACGTGCGCCGGAGCATGCCGATCGGGGGCAACGCGATCACGACCAGCCTGGCCTCCGCGCTGAGCGTGCCGCTGGAAGAAGCCGAGTTCCAGAAGCGCCAGACCGATATCTTTCCTACGCACGGCAACGGTCTGGGGCCGGGCAGTCTCTCGACGCCCGATCCGATCCGCCAGGTGACGCTGCCGATTGTCGACGAGCTGATCCGCGAGCTGCGGCGCTCGGTGATCTTCTTCCAATCCCAGGCGGCTGAAGCGGGAGTGAATGTGGCGGTAGAGCAGGTGCTGCTCTCCGGCGGCGGAGCGCAGCTTCCCGGCCTGGCCGATTACCTGCGCGAGCGCCTCGGGATGACGGTGACTTCGCTGGATCCCTTTGTGGACGCCACGGGCGCCATGACCGGCCACCTGCAAGATCAGGGACCGGAGCTGGCGGTGGCGACCGGACTGGCTCTTAAGGACTATACGTAATGGCGAATGTAAACTTTATTTCAAGTCGGAGAGCCGAGCGGGTCCGCCTCGCGAAAGTCGCTCGCTGGCTGTTTATGGGAACGATGGCCTGCTCTCTGGCGGCCGTCTTCGCCATCGGTTGGAATTTCCTCCAGATAATGGGCGTCGACAGCGACATCAAGACGGCTGAGAGTGATGTCGACAAGCTGCGCCCGCAGATCGAGCGGGTGAAGGCGGATCAGGCGGCGCGGGATGAGCTGCAGCCCTACATCACCACGCTCTCCGAGGCGCAGACCAGCACGCGCCAGTGGCTGGGGATTATGAGCAGCTTGAAGCTCGCCGTGCCCCAGGAAACGTGGCTTACGAATGTCCAGTCCGAGCGGAGCGGCGAAGTCGTGAGCGCTCTGCGGATCAATGGCCAGACCGCCAACGCGGCGCGTGTGGGCGAGACCATGTTGCGCTTGAACGCGCAGCCGGCCTACTACACCGGCGTAGTGCTCGTTTCGGCCCGCCAGCGACAGAACGAAGAACCCGCCCGGATGGATTTCCAGTTGGCGGTCCAGCTTCAGCAGCCGAAGGGCTCGGAAACTACGGAGGGCGCGGATGCTAAGGCCAAGTAAGGGAGTCATTGGCATCTTCGCGGGGGTCCTCGCCCTCGTGGTGCTGGTTGCCGGCGGCATCCTCTGGTGGCAGCACCAGACGCTGACGGCGCGACAGGCGGTGCTGGCCGAGAAGCAGAAGGCGCTGTCGGAGAGTAAGAAGATCGCGGCGCGAGCCGAGGAGGCCAGCCAGGCGCTGGCCGATGACCGCGCCAAGCTGGCGTTCCTCCACACGGGAGTTCCGGACGCCGCTTACGTGCCCACCCTCCTGAAAGAGATCGAGCAAGTAGCGCTGGAGACGCGGAACGAAGTGCGGTCGATTACCCCCGACGCCACGCCGCCC
>Ga0216301_1000246_pt1 | contig 14965 bp, 13 predicted proteins | sample 4hB_Boncat_minus_FD_156203 | JGI IMG/M metagenome (GOLD analysis project Ga0216301, IMG submission 156203) | Terrestrial sediment cell enrichment communities for BONCAT metagenomics from Utah, United States - 4hB_Boncat_minus | ecosystem: Environmental > Terrestrial > Deep subsurface > Rock...
GTCGCATGTGATGAACGATCGTCCCCGGCTGGTCGCGCCCAACGGAACCTTAGACTGTTCCTCCTTGTGGGCTGGGCGACTGCGGGGCAAGTCGTGGGAATACCGGGTGACAGCGGTGCTGCCTCATCTCCAAACACCCGCAATCCTCAGGCCTCCGGACACCGAAACCACCATGAACCTGGTGCTGTGCCCCGCAGGGGTGGCGCCCCTGACCATCGGCACGGAGGCGCATCTAGGCCGGACAGTCGATGACAACGTCAGCCAGGTCCGGATGCATCCCGGCAGCCGCCTCTTCGGGGGCGATTACAGCCGCGCCGCGGACGAGTGGATGCGCGAGGGCATTGAAGACGCCTGGAACCGAATCAAAGCCTGGGGCCAGAGCGGAGCACCCGCGTGAAGAAGGTCCTGTTTACGCGCGTCAGCGACAACCTGTATCGCGTCTCCGTGGCTTACCACTACGCACGGCAGCACGGCTGCGCGGTGGACCTGTGTCTGGACGGAGCGAGCGGCTGCCTGACGCGGCTGCTGGAGGCCCAACTCTGGACGCGCAAGGTCTTCGTCTCCGCCGGGATCGAGGATTGCTTCCTGGGAGGCCAGCCGTTCGACTTCGGGCGCGATGCGCTCTGGCGAGAAGAGTATGACGAGGTCTTCCATCTCGGCTACCAGCGCGCCCCGATGGGAAACCTCACCCTCGAAGCGTGGCAGCAGAGCGGTGTCCCGATTCGTCCCGAGCACCTGCTCCTGGAGCCATCCCGCAGCGGTCCGCTACGGCGGCTGACCAGCCGCTGCATCCACATTGAGGTGTCCGAGCAACTCCGGTGCGAGCAGGCCCGCGCCACGCTTCTGCCGATCTTCGATCAACTGCAAGAGCACTTCGACACTATCTCCGTGCTCGATCCCGCTCACGATCCTGACTACTACGAGTCTCTTCTGAAAGCAGCGCCAGGCAAGCTCGTCCTGACAGACAGCGCCGAGGGGCTTCACCAGGTCGCGAACCTAGTTTGCGAGTCCGTATTGCTGAATACCAGAAGCTGCTTTCAGGCTCTGGCGGCGTCCCTTAGAGTTCCCCAGGTCGTCCTGCTTGCCGACCGTCCGTATCAGTCTTCGCAGCGCTCCTACCGGAGCGAGGTTCTGGTTCCCACCGGAGATCCCCAGCGCGTCCTGGAGGAGGTGCTCATCCTGCGCCACGTCGGGATGAGCGAAGGTTCCCGTGTTTCGCCGGGCGGCGCCCGCGCGCCGGAGCGCCGTCATCCAGCCCAGGAAACGGTGACCCGACCGCCGGCAATGCCGCTTGTTACAGACGAGTTGGCGGTGCTGGTGATCGCAACCCACATCGACCGCTCTGTATCATGGTTTCTTGAGAGTTGCCACCGCACCCGCATGCCGCTGATGGTGCGCGGGCAGGGGGCCGCTTGGCGAGGATTCGGGTGGCGGCTGAAGGCGACCGTGGCGACGCTGCAGGAAATCGGCGACCGCCACAAGTATGTACTGTTAGCGGATCCTCACGACAGCATCCTCGTTCACGACGGGGCGACGTTGCTCGCCAAATCCCTGTCTCTCGACCATCCCCTCGTCTTCTCGGCCGAGAAGACCTGCTATCCGGGTGAATCCCGGACCTGCGCCTACCCTGAGGCCGGCACACCCTACCGCTTCCTGGACGCGAGCGTTTGGACCGGCGAAGTCCGATACGTCTGCCGCGTCCTGTGCGAAGGTCGTATCTTCGAGCTGCCGAACCATGTCCTTGACCACCAGTTCTTTACGGAGCTGTTCCTGGCGAATCCGGCGGTCCGGCGCCTCGATAGCCGATGCGAAGTCTTCCAGACGCTGTGCCTTTCGGAGGGCGACCTGGAGAAAGCAGACGGTATCCATAATCGGGTGACGGGAACCTATCTCAGCCTGATCTGCGCGAACGGCATGGCGAATCTGGCGCCGCACCTGAGGTCTTCCGGCCTGCTCCCGCACTCGATTACGCCGCTCAGCTAGACGATGGAGAGCTCCGCAGCCATGCGGGAACGTCACGCGGAGTCCCGATGAACGAGAATGCAAAGTGCTACGAAAGCCGCCGTGCACGCGGCCATTTTACAAAATACCTCCGCGGCGACGGGCTGGACACCAGCGACCTATCCGAGATTCTCGGTGTGGAGTGGGGCACGGTCCGGGGCTGGAACCGGGACGATGGCGACCCGCAGTTCCTCGACTCATTGCCGGATGAAAGGTTCGATTTCGTCTTTAGCAGCTACTACCTGGCGCATGTGCACAATCTCCGCCTAACGCTGCGGAACTGGATCCGCGTCTTGCGCCCGGGCGGCTACCTCTATCTGGTCGTACCGGACTACCTCCTCTACGAGAAGCTGAACTGGCCATCCCTGATGAATCCGGGGCACAAGCACAGCTTCTCGACAACGTTCAGACGGAGCGACGTGAACCGAGGGAATCACTACCACATTGCGGAAGATCTTGAGCCTCTCCTGAACCAGATGGGAATGGACGTGGTGGAAACGGCGCTGGAGGACGGCGGCTTCAACTACAACCATGGTCTCGCAGACCAGACGCTGGGACCTGCCCTCGCCCAGATTCTGATCGTGGCGCAGCGAACCGCCAGCGCCACTGCTTCGCGCCGTAGAGGCGCCCCTGTCTTACAAACGGTTGTAAAAACCGCTGCGGCGGTGGACGCGAAATGGGGCGCCAGTCTCACACCCCCGGCGGCTCCGAAGCCAGCGACAGATCAGCGGGGTACCGAAGATGAATGGCGGCGACGCAAGGTGTGGGCGTTGGCGATCGGCAACTGGGGCGACGTGCTGGCGTGTTTCGGAAATGCGCTGGCGGCGGACGCGCTGCCGTTCGGCGTGCTCTACGCGGGCCCCTATCCGGAGATCACCGCCTGGCTCCGGCGTCAGCCCGGAGTAGCGGAGGTCATCGAGATCCAGTTTCCAGAGGGCAGAACTCGGACCGGAGAAGGATCTTATCAACTCCTGTGCGAGGTGGCGTGTGTCCAATACCGGCCTGCCGTCGAATGGCTCGCCTGGCTCGTTCAGGACATGGGAGGGCTCGACATTCCGTTAGAGAACATCATCACAACCCACATCGGCGCTTCGCACTCGGACCATATGATCCCCCAGTACTTTCACCGGACCGTCCTTGATTGGACGGCCCACCAATGGGCGGAGTCCCAATTGCGATCACGACGGGGCCCGCGCAGGTATCTTCTCCACCCGATCTCGACTGAAAGCTGCCCCGAGGACAACGCCTGGCCGCACTGGGGGGCGGCCATCAACTGGTTGCTGGCGGAGACTCCCCACCTGTACTTCCTCACGGGCTACGGTTGGGACGGAAACCGTTTCGGCGAGCACGAGCGGCTGGTCAATCTTGTGAACCAGAGCCCGACAATGGAGCATGTGTTTGCGCTGGCGGAGCAATGTGATGGCGTGATCACGACCAGCAACTCGCTGTCGATGTGGGGTGTCGTTCGGCAGATCCCGACTCTTGTGTCCTGCAACAGCCACATGAACTCCTACTTCACTCGCTGGATCAACAGAGAGCCCGTGCGGCCCCTTCATCATTCTTTCAGCCTTGAGACCTGGCAGGAGTGGGCAGAGGAGTTCTTCTACAGATGAGCAATGTCACTGGACATGTCTGTCCCTTGTGCGGCAGCCCGGGCGTCGAGGTCGGGGTGAAGGAGGACGTTCCCCTTCGGGAATGCTGCGGCACATTGCTGGCTTGGTCGTGGCCGGATGAGCAGGCATACTACAACTGGTACAGCCATTCGGACAGCTACCATGAGGTTCAGCAGCGCCGAGAGGGGCAGTTGCCCATGGTCGATCGTGATCCCGAATACGTCGTCGCATCCTCTGTACGGGTGCGCATTATCGCGGGACTGTATCCGACAGTGCGTCGTGTGCTGGATATCGGGGCCGGCACCGGCGCGTTTGTGGCCGTGGCTTCAGGCCACGGCCTCGCTGCTCTGGGCCTCGAACCGAACCATAGGCTCGTCGCCCGCGCCCGCGCTCAGGGCCGCAATCTGGAAGTGGGCGGCTGGCGGGAGAGTAGTGGCGAGTGGGACCTGGTGGCCATGCATGACGTATTTGAGCACATCACCCGTCCAGAGGAGTGCCTGAAGCATCTGCGTAGCCTGCTGTCTCCCACCGGCATTCTGGTCATCGAGATGCCTGAATGGGAGTCGCCCGAGGCGCGGCGCCAGGGATTCGGATGGCGACACGTGCGGCCCCTTCAGCACGTCTGCTTGTACAGCGATACTGCGGCGCAGAACCTGTTCCGAAGGAACGGCCTGGCGGTGGACGCTCTCGTCCGGCCGTTGTCAGGAGCCATCGGCAAGGTGACCTACTTCTTGCGGCCCACTTGATCCATGCATCTATCTCTCTAACGGGTCCCTGTAGATAGCTGCCGTACCTCGACGATTAATTGCGTTCAGCGTCGAGACCTTTCCTGGCCCAGAGCGCCCGGAGCGCGGCTAATGACTGCAACCTAATACGATCTCGTCCGTTCGGAGGCTGGAGGCCCTTTGGGAGCAGTCGATGGAGACGGGAGGGATGGCCATCAGACGCACGGTAGTAACCGTCTGGTGCAATTCGACTCCTCGGCACGCGGCTGCATACCGGATGGGCGAAGGCGGAAAATAGATGCTGCTGTTTCGAGCCTCGCATGAAGGAGTTACTAAAGAAGACCCGAACGGGAGTTCTAAACGTCACCTTCCAGCGACCACTTCGTTCGCAAGGGTCCATGCTCGCCGCATTGCGTGCATGCGAAACACGGCGTCATAAGGATCAAGGAAAAGAAATGGAAGACGCCTTCATGCCCCGGCACCTCTCGGGGGAGCAGATTGATCAGTTGTATGCGGACGCGGACGCCCAGGCCGAAGCGCAGGAGGCAGTCGCCTGGATGAACTACGTCCGTGCTAAGGCAGCGCGTGCGGCTCTGCAGGAGGACTGGCAGCGGGTGAAGCAGGCGGCGTACCAGCCTGCCGGAAAGGAAGGCTAACTATGCCCACGGGAGTCTATGTCCCCGCCCAACTGAACGACCTGGCGGTGGACGTCCAGCTTAGCGCCACGCCAGCGCAAGGTTCGGTGCTGTACCGCGGCGTGAGCAAGTGGAACGACCTGGCGCCGGGGACGGCGGGACAGGTGCTCACCAGCGGCGGGGCGAGCGCGAACCCCTCCTGGACCACGGTGGACCTGTCCACGAAGGTGTCGAAGGCCGGCGACACGATGACGGGCGCCCTGACGCTGGAGAACCGGCTGATCGACACCTCCACGGGCAGCGCCACCAACGATAATACGCAGGATTCGGTCCGCATTCAGCCGGGCGGCGCGGTGGCGGCGCACTGGCGATCGCTGGCGATCTACAAGACGAGCAGCGACACGACCCCGCGCGTGTGGGTGGATAAGGACGGCGTGCTGAACTTCCTCACCGGCTCATCGGGGGAGTTCGCCTGGAAGGCGAGCAACAGTCTCTATCACTTCAACGGTTCCTCCGGTGCCTTTGTGGGGGATCGCCTCTACCTGATCTGCTCGCAGTCGAAGCTCACGTTGGCCAACCAGCACTTCAACGGAATGCCGGTCCGGTTCGATTTCAACGGCACCGCGATAACAGCGGTGGCGGGCACATTCCTCATGGATCTGATCATCCCCAGCGGCGAGGTAGTGGGGATGCGGATCAATGGCTATGCCTCCCAGACGGCTCACCTGTTAGATATCTTCAAAGTGGCCAGCGACACCACCGCCAGCCTCTTCGTGGACAGCGGCGCCCACCTGAACTTCGCGGATGGGATCAACGTCATTCTGGGCACGAGCACAGGGACGAAGATCGGCACGGCCACGGGGCAGAAGCTGGGGTTTTTCAACGCCACGCCGGTGGTCCAGCAGACGGGAGGCGCCGCGACGGCGGCGGGGACCTATGGCGCCACGGAACAGGGGATGCTTCAGAAGGCGTATGACGCACTGCGCACCTTTGGCTTCCTGAGCTAGGCAGGGTGGTTCAGTATTCTAAGGCCGCGTTGGACGGGAGTTTCGTCGTTTGATGCTGCGCGGCTGGCAACATGAACGCCAGAGCTAGCACCGCTTTCGACTTCCACGAGGGTCATACTGCAGCGATCCAACGAACGACTGCCTCTCTATCACTTGACGAGAACCGAAGCCGCTCCGCTGACCCGGCGAGGTCGCTTCGACCCGGAACGAGGAACTACGAATGGCTTATTCACTCTCCATCAGCCTGGCTTTGGGGGCCGCCAACGCGGGTAAGACGCTGAGCGCCCAACTCTTCAACACGGCCGGCGCGGATCAGGGCTCCGCCATCACCACCGGCTTCGTCGAGCGCGGCGCCAATGGAACCTACCTGTGGACGGGGTCCATCCCGGACGACTTCACGGGGGCGGTGGAGTTCAAGCGGACCGACACCAGCGCGGTGCTGTCGGTAGTATCGATCAACCCGCGCGAGGTCGAGTACACAGACGCGCGGGTCAGTAGCCGGGTGAGCTTGGGGGCCACGCTGGCGGAGTTGACGGCGGGGACACCGCCTGCCACGCCGACGGTGGAGCAGGCGCTGATGCTGTTGTACATGGCGCTGCGGAACCGGATGGACACCACGTCCACCGCGCTGAAGTTCTACAACGACAGCGGCTCTGTGATTGCGCAGGCCACGTTGAACGACAACGGAGTGCTTTTCACCCGCGATGAGTTGACGGCTCCCTAGGACGCTATCCCCGCGCGCTAAGGGGAAGGGGAGAGTAACTGGGCAGGAAAGGGGGTAAGCCTGGTACAGCGGCACTCCCGTTGTATCGCGTCCGCCTGACAGAAGCGCAACGCGTCGAGTTGCAGCGGCGCGCTCGCGACCGCCTGGAGATGGTACGCCTGTCGGCGGCTGGCTGCAGTATCCCGAAGATCGCCATCCACCTACGCGTGAGTGAAAAGCGGGGCCGCTATTGGATCAAACAGCTCCTCGCGGGCGGCTTCGACGCCCTGCCAGATCAGCCCCACGTCGGCCAACAATCCCGCATGCTAGCTTTCGCGTACAAGGTCTTAGGCTAGTGTGACGTAACGGTTCAGGGGGATGCCTGGGGTAAGAGGCTCGGCGCCGTTGCTCCCCGACGGCTTGCCTCGCAGGCCTCCACGAGGTAGCGCCAGAGGTTTCGGCTTTGGAGCCGCAGCGTCGTGACCGCCGTGAGCATCCTCTCGACAAACTGCTCTCCCGTCTCGCTCTGGTGTCCGAAGCTGCTCTTGCGCCACAGCACGGCGGGACGGAGGGCCCGCTCGGCGGCATTGTTGGTGGGCTCCCCGCCTTCCACGTCCAACCAAGTCCAGAGCGAAGGCCACCGCTCCCGCAGGTCCCGGCACAACGCTCGGGTCTTGGTGGAGCCGTGCTCTTCGCCCCAGCGCAAGGGCGTCCGCAATTCTTCCCGGCGGGCGGCGATCTCCGCCAGGAACGCTTCCCGTTCCAGCCCTCCCGCTTGGTAGCGATGCCACGGTTCCAGCATCTGGCCGAAGACCTCCAAGACCCAGCGCCCCACCACTCCATCCACCCCACCTCGCTCCCAGGCGGTAACCGTTCAGGCGGGTGCCTGGGGGAGCAGGCTGGGTGCGGAAGTGCCCTGGCGAGCGGCCACACAAGACTCGACGAGGTACTCCCAGACGTTGCGCCCCTGGAGCCGTAGAGACGTGACCGCGGTGAGCATCCGCTCCACGAACTGCTCGCCCGTCTCGCTCTGATGCCCGAAGCTGCTCTTGCGCCAGAGCACCGCGGGGCGCAGAGCCCGCTCGGCGGCATTATTGGTGGGTTCGCCGCCGTCTACTTCTAACCAGGTCCATAGCGACGGCCATTGATCGAGGAGGCCGGAACAGAGGGTGCGGGTCTTGCGGGAGCCGTGCCCCGCTCCCCAGTGCAGCGGTGCTTGTAACTCCTGCTGCCGCGCCCGGATCTCCGTCAGGAACGCCTCCCGCGTCAACTCCCCCGCGCGATAGCGGCGCCACGGCGCCAGCCCCTTACCGAAAACTTCCAGCACCCAGCGGCCCACCACCGCATCAATACCCCCGCGCTCTTCCGCCGCCCGGAAGTCCCGCGCCAGGTGCGCCCAGCAGAGCGAGCGGCGCTCTGCTGGCAGGTGGCCGTAGGCACTGTAGCGGTCACTGATCACCACCGGTCCCGTGCCGGCGGCTTCCGGGAGCAGGGCCTGGAAGACGGCGCGACTGCGGTGGCGGTCTACATGGAAGAACGCGAACTGCTTCGTTACCGCCGCCCAGATCCAGTGCAGGGCGCCCGCTTCTTTCCAACTCGTCTCGTCCACCCCCAACACCGGCACGCGCGGCACTGTGGAAGCGAGCTCTGCATACGGCGCGGCCAAGGCGCGGGCGGTATCCGCTTCCAAAGCGCAGAGGGTGCCCAGCGAGAGTTGCACGCCGAAGAGGTCCGTCAGCAGCGCCTGGGTTTGGCGGCGCGGCAAACGGCACGCGCCGGAGAGGAGGGCGGCCACGGCTTGGACACGCGGCCCCACGCAGCGGTTTACTCCTGCGGGCCAGGCGCCCCAGGTGCGCCGCCCACAGTCGCGGCAGCGGCGAGCTTCCGCCTGGTATTCCGTGATCTCGGGACGGATCGGCGGCAGTTCGAAGACCTGGAACCGCCGGACCTGGCGCTGCCGCGGGGAGCTTTGCGGAAAGTGGCCGCCGCAGTGTCCGCAGGTGTCCGGCGTGCAGACCACCACGTGATCCACGGCGCTGGCGGGCACTAGGCGCCGGTAGTGGCCCGGGTGACCGTGCTGACCGCCCCGCTTCTTGCCCGTTGGGGGCTTCCGCCTCCGCTGCCGCCAGGGCGGATCACTGGAGGGCGGTTGCGACGAGTTGCCGGAGCTCCGTTTCTCCCGTTCCACCAGTTCTTGGACCTGCGCCTGGAGTGCAGTCAGGAGCTGCTGCTGCTCCCGCACCCGCGCGCGCAAATCCTGCACCAGCGCTTGGAGCGTGGGTACGTCGTCCGGCAGGGCATCCGGCTGCTGATCGACCGAGGGCTGGCTCACACTCCCATCGAATCACAATCGGGGCCAACGAGTCACCTACCTGAACGGTTACCCCAGGCGGCGCGAAAATCCCGGGCGAGGTGCGCCCAGCACAGCGAGCGGCGCTCCGACGCCAGATGCCCGTAGACACTGTAGCGGTCTGTGGTGACGACCGGCCCCGGAGCCCCTTCCGGGCGGCTCTCGGGGTTCATCAAGCCCTCGAACACCGCCCGGTTTCGGTAGCGATCCACGTGGAAGAAGGCAAACTGCTTCGTGAATACCGTCCAGAGCCAGTGGAGGGTCCCCGCTTCTTTCCAACTCGTCTCATCCACCCCGACCACTGCCGCGCGGGGAACGGCAGAAGCCAACTCTTCATAGGGCTTCTGGAGGGCCCGCGCGGTGTCCGCTTCCAGGGCACAGAGGGTGTCCAGCGAGAGCCGGACCCCAAAGAGATCTTCCAACACGGCTTGGGTCTGGCGCCGAGGGAGACGGCACGCGCCGGAAAGGAGCGCGGCAATCGCCTGCACCCGCGGCCCGGCACAGCGGGTGACTCCCTCCGGCAAGCGCCCCCACGTGCGCCGTCGACAACCAGGGCAGCGGCGGGCTTCGAGCTGATACTCGGTGACTTCCGGGCGGATGGGGGGAAGCTCGACCACCTGGAAGCGCCGGGCCTTACCACGCCGAGAACGGGGGGCGGAGAAGCACGCGCCGCAATGCTCGCACGCGGTGGGAGCGCAAACCACGAGGTGATCCATCGCGCTTTCCGGCAGAAGGGCGCGGTAGCTCCCCGGGTGACCCGGTTGTCCGCCCCGCTTCTTGCCCGTGGGAGGCTTCTGTGGTCGCTTCTTCCAAGGCGGATCGCTGGAGGGAGGGCGCGAGGAGTTGCCGGAGTGGCGGTTCTGCTGCTCCGTCAGTTCCTGGTGAAGTTGGGTGACCGTAGCTCGGAGTTGAGGGAGCACGGCGAGGAGGGCTTGCTGTGCCCGCACGACCGCGCGCCGGTCCCGCACCATCTGTTGGAGGGTGGGGACCTCCTCGGGCAGCGGGGCATCCAGAAGCGGATCGCCGGACGGGGTTGGTGTCAACTGGTCACTCACACCCTTATCGAATCACACCGGTGCCTAGTTGAGCCATCCCCGTGAACGGTTACGGCACCGGAGTGGAAGCGCGGTGGCGGCGCCACTTCCCTTGCGGGGGCGGCAGCGGGCTTGCACCGCCGGGGCTACCAGGACACGGTGTGGGAGTGTCCGAGCCGTCCAAGCCCGTCGTGCCTCCAGAGCGCCTCGAGAAGGCGATAGTTGGCGCGATCCCTCACGAGTACGCAGGCTGCACCGAAGAGGAGTAGGCGGCCTCCGCCTACTCCTCTCGGCGCTGGCTCGGCTCCTGTGGGAGATGACGCTACAGGAGCACGTCCCGAACGAGTTCAGTCCGCGAGGATAGCCATCCGCTGCGACGGCTCGGCCGCAGACATTAGCAACGCTCGGGAATGCGTGCTGCCGCACTTGCAGCGCACTTCCACTCTACGCTCGCAGCCGGTATAATGGGTGCTATCTCGTCCGGCAGAACTCGCGTGCGTTAGCCGTATGACTGCTCCGCGAGTGTGCGGATGCTGGACGGCCTGTGGGAGTAATTCCGTTCGCTCCCGAGCCTAGAATGATCGGCAAGAACGGGACGCTCGACACACTACTGTTGGGAAGTAGATCAGTTGCCCCGCTGGCGGTACTAGCACCCATCGTGGACGGATCTCGTGTTGCCAGGTCTCGCAACGCACGCTCCGCACCTTCGCTTGTTGTGCCGATGCGTTCCTGAGGGGTACGCAGGGAGGTGCATCGGGTATGCCTGCCGGATGGTTGCGCGCTTGAGGATATACACGGGGATGATATGCGGTACGACAATCAAGCCTCCAAGAGCGAGAGCTACTATCCGTTCGTTACGCTGTTAGTCGCTATACTCCTCGGCTTGCTGGGCACGTTCATCTTCGCTCTGGGGGCGGGGAACGGCACGCTGCGGGCCGAATCTGTGGCCAGCACTGGCGTCATCATCGCCGGATCGGCTCTGCTAGTCGGTGCGCTCATCGGTTTTCTGTTCGGGATCCCGCGCGCGGCCCGGGAAGGGGAGTTCGTGCGTGTCCCGTCCGGTGTTGGTGAACGAGGCGCGGATGGGGCGGGGCGCGGCACCGCCTACGGACCCAACACGAATCTGGAGCAAATCTCGGACTGGTTGACTAAGATACTGGTCGGCGTGAGCCTCATACAGTTGAAGGAGATCGGCAGCTCGATGCAGAGGCTCATCAGCTACCTAGCACCGGCGATGGGAAACTCACCGGGCAGCGGTCCGTTCGTCTTAGGGCTTCTTGTCTACTACGTCGCGTGCGGCTTTCTCGGCGGCTATCTCTGGACCCGACTGTTCCTCCCTGGGCAGCTACGCGACGCGGACCTGAAGGCCCTGATCGAGCAGCAGGTCCAAGAAAGCGTCCGGACCCAGGCGGATCTTGACGCCGCTGCCCTAAGCCTTGCCGACCGGTGCCTCAACCCCACTACTGGCGCGGAACCGCCCCGCGAGGGGGACCTGATGGCCGCCATTGAAGCGGCTTCTCCAATGGCAAAGGTCACCATCTTCAGGATGGCGAGCGACTTCCGCGAACGCGCTTTCGTGGGGCAGGAAGAGCCTGGGAAGGCGGCTCGGACAATTCCCATCTTCCATGCCTTAGCGGCTGCCGACAAGGAGCGCCGGTTCCACCGGAACTACGCCGAACTGGCATGGGCCCTCAAGGACCGGCCCGACCCGAACTGGCGCGAGGCAGAGGAGGCGCTGTGCAAGGCGATTGAGATGCGAGATCGACTACAAGTCCCGGGTTGGGAATACTACGAACTCGACCGCGCGATCTGCCGCATTGCCCAGGACCCGGCGTTCCGAAAGGGGCAACCGTCCGAGGCCGCAACCAAGGCGAAGATCTCCGCGGACCTACGGAAAGGCGCTCAAGTGTGGTTGCACGCCCCCGACGGGGATCCACTCAAAGAGGCGCAGCGGGCCCACTGGGAAGCATTCGTGGATCGCTGGAAGCAGATCAACGGCATCAATGAGTTTTGAAGCTGCTCCGCTCCTGTGTGACGCAGCGCGAATCCGTCCTCGGGTTGGGCGAGGGCTCCGTCCCAGTGCGCGTCGCGGCCACCTCTCGCATAGTGGCTGATCCACCGGTCTGCGTCAGATCCTCGGGACGCTTGAGGCAGGTGACCCTTCTTCGCTTCGGGGCGACATGATCTAGATAGAGCTGGGAAGCCTTTGGAAGGAGTTCGCGTGACAGGTGGGACGCGGGCTACTGGGAAGGCCCACCGCAGAACTACGTTTCCGTCACGCAGAAGTGGTGGCGCGCGAGGATGCGCGACCACGGATCCATATCCTCATAGTACCTAGCTAGCTGATCGACTGGTACAAAACCAGCTTCGGTTCCTGCTACTCCCTGGAATTCGGTACCTGAGACTCTGAGCCGGGCGCTTGCCACCCCGGCCGACACCTGTACCTCGTAATATGCGCACAGATGCTGGCTGGAACGGCCCGTGCTAGCATCGTATACGAACGCCTTCTGCTCGGCGCGTTCCACTTCGTAGATGCGGAGCTCTTCAATAGCCTCGCGTAGAAGTGCAGTGCGTATTGGATCACCCGCTGTACTCGCGTCGGCTTCATCGACGTGACCGCCCACCGCGACCGCATAGCGGTTTCGGAGGTCCCGAGCCCCCGCATCGCTGCGCCTCAAAAGGAGTACCCTGTCTCCCTGCAGGATGCTGCCATACGCGATTACTTGAACCAATGAGGCATCAGTCTCGGCTTCCCGCCGCGGAACGTATCTTCCTAGGGTGGATATCCGATGCACGAGACTCCGGCACTTCGCATCGTTCGCCTCATAACATGATAACTCACAGCCGTCCATAAGGAGCCGTCGCGGCACCGTGAGTATGCGCTGCATCGCCGGAGTCACTATTTGCGCTGCCAGATGCGGTTCGCGTGCGTGGTCATTCCATTAAGGGCCGCCTCGACCACGGTATACGATCCCTCGCGCAGGCTGCCGTTAGGGTCTCCCGTATCTAGGTGCACGAACTCCGGGAAGGCTGGCCCGAGCGTTCTCGCGACCCGGGCGTAGGCGTCGTTGATATCCCGAAGGAAGCTCTCATTCATCGCACGCCCTTTCGCAAGCGTAAGACGATCCTGATATTCTCGCGTCATGGCTGTTGCAGGATCGACCGTCATGAGGACCACGAGGTCGATCAGTGCCTTCCACCTCTCGAGCGAAAAGAACTGCCGTACCGCGTCTGCCTCGGCCGGCAAAATCAGATTGTTGGTTGCTAGATACTCAACCCAGCAAGCCACATCAAACAAGCCCCTATCCAGCAGGACGAGGTCATAGGGTGCGTCCTCCTTGGCTCTCTCCAGGAGATGGGTGAGCGAGTAGCATCCGGACCACACGTTGAAGAACACTAAATCGTCCTTCAGAAACTCGGGGGTCCTTCGTGAAGCACCCTCAGCAGGAGCTAGCACCCTGAAGCCGTTCCGCCTAAAGAAGTGGCGAACCACCTCTATGGTAGAGCTCTTGCCAGATTTTGGGGTCCCGGAGAACTCCACAAAGAACGGCCGCGGGGGGTGGTTACGCGTTCGTTGGATAACGACGCTTTCGTCCCACCTGGACTTAGTCGTCTCCGCGAGTTGAGCGAGAGTTGCCAACCGAGCCTGCCACACCGAATCCTCGTGTGCTGTATCACCCATGGACTTATTCCTTCTGACGAGATCAAGGAGCGCGTCTATGGAAACATGGCAGCACAGGATTCGGCCGCGACTGTCAACGAGACGCACACGGGCAACCGGACTTTGCTAGATAGTATACAGCAAGAATGACGTGCAGCCAATTTCACCCAGCATGTCGCCAGGGCTGAAGCATCTAATCTGGGGAACAAGAGCAAGATGCCGACTATATGGTAAGAGCCTATCCCAGTAGGACGGTTACTCGGTGAGTAATCAAGGCGCAGGCAAAGTGGAGCAGGGCGAGATAGTTCTCCGGCTTCTTACACCAGCGGATCAGCAGACCCCGGAACCGGTTCAGCCAACTATGGGTGCGTTCCACCACCCAGCGTCGCGCCTCGATCCCCGCCTCCCGGCGTTCCTCGGGGGTCAACTCCCGCACGCCACTGCCACTGCCGCGCGGCCCGATATGCGCCGTGTAGCCCCAGCGGTCCAGGATTTCGTAGACCTCTTCATAGAAGTGGCCCGCATCCAGACACAGGCCCTGCGGCTGCCCTGCTTCCGGCGCTGCCGGCGTGGAAGGCACCCGCGGATCCGGTCGGGAGATGGGAACGCTTTCCAGTGTTTCTTCCGTCAGCTGGTAGTCTGGCACGTTCGCCCCTGCCACGGCGATCCCCAGCGGCGTGCCGCGTCCATCGGTCAACAGACTGCGCTTCACCCCCTGTTTGGCCCGATCCGTGGGGTTCTTTCCGGTTTTTTTTCCACCCAACGGCGCTTTGGTCAGCGCACCGTCCATCGCTTGCCACCGCCACTCGATCCCGTGGAGTTCTTCGTATTCTTGTAAAGCGGCAGCCCAGAGTTGGGCGAAGACTCCCGCAGCGGGCCATTCTTGAAAGCGGCGATGGGCGGGGCTCTTCTTACAGATGCCGGTGTAGTTCAACGCTTCCCATTGGCAACCGGTCCGCAGCACAAAGAGAATGCCGTCGAGCGCGGCGCGGTCGGGAACCCGCGGGTTGTGGCAGCCGAGGGGATGCGCCTTCCCCGGCGGAATGAGCAGTGCGAGCCGCTCCCAGAGTGCGTCCGAGATGCGCCAGCCATCATCGGCGGGCGGCTCGATGGGCTTGCGGGGCTGTGCCATCTGTAGACTCCTTGCCCAGACTTCGTGGGAAATCTTACCCGCAGCACTTCCCATCTAATACCTACTGGGATAGGTTCTAAGCCGACGCTCACGACAGTCCGGAC